>JAESFS010000103.1_pt1 | contig 34390 bp, 31 predicted proteins | sample 9269441 | NCBI WGS metagenome assembly JAESFS01 (sample SAMN14502548, study PRJNA617105) | algae metagenome | isolation source: Scytolyngbya sp. HA4215-MV1 and co-occurring heterotrophs from sample from... | place: USA: Laie Falls, Oahu, Hawaii | collected 2010-08-22
AAAAAAAATAATTTTCAGCAGCCACCAAGTTCAAAACAACCGTCACAACCCTCACAATCATCACAGTCAAGGGTTTCAGCCGTCACACCATCCATCACAGATTCGTCACAGTCCATCACACTGCCCAAAAAGACGCACGCGATCGACCCTGCAACATGGCGATGGAGATCGGACGATGACGAGTTCTGGGGAAGATTCCCCGGCAGCTACGATCAGCCGCTAGTCACCCGAAAAAATCGCGCTTTGCAGCTGCGTAACGAGTTGCTGAAATGCAGCCAACTATCAGAACTAAATGCAGTCAAGGCACGATGGGCAATCTCAGACGAACTCGGTAATAACGATGGCGGCGAAACGTGGTGCAGTCTGATTTACAACCGAGTGCTGACGACTCAGGAACGATCGAGGATTAACTTCGTTGCCACCGTCAAGCAACCGACTGCATTCGATCCAGCCGAAGACTTAGATGATGATGACGCATACGTTTTTTGAGTGCGCGATCGTTCCCGCCTAACTTTCCGAATCTTTCACCCGAAAAAAAGAGGAACCACCGATGAACCGATGGCAACAAGTTTCTGAATTACGAACCAAAAGGCAACAAGCAGCCATGCTCCAGCAACGCGAGATCGATCGCGCCCTCCTGGAGGCAGAGACAGACGCACCTCAAGAGGAAGAATTAGTGCCATCTCCTGTGGGATTGGTGCCCCCAAAGTTTGCGCGATGGCTTGAACTGGACGCAGAGCGCGAGAAAGAAAGGTTAGATCGTCTTTCTCGATCCAACGTCACCCAATTCAAGCCACGGCTCAACACAGCCGAAGCATGGAACGCGGTCGATCGGATGCGCGGCTTTTTGCCAGATGAACCCGCCTGACCACGCTCTTTCGGCTTTTTTGGGTGGATAAATGTGGATAAATGTTTCAACTTACTTGATCGACGATCAAGCAACCTGACTAGCCCCGGCAAACCTACCCACCAAAAAAGCCGATCGCGTTTTGACGCGATCGGCTTTTCTTCACTCCATTTCGACTCGAAAAACATGGCGGTAACGTCATTCTAGCTTAATCACCGTAATCCCGACCGATTTACCGTAGTTACGAAATTAGAACAGATTGAAGTTCTTAAATTACGTAATATTTGAATCTACGGTAATCCTATGGGGATTTTGTAGATTAATAACCGACTTTTCCGACCGCCTTCTTATTCGAGTCGGGATCTCGTTATCCTGACTTTTCTGACTATGCCCGATCTCGGAGTCAGGATAAAAGCGATGCTCAAAAGGTCTAATACCTTAATCCGTTGAAAGCATAAGAGCTTGTCTCAACTCTTCAGCATTGCGGATTTGATTCCAGTCCACCTCGGAGGTTTTCAGCAGTTCTACAGCTACCTGGATTAAATGTTGGGGGTAAATGCGATCGCTGGCAGGGACAGGGAGATCGTTGTTATCCCTCACCCTTGGACTGAAACCTGATGTTGAAAGCAATTTCAGGCTGTTGCTGAGCTAGCATCAAGGGCATGAGAGCGATACAGTGAGTGCTTGAAATTCAGGGACACCCCATGAGTTTGCCTTATGCTGAGGCGTGTACGACAGCTACAGGTTCAAACTAAGCTACCCCGTCTCGGTGACGGGGTAGCTTAACCCCTCAAAGCTAGTTCCAGTAAGCCTGCCAGACTACGCCAAAGCTCATTAACTATTTCTTAATAGTTAATCAGTTGAAGTGAGGGCGATGGGAGCGAACACCAAGTTTGATTGCTCAAGATGCGTGTCTAGAGATCCGCAACTCAACCCTCTCCCTGAAGCCTACAAGGTAAAGCTACGGTGAAAGTTGTCCCAACACCAACCGTACTGGTGAAGTCGATTTGCCCTTGATGGAGTGCCACACACCGCTTTACGATCGCTAGCCCCAAGCCTGTGCCTTGAATGGATTGAGTATTGGAGGCTCGAAAAAAAGAATCAAACAGTTGAGCTTGTTCCGACTGGGGAACACCAAGGCCCTGATCCTGCACTCGAAAGCTCACCGTCTGCCCGTCCTCACTGTAGCTGTAGTCGAAGTGGATGCGTCCTCCGGCTGGCGAATACTTGATCGCATTGTGCAGCAAGTTGGACAGAATCAGGTGGAGGAGATTTTCGTCTAACCAAGTTTCTAGAACCTCATCTGGATGAGTGAAAACCAGCTCGTGCGTATCTGTGAGGTGGAGGGAGCATGCTTCTAATAAGTCCTGGCATACTTGCTGTAGATTGACGGGAGCGGGTGTGAAGTCTAAGCGTCTTGCTTCAACGCGTCCCATCAACAGCACATCTTCCATTAGTTGATTCATCTGATGGACGGAGGCTTTAATCCGTTGTACATAGCTTTTCATTTTTTCATCAAATACATCGGCTCCGCGTAGCTCTAGCAGTTCGGCGGCTGTCCGAATCACGGCTAAGGGGCTGCGAAATTCATGAGAGACGGTCGTCACAAACTGAGATTTGAGTTGATTCAGTTCTTGTTCTTTTTCTAGGGCTTTTTGCAGTAACTCGCTCCGACGATACGCACTCATATCCCAAAACACAACAACGACTCCGCTAATCCCTGCCAGTTGATGCTGTAGCGGCGAAGCACTATCGCCAATGGGAATGCGATCGCCATTCCGCTTCACTAAAGCCGTAAATTCTTTCAGAAAGGCAACTTCGTGCGTTTCTAAGACTTGAGTCACGGGATGCTCAGCCAGGAGATCGGTCACTTCATCCACCAGATACAGCACCTCAGCCGCATTCTTGCCAAAGGCGTCCGTTTCTCGCCAACCGGTTAAGGCTTCTGCTGCCGGATTCATGAAGGTCACTAAGCCCTGCTCATCTGTAGCCATGACGGCATCATGCATCGAACGTAGCAGCGTAGACAGATAAGCGCGATTGGCCCGGAGTTCGCGTTCTACCTGGTGCTTAAACAGCGCTAACTCAACCGCGACGCGCAGTTCTGCCGGACTAAAGGGTTTCACGATATAGCCCAGGGGCAGCGTATTTTTGGCTCGTTGGAGTGTGTTTTCGTCTGCATACGCCGTTAGAAAGACGATCGGCACGTCCTGCTGCTGGCAAATCTGGCTGGCAGCAGTAACCCCATCCATTGCACCTTTCAACACCACGTCCATCAACACCAGATCGGGTTGAGTGCGGTTGGCTTTGTCGATTGCGACCGCTCCAGAGGATGCGGTGCCGACCACCGTATAGCCAAGCTGCGTCAACTGGTTGGCGATGGTGCGAGCTACGATGACCTCATCTTCAACGACTAAAATTTTGGCTGACACCATTAAATACCCTTTTTAGTGAGAAATATTAGGTGTTGGAGGTTACTTAGAGGTTATCACTGCAATACGAGTGTTTCCAATGTTCGTTACGGGGTGCAAACAACGGTTACCTCTCGCCCAACTGAGCTGTGAACAGAGGAGCCAGAGGAAATCGCAGGGTAAAGGTTGTGCCACCCTGGCGCTCAACGGTCATACATCCCTCTAGCTGTTCTACCACCAGGTCATGCACCAGTGACAGCCCCAGTGATTGGGCATATTCCCAGTTCACTGCTTCTGGTAAACCGATGCCATTGTCCTGGATGATGATTTCAACCTGGTTGTCGGCAGCGAGATGCAGGTGGATCTGAATAGTACCCTTGCGATCGTCTGGAAAGGCATACTTCAGAGCATTCGAAACCAGTTCATTGACAATGAGACCACAGGGAATGGCCTGATCAATGTTTAACCGCACAGAAGCAACATCCATGTGTAAAGTGACATGACCGGGAATGATTTGATAGGACGCTAAGAGGTGACTGGACAGGCTAGGAATATAGTCTGCCAAGTCAATTTCGCCAAAATCAGAGGAAGCATACAGTTTTTTGTGAATCAGTGACATTGATTCAATGCGGTGTTGGCTTTCTTGCAGGATGGCGACGGTACTAGCATCCGTGACACTTTGAGCCTGGAGTTGTAGCAAGCTAGAGATAATTTGTAAGTTGTTCTTTACCCGGTGGTGGATCTCTTTCAACAAAACTTCTCGCTCACTAAGGCTTTGTCGGAGCTGCTCTTCGGCACGAGTACGATCGCTCACTTCCTGTTGCAAAGCGCGATTGTTCGCTTCTAGCGATTGCGCGTCGATTGTCAATTGTTCATACAATCGGGCATTTTCAAGGGCGATCGCGGCCTGAGCTGTCAATACTTGGAGGATAGCTATCCGTTCAGGCGTAAAGGCATCGGTCGTGAGATTGTTTTCGAGATACAAAAGGCCAATCAGTTTGCCATGTCCCTGGATAGGCAGACACAAAACTGACTTGGGTTGCTGTAACTGAATGTAGTCGTCAGCCGCAAAGCGTGCTTCCTGACTGGCGTCCGCCAAAATCAGCGGTTCCTGCTTGCGTGCCACGTATTGAATGAGCGCAATGGGCACTTGCGTCGTTGCTGCTAACGGAATCGACGGTTGAAGGGCGATCTCGGCTGGGTCAGCGGTGCCAGTTGCTTCTATCTGGAGCGTTTCATTGGTTGCCAGTAACAGCGTTCCAGTTTGTGCTCCGGCATTTTGTAAAACCAAGGTCAGCAGTTGCTTGAGCAGTTTTTCTATGTTCAGTTCTCCCGCTAGGGCCTGGGACGCTTTGATCACCATTGCGAGATCCAGCGCTTCAGCATGAGTGCTGGTAGTCGTGATCAGGGACGCTTTTGGATCAGTAACAATCGCTTTGGGGACACCAGCTTGCTGGAATAACTCAGTATGGGCTTCCTCCAGCGCTTGAACTTTGGCGATCGCGCCCCATTTCAAATAGCAGTACCGCGCTTCTTGCAGGTATGCTCTGGCGACGATTGCCTTGCCCTGCTCTAGATAAAACAGGGCGGTTCGTTCATGGACTAACGCTTTTTCATGAATGTAATCATGCTTTTTAGCAAGCTCTGCCGCTTGATCGTAATCCGCGATCGCCGCTACAGGCTCCTCTAATACCCGATGCCGCTCCGCTTCAATGAGATGCCAGCGATGCAAGTTGTTCATGGGCGCGTGCTGTGCCCAAAGCTGCAGCTTTGACTGGTTCTCAACGACCCGTTGCCAAAGTGCTGCTTGCTGCACTGAATCAACCGTGGGGTATTGCATTAACCGCGCTAAAGAATCGTAGAAGTGAAAAATCGGAAACACCGCGTTCGATCTCCCACCGTCTGGATAGCGACTCGCCTGATCCGCATTTTCCACTGCCTGGTCTGCATCCTGGAAATAGCAGCTGAGCAACAGTTTATTGAAGTACAGGTAGAATAAGCCTTTATGGTGGTTTGCCTGCTGCAATAATGGCACTGCCTGCGCTTCATCGTAGGCCTCGCCAACCAATATAGTTGGATGAGTGGTTGGTTTTGTCAGGTTCAACAGCGTTTGGTGATAAACCCGGAGAGCATTCGTGTTGGTCGATTCTTTCAGCTGGGTTAACGCTTCGATGTAGCCTGTAATTTTCCTTTCCAGGTCTGCGAGGGGCATACCCACAAAGAAACAATGATCGCAATGATGCAGAATGCTATAGCCAGCAAACTCAATGTCGCCTGACTCAATGCCAAGCTGATACGCCTCCTGAAGGGGTTGAATCGTTTCTTTGAGATGAATTTTGCAGAACCGCACCGAGCAATTTGCCATGAACAGGGTTTTACACCGTAACAACGGATGATGAAACTGGTCTAATAATTGCAGCGCTAATTCGACAAACTGATAGCTTCGATCGAGATCAAAAACCACACAGTTCAAAATATTGGCGTAGGCCGCATAGGCAAAGGCTGAAAGTTCGTGGTTGCCATAGCGAATCGACAAATTGACCATCTTTAAGATGATCAGAGGAAACAGGGGCGGCGCGGCTTGATAAGAGGGGGCAATGATATAGGTCAGGATGCGGAGACTCAACGCCGCGATCTCATCCGTCATCTGTGGCAAGTGAATCAACGACTGAATCGGTCTGTCTGTAAGTAATGCGGTTGTTTCAGCCAATGCCGCTTGACTGTCTGCTGCTGTTGGTGATGCTGGCAGCGGTACGCCCAACGCTTCGAGTGTCTCTAGCCCTACTTGCAACGCTGCCAAAAACTGCATTTGAGAGCTATACGCCTGAATCTTCACTTCATAAATTTTGACTTTGTCGAATAAAGTCCGTGCGTGCTCTAGGACGGTGGCTGCAAATTGCTCGGTCTGCTCTAGATTGCCATTAAGATAAGCCGCTTCTGCTGCCAGACTGTGCAGCGTCAATGTCAGGGCATACTCCGTGTGCCAATAATTCTGGGGTAAGAACGCTAAGGCAGTTTTTAGGTACGTCATGGCGGCGGTGAAGGCGGCAGATGCCTTCGCTTTCTGTCCAGCGATTAGGTTCAGCCGTACCAGTGTTTCTCGCTCGTCTGGTTGGGCAAATATTTCTCCCCCAACATTCAATTGATTCACGATATCAAAAAGGCGCTGTTCTCGTTGTTCGATCGAGGTGTGTTGGAGAATTTCTTGTCCAATTTGCCAGTGAATGGCAGGACGTTCGGCTGGAACTGTAAGGGAATAGGCCGCTTGTTGAATGCGATCGTGGGCAAATTTATAGACCATTCGCAAGGCATCATCTGGTTGAGCCAGACCCAACTCAATGCGCTTGTAGTGATCGGTGCACGGGATGATAAAGCCCAGATTGACAGTTTCTTTGAGCAGGGCGATCGTTGCAGCAGGATCAGGTTCCTGAAGCACACCTGCCGTCTGTAAAACAAACGTCAATGTTTGGAGATCAAAGTGATTTCCAATACTGGCGGCTCGCCGTAAGGCTTCCTGGGTGCTGGGCGCTAACCGTTGCAGCTTTGTGACGAGCAACTCCACCACGTTGTCTGTGATGTTAAGTTGCTGGATCGCCGCGATCAACCATGTCCATTGATTGGATGAATAGTCAAACGTTAGGAGCTGTTCAACATACAGCGTCCGCAGAAATTCATTGACAAAAAAGGGATTGCCATCCGTCTTGGTCATGACCAGATCGGACAGGGGTGCCACGTCTTCCAGTGAATGCTTCAGGGTGTCTGCTAACAAAGATTGGACATCCGCTTTTTGCAGGGAGGAGAGGGCGATCTTCTGGATGGTAGCGCCTGCTTTTTGCATCGCTTCGATCGCTTGCATCAGCGGGTCAGCCGCACTCACTTCGTCATCTCGATAGGCTCCAATCAGCAAGAAGCAAGGCACAGTTGCGGACATGAGCACCTGGATCAAATGCAGGGATGCCATATCCACCCACTGCAAATCATCCAGAAACACCACCAACGGATGTTCCGGTTGCGCCAACACTTGAATGAACTGCTGGAACACACGATGAAAACGGTTTCTGGCTTCGGTAGGTGGCAGTTCCGGTACAGGGGGCTGTTGTCCGATAATCAGTGCCAGTTCAGGAATCACGTTCACCATGATCTGAGCATTGGGCTCCAACGCTGCCAGGAGTTGAGATCGCCACTGGCTGAGCTGATCTTCTGGTTCAGTTAACAACTGCTCTGCCCATCCAGACAAGGCACTCACAAAAGCGCTATAGGGCAGATCCCGCTGGTATTGATCAAACTTTCCGGTCGCGAAGTAGCCTCTGCGCTGTGTCACGGGTTTGTAGATTTCTTTGACTAAGCGTGTTTTACCAATACCCGAGTAGCCCACAATCAGTATTAACGCGCTCTCTGAAGACTGGGTGCTGGTTGGTTGGGTCGGTTCCTTGGCTGTGACTCGCTCAAAGGCGGTGAGCATTGTCTCAACGTCTCGCTCTCTGCCGTACAGCTTTTGGGGAATGTGGAAAGTATCTGAGTAATCCTGTTGCGCTAATGGAAAGGCCATGATTTCTTGGTTTGCCTGTAGCTGGTTGAAGCAGTGTTCTAGATCAAGCTGAAGACCACGACCACTCTGATAGCGATTCTCTGCGGTCTTTGCCAGCAACTTCATGACAATGTCCGAGACGGCTTTGGGAATGGTGGGTGTGAGATCGCAGGGCGCAAGGGGATGTTTCGCCAGGTGGCAATGCACCAATTCCAAAGCATCATCGGCTGCGAAAGGAAGTTGCTGTGTCAGCAGTTCGTATAACGTGACTCCGAGCGAATAGAAATCTGTGCGGTAGTCGAGCGATCGATTCATTCGCCCGGTCTGCTCGGGAGACATATAGGCGAGTGTGCCCTCTAAACGAGAGGGACTGCTTAGGGCTGGGGTTTCGCGAGTAATGCGGCTGGCAATGCCAAAGTCGATCAGCTTGAGCTGTCCTGTCGCTGGATGCCAAATAATATTGGCGGGGTTAACGTCTTTGTGAATCACCTGCTGTTGGTGCACCTGTCCCAAAATTTCTGCTAACCGCACCCCAAGCGTCAGCACTTTCTTGAGGGAGAGCGATCGCTCTGTGAGCCAATGCCTTAAGGACTCCCCACCAAAATCCTCGAGAAACATTACCAGCGTGTTCTGGTAGGTTTCGATGCCATAGACGTTGATTACCCCTTCCAAATGCAGCGAGCGGGTCACCTCGTACTCCTGCCAGTACCGGGTCAGCTCATTCGGCGTGGGGTAGTGAGGCTTCAAAACCTTAAACACCAAGGGCTGTTGATCCCGCTCCCGGATACCTCGATAAACAAGAGAATTCGCACTCTCATAAATGCAAGACGTGATGCAATAGCCGGGAAGAGACAGCATGCTTTGTTCACCCTAAACGCATCAATGTTTATGCTCCTTAGCTTAGAGCACTTCCTTTTAGGGAAAATGACCATTAAACTGTCGTTGGTTTGGTCTGCTTCCCCGGATTGTAATGCTGAAGCCAAATTGGTGGATCGGACAATGGAATGCATCCATTGAATGCTCGCCTAACTCCACTGAAGCTGGCGGAGCGGTAGCTCGATGGTAAATTCCGTTCCCTTACCCAGAACTGAATGACAGGTTAGCAATCCACGAAGCTTCTCGGTGATAATCTGGTAGCTGATTGACATCCCCATCCCGGTTCCTTTGCCGACCGGCTTTGTAGTGAAGAAGGGATTAAACAAGCGCTCCTGCACCGAGGCGGACATCCCCGGTCCTTTATTAGCAATTTGGATTGTGACGCGATCGGAACTCACTTGCGCGGTGCGAATGGTAATTGTCGGAGAAAATGAAGACGTGAGAACTGAGACGTGAGAGGTTGTTTCGGTTTGCTGGCTCAAGCGAGTCCGTTCAAGGACGCGTTCCTCCAGCGCATAGATCGCATTGGTGAGGATATTCATCAAGACCTGATTGAGTTGTCCGGCGTAGCACTCCACTTCCGGTAGGCGGAGAGATCGGACAATATCACGAATGCGATCGCTCAAGAACTGAAAACCAAAGGTAAAAATATCCTGCCAGTTGTTGTTAGAGTGCTGGGTGAAGATAAGTATCAGGCAATTCTCAACACTCAGGTTCTGGATGCAGCAAAGCAAGCGAAACAGGACTTTGTTTGGTGCATCGTAGTAGACCAAGAAATGCAGGCACAGGTAGAGGTTGAGACAGGACAGGTTGTGAAGGTGGATATCACAACAGCCTCAGAAGAAGAGCTGGTTAGTGTTCTGGACTTTATTCGAGTTAGCAAAACAGGTTTTGGCAAGATTAGCCCTGAGAAGATTGCAGCAGCGATCGTTCAGTATCGGCAGTCTAATCAAATAACCAACCTGAACTTTTTGACCAAGGCAAAGTGTGGAGTGGGTAAGGCTAAGCTGCCAGCGCTGGCAGAAAGCTTGGTAACGAATTAATCTTTTTTATTTTCTTCAAGAATATTCTCGATCAGCTTGATAATCGACGGCAGTTTTTTGGCTAAACTCTCCTCTTTCTGGTTACTCGGTTCAACTTGTTGCCACTTCTGAAGGGCGCGATGGGCAGCTTTAAGCGATTGATGTCCTTTCTTTTTTTCAGTAATTGCGACATCTGTCGCATTTGAATCTTCAAGGTATCGCTCTACAGTTCTCCTGTGTTTACCGATCGCGGCTGCAAGTGTGGGAATCAGTAGTTTATCCCCTGGCGCGGGCTTGCCACGTTTCGACACGTAGCCAGCATCCTTCAGTCGTTCTGCGAGCGCTCGAACTTCGGATTCGGTATAGTCCTTTCTTTGAGCATTTTCAGCAGTTTCGATCGCCAGTGCCAGCCCCGGATCGGTTTCTGAGTCGAATGGCATGGTTAGAACTGGCACCAATCCACCGGGAAACTGTAGATCGAATTCGTCTGGACTGTTCTGCTTGACCAGTGCGATCGCGGCTCTCCTGTGGCTACCAGCTAACAATCGGTTTTTAGAGTCGATCGCCAGTGGCTCGATTAAACCCAAAACAGCGATGGACTCTGCTAGGGCTGCAACATGATCCTGGTTCAACTGCCTTGTGTCGTTGCCGAAGCGGTCTTTGATGGACTCTAGAGGCAGTTTTGAAGCACTGGCTTGCTGTTGGATTCTGGCGAGTTCTGGATCGATGCCCGCCTGTTTTGCCCATCGATCTGCTTCTGGTGGCAAAGATGGTTTGCCCGTTACCCTGGGTCGTTTCACCATACTCTCATCCCCAATAGCTTTAAGACATCTTTCGACATCGCCTTGATTTCTTTGGCTGCTGCGCCATTTGGAGTGGTCTCAAAGACGGTGTAGCCAGCGCTTGACTCAGCAAATGCAATTCTTTGCCCGATCGCGGTTTTCAGGACTGGCAAATCGAATTCTTTGAGCAATTCAATCACATCATCAGCGATCGCAGTTCTGGCAACTTTGCGGTTAAGAACAAAAGCCGCCAGAAGGTCAGGTTTGAATTCCCTGGCTTCCTTGATAAGCTGCGCTGTCTCAGATGATGCCCAAACATCGAAGCTGCTTGGCTGTACTGGAATCAACACCAGGTCAGAAGCCAAGATTGCCGATCTTGCCAGGGCAGAGACACGCGGCGGTGAATCGATCAAAATGTGGTCGTACTCAGTCATGCCCATGACCAGGGTGTGCAGGTCAGCCGATGTCATGGTCATGACCTCAAACGGCGGCTTATCTTCGGTTTGCCTGACTGCCAGCCAATTAGAAGCGCTGGCTTGCGGATCAGCGTCCACTACCAAAACTTTTCGCATTGCCAGTGCGATCGCACCTGCCAGATGAATGCACAAAGTTGATTTGCCCGATCCGCCCTTTTGACTCGCAAAAGTGATAACTGCCACTGCGAACGCTCAATGCAACACCAGCAGATTACCCCGCATTGCTTCCACATTCAACCCGATCGCCCCAGCAGAATGAAGGAGTGACAGCCCCCTTATCGGGTTTTGCGACTATCATCACGCGCCAAAAAATGATGCTTTGAAGCCTAGCAAATCCTAGCCCCCCGGATTGCTCAACCTGATAGCCTTGATAGCTTCCGTTCAAGCACTGCCACCCGATGAGACAGACTCTTCACCGTGGCAACCGTGCCAGATCCGATCGATTCTCGAATTAAGTTGTAGAGCCAGCTGGATCGGCTCTCTCCCAATTCCTCACAAATCCGATCGATTTGCTCCAATTCATCTGATTCCAATCGAGTGCCGATCGTTGGTTTTATTTTTTTCATTTTGAGAACACACAAAACACACAAAACTAACTGCATCCGGTCAATTTGCCATTTTTCTCATTTGGGGCGTTTTGACGGGAAACATATAAAACAATCTTATCAGCCAAACCCATGGAACGGATTTATAAGGGTTTCAGCCTTAGCGATCGATAAGTAAACCGAAATTAGCCCCTTCAAAAAACGAGTACAGGCAGTTGGACGCAAGAATAAGGCTTTGAGCCTCATGAAGTGTCTATAAAATAGCCATTAATTAGACAGTTCTGAGTTATAAAGGTCTAAGAGGATTAAAGGATTAGACGACAACCGATGGTCACCCGGCTAAAAAATACTGACTACAGATCTCGCGAGTATCTGACTCACGATGAAGTGAAGGAACTGATCGCAACTGCTGAGATTCGGGGTCGTTATGGCTTGAGAGACAAGGCTTTACTACTGTTGATGTTTAGGCATGGCTTAAGGGTTGGTGAGGCTTGCCTGCTGCGCTGGGATGCGATCGACCTTAAGGCGGGCACGATTTTTGTCACCCGATTAAAGCGCGGCAATTCGGGCAATCATTTCTTGCAGTCGGATGAGGTAGAACTGCTGGCAGAACTTAAGGGAGACAGACAGAGCGGGCATGTTTTCATTGGTGAAAGGGGAAACCCGTTGACGACTATGGCGATCGGCAAGATTGTCGATCGAACGGGCAATTTTGCCGAGTTTCCGTTTCGGGTGCATCCCCATATGCTTCGCCATGGCTGCGGTTATTGGTTGGCAAACCAGGGCTATGACACGCGATTGATTCAGGAATGGATGGGTCACCGAAATATTGTGCATACGGCTCGATACACCGCCATTTCGCCCGCTCGTTTCAAGTGCTTCAAGTGGGGGTGACATCCAGAGCGATCACTCGCTTAACCCAAAGTTCACCGATCGCTTTGCTATTTGGAACTGATTCGGGATCTTCGTAATACGCAGTCAGCAGGACTTGAAATAAGCAGTTCTCGCAAGTGTTTGGGTCTATCAGAAATATGCCTTCACTGACCTCGAACAGATGATCGACCATGAGATCACCCATCCACTGAGCAGGATCGTCAGACAGCTTTATGTCGTAAAAAAAATACATCGGATTTGCTTGGGTGAAGATGTGATACATAGATCATCCTTCACCCACACAAATGGAAAAGCCCACGCCATACCAGCCTTTACACCCCTTGACTCGCAAGCGTTCCGAATATAAAGGCTTTGTTTTTTAACCTCTGTCACAACGCGGATCGGATGAGCAGCGATCGCACTGCCAACGCCAGAAACTGATCCAGCCAATGTGTCAAAGATGCTTTGACCAATGCCTTGACCGATACCAGTCACCACATCACCAAAACGGCTTGCCTGTCTGGCAGTTCCTTGCAACTTGCCTTCCAGCTTGTCCAGATTGATTGAAGCCTTTCTTGGCAGCCTATCAGCAGCGAGCAGGTAAACCCCACTTGTTTTTCGGTAGGCATGGGCGCGGGCATATTAACCCCCGGTCGGCTGATGCGATTTTGAGGGAGGCATGTCAGCAAGCAGGAATTGAAGGGGTTTCAACCCACAGTTTTAGACGAACCGCACTGACAATGATGAGTACTGCGGGTGTACCGTTGCGAGTTATCCAGCAGGTGTCTGGGCACCGAAGTTTGCAGGCGTTGCAACGATATCTGGAAGTGTCAGAGCAGCAAGTTGCAAGTGCGGTAGCGGCGATCATCTTTTGAGTCAATCGGAAACACTCAGATAGAGGAATCGCAGTACTTCAAAACAGCAACAGAAGTTAACTTGATGCTTAACTTTACAGTGTGAATAGGGTTTTTAATGTCTTAACTTTTGCTGTGTTAATACCGCAATTCATTTTAGTGATTGGATTCAAACTCTTCCATTTACTCCTATCAGCATTGACTATTAGTTCAGATAATTTCTCAGGATCTACAGTGCCAAACCCGTCAATCTTGTGGATGACTAAATAATTCAACCGCTCCAAGATTTCTTGTTTTGAAGCCTGTTTGATACTCATGGTAGAAGGGGGAGAGGGTGGTGGTGGTGGTGGCGACAGATAAAAAGCTGACGCGAACTCATCCAATTTTTTGCCTTTGGTAATTCCGCACTTCAGCTTGGCAATAGGAGCAAAATCTTGCCAATTACTCCTGTCTTCAGCAGCAATCTTACTGGCTGAGATCGTGACATCCACACTTTTCAATGAAGTTCCTGGCTGGCTGGCTAAATACTTCAAGACTGACGTGATAGTTGCTCTAGAGGCGGTTGTAAGGTTTACCTTTGGAGTGACTTCCCCAGCCAGAATTCGAGCTTGTTCAATGTCTGTTGGGCTGGATTTAATAACAAGGCACCAGACCTCTTCTAGTCCTGCGTGAGCAGCAACCACATAGATGAAATGATTAGTAATGGCTCGGTATGCGTAATCTCCTGCCTCTTCCACAATTAATGGTATCCAGTTATGACCTCCCGTCTGCAAAAGAGAGGCCGCTGCTGCTGCAACAATGTACTCAGATGGAGCAGAATAGCTGTCACTGGGTTGAATAGCATCCAGGGGAAGGCACATTAGTTGCCCTACGTTATCAAAATCACTCATTTAAGAAGTACTCCCTGGCTAACGCAAGATAATATTCAAGCACTTTCTTGTGCTTATATACTGCTGGAACTCTGGCAAACGCTGAACTGGCAACAACAGCGTAGTCTGGAAGATTAAAAACTGTTTTGTTCATATCTCCGGGCTTAATCTTAGGAAAGAAATATGGAACTAAATTAATTTTGTCTACTGTCTTAGCAGTCGCAATAACCTGCTCAATTTCTTTCTGTGCCATGTCAATCGAACGACCATCAGCAGGACTGCCGTTAAAGAAAATAGGCAAAGCAATGGGTCCGCCGTCTTGTCTGATTTTTTTGACATCATTCAAGATAAATTCTTGAATCACTCTGGCAGCGTTTTGCAGAGAAGATAGGTCGTTATGGCGGGTTGGAATCAAGATTGCGTCTGCCGCATAAACCCCACTTTTACTGAAAAATAACCATTGAGTGGGACAGTCGATGAATATGTAGTCGTATTCGTTGGCAAATGGCTTTAGTAGATCTCTCAGTCTAGCTGCACCCTTCTGAATTCGAGATTGAGTCTGATGAGTAAAAGCTTCCATACCATGATCAGCAGGAATCACATCAAAAACGCGATAAACCTTGTTGGATTTGCCAGACTTTTGAGTCAGTTTGAATGGAATGATCGCGGATCGAATATCGAGAGAATTGTCTGTTAAACACTCCGACAATTTAACACTACTGGGTTCTAACCCCAATGATTTTGTTAAGTCTCGCTGAGAGTCGAAATCAACCAGCAGGACTTTCTTTTTCTGAGTCACTAATGTTGCCGCTAGATTAATCGTAGTGGTGGTTTTCCCTACCCCACCTTTGTTGTTGTAAACACAAACCGTAAGGCAGCGAGGGGTGTCCTCAATTAGATTTTTGATGTGATTGACAACCGAAGTAATGTTTTCTTCTGTAAGCTCAATGCATTCAGTAGCGGGTGTCACGACCTTATCGTGACATCGAAAAAGCTGAATGTGACTTGAATTAGTGATGATTCCCCAATGTGCAGATTTGCATTTGGGAGATAGCAGATACCTTTTTAGCTGCTCTCGCGTTGATACATACTGATGAGAGTTTTCCGTTAAATTAATGGCACCGCCCGCATTTGTAAATCGTCCTTTGACTTCTATCAGCAAATCAGGCTCATTTCTGGTGAAAAGAAAAACATCGTCAGATGTGTTCTTGCGAGCTGCAAAATCAACACAGTCGTTCCCTGCTCCAGTCGAAAATTGCGGTAACCTCTCTTTTTCACTGAAGCCTAACGCTTCAAGCAAGTGCGGTACAAATTGCGTACAAACTTCCGCCTCTTTCGCTTGCGGGGGAATATTAGCTAAAACCTTGCTCCAATCCATCAGGATCTATCCTTGTACCTTGAAATACCGCACATATCACAATGTTTCCTTCGTGAGGGCACCACGATCTTAAAATGCCCTATTTATGGGGGGTATTACCGATACTTCATCAATAAAAGATAAAAAGTTGTTTAATTCTTTATTGGTGCATTAATTCCCTTTCAACAGCCTCAGCTATCACCTGTCGTAACCACTTAGCTCGATCCGCTTTTAATCGTACATACGTGTCTAAATTTTTCGGAAGGAATACGGAGATGGGTTTATCTGCCAGTGCCTCATCCCCTGCTGGCTTGAAGCGGGTTTGATAGTCTGCGCGCTGCTTATTCATTGTTAATTTGCTACAAGTCTAATGCCAGTTTAAATAAACCAGCCTTAAATTCAAGAGTCTAAGTTTCCGAATGCTTGATTAGTATGCTGAAGCAAAAGATACAGCCAGTTTCGAGCATTGGAAATTGAGGATGAGTTGTACCGGATGAAGAAAGAGATGGGGTTCATTTAGCTTCAAAACCAGAGCGAGAATCAGTTGATACCGACATCACCCAACGTCCCATCTGCCCTTTGAAAACACCCAGTCCAGCGTTGACGCACATATCCATCAATCGCCACTGGTAAGTGATTACCTCAATTAATTCTGGAGATGGCAACTCATTCATTTTTAGAAGGCAGCATAAAGAATTTGTGATCTTTTGGGTAAAAAAACCAGTTTTTCTCTAAAACTTGCGAAAACTGAGACAACCCCTACGTATACGAAGTATGTTTCTCAAGCGTCTATCTGTTGCATTATCACCTTTTTTTCTCGCTCTTACCCCAGGAATTGCTTTAAGTGAAGCCCTTCCAGATGTTCCTTCTTCTGAAATAAACAACTTGGCTTGCTACGTACAAACTGAAGAGGGTCAAACGGTTGATTTGACAAGGTTGTGCGGTGGCTTTTACTCAAATAGCATTGCAAAGGGGAGCGGAATAGATAACCCTACAGGAGGTTATGCCAGAGCTTCAAGTGTAAATCCCTTGTCTGGTGCTGCCAGTTCTCGTTCCAGGCATAAACCTCTGAGGTCTAAATCAAGCTCTTCTACTTTTCAAAACAGTAGGCGCAACAGGTGGACTTACCTCCCTGTTGATAGTGGATTGGTCATTGATGGTTATGCTGACTTGGGTACATCTGGAGGATCTAGCGGAGGAGGATCTGACGGACCAGTTCAGGTGCACGGATATACACGCAAAAACGGAACCACCGTTCGCCCACATACACGCAGCGCCCCTAGCAGGTAAACTTGCCGTTGTAAAAAATGCTGGGAAAGCACTGATTGACGCGAGTTTTAGAACAAACTACAAGGATTGCTATGCAACAGGTCAATACCGGAACTGCTTACATTTTTTGGTGCCTTTGGCTTTTGGGGCTAGGCGGCGTTCATCGGTTGTATACCGGGCAAATTGGCAGCGGACTGATATATCTGCTTACGTGGGGATTGTTTGGTGTCGGTCAAGTGATTGATCTAGCTTTAATTCCGGGGATGGTTGATCGGCGTAATTTATACCTGCGAGGTGGTCATAGTGGATCACCGATCGTCAATCAGTCTGTCACCTTGAACATTGGTGATATTCCACAATTAAAAGAACTTCAGCAATTAAAAGCAACGCAGCCCAAAGACCAGTCAAACAACTCCATGCAAAAATTGCTGAAAGCGGCTAAGGAGCATGGTGGACAGTTGTCAGTTGCTCAAGCTGCTATGTATGTAGATCTGCCACCAGAGCAAGTAAAAGAGTTGCTACTTGAGGCGGTCAAGGCTGGATATGCAGACATCAACAACGATTCAAAAACTGGCGCAGTGCGATACTACTTTGATTTGTAACCCTTTTACTTGTTGAGATCAGAATCGTGTGCAATGAGGTTTAATACTTGTTCAATTTGATTGAGCTTGACAAGCATCTTAGAGACCCGCTCCGACTCTGACATCACCAAGGTCATTTGACCAGTTGCAGCGCTTTGGTGATGTCAGATGTGACTCGTTTAGCCGCGATCGTAGCGACTTGATTCGGGTCTTGCATGGGTTGGATTTGTTGATTTACTTGGACAGTGGTTTGTGCTGGTGTCGCTGTGCCCAACGAAATAATGGCATTGTGAATTTTTTCGAGTGCAAGTTGGCTGACTTTGGCAATGTCCAATTGTTCTTTAAGAATCAGTTGTGGTGGCTGTCGTGAGAGAATTGCATCTTTCAAGCTTTCCAGGTTCTTGCGATCGCCTGAGGATGATGCTTTAGAGATCCGGTCATCTATATCTTTAATTTGGGTTTTCTGTGCATCAAGCAATTGCGACAATTGCTGATCTTTTTGCTGAGCTTGTGGATTGGTGCCCCTGGCGGCTGCTAACTGTTGCTGGAAAGCTTGTCGATCGTCATTTGTGCCAGGGGTAAGCGTTGCGAGATCTGCTCTAAGGTTAGAGACTTTTTGCTGCGCCTCTGACACTTCTAGTTGTCGTTCAAGCTGCCTGAGCAGGCGATCGCCTGCAATGCCCTGTTCAAAAACTTGCTGTTGTTGGCTGACAGAACTCTCCCTTTGCTGTGCTGCACTAACCTGCAATCGTGCTGCCTCTAGCGCTTCAGGGGTTGATGATTTGTCAGCTTTTGCCTTAGCCAGGTCTGCTACTGCTTGGGCTGTTGCTGCCTTAGCCTCAATTGCTTGTAATTCGAGTTGGGTGCGTTTTTGCTTTTCGAGTGCGACGGCTTGCAATTCTTCAATCTCAAGCCGTTTTTCTGCCAGCGCTGCCACTTGCTCTGCTGCGGCAATTTCGGCAAGTTTGGCTTGCACCTTTAGCTGATTGATTTGATTCAGCCGTGCTTCTTGTTTGTCGAGTGCCTTCAGTTCCTCCGCGGCGGTGGAATCACCAGCCCCGGCACGTTCTTCCAGTTCCTTGCGTCGTTTTTTAGATTCAGTAATCCGGTCTTCCTCGGCAAACTGAGACTCTAAGAGTCGAATAGCATTAGAGAATTTGGACTGTTGAGCGCTGGCGACACTTTCTTGCAAGCGTTTTTGAGCATCTATTAGTTTTTTCCGGTTTTCCAGAGTCGCATTAAGAGAGTCCTGAAGCTGTAGCTGTTTCTGTAACTCTTGAGATTCGGCGGTGTAAGCGTTTAGAGTGCCCTTCAGTTGCTTATCGATCCGTGCTTGAATGGCACGGGTTAAGGCTTCCTGCTGTGCCCTCTCGTTCTCCACAAGTCTTAGGGTGAGTTCATTCGCTTTCTGTTTGGCTGCAGAGATCTGGCGTTGCCGATCTCGCTCTAATTCTGGTGTTGCGCCTTTGGGAATTTTTTCGAGTGCTGCAAGGGAAGCCTTCTCAGCTTCAAACTCAGCTTTGATAGTTTGCTCGGCACTTTTCAGCCGTCTTTGATCCGCTTCCTCTTTGGTAATGAGGTCAGCATTGATGAGCTTTTGAGTCTCAATGGAACGGCTCAATTCGGCGGCTTTGATGGCTTCATTTGCCTTGTCTTCAGCTTTTTGGATCTCGTTAATCCGGGCTTGCTGAATACGCTTCTCGCCATCAATCGCGGCTTTCTCACGCTCTGCCTGTAATTTGCGTTGCTGACTCTGCAAACTCTGCAATCGCACCTGGTCGCCATTCCCTTTCTCGATCGCGTCCTGCTCGCGTGAGATCGAGTCTTGTAGGTCAGCGAGTTGGATGTCATATTCCTGTTGCTTCAGTGCAGTGACTTGCCTTGCCCCATCCACTTCGGTGATGGTGCCAGCGGTAACGGCGGCTTCAATCTCGCTAACCTGGCTTTGCAGTTCGGCACGTTGTTGATCGAGTGCATCCTTTCGGATTTTGGCGATCGTATCGGCGGCATTCTGCTGAATGTCGATCGATGCATTGGCATTGCTTGCAATCTTTTCAAGTTCCGCCTGGGCTTGCTCAGGGTTAAATACCCCGGTTTTGACAGCATTCTGAATTGCCTTGATCCTGTCCTGCAAGGCTTTGGCAAATTCATCTTGTTTTCCACTGGCAGCATTGACGATGTTTGCAGTGCGTTCTAGTTCCGCATTAACCTGCTCTGTTTGGGTTCCCAGCCGGGTTAATGCCTGACTCTGGAAACTGGTAGCACTGGCTGACTTCTTACCCTCGGATTCCAGCTTTTTGCTGGTACGCTCTGCCACACTGCCAACATCGTCGTAAGCCTTTTTGAACTCATTCAGCCCTGCCTGAATTGCCTTGGTATCAATGCCTAGCGCCTTAGAAAGGGCTTTGAATGCTGGGTTGCTGATTACTTGCTCGATCGTTCCTACGACCTTGCCAATAAATGCTTTTTGGAACTCGGCTAGTGATTCGATGCTGCCTTTGATTGCAAAGCCAATTTCGTTAAAAACTGGGGAGAGCACCCTGGTAAGCAACCCTGCGACCGTGCCGATTACATTGGCGATCTCCTCAAAAGCCCCAACATATTGCTTCAAGGTTGAGACCAGTTGCACCTTCGCGAACTCATACAAAGCGCTAACTGCTGCTACTGCTAACCGGGTGAACGGTTCAAAAGCCTTGCTCACTGACTCGATCGCAGAATTGAAACCGCCAAACGACTCAGCAAGCCCATCAGCCGCCTTAAACAGTTCATTGAACCCAGATTGCAAGAATCTTGCTAAATCCCCGCCTAAAGTGCCGATGGCATTTAGCAAGCCACCGATCGCCCCGGTAGTCAACGACCGGATGAACTCATCAATCGGGGAATTGATGACAGTCCCGATCGCTTTTGCTGCGATGGTGCCGATGTTGTTGATGAGAACGCCAATAGGAGCGAGTAACCCGGTGATAGCGTTCAACGCTCCACCCAGCACGCGCCCAATGTCGTCACCAACACCAGCAAAAGCCTCGCTTAATAGCTGCCCCACTGCGAACACTTGCCTAAAGTTGGAAGCAAACACAGGTGCCAGATTTTTGAATGCTGCTTGCAGTCCTGGCAGCAAAGTAGATCCGAGACCTGCAAATCCTTGCTTCAGCGAGTCGAATACTGATGCAAACTCTTTTGTCAGGTTGGGCAACTGCGCTTTAAGAGCGGGTCCGATCGCTAAAACAACATTGGTAATCGATTCGCTAATACCCGTGGCAAACCCGATAAGGGAGTCCCTGTTGTTGTTGAGTAGTTCAAAGGTGGACTGCAAGCCACTTACCAGCGGTTGTAGCAGGGGCTTACCCAGCTCTCGCCCAAAAAGTTGAAACAGGTCAACCAGGTTAGAGAATTGACCACTTACCGACTGGGAAGCTTTCGCGTTCCCGACTACAAAGGTTTCTAACCGTTTTGATAGGTCGGTAACAAGCTGGTTTTGTGACTTCAACCGGGCAATGTCTTGAGGCGTGTAGCCCAGTTTTTTCGCTAAATCCGAGTCTTGGGTGATGTTGCCAGATAGCAAGGAGTTGATCTCGAATCTTGCTTGCTCTGCGTTAATGCCCAAAACCGAAAGACCACTTGCAAAGCCCTTTGTAAGCAATGTGGCAGCCTTAATCGGGTCGTTATAAGCAGCGTCCAGCCCTTTCGCTTGGTTGGTTAGGGCTGCAACGTTCGTCAGCGTCGTTTGAAACAGCGAGACCGCAGCTTCGGATGTAATCCCAGTGAGAAGGATCGTATCCTTCTCAATTTGCTTGAGGGCTTCTTCGATCTCCCCCTTGGTCGCATCAATCTTCTCTGAGGGGTCGGTAATTTCGATGCCGTCCTTGAACACCCTAGACGTAGCGGCAAGGCTAGTTTGAGAGCTTAGGATCTGCGAATTTAGTTTCTCTGCTGCCCCGATCGTGTAGTCATAGAACGGCTTTGCTGCATTGAGTGCAGTTTGGACGGCTGCAACGATGTTGTTGAAGGCAAAAGCGATGCTGCTGATGCTTTGAGCCGTGTTTTTGCTGCGATCGCCCAACCTCTCAATATCAGTCCCAACATTGTCCAAACCACTGGACTTTGTAGTGATTCCAGTGAGTTCGGACTGAATCTTTTTTAGCTCATCTGCCGCGATCGAGCGTACTTTGATGATAAGTTCGAGAATTCGCTGAGACGACACGATTAAAAGGGTTTTAGGATACCTTTCATCGTGCCGTCAATACTATTTTCGTCTCGGTTTTCGTCCGAATTTTGAGTATTTTACGCATGGTTTCCACTTTGCTGCGCTAGCCTGCGATCTTGCCTCAGACGCAATGCGAATTTGCTCTAATTCTGCATTGATTGCAGTAACTTCTTCATCGCTACAGCCTTCGCTCAATCTCGTCAGCAATTCGATGCAGCGATCTATCTCGGCAATTCTTTGAAAAGCATTCGTTTGGATAGCCAGCAATGTCTTGATTTTTCTTTTAGGCATACGGTAAAAACCTTATATTTCAAATGCAACCAGCAAGTCAGCATCAGAACGCGCTTTTGCAACCGGGAGATCGTTAGGAGCTTGCCAACGATCTCCCGGTTGCTTTTTTGGCGATTAGTCTACGATTTTGCTCAGACCCCGCTCGGTGCCTTCATTCGCAAATCGAGAACCGTTTAGCCACACTTCAAACTGGAATGCCTCGATCGTTGCCTCACCGTCCCCACAAATCACAGCTTCGGCAATCTCGTTCTGTTGACCCCAAAACTTACGCGCTTGAGCTTCATTTTTTGCGTTGACAATTAGCACTGGAGTACTGTTTTGCTTGATGCGATCGTGCAGTTTCGATTCTTGTTCTTTTGCGAGTTTTACCGCATCATCCAGTAGCCAAGTGATTCGATCCATTGCTGCAACTGCATAGCCGCCATGAAGATTTGTCCAATGCAGTGTTAAGCTCTGCTCCAAAGCTTCCAAAACTGTGGATAAAGGGAAACCCCGATCGTGCATTTGTTGGATCACTGGGTTGAGCACTTGTTGCAGTGCTGAGATCTGGGATTCTCTGAGGAATGCGTCGATCGACTCTGCTGATTGTTCCGCAATCTCTGCGGCTGTTTTTGGGGGCATGTTGTAGGTTACGGTTGACGGAATTACTTCGTATCCTTCTTTTGTCGATTTAGCCACGATTTTCAGTCCTTTAATTTGGTTAATTGGTGAACAATTTTCTAAGGGGCATTGCAGCCCCCTGACTGGTCGGTTAAAGACTACGGATCAAGTCGGCAAGCAGTAGTTTTTTGATTTCAGGCGATAGCTGCTCCCACTGCTCTTTAATCTGCTAGATCGCTTCACTCTCTGCGCTAGTCGGGATTCCGACCGGGCGAACGTTTTCCGCGATCTGTTGCTGTCTGCTTTTCATGCGGAGTAGGCTCCTTCGTCTGGCGCACCGTCCATGCAGATCGGCTTTACGTTATCGATCGACCGGAAGTAGTCGGAACACCCTTCAATGTAGCCATCGCGGTATTCCTGAATCTTTGAGTATTTTGGGTTGCGTAATGCGCCCGTAAAGCCTGCGAACCAACCCAGAGTTTTCAGGGGAATACCAGGAGTTGGTGTAGGTAGGCTGGCGATCAGTTCATCGATGTCGATCTGGTTGGAGTCTTTGGTCTGAGCTTGTAGCATTGGGTTACCTCTTCTTGGGGTAGGGCAGTGTTCTGATTGCGAGTCGGCACTGCCCTTTGATATTTCAATTCTACGTCACACGTAGAATAAAGTCAATGTTAAAAGTAGAAATTTCTACGTTAAACTGTGAGTAGTAACATTGAAGGGTTTGATTATGGTTGCTACTACAGTGATTAAGTGGAAGTTGAACGAATTGATGTCAGCACAGCGAAAGACCAGTAGAGATCTGGCTAATTTCCTGAAGATTCATGAGAACAGCGTGTATCGACTGCGGAAGGAAGATAAGATGCCACGATTGAGCCATGAAACGCTCAACGGGATTTGCAGATTCTTGCAGTGTCAGCCTGGAGACTTGCTGGTGTACCTGCCTGATGAAGGGGAATAAGGGAGGGGAGGATGGGAGTTCAGTCAAACATAAAATACTAGGAGATAGACAGGTGATTAACAAAAAAGAGATCATTGAAATCATCATCGAGAATTCAAAGCGCCCTATCACTTCAGAGACGGAGCAACGGGTTCAAGACTACATGAATCTCCCCAGACTCAAAATCAATGAAGACCTTACTCAAAAAAGACACAAACAAGCGTCATAACTCCAAAGGAGTGAAGTTTGCGATTGCTTAACATCCGAAGGGAATTTATGGCGCAAAAGCAAACAGAGATGATCAAGCATTTGCTTGTAGAAAGACAGCGATGGCAATTGGCAAGCAAGGATCGGAAGTAACGATCGCACCCTTCCCCACTCATCACCGCTTCCCAAAAGTTGAAACTTAGAAGCCCGGCTTATTGACCGGGCTTCGTCGCTTTTATGAAGCATTTATCGCGTCAACCAGAAATAAATACCGCCGGTTTGAGTATTTACTGTTATATTTAGTATGTACTCAACAAAGGAGTATGCATGACTGTGGCGCAAAGGATCACGATTACGATTCCCGATGCTTTACATGAGCGATTGCAACGGGTCAAAGACTCGCTGAATGTCTCTCAAATTTGCCAGAGAGAAATAGAACGATTTGTTCAGATTGAAGAAATTAAACAAAAGGAATCCCCGGCTATGGAAAAGCTACTTGAGCGATTGCGGATTGAGAAGCAGCAGTCTGATGCTGCCTGGAAGGCAGAGGGTGTGACGGATGGGAAAGAAGACGCTACCGATTTGTCTTACGACGAGTTCTGTCAAATCGAGACCGAGGGACTAAGTGAAGACTTACTTGATTGGATTCGGAATAAGCGGATTCGGTACTTGGAAAACCCAACCGAAGAAGCGTACTTGGAAGGCTGGAAGGAAGGCACCTTGTGCGTCTGGAAACAGGTAAAAGAGCAATTGTAAGTACGATCTCGCCCTCGCCAAACAAAGCACTCCTGGACAGCCAGGGGTGCAGACTCAATCATCAAAAAAGGTACATCACTTTGCTTCAGTATTCCCAAAGCTGCCGATAGTAACCAATGGGCAGGAGCAAAGGTTAGTGGATGACCACTGCTTTTGCTCGGATTATTCATGACGATTTTGAAAAATCCTCAAAAGCCCTGCGCGGGCTAGTAAATGCTAGTTTTTGCTAAGGTTGCGATCGTATTTTTGGACAAAAAAGCTAGCAAAAGCTAGCCCCATCGATCGTATTGCTACAGATGATTACTTCTTTTCGCGTCGGGCTTTGCACTGCTCTGCCCATTTTTTTAGGATGGCTTTTGCAGCCGGAGATAGCTTGATTCTAGGCTTTTGCGGTTGCTCTGAGTTTTGCATTTGTCGATCCTGTACGAAGGTGAGTCGATGATCAGCTTTCTGCGATCGCTTGCTCTTTGTCCTGTCCAGTGAGGCTGGGCAACTGGCTGGCTGGCATCGGTGGTAGATCGGTTGTTGCTGTGGACTTAAGGCTTTCCTGAAGTTCTTTTGCGCGTTCCAAAATAATGCGCTTAACTGCCGGGGATAGCTTTAATCTTGGTTTTTGGGGTTGATCTGTGTTTTGCATTTGTCGATCCTGTACGAATGTGAGTCGATGATCAGCTTTCTGGATCGCTATGGTGATCCATTGCCATGGTTAATTTCCTTTTGTTCGTTCGTTTGTTGCTTGCTAGCTGATATCGGTGGCAGATCTGTTGTGCTAGTCGATTTGAGGCTTTCTCGATACTCCTGAGCGCATTCTATAAAGATCCGCTTCACGGCTGGGGATAGCTTGATTCTAGGCTTTTGGGGTTGATCTGAACTTTGCATTTTTAGATCTCCGTAGGGTGTGAGTTGATCGACGTATTCTACCAAGTAATTACTTTGCCTCTCTTAATAGATAGATTATTTCTTAATAGAAACTCAGCTATTTATAGCTGCTGATAATTTACTGATGGAGTGCTGATAGACCACTGATGCGATCGCTGATGGGCTACTGATGGAGTGCTGATATCAGCGCTGATTGAGGCTGCTGATGCTTGAATCAGCGTACATCAGCAACCCATCAGCACCTTTTTTACCATCAGCGCTGATGGGCATCGGTGGCTTATGGTTGCTGATAGTAATTCGCTCCAGAGCGTCTAACTTTGCCTTGTCTCTCAAGTAGGTCGATCGCTGTTTGCAAATCCGCTGATGTTTGCTGCTTGAGAAGTTGTCTTTGCCCTTGCAATTTGCTGATCGTCATGCCATTGGGATAAACCTTTTTCAGCACGTCCAAAATGGTTTGCTCTACCTCTCCCAGTGGTTGACTTGCTGGCGCTTGTGATTGAGATTGCCCGATCGAGTAGAGCCGTTCCAATTCCGCACGATCGAGCGCAAATTCACTCACCAATGCTTGCTGATTCTGTTGCTGCTGTGTGGGGGCTGGATGGGCTTGCGCTGACTTTGTCGGTTCATATCCTGCCTTTAATTCAGGAATGCGATTAAGCACCCACAGAACCGGGTCAGGTTGTCCAAACTGATTCAGGTCAGAAAGCATCCAGTTTGGTACTGTCCATTTCTGTATTGCCTCACCGGGAAAAGTAACCAGGTATTCTCCGGTCGGATGCGGTTCCCCCATGTCATCCTCGGCGCGAACTGGTGCAATCAGCACACGGGCATAATCGATCGCGTGCCTAGTTCCGCTCAAGCGATGGGCTTCTAATGTGTCAAGCTGGCTGATTATCGATACCTTGCCTTTTGTCTTTGCACCTTTCGCCAGGATTTGTACCATCAACGGGTTAAGGTCAACGCCTTGGGAAAGCTGGTAGAACTCATCAAGAGTCCAACAATCTGCATCAAGCGACCCCTTACCAGCTTCTTTCAGCAATTCAGTTAGGGTCTCTAACATCGCGCTATAGCCTGCGCTGTCGCTGACCAAAGTATCCCAGCGCAGGGGCGCGATATCGTCGTCTAAAGTCCCATAAGAGACCCGATACCCCAACCCCAACCGTAGGCAGTTCACCAGATTGGCGATCGTGCTTTTACCGCTTTGCGACTGCCCAAAAAACCATAAAAGAGGGTGCTTAATCAAGCGCTGGATGGGGAACCCCTGACTTGCCATTGCTGCTATCAAGAGTGTGACTCGATTCTTGACACTGCCTGTCAATTCTGGCTCTCCATCTTGCAGGCATGGCGCATTGGGAATCACGGGTTCTGGTTCTGGCGCGAAACTTTCAGCCGGTCCGATCGTATCTGCCTCCACATCAACCGCGCCAGACAGCAAAGCATTTGCCCGTTGCCAACCCTCCGACTCTGGCAGCGCCGGGGAAGATTCAAGCGCCTTTTTGCGACAGTAAAACAGGTCATTGGCAGAAATCAACGCAATCAGCGCGGCGGCTGGCAAGCCAAAAAAGGCACATCCGATAAATGCTAACGCCAGGGCACCAACCGCGATCGCCCCTGCATCGTCGGTGATATGCGCCAAAAGTAGGGGATTTTCGCCTAGATCGTTCTCAAATGCGGGTTTAGTAGAATGAGACATATTGCTTTGTACTCCAAAAAAGCGATATAGAAAGCCTGAGAAGTCCTACGTCTCAGGCTTTCATTTTTCTTTAGCGTAGATACCGGATGCCTTGCCACAAGCGCAGAATCAAGCGCAGACCGACTTCAAAGCCAAACATGGTCATCAAAAACAGGGCAAGTTGCCACCACAAAATCAGAGATGGGTCAAAGTTGGGGAAGTCAGCGACGATCGCCTCTACTCCTCCCTCATATGGTGGGAAACGGAGGAAGCACACCAAAAACTCGATCGCATAGGCGGCTGCTCGGTACTGTGCAAGAGAGGCAAACCACTCGGTTGGGAACTGGTTAAAGATTGTCTTGAGTTGGTCAGCGGATGACCCGTCACCCCGAACCCGAAATTCTTTGCCGTCCCAACGTTCGACCCACATCGCAACGATTTGCGGGTCTTTGGCAACCATGGGGATGATTTCAATTAGTTGGACAGAGAACCAGAGCAGTAAACCCAAGATTCTTGCACCATTCACTGCAAGCCATTGAATCCAGCCACCCAGATAAGGGATGAGGATTAACGAATCAAGGAATGGGATAATCCTGATTTGACCTGCGATTTGGGTGGCAAGCTCAAGCCATGGCTGACAGTTCAGCAACATCATTGCTCCCAAGCCCATAGTGAATAGGAACTTGCTAAAACCCCGAATGATACCCCATGGATTCCGACCCACAACGGTTGTTTTCGTGCTTTTGGTGGTCGTTTGGTTTTGGCGATTGCGATCACTCTGTTTTTGACGATCGCTGTTGTTACTGGAATTGTTGGTCGTGGTCGTGGTCATCTCTGAAATCTCCCCAACGAGGTTTGAGCTAACAATGCTTTCATCTGCGGAATGTCTTCGGTAGAGACCCGTGCAATGTCGGTAATCGCGCCATGGGCATCAATTTCAGCGGTATCACCCAACGAGTTACAAACGATCGCGCCTTCTCTTAGCATCCGGTTGGTGCCTTCAACATCCCCGACCAGTGCACCCTCTTGGAAAAAAGCTTCTTTGCCCGTGGTTGCGTCTGCAACTAGGATGCAGTTTGCTCGAAAGCGGTCTAATGCAATCTGAGAAAGCTTTTTAGCGTTGCGCGCTTCCTCTTTGTTCTGCCGTAGTCGATCGTTGAATTCGCTTCGCTGTTCGTTGATTTGCTGCCCTTTCGCCATGGTTTTGCGGACATTTTCACCCTGGCTAAGGGCAAAGAGGGCGATCAGAATCAAGATGATGTGAGAAGTTTTGAAAGTCATAGGTCACCTCGTTAGTCATTGCTGCATGTGGCTTACAGCAGTTTGGTAATCGGAGATCGTTGCACCATCGGGGAATTCAACCGCAAAATCCTGTTCGTATGGATCATCGGCATCAGGCACAATAACCACTTGTCCATCAACTTCATCGGCAATATCGCGGGCATCACGTACTTGCATCGTTTTTAGCTCCAAAAAAAGTGTGTTCTCGGTCGGTTGGCTCAATCCTTCAGCAGTTCGATAGACCTCAGAAAATCCAACACCCGATCGACTTGCTCATCATTCAAAAATCCGTTGTTTGAATCGATTTGATCGGTGTCTGCAACGTCCAAAACATCAGCATGGGTGCCAATTCGGTAAAGTGCGTCATGCTGCATCCGAAGGTAGCGATCGAGTTGCTTTTGCAGGTAATGCAAGTTGTAATTTGTGGTGATCATGGCTGGTTTGAGTTCTGTTTGTGAGTTGAGTGGCAGTGAGTAGTTGTTGCCATGGCGATCGCCCCAATCCCCACCCCAAGCAGCAGAGCCAGGGTGAGGATCAGGAGCTTCATTCGCCAGCGGGCTTTCCCAGTTGTTGCAATGCTGATAGAGCAGATTGCAATCCTTGCGTTTCCTGAGTTTGAGCATTGTCGATTTGCGCGGTCTGCAATTGGTAGAGGCGCGCTTCAAGCTCTAATTGCTGTTTCTTGGCTGCGATCGTGTCTTTGGCTTGCTTGGTTTGCTGCAACTTCTGCTGACGGATCTGGATGTCAAGTTGCATCGCGCTTGTAACTTGGTCTGCAACCTGTAAGAAGTGCTCTGCCACTGCCAAGGGATCTTCAAAGCTGACCGCTTCAGACTGGCGCAAACCTTCAAGGCTATAGGTTTGGGGTAGCTGGGGGGTTGTCAGAACTAAGGAGTGATTGCCAGTTTCAACAGTCACCGGAGTGACTGGAGCTTTGCTGCTTGTTGCGTTTTCACAGTAGTGACTGACCAGCCATCCGCGCTCCTCATCGTTGAATCGGCGGGTTCCGTCGATCAACTCGCCAAACTCACCGCGATCGGCTTTTTCTGCTGAATACCAGGTCTGAACAGTTCTCTTATCGCGTCCAAGCTCATCAGAAATGCTGCGTAGCGTGTGGGGTCGGTTCATAGGGGTTTCATACCTTTTTCGTACTGATTTCATAGGGGTTTCGTACTGATTTCACACCGTCTTTCATATGTCATTCATACGAAACGCACCTGTCATTAATCAGATAATGACGTATCATGAATGAAGTGTCAAGAATGGATCAGTGATCGATGAATGATGAGCGTGTAATATTGAGTCAAATAGCCGAAAATGAGAACTTCCCTGATATGGATTGGAGCAAAGTGGATTTGCCCGCGCCAAAGAACCCGCGCCCGCAGTGTGGCGAGTTGGGAGACTTGGACTACTGGAAAATGGTTGTTGCGTCGAAGCTAATCAAGAAGTCGATCGCGGCAATGATCCAGACAGCCGTTTATACCTACCTGTCTAGAAATTGGGAAGAGCATGAAAAAAGACTCCAGATTGAAGCCACAAGGGAGGGAGTTACACCTGAAGAAATGTTTATGAAGCTTTCCAGTGAGGATAAGTGAGGGGCGAGCGCCAATGCTAAGAGACCCTGAAAATCCATATGAAGAGTGGGAGGATACGGTATGGGCACCAAATCAAGATGCAGCACGTTCACAATGTGAGCGCATCGCTGAAGAGTATGACCTGACTGAGGTTATCAACGTGACCCAAGCAGTTAAAAAGCAAAGCAAATCAGGCAACTATAAATTCATTTGTTGGTTCAGAACGGAGATCAAGCCATGACTACAGCAACGATCGAAGGCATCAAGACTTTTCGCGCCATCCCAGAACCAGGGAAACGTTTTCTGTCTGTTAACCTCGCCTTGGTTGATCTATCTGAGTTATCTGAAATCGCCAAAGAATTAGAGTTGAAGCCTGAATTGGTGCAAATGCAAAGTAAGTCGGGTGTTCAAATCCACGCTCTGCTTTGGCACGGTGCAATTTCAGACACCCCAGCAGACATGGATGAAAGAGTTGATGTATTGGCAGACCGCATCAATACTGAAGCCATCCGTTACGCGACTGGAGGATGGACTCACAAAGCAGCGTGAATGATGAACTAAACTGCTGCATTTAGCCAAATCTGCGGTCCGATCGCTACACTCCCCCGCAGATTGCCAAAGTTTTCCACTTGAACACGGAGGATGCCAGATGACCTAAACACCCTTTAAAAGTCGAAACCCCGACCGCTGCGAACGGTAGGGGCGAAAGACTGTATTTATTTTTGGCTGAGACTTTGGGACTAACCAGCTTTTGATCGGGCAAGTGTTAGATCCAAGTTTTACTATGCCTAATTTTAGAGGACATTCACCAAATGACGCAACTATTTGGCAGAGTGCCCTAGTTTTGTGATGCAAATTTGTAACGCAAAATAGCAAAAAATAGCGCATTCTGTCGCCTGCGATCGTCAACCGGGTTAACCAAATGGTTAACACTTAGCTGCCAAAAGAACGCAATTTTGAACTTATTGTGCTGTCAACAGTTTTTGCGGTTAACTAATTGGCTGGCAGGCTGGAATCCTCCCAGCGATCGTGATTTGGTATGTATCTTTTTATTTTTTATGCCTAAATCACTCTAATTTCGACATTTCTGGAGAAACCATCTCCCTCTCTTTTTGGTTTATGGCATCATGTGGTTAGATTGTTTAACGACGGGGAAGAGAAAATGAATAGTCGAGTCAACAAAAAAACTTGGTTTACTGCTTTTCGTGTGCCTCTCCACGTTCCCAAAACTTTGAGTTTGCCTGACGGTCGGGTGACATCACCCGCGCTGTTGGCGCGTGAATTATTGCTTGATTACCTGGCTAAAAATCAAAAAGCCAGCTAGTAAAAACTAACTGGCTTTGTTCGATTCATTCACCCGTCGAAAGCTTTGAGTTTGGCGACCGGAGCTTTCGACGGTTCGCAAAGGAAAAATAAATGGACTCAGTCTCCTTTACTTTTTTGGGAAAACCAAAAAGTTTTGCCCGTTCCAAATGTAAACCGTTGCCTACAAGATCGACAACCCCCCTTCTTTCCCCTCCATCTGATTATACCCTAAGCCCACGTATTTACCGGGGATTGGTGAAGGGGGTGAAGCCATGAGAACCCCTAATCGCCCTTCGGATAAGGATTTTCAGAGTTTAATTGCCAGTTTCGAGCGGGTCAACTCGATCTCAAATCCAACGCGCAGAGAGTTCGAGTTAATCTGGCTTGCACCCTATCACTCCATTCCCAGAACGGAAATTCGGCGGCTTTATAGGCTATGGATCATCGATCGCGCTGCTAGCAGTGCCGGAGGTGCCGAATGATTTGTACCTGTGGAATTCCCTTCAAACACCCAGGTTTGGATCACAGCTTTTGCGTCAGGTGCCAACTTTGGCGCGTAAGTCCTGGCGGTTGGATGCCAGTGTCCAGGACAAAAAATGAAGCTACCCACTCGTCGAAGCCACCAGCAGCCCCGATCGGAGGTGCTAGATGAAGCCTCAAAATTCAGCCATTCCCCTCACCACTCCCTTCACCCCCCAGAATCCAGATATGCCGGAAGCAGTTGCCTCAAACCCCAAAATCTCAGCCCTTCTCACCCACCACAGAGATCACCTCCTGTCAGAAGGCTTTACTCCTGAGCACATCGAACTGTTTGAAACGATTGGAGTAAGGTCTATAACCGAAGCAGAAGCAGTCAAGCTTGGCTTTAAGGCTAAAGCTTCAGACGGCTCGATCAGGTCTTCGAGCGGCTTGCTTTTCCCGTTTGATGGTAGCTTTGCTCAAATCCGGTGCGATCGCCCGATCGAGCGCGAGAACGGTAAAGCAGCCAAATATTTGACCCCGATCGGTGAGGCAGCAAAGGTATGGAATCCCCCAAAAAGCTGGTTTGCTGTTCAATTATCGCGAGTAAAAGTTATCACCGAGGGATGGAAGGATGCGGCGGCGGGTTCATTATTTGGCGGCATTTCGACAAGTGCCCTTGCTGGCATTTCTCATGCCAGCAAGGCGATCTCCAGTGGCAAAAAGCAAACTTTTTTGGGCGATTATGATACCTGGACGAATCCTAATCTGATCCGATCGATCTCTACTGCTGCAAGTCATTCGGGTGGCAAAATCCAGATTGTCCCTAAAGTCGAGGGTGAGCCTAAAGCGGGACTCTGCGAATGGTTCAAAGCCTTGAAGCAGGCAGGCAAAGACACAAAATCCGAGTACGAAAAGCTGATCGGTTCAGCTATGTCGATCGAGGCTTTTGTCTTTGCTTGTGTAGACCACTGGCGCGAGATCGACCAAGAAAAATTGAGTGAATGGTTGGGTGCGTTGTTTTTTGTTGCAGCAAGGCACTTTTCGGATTTGAACAAAGAGAATTTGATCGAAGTCGTCAGCCAGACACTTAAGGGCTTCGGAAAGAAAGCTTTAAGGGCTGCGCTAGCCAAAAAAGCGAAGGGCGTTGAAGCCCTTAAGAGAAAGGAACGGCAAAAGAATGCACCAAAACGACAACAGGGCATCATTCCGATCAAGATCGAATACGACGACGAGGGGGAACCCTTTGTCACAATGCCTGAAACGTCAACGGTTGCAAATGTTCTTGCTGAGCATTACAGGTCGAAGCTGGCTTTCTCAACTGAGGATCAAGAATGGTATCGGTACGAATCGGAATTGCCAGGGGTTTGGAGTCGAGAGCCTGATGCATTTATCGAAGCAATGATAGCGACCGAGATCGATGCATCGGGTGGGGCAGATCATTACAGCTTCGGTTACATTGCCTCATCCAGAAGCTTGCTTAAAGCCAAGCTAGCGGTCAGGCATTGGGATGAAGCAACCGACCTTTTGCCGCTTCAGAATGGCGTTTTGAACCTTGCGACAAACAAATTAGAACCCCACTCACCAGGTTATCGATTTACCTGGCAACTCCCCTACTGCCATGATCCGGCTGCAACCTGCCAGCCGATCGTTGATTGGCTGCATTTTACGCAAGACGGTGATGGGCAAAGGGTTCAGCTTTTGCGGGCATACCTGAAAGCGATCGTAACTGGCAGATCCGACCTACAACGATTTCTGGAAGCGATCGGACCGGGCGGCAGTGGCAAGTCAACCTTTGGGAATCTAGCTGTAGCTCTGGTAGGAATGCGAAATGTGTTGCCAACCTCGCTTGAACAGTTGCAAAACAACCGCTTTGAAACTGCCAACCTAAAGCGGAAGCGGTTGCTTTACATCACCGATAGCGATCGCTACGGTGGCTCGGTGAGTGTCCTTAAAACCATCACCGGGGGCGATATCCTACGGAATGAAGAGAAGAACAAGCAGCAAGGGGATGGATTCATAGCTCGGTTAATGGTGTTGATGGTCGCCAACGAGCCGATTCAGTCCACCGACTATACCAGCGGATTGGAGCGCAGACGGATCACGGTTCCATTCCTGAAGCCCGTGCCAGCACATCAGCAAAAAGACTTGCTATCCATCACCAGCGCCGGGGCATCGGGTGAATTTGTTCCCCATTTGCCAGGGCTGCTTAATTGGGTTCTCGCCTTACCAGACAACGAAATGAAGCAATTGATCAAGCAAACAGTTGTCAACGTGCCAGCACTCGCCAAATGGAAAGCAGAAAGCTTAGTCAATGGCAACCCGATCGCGGAATGGCTTGATGCTCGATGCATTTTAGATCCCAATGCCATAACCCGCATTGGCGATGCGAAGAAACAAAGATTCTCAGAATCCGAAGGTGGGTCAGGCTCAAGCTGGGACGTTTACATGAACGCAAGCACCTGGCTCTATGCAAACTACTGCGATTACTGCGATCGCGTTGGAGCAAACAAGCTCAAGATCCAGCGGTTCAGTCCATTGCTGATCGACTTACTCAACAATCAGTTAAAAGTTCCAGCGGTCAAGACGCGGACTAGGGATGGTGCTTTCATTTCTGGAATCGCGATCAGATCCGAATCGCACCACGGATACCCCACCCCTGTGACGAACTTTGTGATGGACTGTGACGAACCTGTGACGGCTGAAACCCGCACTGGTGATAAGCGTGAGGGTTGTGACGATTATTTTCAAACTCAATCTGATGTTGAAAATAATTTTTCTTGCAGCCCCCAGATCGAAGGCGATGAGAAAAAAAATAATTTTCAGCAGCCACCAAGTTCAAAACAACCGTCACAACCCTCACAATCATCACAGTCAAGGGTTTCAGCCGTCACACCATCCATCACAGATTCGTCACAGTCCATCACACTGCCCA
>JAESFS010000104.1_pt1 | contig 34384 bp, 34 predicted proteins | sample 9269441 | NCBI WGS metagenome assembly JAESFS01 (sample SAMN14502548, study PRJNA617105) | algae metagenome | isolation source: Scytolyngbya sp. HA4215-MV1 and co-occurring heterotrophs from sample from... | place: USA: Laie Falls, Oahu, Hawaii | collected 2010-08-22
TTCTGCCTCGCTCAGCACCAGTTCCCCGCGCGCAACGCTCATCGTTCAGCCCCGCCATTCAACGAGCCTAATCTGGCAAAGCCTCGCGAATCGCCGATACAACGAACTTCAGATTCAGGACACTAGGGGCCATTGGCGATCGGGGATTTTGGCGCGGTAGTAGCTCATTCCCAAACAATAGTTTAGCGCGCTACCTTATGGCGCGGCGTTACCGTGGTCGCTGGGATCAGAGAGAAAATGCCATCCAACACATTGATTGCCGACGGCGGGACCGTGCTCGTCGATACCGCCTCGCAGGGAGCGCCTACGAAGCAGCGCAGCGCCACGCTCTCCGATGGGCGGATTGTGGTGACCTGGCAGGAAACCACGGGGCTGAATGGGGATGGCAGCGGGTCGGCGATCAAGGCCAAGGTGCTGAACGCGGATGGTTCGACGGCGATCGATGAGTTTCTGGTCAATTCCACGGTCCAGGGCGACCAGACCGCGCCTGAGGTGGCGGCGCTGCAGAATGGGCAGTTCGTTATCACCTGGACTGATGGGAGCACGGCTGGAACGAGCCAAGGGTTGGACATCCGCGCACAGATTTTTTCTGCGGGTGGATTTCGCCAGGGCGGCGAAATTCTAGTGAATACGACGACTGCGGGTGACCAGACCGGGGCTTACGTTGCTGGCTTGACCAACGGCAATTTCGTGGTTGCTTGGCAGGAGGCAAATTACTCGATCTTCGCGCCAAACGGCAATCGCGTGATTGCTGAGACCACGACTCCCCGGGAGGTTTACTTTATCCGAAACAACGTCAAAGGCTTAACCGCTGACCCTGACGGCGGATTTCATATCTTCAATGGACAAGACTCCACCATAGGAGGTGTCGGCGGCTATTCATTTTATGATTATAACTATAATTCGGACGGGCAATTCCAAAGAAATTTCTATATTTACGGTATTGATTTTTCATGGATCAATAAATTTTCTATTTTTTCGAGCGAACTAGGAAAAGATATTTTTGGATTCGCATTGATACAATACATTAGTGCCAATTATCTTGGGCCTGGGACCCCAAAAATTTTCCTTAAGTCCTCGTCTTTGGATGTCTACGGCACAAACATCCTTGAAATTCCATTTGCTACAGGAAATGCGGTCACTGCGTTTGCGCTGGCACCATTGCAGCTCGATGATTTCGTGGTTGCATATGTGAATAACAGCGGCTTACACGTGGGTGCTGTTGTTGCCGGCACCTACACCGAAGCCGTATACGGCGCCTCTTTGATGCCAACCTCGGCCACGGAAGTCGACATCAGTGTCATCACTGGCGGCCGGGTTTTCGTCAGTTGGACAAATGCCGCTGGTGCCGTCGAAGGAGAATTCTTCACCTACGACGGTACTCTGGCCGTCAAACAGGACGGCACTGCGGGCGACGACGTGGTTGCCGGCACCCCCGGTTTTGACCTGCTTCGCGGCTTGCAGGGCAATGATTGGCTGCTTGGCCGCGAGGGCGATGACTACCTCCTCGGCGGCGACGGCAACGACATCCTCGACGGCGGTTCCGGTGCCGACACCATGGAAGGCGGCGCCGGCGATGATCAATACCTTGTCGACAATGCCGGCGATGTCGTGACTGAGGCCACCAGCGGCGGCACCGACACCGTCTGGGTCGGCGCCAATGGCTGGACTGTCTCGGCCAATATCGAGATCGCCCGCCTCTATGGCGCTGGCACCCAGGTCACCGGCAGTGTCGGCGCGGATGTGCTGGTCGCCAATGCCGGCGCGGCTTCGAGCATCACCGCCGGCGATGGCAATGACGAGATCTGGGGCGGCGGCCCCTTCGCCCATACCCTGAATGGCGGCGCCGGCGACGACGTCATTCGCGGCCAGGACAGCCCAACCGTCATGATCGGCGGCACGGGCAATGACCAGTTTGTCGTGGGCAATGTGGGCGCGACCATCGTGGAAAACCCCGACGAGGGCATCGACACCGCCTGGGTGGCTGTGGATGGCTGGACCAATGCCGCCAATGTCGAGATCGCGCGTCTCGCCGCGCTGGGCGCTGTGACCTTGCTCGGCAATGACGGCAATGAGGATCTGGTGGCGAACCAGGCCGCGGCCAGCCGCATCGACGGCAATGGCGGCAGTGACACGCTCTGGGGCAGCCCCTTTGCCGATACGCTGAGCGGTGGCGCGGGGGATGACATCATGCGCGGGCAGGGCGGCGCCGATGTCATGTCCGGTGGTGTGGGCAATGACCAGTATGTGGTGTTCGACCGCAATGCCACGGTCATCGAGAGCCAGAATGAAGGCTACGACATCGTCTATTTCGCCGGCACTGGCAGTTTCTTCATCGGCAACAATGTGGAGGAGGCGAGGCTGGTGGCGAGCGGCACCGGGTTGGTGGGCAATGGGCTGGACAATCTGATGGCGGGCAACAGTTCGGGGCTGGCATCCACGCTGGATGGTGGTGCGGGCAATGACATCATGTTCGGCACCGCGGCGGCGGACCGTTTCATCGGTGGTGCCGGCAATGACACGATGTACAGCCAGGGTGGCGCGGATGTGTTTGCCTACCGCGCGGCGGGTTGGGGTTATGACAAGATCGCGGGTTGGACGGCGGGCGCCTGCAAGCTGCAGTTCGAGGCGGCGAGTGGGGTGACGAATTTTTTGCAGCTCAGTCTGATCAGCGGTGGCGGGAACACGCAGGTGGAGTACGCCGGCAGCACGATCGTGGTGTTTGGCGTGCTGCTGAGCCAGACGGACTTTTTGTTCGTTTAGGCTGACCTTGAGGTTGGCCCCCTAAACGGCGGTCCAGGCCACCCTGTGGCCTGGCGGTAGGGGGGCGGGGAAGGCAGAGCCTTCCCAGGTTTATTGTCTTGATAGACTGCGATAATTATCCTAAATTCCCGATGCTTCGCTGTTTCGACAACCGCATCCGCCACCCAAGCAGCCAACCCTTCCAGGGATGGCGAATTTGTCCCCAAACGTGAATTTGCGCGCAACACGCATATTGCGAGCGGCGGAGCGAGCGGGGCTCGGCCCAATCGTCGCCCGCTGACCAGGCCTCAGGCCGGCAGGGCGTAGAAGAAGCGCTCCTCGGCGATCTCGCCCGCGGCCACCGTGTAGAGGCCGATCTCGTCCATCATCGTGCGGTTGCCGCCCTTGGGCGTCACCTCGAAGGTGCAGCGGACGATGAATTGGTCGCCATGCACCCAGGGGCGCTCCACGCGGGTGGAGTGCACCTCGTGATTGGACACCCACCAGGCGGCTTTCTCGGCAATGGCGGCGGCACCCTGCAGCCGCGCCATGGGGCCCGGCATGTCTTCCAGCGCCACCACATCCTCCGCCCAATACGTCTCGCATGCTTCGGCGATCCGGCCCTCGGCGAGAAGGGCCCAGAAATGTCTGGTGATATCATGGTTGGTCATGGTCCTGGCTCCCTCAAAGGCATTCCATGCCAGGCCCAGGCCACCGCGCCGCCGGGTGAATATGCTGTGACGGCGGTGGCGAACTGGACAAGCCGGGCCGCTCGCGCCAAACCCTGCCTCCAATCTGCTGCCCTGCCGGAGTCACGCCCATGTCCAGCCCTGATCGCACCACCTATGACCGGATCGCCGCGATCATCGCCGAGACCGCGAACGTGGCGCCCGAGAAGATCACGCCGACCGCGCATGTGATCAACGATCTGGGCATCGACAGCCTGGACTTCCTCGACATCGTATTCGCGATCGACAAGGAATTCGGCATCAAGGTGCCAGTCGAGGCCTGGACCGAGGCGGTGAATGCCGGCAAGGCGCCGGCCGAGCAGTACTTCATCCTGGGCCCGCTGGCCGAGCGCATCGACGAGCTCGTGCAGGCCAAGACCGCTTGAGACTCGAATATTTCTCCATGCTGGACCGCATCGTGACGCGCGATGCGGATGGCCTGGTGGCGGAGGCGACCCTGCCCGATGAAAGCCCCGTCTTCGAGGGCCATTTCCCTGGCTTTCCGCTGCTGCCCGGCGTGCTGATGATCGAATGCATGGCCCAGGCCGGCGGCTGGCTGATGCTGGCGCGGCAGGAATTTGCCCGAATGCCGCTGCTGGCCAAGGTTGGCCAGGCCAAGCTGCGCGGCATGCTGCGCCCGGGCGCGCTGCTGAGCGTGACGGCGAAGCTGGTGCATGACGGCTCGGGCTATGCGGTGCTGAATGGCCGCATCGACAGCGAAGGCCAGATGGCGGCCGAAGCGGAATACACCCTGCGCATCCTGCCATTTCCCAATGCCGAGCTGGCCGACATGGTCCGCGGCCGCGGGATGATGCTGGGGCTGATGGCGTGAATCGGGTCTGCATCACCGGGGTCGGGCTGATCTCCTCGCTGGGCGTGGGGCGGCCCGCGCATCTGCCGCTGGGCCCCGCTACGCGTGACGACGAGGCCTTCGCCCCCTTCCCCGTCCATCCCCTGCCTGCCCTGGGCATGGAGACCGTGATCCCGCGCCGGGAATACCGGCAAATGGAAAATTTCCAGCGCCTGGGCACCTATGCCGCGGGCCTGGCCATTGCCGATGCCGATGCCGCGGGCCTGGTGGCAGGCATGGACCTTGTGGTCGCGGCCGGCGGCGGCGAGCGCGACTGGCAGCTGGATGAGGCCATCCAGGCCGAGTTGCTGGCGATCCCGCCCGAGAGCCGCGAGGCCTGGCTGCACCAGAAACTGGCCGATGGGCTGCGGCCCACCCTGTTCCTGGCGCAATTGCCCAATCTGCTCGCCGGTTCGATCTCCATTGTTCATAATGTTGCCGGCTCCTCGCGCACGCTGATGGGCGAGGAGGGGGCCGGGGCCGAGGCCATCCGGATCGCCGCCGCCCGCATCGCCGCCGGTACCTCCGCGATGGTGTTGGTCGGCGCGGGCGTGATCGCCGAGCGTTGGGATGTCATGCTGGCCTTCGGTGCCGCTCTGCATCACGGCCCCTGGTGCCCGACCGCGGAGCGCGACGGGATGGTCATGGGCAGCCAGGCCGGCTTTCTGGTGCTGGAGAGCGAGGACCACGCCAAGGCGCGCAATGCGCGGATCCTGGCCACTCTCCGCGATGTCCAGGTGGATGCCGGTCCGCTGGAAGATCGTGCCGCGCGCTTTGCGGCCCTCGCGCCCGCGGCGGGCGGCCTGTCGGTGGCACCCCACCGCGGGATGGCGGTGCCGGGGGCGGAGATGCTGGCCGATAGCCTGGGCTCCGGCTTCGAAGCGGCCTTCCCGGTGGGTGTCGCGCTGGCCGCGCTGCGCGTCGATGCCGGTGAGGCCGCGATCGTGGTGCATGGCTTCGGCCATGGCCTCGGCGAGTTTTCCGCCATTGTGGAGCCCCGCCCATGAAGGATCACAGCGGCCGCCCGCGCGTCGTGGTCACTGGCATGGGGCTGGTGACGGCGCTGGGGCACGACCTCCCCTCGAGCTGGGCGGGCCTGCTGGCCGGCCGCTCGGGCATTCGCGCCATCACCCGTTTCAACACCACCGGCATGCGCAGCAGGATTGGCGGCTGTGTGGATTTCCCGGGCGATGTACCAGGCCGCCCACTGACGGTGGCGCAACGCCTGATCGCGCTGGGCGAACTGGCATTGGACGAGGCCCTGGCCATGGCCGGGCTGTCAGGGCCGTTCCCCGGACCGCTCAGCCTGGGGCTGCCGCCCACCGAGATCGAATGGCCGATGCGGGCAGATATCATGGCCCGCGCGAAGGGCACCTCGAACCGCGACATCGCTATCGCCTCGGCCGGGATGCCCGAGGTGCATGCGGTGCAGCAGGTTATCGAGCCGGTGCGCCACTTCGCCGCGCGCTATGGCACTCGGGGCTTCCCGCAGGCCGTGACCACCGCCTGCGCCTCGGGTGCCTCGGCCATTCAGATGGCGGTGGAGGCAATCCGCCGGGGTGAGACGGATTGCGTGCTCTCGGGCGGCTGCGAGGCGTCGCTGACGCCCGAAACGATGATCCGCTTCTCGCTGCTGCAGGCCCTATCCTCGCGCAATGACCCGCCCGAGACGGCCTCGCGCCCCTTCAGCCTGACGCGCGACGGTTTCATCATGGGCGATGGCGCGGCCGGTCTCGTGCTGGAAAGCATGGAGCACGCGACGGCGCGCGGCGCCACGATCCTGGGCGAAATCCTGGGCGTGGGTGAGCGGGCCGATACCTTTCACCGCACCCGCTCCAGCCCCGATGGGCTGGCGATTTCGGGCGCCGCCCTCAATGCACTGCGTGATGCCGGCCTTGGCCCCGAGGCGATCGGCTATATCAACGCCCATGGGACCTCCACGCCCGAGAATGACAAGATGGAGGCCATGGCGATGCACCAGGTCTTCGGTGAGACCTGCCCGCCAATCTCCTCCACCAAATCCATGCTGGGCCACACCCTCTCGGCCGCCGGCGCGATCGAGGCGGTGATCTGCCTGCTGGCCCTGCGCGACCAGATGCTGCCGCCCACCATCAACCAGACCGATACCGACCATACGCTGGGCCTCGATGTGGTGCCCGATGTGGCCCGCCCGCATGCCTTCGGCGCTGCGCTGTCGAACAGCTTCGGCTTTGGCGGGCAGAATGTCTGCGTGGTGCTGGGGCGGGGCTGATCGGATCAGCCTTTGGCGCCGCCGCCGCGGATGCCGCTGACATGCTCGCGCATCAGCAATTCGGCGCGCCAGGGATCCTGGGTGACGATCGCATCGAGGATCCGGCGGTGATCATCCACCCGCCTGCGGATTTCCGCGGGCGTGAAGCCAACGATGCGCCGCAGCGAGGCACCGGGGCGGTTCAGCACCAGGCGCAGCGTATCGGCGAGTTGGCGGTTGCCGGCGGCGGCCAGGATGGCCTCGTGGAATGCGACATTGGCGGCGCGGTAGCGTTCCAGCTCTGCCGGGCCGCAGCGCCCGGTTTCCACCACTGCCTCACCCTCGGCCAGGGCGGCCTCGGCGGCGAGCCGGGCCTGGGCGGAGAGCCCGTGGCGGGCGGCGAAGCGGCAGGCCAGACCCTCCAGTGCGGCGCGGATTTCGAACGCCTCGTCGATCAATTCGGCGGAGAAATCGCGCACAGTGAAGCCGCGATTGGGCGCGTAATCCAGCAGCCCCTCGGCCGCCAGCGCGTGCAGTGCCGTGCGCAGCGGCGTGCGGGAAACGCCGAGTTCGGCGGCCAGGCGGGCCTCGTTGATCTTCTCGCCATCGGCAAGGCCGCCATCGAGCATCCGCTCCCGCAGCGCATCGGCGACCCGCAGCGCGCGGGGGAGCAGGGGCGGGATATCGGAGGCGGGACCGTCCATCGCTATTGAATACAATCCCGCGGGCCTCGCAACCAGATTCCTGCCCATCCTGCAGGCATTCGCGGCGGGAGGGCGCATGATTGTGTACAATGCGCGTTGACCTGACAACGTTCCGCTTTCACATTGCGGCGTCAGGCAGGGGGTGCGCGTGAGCGGTTTCGGGGTGGATATGCCATTGGCCGCGGTGGTCGCCATCGACCTGCATCGCGGCCATCTCGACCCGGCGGTGGCCACCATGCCGGCGGCGCCCGAAGTAGCGGCGCGGCTGGTCGAGGCGAACAGGCGCTTCCTGGACGCCGCGCGGGCAGCCGGTATTCCTGTGATCCATTGTGTCACGCGCTACCGGGACGCGGATGAGATCGCGCTGAACCCCTTCTGGCGCACCCGCGCCGAAGACCCGAGCGCGACCCGCAAGAACGTGCTGCGCCACAATCTGGAGGGCATGCCGGGGCTCGAGATCATGCCCGGGCTGCGCCACCCCGATGATTCGGTGGTGGACACCAAGAAGCGCTATGACTGCTTCGTGGCCACCGACCTCGATTTGCGGCTGCGCGCGCTCGGCGCCAATACGCTGCTCATCACCGGCATCAACACCAACAGCTGTGTGCTGGCTACCGCCTGCGCCGCCAATGTGCGCGATTACGCCGTGGTGGTGGTGGAGGATTGCGTGGACACCATGGACGGGCCCGCCCACCATGATGCCGCGCTGATGCTGCTCAAGACCGCTTTCGCCCATGTCATGACCGGGGAGGAGGCGTTGAAGCGCCTCGCTAGCTGATGACCGAACCAACCCTTCCGGGTGCCCGCAACCCCTACACCGCCATCGTCGATCGTGCGCCCCTGCCGCCGCTGCCCGGCGGCGCCCGCATGGCTTTTTGGTCGATCGTGAACCTGGAGGTCTGGGACATCTCGCGCCCCATGGCCCGGCAGGTGATCCCGGCCCCGACCGGCCAGGTGCTGTTGCCCGATGTGCCCAACTGGTCATGGCACGAATACGGCATGCGCGTGGGCGTCTGGCGTTTCTTCAAGCTCTATGAGCGGCTGGGCATTCGCCCCACGCTGTCGATCAACGCCCGTGTCTGCGATGATTACGAGCGCGTCGCCGCCCATGCCCGCGACCTGGGCTGGGAGCCGATGGGCCATGCCTGGGACCAGATGCCGATCCACAAATGCGATGACCAGAAGGCGATGATCAATCGCTCCATGGACCGGTTGGAATCCTTCTGGGGCAAGCGGCCCGTTGGGTGGTTGGGGCCGGGCCTGACCCAGACATACGAGACGCCCGAAAACCTGGCCGAGGCCGGCGTGAAATACATCGGCGATTGGGTCTATGATGACGATCCCACTGTGATCAGCACGGCGAATGGCCCGCTGGTGACCCTTCCCTACACGGTTGAGTTGAACGACATCCCGATGATGATCGTGCAGCACCACGAAAGCGCCTACTGGAAGACCCGGGTGATGGACCAGTTCAAGCGGCTCTATGAGGAAAGTGCGGACCGGCCGAAGATCATCTCCATCGCCATCCACCCCTATATCTCCGGACAGCCGCACCGCATCCGCTACCTTGAGGAAATCTACGAGGAGGTGGCGCAATACGCCGGCGTCGCGCATCTGAACGGCGAGGAATTGTACAACTGGTACAACGCGGCCGCGAAGGTGCATCCATGAACCAGGTGCCTCCCGGAGGGATGCTGCCCGGCGAGCGCATCGCCTTCGACCCGATAGCCGGACGGCGCCGGCTGGCGCTGCCGGATGGCAAGCGCGTGGCGGTCTGGATCATCGTCAACATCGAGGAATGGAACCCGCTGGAGACCATGCCGCGCACGGTGCTGACGCCGCCCGCCGGCGGCGCGCCGATGCCCGACATCCCCAACTGGGCCTGGCATGAATACGGCAACCGGGTGGGCTTCTGGCGCATCCTGGATGTGTTCGATGATTACAAGCTGCCGGGCAACCTCGCGGTGAATGGCTGTGCCATCGCGGCCTATCCGCAGATCGCGGAAGCCGCGAAGACGCGCGGCTGGGAGTTTATCGGCCACGGGTTTTCCCAGAAAAACATGCAGAAGGTGGCCGATGAGGTGGAGGATATCCGCCTCACCACCGAGGCTATCCAGAACTTCACCGGCACCCGCCCGCGCGGCTGGCTGGGACCGGGCCTGACCGAGACCTGGGAGACGCCCGAGCGGCTGGTGGCGGCGGGTTATGACTACGTCGCGGATTGGGTGCTGGATGACCAGCCGGTGACGCTGCAGACCCGCAATGGCCCGCTGGCGAACGTGCCCTACACCCAGGAATGCAACGATGTCGCGATGATGCTGATCCAGCATCACAAGGCCTCGGAATACCGCGACCGTGCAATCGACCAGTTCGAACAGATCCGCAGCGACGCCCGCCACGGCGCGCGGGTGATGGCGCTGGTGCTGCACCCCTACATCATGGGCGCGCCGCACCGGTTGCGCTATTTCCGCGAGGCGGTGGCCCATATATCCGGATGTCCGGACGCCGTCTTCATGACCGGCGGTGCCATTCTCGACTGGGCACGGGCGGCCTGATGCTGGGCTTCCAGCTCCTCAACGGGCTGACCTTCGCGGCACTGCTCTTCGTGGTGGCCTCGGGCTTCACCCTGGTGTTTGGCCTGCTGCGCATCGTGAACCTCGCGCATGGCGCGCTCTATCTGCTCGGCGGCTATGTCGCTTACGAGGTGGGTGGCCGCACCGGCAGCTTCGCGCTGGGCGTGCTCGCGGCAATGGCCGCGGTGGCGCTGGCGGGGCTGGCGCTTGACCAGGGGCTGCTGCGCTTCGTCAAGGGCCAGGATCTGCGCCAGGTGCTGCTGACAGTTGGCGTGGGGCTGGTGCTGAACGACCTCTTCCTGGTGATCTGGGGCGGCGACGCCTTCACCGTGCCCACGCCCGAGTCGCTGCAGGGGGCGGCCATCGTGGCGGGCGTATTCTACCCGAAATACCGGCTCTTCGTGCTGGGCGCGGGGGTGGCGATCTTTGTGGTCCTCTGGCTGGTGATGAACCGCACGCGCTATGGCGCGCTGATCCGTGCGGGGGTGGATGACCCCGAAATGCTCTCGGCCACGGGCGTGGATCAGGGGCGGCTCTTTGTTATCACCTTCATGCTGGGCTCGGCGCTGGCGGGGCTCGGCGGTGCGATGGGCGGCGCGTTTCTCTCGCTTTATCCCGGGGCGGATGCCGAGATCCTGGTCTTCTCCCTGGCCGTGGTGATCATCGGCGGCCGCGGCAGCCTGGAGGGTGCTGCGATCGGCGCGCTGATGATCGGGCTGCTCAACACCTTCGGCCAGGTGTGGTTCCCTGAACTGTCCTATTTCGTCGTCTTCGGGCCCATGGCCCTGCTGCTCGCTTTCCGGCCCTATGGGCTGTTCGGACGCGCCGCGTGAGGACGCTCGGAACCCTCGCCGGACTGGTTGCGCTGGCAAGCCTGCCCTGGCTCCTGCCGAGCTATCAACTCGGCATCGCCTCGGAAATCCTGATCTTCGCCGTGCTGGCGATGTCGGTCGATCTGCTGGCGGGCTATGCCGGGCGCACGCCGCTCTGCCACGGCGCGATCTTCGGGACATCGACCTATGTCGTCATCATCTCGGCCGCGGCTGGAATCCCTGTCTGGGCCGCCTGCCTGCTGGGGGTGGCGGCGGCGGGTGGCCTGTCGGTGGTCTTCGGCATCATCGCGGTGCGCACCTCGGGGGTGTATTTTCTGCTGCTGACGCTGGCGCTCGGCCTTATCATCTGGGGCATCTGCCTGCGCTGGACCGGTATGACGGGCGGCGAGAACGGGTTGCGGGGCGATTTGCGGCAGGGCTGGCTGGCGGATCCGAAGCGGCTCTACTGGCTGATCCTGGGCGTGGGGACGGTGTTGACCTTCGCCATGTGGCGCCTGGTGCGCTCACCCTTCGGTCTCACGCTCCGCGCCATCAAGGACAGCCCGTCCCGCATGGCGGCACTCGGGCATGACGTGCCCGCGCATCTCTTCGCCGCCTTCGTCGCCTCCGGGCTCTTCGCCGGCGCCGCGGGGGCCCTGTATGCGCTGTTCAACGACTTCGTCAGCCCCACCACCGTCGCCCTGCCGCAATCGGTCGAGGGGCTGTTGATGGCCATCGTCGGTGGCGTGGGCAGTATTCTCGGCGGGCTGGTCGGTGCCTTCGTGCTGATCGCCCTGGAGCAATTCGTCAGCGCCTATACCGAGCGCTGGCTGCTCGTGCTCGGCCTTGCCGTCATCGCCATCATGCTCTTCGCGCCACAGGGCCTGCTCGGCCTTTTGAAAAGGAAATCGACATGAACCGCAGGGTTTTTCTCGCCACGCTCGCAGCCCCCGCCATGGTCCGCGCGCAGGGTACAACGCCGATCAAGATCGGCCTGATGGCGCCCCTGACGGGCGTCGCGGCATCCGGCGGCCGGGAGATCGTCGAAGGCTTCCAGATGTATTTCGAGACCATCAATGGTCGCATCGCGGGCCGCGCCGTCGAGGTCACGGTGGAGGATGATGCCTCCAACCCCGACACCGCGCTGCAGAAGGCGCGGCGCCTGGTGGAGCAGGGCCAGGTCCACTTCCTCTTCGGCAATCTGCTGGCCAATACCGGCCTGGCCGTCGCCAATTACGTGCGCGGAACCGGCACGCCCTATTTCATACCGGTCATCGCGGCCGATGACCTGACGCAGCGCCAAAGGCTGCCCAATGTGGTGCGTGTGGCGGGCTATTCCGCCAGCCAGTTCAGCCGGCCGCTGGCGGATTGGGCCTATAAGCAGGGCTATCGCCGCATCGCCACGATCAGCCAGGACTACACCTTCGGGCATGAGCAATGCGGTGGTTTCGCCCAGAAGTTCACCTCGCTGGGCGGCCGCGTGCTGCAGCAGTTCTGGCATCCGCTGAACACCTCCGACTTCTCGCCCTATATGGGTCAGCTGGCCAATGCCGGCGTTGACGCGGTCTTCGCCATGGAGACCGGCGCGGACGCCACACGCCTTATCCAGGCCTATGCCAGCTTCGGGCTGAAGGGGCGCATTCCGCTGATGGGTGCCATGAATGCATCCGATCAGTCGGTCATCCGGACGATGGGGGCGGAGGCCGAGGGCATCGTCTCGGCGGCGCATTTCGCCGAGGGCTCTACCAACCCCGTGACGCAGGCCTTCGTCGCCGATTACGATCGGCGCTACCAGAAGCTGCCCTCGCTTTACGGCTTCAGCCACTTCTCCGGCGCGATGTGGGTGGCCGAGGCGCTGAAGACCATCGGGGCCGATGCCGAGAACCGCGAGCGCCTTCTGGCCGCCGTGCGGGCCACCACGCTGACGGGCAGCCCGCTTGGCGCGCCGGTTTCGCTCGATGCCTATGGCAACCCGGTCTATGACGCCTTCATCCGCCGCGTGGTCCGCCGGCCCGATGGCAAGCTGTGGAACGCGCCTATCGAGACCTATCCCCGCGTCGACCAGTTCTGGGGTTTCGAGCCGGAGACCTATATGCGCCAGCCCGCCTATTCCCGCGCTTTCCAGGGCCCGCGGTAATGGCCCTCAGCGCCGTTGTCGAAGGCCCGGTTCACGCCGCCCCGCGGCGGCGATCGGGTCGATGAAGGCGCTGGAACTCTCCAACGTCGTGGTGCGCTTCGGCGCGCTGCGGGCGGTGGATGGCGCGAGTCTTGCCCTCGAGCAAGGCGAGCGCCGCGCCGTCATCGGCCCCAACGGCGCGGGCAAGACCACCCTGTTCAACGCCATCACCGGGGTGATCCGCCCGGCCGAAGGCCGCGTGCTGATCCAAGGCTGGGACGCCACGCGCGCCAGCCCCGAGGCGCGCGCGCGGCGTGGCGTGGGCCGCACCTTCCAGATCACCAACCTTTTCCCCGAGCTCACCATTTTCGAAAACATGCGCGTGGCATTGCGCGGCCGGACCGCCGCGAAATGGAACTTCTGGGGTGGCGACGACGCGGGCGGGGGTGCTGAAGACATCGCGCAGGCACTTGCTTCCGCCCGCCTGGAGGATCAGGGCGACACACACGTAAAACACCTCTCCTATGGCGCGCAGCGACAACTCGAACTGGCCATGGCGCTGGTCCAGAAACCCCGCCTGCTGCTGCTGGACGAACCCGCCGCCGGCCTCTCGCCAGTCGAGCGCGGCGCCGTCGCCGACATCGTCCGCGCTTTGCCGCGTGACATCGCGATGGTGCTGATCGAGCATGACATGGATCTCGCACTCGGCCTGGTCGACAGCGTCACCGTCATGCACGAAGGCCGCGTCCTGCTGGAGGCTGCTCCCGACCAGATCCGCGGCAATGCCCAGGTCCAGGAAGTCTATCTCGGGCGCGCGGCCTGATGCTCAGCGTGCGAAACCTCCATGCCGGCTATGGCGAGGCGCAGGTGCTGCACGGCGTCTCACTGGAGATCGCCCCCGGCGCCGTCCATGCGCTGCTTGGCCGCAACGGCATGGGCAAATCCACCCTGGTGCGTGCCATGATGGGCCTCGCCACGCCACGCATCACGGCCGGCGATGTCGTGCTGGGCACCACGCGGTTGAACGGCATGCCCCCCCACCGCATCGCCCGCGCGGGCGTGGCGCTCGTGCCGCAGGGTCGCAGGCTTTTCGCCTCGCTGACCGTGACCGAGCACCTCACCATCCTCAAGCCCGCCTCGGCCCGCACAGGTTGGACCCTGGCGCGCGTCTTCGAGGCCTTTCCGCGCCTGGCGCAACGCAAATCGCACCGCGGCAACCAACTCTCGGGCGGCGAGCGGCAGATGCTGGCGGTCGGCCGCGCGCTGATGGCCGATCCGGCCTTCATCCTGATGGATGAACCCTCCGAAGGGTTGGCGCCGGTGATGGTGCAGGCGCTGGAAGGCGTGGTCTCGCTGCTGCGCGCCGAGGGCCTGGGCGTTCTGCTGGTGGAACAGAACCTCTATTCGGCGCTGGCCGTGGCCGATCGTGTGTCGGTGCTGGAGGGTGGCCAGATCGTCCACTCCGCCCCCATCGCCGAAAGCCCAGCCGAGACCCTGACGCGGTTTCTCGGCGTGCACTGAGCGCGAGCGGTTGACCACCGCCGCTGCCTCGGCCCAGGCTGGCGCCGGAGGGTTCCAGACAAATGCCAGACGCACTGCTGCCCACAGCCGCGGAATTCGACACCTATCTCGATTCGATCCGCCGCCTCGTCCGCGAAAAACTCATTCCCGCCGAGCCTCGCCTCGATGGCCAGGAAACCCTGCCTGAGGACTTGACGCAGCTCCTGCGCGACGCCGGCCTCTTCGGCATCTCCATCCCCACAGCCTATGGCGGCCTGGGCCTGACCATGGAGCAGCAGGTCCGCGTCATGTTCGAGGTCACCCGCGCCTCCTCCGTCTTCCGCGCCCGCTTCTCCACCACCATCGGCCTGGGCAGCCAGCCCATCCTGTACAACGGCACCGAGGCGCAGCGCCGCGAATGGCTGCCGGGCATGGCATCGGGAAAAATCACCGCCAGCTTCGCCCTGACCGAACCCGAGGCCGGCAGCGATGCCGGCGGATTGCGCACGAGCGCGCGGCGTGATGGCGATGACTTCATCCTCAACGGCACCAAGCGCTACATCACCAATGCCCGTCAGGCCGATGTGTTCATCGTCATGGCCCGCACCGTGGAGGGCACGCGCGATGCCGCCGGCATCTCCGCCTTCATCGTGCCCGCCGGCACCAAGGGCCTGTCCTGCGGCGCGGCCGACAAGAAAATGGGCCAGGACGGCTCCGCCACCTCCGAGGTCTATTTCGACGATGTCCGCGTCCCCGCCTCGGCGCTCATCGGTGGGCGCGAGGGCGGCGGCTTCAAGACCGCGATGCGCGGCATCAACCATGCCCGGCTGCACGTCGCCGTCACCTGCGTCGGCCAGGCGCAACGCATGCTGGAGGAGGCGCTCTCTTACACCATGAACCGCAAGCAGTTCGGCCAGGCGCTGGCGGAGTTCCAGCTGGTGCAGGCCCAACTCGCCGATAGCCGCTCCGAAATCCTGGCCGGCCGCAGCATGATCCTCGAAACCGCCCGCGCCTTCGATGCGGCGGGCGAGGCCCAAGGCCCCGTAGTGGCCGATATCGCCTGCTGCAAGCTGTTCTGCTCCGAAATGGCCGGCCGCGTGGCCGACCGGGCGCTGCAGCTGCATGGCGGCATGGGCTACATGCACGGCACGGTGGTGGAGCAGCTGTTCCGCGATGTCCGCCTCTTCCGCATCTTCGAGGGTGCCTCGGATGTGCAGCGTTTGCTGATCGGCAAGACCATGGTGGCGGAGGCGAAACGGGCATGAAACGTCGCGCGGTTCTCGCCTGCCTGGCCGCCCCGGCCGTGGCGCAATCCACCGCCATCCGCATCATCAGCCCCTATGCCGCCGGCGGCGCTTCGGACACGCTCGGCCGCTTCGCCGCCCAGGCGATTGGCGAGGCGCTGGGTGTGGCGGTGGTGGTTGAAAACCGGACCGGCGCCGGCGGTAATCTGGGTGCAGAGGCGGTGGCGCGCGCCGCCCCCGACGGCCAGACCTTTCTGGTCATGGCCGCGGCGCATGCGGCCAATGCCTCGCTCTACCGTAGCCTGCCCTTCAATGTGCTGCGCGACTTCGCGCCTGTCGTGGTGATCGGCGTGGTGCCGAACCTGCTTTCGGTGCATCCCGCGGTGCCGGCGCGCGATGTTGCGGAGTTTCTGGCCTTCGCACGGGCGCAGCCCAACGGCATCACCTTTGGTTCGGCCGGGGTGGGCACCATTCCACACTTGGCGATGGAGCTGCTGCGAAGCCGCGGCGGCTTCCAGGCCACCCATGTGCCCTTCCGTGGCACAGCACCCGCGGTGACCGAGGTGGTGGCCGGGCGGCTGCAATCCATGCTGGAAAACCTGCCGCCGCAGGCGCCGCAGCTGCGCGCGGGCAATCTGCGCGGCCTGGGCGTCTCCACCGCCACGCGGGTGGCCGATTTTCCCGACATCCCCGCCATCGCCGAGACCCTGCCGGGCTATGAGGCGCTGGCCTGGCAATCCCTCGCGGCACCCGCCGGCACGCCACCCGCCATGATCCGGCGGGTGGGAGAGGCGGTGCTGGCTGCCACCGCCGCGCGGGGCGCGCAGCTGCGTGGCCAGGGCTTCATCCCCGGTACGATCGGGCCCGATACCTTCCCCGCCTTCCTGCGCGCCGAGGTGGAGAAATGGGCCGAGGCCGTTCGCATCTCCGGAGCGACAGCGGAATGACACAGGTGCGTGCTGAACCCGCGCGCCAGACGCGCGGCGCCACCAACTCGCTTTTCCAAAACGCGCGACCGGGTCGCGGTGAAGCCAAGCCGGCTGGTGCCGGCACCCGGCGTTTGAGGGCATCGATGTGAGGACCCGCGTCACCGAAATGCTCGGCATCCAATACCCCATCGTGCAGGGCGGGCTGGCCCGTGTGGCCTATGCCGAGCTGGCCGCCGCCGTCTCCAATGCCGGGGGGCTGGGGCAGATCAACACCGCTTCGCTGCTGGAGCCCGAGGCCTTGCGCGCGGAAATCCGCCGCTGCCAGGCGCTTACCCAAAAACCCTTCGGCGTGAATTTCCCGATCAACCGGCATGACCTCAACCCGCTGCTCGATGTGGCGCTGGAGGAAGGCGTGAAGGTCATCGCGCTGACCGCCGGCAACCCCGCCCCCTATCTGCGCCGCTGTGAGGGCCACGCCGTGCACACCCTGGTGCTCACCGCCGGCCCCGAACTGGCGAAGAAGGCCGAGGCCGCCGGCGCCCATATGGTTGCCACAGTGGGCTTCGAGGGCGGCGGCCATATCGGGCGTTCGGATGAGACGACCATGGTCATGGTCCCGCGCGTCGTGGACGCGGTGAAGATCCCGGTGCTGGCCAGCGGCGGCATTGCCGATGGGCGGGGGCTGCTCGCGGCACTCGCCCTGGGCGCCGAGGGGGTGGAGATGGGCACGCGCTTCGTCGCCACGCTGGAGGCGCGCGCGCATGAAAACTACAAGCAGGCCCTGGCCGGTGCCGCGCCCTCCGACACCATGCTGATCAAGCAAAGTATGGGCATGCCAGGTCGAACCCTGCGCTCGCCCTTCGCCGACCACATCGTGGCGCGCGAGGCGGCGGGCGCCGAGAAATCCGAGCTGCTGGAGCTTGTCGCCGGCCGGGTGAACGCGCTGGGCACCGATGAGGGGCGGCTGGCGGAGAGTTTTGTATGGGCCGGGCAATGCGTCGGCCTGATCCATGACGTGCCGTCGGCAGGCGAGGTTATCCGCCGAATGATGGCGGAGGCGCGGATGGGAATCGATAGGTTAAAACTATCGTTCAATTGATTTTATGAGTTGGCGTCTATCGCGAGGCGCCCGCTACTCCTGTGTTCACGGCAGGCCATTCCGGCCCGCCCTCGACACAGGAGACCGCCATGCGCCGCACCGCCCTCACCGCTCTGCTGATCCTGGCCGGCATCGCCGGCGCGCAAGCGCAGCAGGTCCCCCCCGGCTACTCCCCCGCAGCCTATGGCCATGATGCCGCGAGTCAGCGCCTGGCGATGCAATATGTCGCCAACAACGCCATGGCGGCCCAGGCGCGCGAGGCGCTGCGCGGCGCGCGGATCGAATACGGCCGGCCGCAGCGGCAGACGCGCTGATCGGAGCGGGACGGGTCGAAGCGGTAGCGTCGACAATGTCGAATCCCGCTCTCAACAACGGCCGGACCATGAGTACGAGCGAACGCGAATGCATCTGGTCCAGACCATGCTGCGTTCACAAGCGTTCACTCCGCATGGTCTAGCCGTTGCTGAGAGCATGATTCAGCGTTTTCGGCGATTCCGCCTCAATGCATCATGCTCTAGCCAGGCTGCAGGTTCAGCCGAGGGAGCAGGGTGCCGAACTTCTCGTAATCCGCCCGAAGCTGGCGGGCGAAGACCGCGGCGCCCCCGCCCGCCACCTCCAACCCCTCGCCCAGGCGCTCGGAAAAACCCTGGCTGTCCAGGGCAGCGGCCAGCGCCGCCTCCAGCCGGGCCAGGATGGCGGGTGGCACCCCGCGCGGCGCCAGCAGGCCCAGCCAAGGGTTGGAGAATTCCTGGCCTGGCATGGCCTCGGCGGCGGTCGGCACATCGGGCAGGGCGGGGTTGCGGCGCGGCCCGTTCCAGAACAACGGCCGCAGCCGGCCATCCAGGATCGCCGGCAAAGTAACCGAGGCGGCATCCATGCTGAGTTGCACCCGCCCGGCCAGCAGATCGGCCAGCCCCGCGGCACTGGTGCGGTAGGGCACATGCTCGAGCGGTGCGTTCAGCGCGGATTTGAGGATTTCCATGTTGAGATGGGGCAGGGTGCCGCTGCCGGCGGAGTAGTAGAACAGCGGCCCGGCGGCGCGGGCATGCGCGGCGAGGCCCGCGACATCGCGCACGGGCAGGCCAGGGTTCACCACCAGCGCGCCGCGTGTCATCGCCACCAGGCCGATGGGCACCAAATCCACCAACGGATCATAGCCGGCCCGGCCGCGGGCGAGATGCGGCGTGATCGCCAGTGCCGCCAGGGCCGAGAGCACCAGCGTGTGCCCATCCGGCGCGGCTCGGGCAGCCGTGGCTACCCCCATCGCGCCACCGGCCCCGGGCATGTTCTCAACGACAACCCGCTGTGGCCAGGCGCGGGACAGGGCGTCGGCCAAGGCACGCGCCGCCACATCGGTTACATTGCCGGCGCCATAGGGCACGATGAGCCGCACGGGCCGGGCCGGGAAATCCTGGGCCAGCGCCGGGCTGGCCAGCCCGGCCAGGGCAAGGGCGCGACGGCCGATCACGCCACCACCCCCGCCTGCCGCAGCGCCGCGATCTCGGCCGACGTATAACCGAGCCCGCCCAGCACCGCCGCCGTATCCGCCCCCAGCCGCGGGGCGCCGCGATGAGGCATCGGCGCCGCGCCATTGATCCGGAACCCGGCGCCGAGCAACTCCCGCCCTTCCACCACGCCAGAAAAACCGGTGGTCTGGCGATAGGGGCCGTCGATGAACTCGGCTGGGCTGCGCACGGCGGAAGCGGGCACGCCGAGCGCGTTCAATTCGGCCTCCCACGCAGCGGCATCGCGGGCGAGGAAGGCGTCGCGCAGCACCGCCTCCAGCCCAGGCGTGCCGCAGTCGCGCAGGATGGCGTCGGGCGCCGCGGGGCGCAGCCGCAGCCAATCCGGCGCGGTGGCCCATTCGGGGTGGCCCAGCGCGGTCACCAGCTTATCGAACTGCGCCAGGGTATTGGCGGCGGTCGCCAGCCAGCCATCGGCGGTGCGGAAGACATGGCCGCCGGGCGAGCCCGCGAAGGCACCATTGCCGATGCGCCGGGGGGCCGCGCCCTCCATCATGTAGCGCGCGGCGGGGGCGGACATCAGCGCCAGCGCAGCGTCGGCCATGGAGACATCGACCGTGATCGGCCCTGCCTCGCCGGCGCGCCGACGCATGATCGCCGCCATCACCGCCATGGCGCCCATCATGCCCGCCGCCATGTCGATGGCGGGGAAGCCCAGCTTCACCGGGGCGGCGGTGGGGTCATCGCCCTGCAGCCACATCAGGCCGGTCGCCGCCTGCATCACATGGTCATAGCCCGGGCGAGAGGCCATCGCGCCGCCCTGGCCCCAGGCCGAGATCGAGGCGTAGATGATATCGGGGTTCAGCGCCGCCACATCAGCCGGCCCGAAACCGAGCGCCGCCATCTTCCTGGGCCGGAAATTCTCCAGGAACACACCGGCGGTCGGGATGAGGCGGCGCAGCACGGCCGCCCCCTCGGGGTGCGTGAGGTCAAGCGCGATGGCGTGCTTGCCGGCATTCACGCCCTGGAAGGCAGCGGTCAGGCCACCCTCGGTGGGCCGGGTCTCGAGGTCGCGGATGGCGTCCCCCACCGGTGGGCGCTCGATCTTGATCACCTCCGCGCCGAGGAGTGCCAGGTGATAGGTGGCGTAGGGGCCGGCCAGCACATGGCTGAGATCCAGCACTCGCAGGCCCGCGAGGGGTTGCATGGGCGTTCCTCCATCTTTCGACGGAGGCTGGACCCCGGCGGCCGGAAAATCTAGAGCATGACGCGTCAAGGCGGGATCGCCGAAAACGCCCAATCATTCTCTCCGCAACAGCAAGACCATGCGGAGAGAACGCCAGTGAACGCGGCATGGTCTAGCCGCGAAGCGTGGCCCCGGTCGCCTTGCCAATGGCGGTCACGACCTTGGCGACAACAGCCTCGATCTCGGGATCGGTCAGGGTGCGCTCGCGCGGCTGCAGGGTGAGCTGGATGGCGAGGCTGACCTTACCCTCCGGCAGCCGCTCGCCGGCATAGCGATCGAACAGGACCACATCGGTGACCAGCGCGCGTTCCGCGGCACGGGCCGCGCGCAACAGGCTCTCGGCCGGGATATCGGCATCCACCAGGAAGGCGAGATCGCGCCGCACCGGCTGGAAGGCAGGCAGGTCGGGCGCTGCTTTCTTGCGGCGCTTGGGCTCTGGCACGGCGTCGAGAAAGACTTCCGCAGCAACAGCCGCGCCAGCGAGCCCCAGGGTCTCGCGCAGGCGGGGATGGATCTCGCCGAAATGCGCCAGCACCGTCTTCGGGCCCTGGCGAAACGTGCCGCTGCGGCCGGGATGGTAATGGGCAGGGGCGTCGAAGGTGATGGTCACGCCGGCCATGGGCACGCCCAGCGCCTCCAGCACCGCCTGCGCATCAGCCTTGGCGTCAAGCGCTTCGACTGGGCGGGCGGGGGTTGCCCAGTTCAGCGGCGTGCTGCCGGCGCGTAGCGTGCAGGCCATCGTAAGCTGGCCATCAGGCGCGGTGGAGCGATAGCCGCCACCCACCTCGCTCAGCGCCACGTCGGAAAAACCGCGCGCGGCATTGGCGGCGGCGGCGAGGGCGAGACTGGCCACTGGCGTGGGGCGCATCTGGTCGAGATCCGACGCGATGGGGTTCTCCAGCCGCAGCGCGGGATCGCCGCCGCCGAATTGCTCCGCGGTGTTGTGCGCGAGAAAACCGTAGGTGACGTTATCCTGGCAGCCGCGCGCCGCCAGCACCCGGCGGGCCGTGATGGCGCGCTTCTGCTTCGCATCCACCGCCGGCGGCGGCACCGCGAAGGGCACGGGGAGCGAGACTGCGGGCACCGCATCCAGACCACCCAGGCGAAGCACCTCCTCGACCAGGTCGGCCTCGGCCTCGGTCGCCTCGCAGCCCTCGCGCGCGGCCTGGGCACGGGCGGGGTCGAGGCCTGGGCCCATATCCAGCGTGATGGGGGCCGCGATGTCGTTGCGCCAGGACGGCACGGCGACGGTGACGCTGACGTCATCGCGCATCAGCGTGGCGAAGCCCAGCGCCTCCAGCCGGGCCACCGCCTCGTCAGGCGCAACCTCCATGCCGCCCAGGCCCATCAGCCGTTCGAAGCGCAAGGTGGCGCTGCGGCGCCAATGCGGCTCGGCACCGGCCTCGGAGACCTCACTGGCCTCGCCGCCGCAGAGCTCCATGATCACCGCGGTGGCCATGTCCAGTGCGCGCGGCGGCAGGGCCTGGTCGAGGCCGCGTTCGAAGCGCTGCCGGGCATCGGTGAATATGCCGTGGCGGCGGCCGGAGAGTGCGATCCGCACCGGGTCGAACAGCGCGGATTCGATGAAGCACTCAGTCGTGTTTTCGTCGCAACCCGAATGCTCACCGCCAATGACGCCGCCCAGCGCCTCGGCGCCGGCCGCATCAGCGATGACGCCGTCTTCTTGGGTCAGCGCATAGGTCTTGTTGTTCAGCGCGGCCAGGCTTTCGCCCGGGCGGGCCATGCGCATGGAGAGGATGCTGCCCTTCACCTTCGCCACGTCAAAGACGTGAAGCGGCCGGCCGAGGCCATAGGTGAAGAGGTTGGTGACATCGACCAGCGCATTGATCGGCCGTAGCCCAACCGCCACCAGCCAATCCTGCAGCCACTGGGGCGACGGGCCGTTCTTCACGCCGCGCACGGCGCGGCCGACAACCCATGTGCAGGCCCGGGGATCCTCGATCTTCCAGGCCAATGGCGAGGGATAGGTGGCGGTGATGGTCGGCGCGGGCTGTTCCTTCAGTATGCCCAGGCCCGCCGCAGCGAGGTCACGCGCGATGCCGTGTACCGACAGCGCATCGCCACGATTGGGCGTCACCTTGATCTCGATGATGGTGTCCAGCCTGGCGTAGTCGGCGTAGGGCCGGCCCACCGGGGCGTCCTCCGGCAGGTCGATGATGCCGGAGTGATCGTCGCCCAGGCCCATCTCGCGGGCCGAGAGCATCATGGCTTCCGATTTCACGCCGCGGATTTCACCGACCTTCAGCGTGATGCCGGTGCCAGGGATGAAGGCGCCGGGCAGGGCCGCCACGCCCAGCATGCCGGTGCGCGCATTGGGCGCGCCGCAGACCACGGAATATTCCCGCCCATCGCCGATATCCACCCGCAGTGCCCGTAGCCGATCGGCATTGGGATGCTGCGTCGCCTCGATAACGCGGGCGATGACGAAGGAGGCCAGCGGCGCGGCGCGGTCCTCGACACCTTCGACCTCGATGCCAATCCGCGTCAGCGTCTCGCAGATCTCGGCGGTGTCGGCCGTGGTGTCGAGATGGGCATGCAGCCAGGAGACAGGGAATTTCATGTCACACGCCCTCGTGCAGGGAGGCGGGGGTCAGCGGGCTGCTCGCGTAATGCGCCAACCAGCGCACGTCGCCCTCGTAGAAGGGCCGCAGATCGGCGATGCCGTGCTTGAGCATGGTGATCCGCTCGATCCCCATGCCGAAAGCAAAACCCTGCCACTCCCGGGCGTCGACGCCGCAATTGGCCAGGACGCGAGGGTGGACCATGCCGGAGCCCAGGATCTCCAGCCAATCGCCGCCTGCACCCAGTTCACCTGTTTTCCGGTTCCAGCCGATATCGACCTCCATCGAGGGCTCGGTGAAGGGGAAGTAGCTGGAGCGGAAGCGCACGGGCAGGTTGGAAATGCCGAAGAAGGCGCGCAGGAAATCGGTCAGGCAGCCCTTGAGGTGGCCGAGCGTGATGCCGCGGTCGATCACCAGGCCCTCGACCTGGTGGAACATCGGCGAATGTGTCGCGTCGTGGTCGGCGCGGTAGGTGCGGCCGGGGGCGATGATGCGGATCGGCGGCTCCTGGCCCAGCATGGTGCGGACCTGCAGCGGCGAGGTCTGGGTGCGGAGCACCAGTGGGCGGCCATCGGCGCCCTGGCCGGGGAGGTAGAACGTGTCCTGGTCCTGCCGCGCGGGGTGATGGTCGGGGATGTTGAGGGCGCCGAAATTGTACCAGTCGCTCTCGATGTCCGGGCCCTCGACCGCTGAGAAACCCATGGCGCCGAAGATCGCCGTCAGCTCCTCGATGGTGCGGTTTATGGGGTGGATGGAACCCTGCGCGATCGGGCGGGGGGGCAGGGACATGTCCTGCTTTTCGGCGCGCAGCCTGGCGTCGAGTGCGGCGGCTTCGAGGATGGCGCGGCGAGCCTCCAGCGCGGCCTCGATGCGGGATTTGACGGCGTTGAGCGCGGCGCCGCGTTCCTTGCGTGCTTCGGCAGGCACCGCGCCCAGGCCCTTCAGCAGCGCGGTCAGCGTGCCGCTCTTGCCCAGGGCGCCAACCCGCACCGCGTCGAGCGCGCGCGGGTCGGTGGCCGCGGCAATATCCGCCTCGGTGCTGGCGGCAAGGGCTTCGAGATCGTTCATGCTGTTTCCGCGCAATAAAAAGGCCGCCTCCCGTTACCGGAAGGCGGCCTGTTTGTCGTCCCTGTCGGGCTTGGTTAGACGGCCGCCTTGGCTTTTTCGATCAAGGCCGCAAAGGTCTCCGGCTCGTCATAGGCGAGAGCGGCCATGACCTTGCGGTCCATCTCGATGCCGGCCTTCTTCACCGCGGCGATGAACACGCTGTAGGTCATGCCATGCTCGCGGACGGCGGCGTTGATGCGCTGAATCCAAAGGCCGCGAAACTCGCGCTTCTTGTTGCGACGGTCGCGATAGGCGTATTGCAGCGCCTTCTCGACGCGCTCCAGCGCGGGGCGGAAGGTCGTGGACGACCGGCCGACATAGCCCTTGGCGAGCTTGAGGACCTTCTTGTGGCGGGCATGAGCTGCAACGCCGCGTTTGACACGTGCCATGGTTCTCTCTCCCCCTTACCGGCTCAAGCCGTACGGCAGCCACTGCTTGATGGTCTTCGCGTCCATCTCGGTCATGGTCTGGCTGCCGCGGTTCTGACGCTTTGCCTTCTGGCTGCGCGCCGAGAGGTTGTGCCGCTTCTTGCCGGGGCCGGCCAGGACCTTGCCCGTGGCCGTAATCTTGAAGCGCTTCTTCGCGCTCGATGTCGTCTTCATCTTGGACATTGGGCCCTCCTACGGGGTGTCGCGTCCCACCTTGCTCCCCTGAAGTGGCGGGGGCCGCACCATGCGGCGGGGGCGCGTTTCCTCGGCCGGGCTGTCCAGGGCGCCGGCGCGGGAGGCCGGCTTATAGGCGGCTCATGGGATTGTCACAAGGGGGCATTCACCGAGGCCATGGGCGCTCGATCATGCTCCCGCCTGTCGCGCCGCCCGCCGCGCCGCCTGCCGCGTTCGCGCCCCCGGCTACCTTCCGCATCATGCGCGCTGCGATGGCGGGCCGCGCAATTGACGAAGTCCCGGATGCCCTCTCGCCGGTGCCGCCGCGCGATGCCGGCCCCTGGGAGACTAGGCAGTCATAGCAGATGTGGCGAGTGGTATCGCCATTCACGTGGCCGGTGGCGCAGGGCGCGTTGTGATCAACATCGAGCAGGAACAGGCGAGCGTGGTCGAACGCCGCCGGCCGCCAACCCACGGTGCTGTGGCATTGCGTATAATTCGCGGCAGCCGCCCCGCGATGCAGCGCCGTGGCGGGCGGCTGTGGCGCACCCTCCATGGCCGGCCATGCTTGGGGTGAGCCGGGAGGAGCATTGCGTCAGCCCCGCATCCTCGAAGTGACGGCTGGCCACGCGAAAGTCGCGCTATCCCTGCCAGGCACCGGCCCGCGCCTGGGTTTGCGGCAGGGCTGCCTCGGTCGGCGTCGTGCGGCCCCGCCAAAACAGCCATGCGATCGCGGCCTGCGCCGCGAGGGCGGCGGTGATCCAGGCATGGAGCGCCTGAGGAGTCACGCCTGCGGCGGCGTCGGCGGGCGGCATGCTCGCTTTCGCGGCATCCCTCTCCGCGCGCGCGCCGCGTCACCGCGCAGGCGCCTTGGCGCCGGCCTGGGTTGCCGCGATGTTCCGAACGCGCGCGGCTGGCATCGCGCCGCGACATCGGCCAGCCTGTGGCACAACGCTTGAGCAGGAGGTTTCATGCGGCTCTCCATTCGGCGGCGGGCGATCCTGGCGGGGCTGGGATTGCCGGGTCTGGCGCGGGCACAGGCCTGGCCCAATGGCACCATTCGTTTCATCGTGGGCTCCGCGCCCGGCGCGCAGCCCGACCTGATGGGAAGGCTGCTGGCCGATGGGCTGGGGCCGGTGCTGGGCGTTCCGGTGGTGGTGGAGAACCGCGTCGGCGTCTCGGGAAATCTCGGCGCCGAGGCCGCGATCCGCAGCCGGCCGGACGGCCAGACCTTCCATTTCGCCACCATCAACAATGCGATCAACCAGACCTTCTTTCGCCCCATGGCCTTCGACTGGCTGGCCGAGACCGAGGCCGTGGCGCCATTCTACCGCACGCCCAATGTGGTGGTGGTGCATGACGGTCTGCCGGTGCGCGACATGGCGGGGCTGGTCGCACTGGCCCGCGCCCGGCCGGGGGCGCTGAATTTCGGCTCCTCTGGTGCTGGGACGTCGTTGCATTTAGCGGGCGAGTTGCTGAACCAGATCGCCGGCATTCAGATGGTGCATGTGCCCTATCGCGGCGCGCCGGCAGCGCAGCAGGATCTCGAGGCCGGGCGGGTGCAGGTGATGTTCGACAACCTGGCGCCGGCATTGGCCCGAATCGAGGGCGGGCGCGTCCGTGCTCTCGCGGTGACGGGCCCGCAGCGCTCTGCCCGACTGCCGGATGTGCCGACGGTGGCCGAGGCCGGCTTCCCGGGCCTGGAGATGCTGATCTGGGGCGGGGTGTTCGCCCCCGCGCGGGTGCCGCCGCCGGTGATCGAACGCATGCACGCGGCCATCACCCGGGTGGTGGCGGAACCTGCCATGGCGGCCAGGCTGGCCGGCTTCGGCTCGGTCGGCATGGCGCCGGAGCGGGCGGCGTTCCAGGCCTTCGCCGCGGCCGAGGTGGAACGCTGGGGGCGGGTCGTGCTGGCCTCGGGCGCCAGGCCCGAGTGATGGACGGCGGGTCGTGGCACATGCGACACAGGAATTTCGAGGAGAGGACCCCCGCATGATCGAACTCTGGACCTGGAATACCCCCAACGGCCGCAAGATTTCCGTGGCGCTCGAGGAAATGGGCCTGCCCTACAAGGTGGTGCCGGTGAACATCAGCAAGGACGAGCAGTTCAACCCGGCCTTCCTGGCCTTCAGCCCGAACAATCGGATCCCCGCGATCATCGACCCTGACGGCCCGGGCGGTGCGCCCATCACGGTGTTCGAGAGCGGGGCGATCCTGCTCTACCTCGCCGAGAAGACCGGAAAATTCATGCCGGCCGAACTGCGGGCGCGGGTGCCGGTGCTGGAATGGCTGATGTGGCAGATGGGCGGCTTCGGCCCCATGCCGGGCCAGGTGCATCATTTCCTGATGCAGCCCGATGGGCCGGCGAAGGATTACGGCATCGCCCGCTACGGCAAGGAAACCCGCCGGCTTTATGGCGTCCTGGACCGGCGTCTGGCCGGGCGCGAATACGTGGCCACCGAGGGCGAGGCCAGCATCGCCGACTTCGCGATCCTCGGCTGGGCCTGGCGGCATGAGCGCCATCAGGTGCCCTTCGATGATTTGCCGAACGTGTCGGCGTGGTACGAGCGGATGATGGCGCGGCCGGCGACGGCGAAGGGTTTCGAGGTTGCGTTGTCCTGACAGTTTGACGTGACGGGGGCGGGGGGTTACACCGCTCCCTGCATACGTCGTGAAACTTCAAAATACCCTGCGGAGGGGTGGCCGAGTGGCCGAAGGCGGCGGTTTGCTAAACCGTTATAGGATGTCAAGTCCTATCGTGGGTTCGAATCCCATCCCCTCCGCCAGTCCCCCAGACAGCCGAAAATCATTCGTAAAATCATGCGCTTAGGGGTTCTCCCCCAACGCATTCCCCCCTCACGCTCCCCCTCACGCTGTCCCCCCCACGCTCTTTCGGGAGGTGACGCCAGCCGCCCCGAGGCAGGCAGGCCCTAGCCGCGCCCCATCCCCGCCAGCCCCAGCCGAACGCATAGGCAAGGAATTTGCGGTGCAGTCAGACCGCACCGTATTTACCCGCCCCTACCCAGAGGGACCCCAGCCCACTTAGGCGCGTCGGATGACCGCCGCTTAGACGGCCCGGGCAACCCCACCCTCTGCACCCACACCCACAACCTCAAGGCGCCCGCAAGGATGCCGCCAAGGACAGGCGGCTCTCCAGGAAGCGCCGATTGTACGGCGGCGGCTCGGCCGCGAAGAGCTCCCGCCACTGCTGCTTCAAGTCGGGCGTGGCGGCGGTCTTCAGGGCCGCCAGGCGGCCCAGCACGTCGGCGGGCGGGATGGCGGGGATGGTGGGCGCCGGCGGGGTGCCGGCTTTGGATTTGGTGGCGCGTGTCATGCGGGTCTCCGGTTGGTCCGGTTCGCATCCAGGCGCTGGGGTGCCGGGAAGTGTAGGCCACGCTCTCCCTGGTCAGCAGCCTCGCGCGCAGCTTCCTCGGCAGCGCGGCTCCGCAGCCGCAGCAGGCCGGCGGCCAGGATGCTGCAGACCTCGCGGAGGTGCGGCGGGAGGTGGGGATTGGCGGGGTTCGGTGGCATGGCTGGGAGGCAAGATCGTGTCGCCCAACAAGAAGAACAGCGAAAACAATCTCTTAGCGAAGGCCCGCGGGAACAAAAGCAGCGTAGCGAAGTTCCGCGGTGTGGGGCTGGCCGCCTTAACCGAGCTGCGGTTGCCATCATCCCGTTGAACAGGGCAGCGAGCGCCGAGTGGCAGAGTTCGTTGGCCTCATACGCTCGCCACCCGAGCAGTATCGGTGACCGTGGCTGGAACGGTGAGCCGTCGGGCATGACCCGGTTGTAGAACGCCTCACGTGCACCCTCCTCGTCGTACCGCCCTCCATCGAGGCGCCGGAGATACTCCAGAAGCAGCCAGGCCGAGTTGCACCTGGCTGAACCCAATCGCCCGCCTCGTCCTTCGATGAAGTTTCGCAGCAGGCGCATCTCCTCGCTTTCGTCCGAGATGACGTGTGGACCAGCAGCCTGCCCGATGGGTGCCAAGTCGGAGACGCTCACCGTCCCGCTCAGTACGGCATCGGCCATAAGCTTAGCGACATCGCCGGAGGATGCTTCGAAAGCACGGGCCAGGATGCGGCCGTCGGGACCAATCAATGGAACACCACGCGATTTGGCCAGCAGGCCCACATCGATCATGCTCGCGACGTAGAACTGACCGAAGTTGCCTCGGGCTGCGCCGAGGTAGTTCTCCACTTTCGGGTCGTCGTGAAGCGTCAGGTCGGCCTGGTTGGAGGCCTCGATGGTGGGCCACTCCTTCTCGACCCACTCACGGCCCGCCATGCCACCAGTTTCCGCCGTCGACGCCGCGTAGCTGGCCAGCGCATAGAGGGCCTCGGCTCGGCGGATGAAGCGGCGCCATCGGTTTTTGTCGTCGGCGTGCTCATGACGCTCGTACGCAAGCACTACCCAGCAGTAGAAGCTGTAGTAGCGGAGCCGGTTGGTGACGTTGGTGATGCCGGGAACTAGTCCGCGGTAGATGCGGACGGACGTGGCTTGCAGGCCTAAGCGTCCTCCCACGGCTGCGTTGCGCTGTGCTGATCGGCTGACCTTCCTGGGTATTGGGCGGCGCGGAGGCGCGTTGGCGCCCGTAAGCCTATGGGTCAGGTCGATGCCGGACGGTCGTGTGGGTGAGGTGATCAGCGTGGTGGCGCGTCGTCGTCGTTGGACGGTCGAGCGGAAGCTTGCGCTGTTGAAGGAGGTGTCGCGGCCCGGCGCGTCGGTGGTGGCGGTGGCGCACCGACACGGTATGAGCCGTAGCCTGCTGTTCGCTTGGTGGCGCCAGATGCGTGAAGGGACGATGCTTGGCATGGTGCGCGCCGATGCGGCCCCGGCGTTGGTCCCGGTCCGCTTGGCGGCGGCGGCGGCGGCGAAACAGGCGCCACGCCCGCCATCGCGGTTGCCTGTGGTGGTCGTGCGGCCAGGGAAGGCGGCGGCGATGGTCGAGGTGGTACTGTCGAACGGCCGAGCGCTGCGGGTCTGCGAGGCGATCCGGCCGGAGGTGCTGGGGCGGCTCGGTGAAGCAGGCGGCCAGGCGGTTGGCGATGCCCAGGCGGGCTTCGATCTCGCGCAGCGCCATTACGCCACCGTCTGAGGAGAGCTTCCCGCCGTCGAAGCGGGCGATGATGGGCTGGCCGCAAACCGGTGACAGGCCCGGCAGTGCGGGGGTAGGTTCGGCTTTGGCGGGCATGGCGTCCGAAAACGATAGGGTTGAGGTCTCGCAATCGAATCCTGTGGCCGATCAATGAGTTGTGCCATGTCCACTCGACTTGGTGAATAATCCGGGATAGGTCAATGCATCCGTGACCTGGACATCATGATCAAAACGACTTGCCAATCTCAATCCTGGTTAGCAGCGGGGCGTGGCGCATTTCGCTGGCGCTTTTGCCTTGGCGGGCCAGCGGGACGCGGCGCTGGCCTGGACGGGGTACAAAATAGAGCCCCGCGCAGGTTGAGCGCTGCTTCGCGAAGGAGCGACGCCGCGAGTTCAAGCCGTTCATCGCGGGCGTCGCTCGCCAAGTCTTCGAGACGCCGGATCAGACTGCGGCGCCTTTGAGCCTCCCGCCACATCTCGTCCGAAACTGGCGCGAAGGGAGCAATGTCGGGCATCGGCCCGTCGTGTTCGTGGCGTGTCAGAGCGGGCATGAGGGCGCCCTCTCACAGCAAGAATTATTGATGGTTCGACGGGAAACGAGATTTTTCCGTGACTTTTTTTGAGGCGGCTGATTAGGCTCGGGTCTGGTCCCTCGTCGTCTGCGCGCAGCGGGTACAGACATTGCCTGATTGGCAAAATTAATATTCAACCGGGATGAAATTCTCGACGCAGTTTCACAAAAAACGCGCCCTAGGTTACTCATGTTTCTATTGACCGCATCATCTCTAAGTAAGAGAAGCAGGTCTATCGTATTTCGAAGTGTAGCTTGGCGCTCAGCCGATACGACTGATGTAGGATTGTCAAAATTTACCAGATTTGAATTTGAGGATCGGCGAGATCTACAAGGTAATTTCACCATTTTGGTGCGCCTTAACTCGAAGGTTGGGATCGGTCAGCGCCTCAAGTGATACACACGGACGTGATGAACACAACCATTACGTGCGTCAAACGTCTTTTGAGGCTCCGAATCCGAGAGTTGCGATGGGGCATAGAACATGCTTTTTGGCCTCGAGATGGGCGGTCACCCTGTCAATGAGGCCCTTAATCATCGCGAGGCGTTACCTCGACTTGGCAACCAAGCGCCACAGCGCCATGTTTTGGTTGAAGAAGTGTTAATTCGTGTTCTTCTCACGAATTTGTGATGGCGACAGGCCAGAGCAACCAAGGTGAGAGAAGGACGGCCGAAGCGTGGCAATCATTAAGATTGATGGGAATGGCAAGGCCCACATTGGGGAGGAGGTCATCGGTCCGGCCGAATTGGAGGAACTCGCCAATGCGGTCAGGCGTGTGGTTATGGAAAGCGACTGCTCAAGTCGGTTGATTGCCGATCTACAAATTGAAATTGATCAGCTGCGACTCTTCGAAACCTCCAAAGGTGCGGCGATAGGATCAGATAAGCAAAAATTGATAATCTTGAATTCAATAAAGGCTGTAATTTCCGATTTAGTAGAAGAAAATTGAAATATCTGTATCCTTAAACACTATATGAGATTTGATATTGTATTAAAATCAAAAATTTTGTTCCGAAAAATATTTTTAGAAATTGTATAATATAGAGCTTCATTAATCCTGGTCACTAATCAGAGCATAGTTATTTTTACTCTGTGGCCAGAAGCGGCAGAGCGGGGAGCGCGATCAAGATATACACTGGCGAGCGGGTACCCTCTAAAGTGATTTACCTCAGTATCGCGCATCTCAGTCGCCCCGGCGTGCCGGGACCAGCTGATTGCTGGCCTTATCGCGGCTGGCGTGGCGGGCGCCAGCGGGTTCGCCGCCGTCCCTACCACCGCCCTCGATCTTCCCCTCATGCAGCGTCTCCGGCGGTCCCCGCACTTTTGGGCCCGGGTTCCCACCACGACGATAGCAGCATCACTGGGCGGTGGCGCTGACGAAAAAGGGCGACAAGTCGCCCTTGTGAAGGGCAATATGTTGCACGCGCCGCGTCCGCGGCCCGATGACGCGCGACATCGCCTCGCTGAATGCCGACTGCAAATGATCGGCCCCCCCCCAGAGCAGGAACCGACGGATGGGGCCGCCGGGCGTAGATCCTGTTCGGGGAGCTTCCACGCTTTCTCTTCCCACACGCGAGACACTGCTGCAGCAAGATACGCGGCCTGAGATAAAGCCCTTGTTGGTTTGGCCCCGTTTGTGGACTCATGATGCATGATCAACACCGCCTGCCATGTGTGCATGGCTTCTGCCGTCGGATGGCCCAAACCCTTCGTGCGGGCAGCGGCCTGACATTGTCGCGGGAAAGTTTGAGCCGACCGTGGCACCGACTAAGGATATGAAACGAGGATGCCGAGCAACGCCCCTTCGATGGCCGTCTCCCCACGGCGCCCACGCAGTAGCTGGCGATTGGCGATGTTGCCGGCTGTGGCGCTGTTACTGCCGCTGTCCCTGCTCGCGATAAGCAGCTGGATGGGTTGGCAGGTCGCCGAGCGCGAGGTCCGGCGCGAGATGGCTCGCACAGCGGACGCCGCTGCAGAATATGTAGGCCGCGTGCTGGCGGGCTATCGCTTCGCGCTAAGCCGCGCGGTTGATCTGGTGCGCGACATGCCCGATGCCGAGATCACCGCCCAGGAGGGTGCGCTGCATGCCGAATTGCGCCGCCTCTTGAGCGAGTTGCCGCAGGCGGAGGCGGCCTATGTCACCGACCGTCATGGTTTCCCCTTGCTTGGCGCAAGTGTCTATCCCGTCCCGCGTGGCGTCGCGACCGCTGCGGACCGAAGCTTCTTCCTCAGCCTGTCGGGCCCCAACCCGCCCGACCTGCATGTCAGCGAAGTCTATCGCAGCCGCATTGACGGGATCCCGTTCTTCGCACTGAGCCGGCGAAGAATGGGCGGGGACGAGGGCGCCTCACCGGACGGCTTCACCGGCGTGGTCAATGTCTCAGTCTCCCCCGAGCTGATCGGGGTCAGCCTGCGCCACTTCCTTTCCAGCCCCGGCGATGCCATTTCGTTGATCAAGCTGGATGGGGCGATGCTCGCCCGAACAGCTATACCACCCGGCGGCCTGCCCACGGCCACCCGCACCGTAGCGGAGAATTTCCAGCAAAGCATGGAGCCGGATGTGCACTCCATGACCGATGGGGAGCGGCAGGTGCTGGCACGCCGGCGGGTTGCTGGCTTCCCGCTCTTGATTGCGGCGCGGCGGTCGCGCGCGGACATGGTGGCGAAGTGGCGGCATGATCAGATGGCACAATGGGCGGTCGGCCTGCCGGCTATGTTGGCGCTGTTTCTCCTCAGCCTGAGGGTGCGCCGCGATGGTACAAAGCTGGCCCGCACCAATACCAACCTTGGGATGGCCCTGACCGAAAGCGAGGCCTGGCTCAAGCGCGCGACTGAAGGGGCCGGTATCGGCACCTGGGAGTATGATCCGGTCAGCCGGTGCTTTACCGGATCCGCGCAGTGGCACCGGCTCTGGGGGTTCGATCCTGCGATGGGCCCAACCCCGCGAGAGGCATTGCTGGCGCGGGTTTCCCCCGAATTCCGCGAGGCTATGCACGCCATTCTAGTAACCGCCTGGGAATCCGGGCAGGGGAGGCTCGAATATGCCATCCATCGGCCGCGGGACGGTCAGCCGGCCGAGATCGTCTGGCGGGTTAAAGAGGCACACCGGCTGCCTGGAGTCGGCGGCCGCGGCGAAACGCTGGTGGGTATCAGTTACGACATCACGAAGCGCCGCTTGGCCGAGGAGCGCGCCTCCCGCTTGCTGCACCACCTGGTGGAGGCGCAGGCGTCGGAGCGGCTGCGTATCGCCCGCGACTTGCATGACTGCCTGGGTCAGCACCTTGCCCTGCTGCACCTGGAGTTGGCCACTCTCGCCCGCGAGGGCGTCCCGCAAGGCGGACCCGTCCGCCTCGTGGCGATCGCGGACGAACTCGGCAGGGACGTCAGCCGTCTTGCGCATGATATGCGTCCAACTGCTATTGACGACCTGGGGCTGGACGCCGCGATCCGTCAAATGGTGGAGCAATGGGGGCGACGCACCGGACTGGAGACGGAACTGATCCTGCAGCTGCCGGCGAAGCGTCTGCCGATGCCGGTGGAGACCACACTGTACCGAATCGTTCAGGAGGCCCTGACCAACATCCTGAAGCATGCCCAGGCCGAACGGGTCGGCGTCGTGATTGCCTCCGATACGCACAACCTCAAGATGGTGATCGAGGACAACGGGAGGGGCATGGACGAGATGATACTGCAGGGTGGTTCGAAGCGCCTGGGTCTGCGCGGCATCTCGGAGCAATTGGAGTTGCTAGGAGGCAATCTGGAGGTTGAATCCAGTCCGGGAGTAGGGACAGCCCTACTCATTGAGATGCCGCTGTGATTCCGATCCGCGTTTTCCTCGCCGATGATCACCCGATGATGCTGAATGGGATCCGTGCGCTCCTAGACCGAGAGGACGGCTTCAGCGTAGTAGGCGAGGCTTTGGATGGCAGCGCCGCGCTCGCGGGCGCCACCACACTTCGCCCCGATGTCGCCGTTTTGGACATATCGATGCCCGGCCTTAACGGCATGGAGTTGGCAGAACGCCTTGCCAGCAGCCTGCCCGGATGCCGGGTCGTGGCGCTGAGCGTCCATGAGGATCGCGCCTATGTGCGGCGATTACTGGAGATGGGGGCCGTGGGCTACGTGCTGAAGCGCTCTGCAGCGACGGAGCTGGTGCGGGCGATCCGGGCTGTGGTGGCCGGTGGGAT
>JAESFS010000105.1_pt1 | contig 32507 bp, 26 predicted proteins | sample 9269441 | NCBI WGS metagenome assembly JAESFS01 (sample SAMN14502548, study PRJNA617105) | algae metagenome | isolation source: Scytolyngbya sp. HA4215-MV1 and co-occurring heterotrophs from sample from... | place: USA: Laie Falls, Oahu, Hawaii | collected 2010-08-22
GGCAACTCCACGGGTTTGAGCTACGTCTATTTCGGCCCGGCCGGCGCGGCTGGGGTCTATCGCGGGACGAGCCTGGCGGATGTGCTGCGCGGCTCGGCCGGCAATGATGTGATGAATGGCAATGGCCAGAACGACAGGCTGTTCGGCAATGCCGGCAATGACACGGTCAATGGTGGCGCTGGCAACGATACGATTGATGGCGGTGCGGGCAATGACACGCTGGATGGCGGCGCGGGCAATGACAGCCTGATCGGTGCCGTCGGCGCCGACAGCTTGATCGGCGGCGGCGGCATGGACGTGGCAAGCTACGTCACCGCCACCACAGGCGTCACCGCCCGGCTCGATATCCCCGCGCAGAACACCGGTGACGCGGCGGGTGACACCTACACCGGCATCGCTGGTCTCTCCGGCAGCGGCTTCGCCGACGTGCTGGTAGGCGATGGCAACGCCAATAGCCTCTATGGCGGCGGCGGCGTCGATTATCTGGCGGGGCAGGGCGGCGACGACCTGCTGTCCGGCGATGCCGGTAATGACATTCTCGACGGTCGCGCGGACAATGACACGCTCGATGGCAGCGCGGGCGATGATATCCTCGATGGTGGCGCCGGCGCGGACAGCCTGATCGGCGGCGGCGGCTTCGACATGGTCAGCTATCTCTACGCGACGGCCGGTCTCACGGCCCGGCTGGATCTCCCCGCGCTCAACACCGGCGACGCGGCGGGTGACACCTATACCGGCATCGCCGGCATGTACGGCAGCATCGGCTGGGACGTGCTGGTGGGCGACGGGACTGCCAATCGTCTCTATGGCAGCGACGGCACCGATTATCTGGCGGGGCAGGACGGCGACGACCTGCTGTCCGGCGATGCCGGTAATGACATTCTCGACGGTCGCGCGGGCAATGACACGCTCGATGGCGGCGCGGGCGATGATATCCTCGATGGTGGCGCCGGCGCGGACAGCCTGATCGGCGGCGGCGGCGTTGATTTTGCGAGTTACTTCACCGCCATGACAGGCCTTACCGCCCGGCTGGATAACGCCGCGCTGAACACCGGTGACGCGGCGGGCGACACCTACAGCGGCCTCGCCGGCCTGTACGGCAGCTTCTTTGCCGACGTGCTGGTGGGCGACGGGAATGGCAACGGCCTCTATGCCCGCGATGGCGATGATACCCTGTCGGGTCTGGGTGGCGATGATCAACTCTTCGGTGATGCCGGCAGCGATACGCTCGAAGGCGGCGGCGGCAACGATACGCTGACTGGCGGCGCTGGCATCGACTCCTTCGCCTATATCACCGCGGGTTTCGGTATCGACACCGTGACGGATTTCGACACCACCGCGGCGGCTGGAGGCAACCACGACTATTTGGATTTCCGTGGCATTGCCAACCTGGGCTCCCCCACCATCAGCCAGGTCGGCGCCGATACCTGGGTGGTGACGAACCAGGGCACGGTGATCCTGCAGAACATCATCGCGAGCACGCTGGTGGGGGGTGATATCCTGTTCTGAGGAGATGGCGGCGCTGTCGCCGGTTCCCTGTGACAGCCGGACCGCGGCATGATACGCTCCGGCGGCGGATAACAGATAAATCGCTGTAAGCCGGAAGCCCGCGCTCCCCGATCGAGGACCCCGCCCATGGCCACTCCCGTCGTCTCGCTGCAGCCCGCGCTGGGATTGACCCAGTATATCACGAGAAGCGGCATCTTTCCCTCCAACGGCGATGGGTCTGGCCTGGACGGTTCCGCCAGCGGCGGCTTTCTGGCGGCCATCCACAGCTTCGCCGGCAATTTCACGCCCAACAACGCCACGCCGGTCGATGGTGGGGTGTTTGCCATCGCACAGAACACCGCGCTCTTCTCCTTGCTAGGCACCAGTTACGGCGGCAACGGCATCTCGACCTTTGCCGTGCCCGACCTTCGTGCGCGGCTTGCAGAGGGCTCCGACAGCCTGAATTTTCCGGGCACTCAGCAGGGCGTGGCCAGCGTCAATCTCACACAGTCACAACTGCCCGCTTCCTCGGGCGGTGTATCCGTCCCGGTCAATGACGAGCAGCCATCGCTCCTGATCACCTACGGCATCGCAGCGTCCGGCATCTTCCCCGGCGGAGGTAGCAGCGGGGTGGCGGGTATAGGCAGCATCCTGCAATTCGCCGGGAATCGTGTGCCAGGTGGCTATGTGCCGGCGGATGGCCGGTTGCTTGCCATCAGCCAATACGAGGCGCTCTTCAACCTCATCGGCACCACCTATGGCGGTAATGGGTCAACCAATTTCGCGGTGCCCGACCTGCGCGACCGGGTGATCATCGGCGCCCAGACTGGTACGCTCGGGCAGGTGTCGGGCGGCAACAGCGACGCGCTCACGCAGGCCAACATGCCCTCCAACATGGGTGGCGCCGGCACGCCCATCTCCAGCCTGCAGCCCTCCCTGGCGCTGAATTACCTGATCGCCCTCCAGGGCATCTTCCCGTCCAGGGAAAGCGGAAACGGCTCCAACGACGATACCTTGCCATTCCTCGGCGAAATCATCGCCGTGGCGCATAACGTCGTGCCGAACGGCTTCGCACGCGCCGAAGGCCAGATCCTCTCGATCAACCAGAACCAGGCGCTATTCTCGCTGCTTGGAACAACCTACGGCGGAAATGGCAGCACCAACTTCGCGCTGCCCGACCTGCGCGGCCGCGCCATCACCAATGTCGGGACCGACCCCAGCACCGGGCTTTCCGTGATACTCGGCCAGCAGGTCGGCAGCACGACCTACAACATCACCTCGGCCAATATCCCTGCGCTGACCATCCCCGGCACGGCGGCCAGTGAGAGCTTCTGGGGTGGCGATGACGGTGACAGCATCGCCGGCGCCGGGGGCAATGACAGCCTGACCGGCAATGGCGGCAACGACACCATCGATGGCGGTGCGGGGAACGATACGCTGGATGGCGGCGCGGGCAACGACACGCTGATCGGTGGTGCCGGCGCGGATGCCATCTTCGGCGGTGGTGGCAATGACTTCGCCAGCTACAGCACATCCGCGATCGGGCTCACCGCCCGGCTGGACATCCCCGTGGCCAATACCGGCGATGCTGCGGGCGATGCCTATTCCGGTATCGCAGGCCTGATCGGCAGCAGCTTCAATGACGTGCTGGTGGGCGACGGGAATGGCAACAGCCTCTTTGGCGGTGGCGGCGACGATTACCTGGCCGGGCTGGCCGGCAGTGACCGGCTCTTCGGCGAGGCCGGCAACGACATTCTTGATGGCGGCGCGGGCACTGACACACTCGATGGTGGCGCGGGCAACGACACGCTCGATGGCGGCGCCGGCGCGGACAGCCTGATCGGCGGCGGCGGCTTCGACCTTGTCAGCCATGGCAGTGCTGCGGCCGGCCTTACCGCCCGGCTTGATATCCCTGCGGCCAATACCGGTGACGCGGCGGGCGACACCTATACCGGCATTGCCGGCTTTTTCGGCAGCGGCTTCGCCGATGTCCTTGTGGGCGACGGGACCGCCAATAGCCTTTATGGCGGCGGTGGCGGCGATTACATGGCGGGGCTGGCCGGCAACGACCAGCTCTTCGGCGAGGCCGGCAATGACATCCTCGATGGTGGCGCGGGCAATGACACGCTCGATGGCGGCACCGGCGATGACATTCTGGACGGCGGCGCCGGCGCGGACAGCCTGATCGGCGGCGGCGGCTTCGATATGGTCACCTATGGCAGCGCCCCTGGGGGCGTCACCGCCCGGCTGGATATCCTCTCGGTGCAAACCGGTGACGCGTTCGGCGATCGCTACACTGGTATTGCCGGCTTCTTCGGCAGCGGCTTCGCCGACCTCCTGGTGGGCGACGGGACCGCCAACAGCATCTTTGGCGGCGGTGGCGACGATTATCTGCAGGGGCAGGTCGGCAATGACCAACTCTTTGGCGAGGCCGGCAACGACATTCTCGATGGCGGCGCGGGCAACGACACGCTGGATGGCGGCGCGGGCAACGACACGCTGGATGGTGGCGCCGGCGCGGACAGCCTGGTCGGCGGCGGCGGCTTCGACCTGGTCACCTATGGCACCGCCACGGGCAGCGTCACCGCCCGACTGGACCTCCCCGCGCTGAACACCGGTGACGCGGCGGGCGATACCTACACCGGCATTGCTGGCCTGGCTGGCGGCGGCTACGCTGACGTGCTGGTGGGCGATGGGAATGCCAATACCCTCTACGGCAACAACGGCTTCGATTATCTGGCAGGGCAGGGCGGCAATGACCAGCTCTTCGGCCAGATCGGCAACGACATTCTCGATGGTGGCGCGGGCAACGACACGCTCAGTGGCGGCGCCGACGATGATATCATGGATGGCGGCGCCGGCGCGGATAGTTTCATCGGCGGCGGCGGCGTTGATATGGTCACCTATGGTAGCGCCGCGACGGGCGTCACCGCCCGGCTGGATATCCCCGCGGCCAATACCGGTGACGCTGCGGGCGACACCTACAGCGGCATTGTCGGTTTCTTCGGCAGCGGCTTCGCGGATGTTTTTGTGGGCGACGGCAATGCCAATACCGTCTACGGCGGCGGCGGTGGCGATTACCTGGCGGGGTTGGCCGGCAACGACCAGCTCTTCGGCGATACCGGCAATGACATTCTCGATGGTGGCGCGGGCAACGACATGCTGCATGGCGGCAGCGGCGATGACATTCTCGATGGCGGCGCGGGCGCGGATGGCTTCGTCGGCGGCGGCGGTTACGACATGGTTACCTATGGCACCGCCGCGGCTGGTGTTACCGCCTGGCTGCAATTCCCCTCTGCGAACACTGGCGACGCGGCAGGCGACAGCTACACCGGCATATCCGGCCTGATCGGCAGCGGCTTCGCTGATTTCCTGTTGGGCGACGCCAATGCCAACAGCCTCAATGGCGGCGGCGGCAATGATTTGGTGTATGGCGGCCTGGGCAGCGACACCTTTGTTTTCAATACGGCGGGTTTCGGCGTCGACACCGTGCAGGATTTCGCCACCACCGCGGCGGCAGGCGTGAACCAGGACTTTTTGGACTTCCGCGGCAGCGGCATCGCGAACCTGGGCGCCGTCACCATGAGCCAGGTCGGCGCCGATACCTATCTGGTGACGAGCCAGGGCACGGTGATTCTGCAGAACATCATCGCCAGCACGCTGGTGGGGTCTGACTTCCTGTTCTGAGCGGATGGCGGCGCTGTCGCCGCCACGGGTCAATTCCTCGCCATACGGCAAAGCGGAGGGGGCGCCACCTTCACCGGGAAGCCGGCGCTGGGCGCCCTGCGGGTTCACCTCGTCGCGTTCCAGCCTGATCCGCGGCAGCGCAGCCGCTGTCAGGTCGGCACTCCATTGATCAGGCTTTCGGGTGTTGTGCGGAATTCTGTTGACACGCCAGAGTATCAATTCCTAATTTGCAAATGCTGCGTTGTTTGAAAAACCGCATCCCGCAACCCAGAACCGTTCCGACGCCGGGGCGGTCGGAAGTTCGTTCTGCTGAAGCGCCGCGGATCGCGGGCGCTGGCGTTGGCATACTTCCGGTCGCTGCCCATCCGGCGAATTTGTCCCTTTTCGCGACTTTCCGCGCATCAACCGCCCTGGCGCCGCGAGGTCACGCCTCCTCGCCAGTCCCGCGAATTTGTCCCATTTCGTGAATTTCCGCGCGTCACCGGCTGTGGCGCCGCGATCACACCCCTCGCCAGGGCCGCGAATTTGTCGGTTTTCGTGAATTTATGCGCAGTGCGGGCCCTGGCGCCTGCACGGCCCGGCCCGGCCCCATGCCGGGAATTTGTCCCTTTTTCGCAATTTCCGCGCTTATTGGCGCCGCGATGTGTCCGCAAATGCCGTTTTCCCGGGCGCCCTCAGTGCAGCACGCCCACCACCGGCACCCCCGCCGGCCCGTGCCGGCGTGCCGCCAGAACCCGCCGGAGATCCGCCTCCCGGCCCGCCTCCGCGCAGGCGCGCAGCAGGGTGAATTCCACCAGGTCGGTCTGCGCCCGGCTGCCGCCCACCCGCTCGCTCAGCGCCAGCAACGGCTCCAGTTCCTCGATCACCGCGCCATGATCCCCCCGCGCGAAAGCGGCGAACCCGCGCGCCAGGGCAGGGATCACCGGACCGGAGGAGTAGCGACCGGCTTCCGCCAGGGCCGCCATCTCCGCCGCCCGCGCCGCCAGGCCCGCCATGTCGCCGGTCACGCATTGCGCCAGCGCCACATGCATGTCGGCGAAGGCGCTGCCGGGCCGGGGGAAGTTTTTCAGGGCGAAGGCGTGCATCGCAGCCCAGGCCGCCTCGTCACGCGGCCGCCCGGCCAGTTCCAGGCGCCAGAGGAAGGAGGCGCCATCGGTCAGCTTGTGCCGGGGCATGCCGGCATGGCTGTCGAGCGAGAAGGCCTCGCGATGCAGCCTTTCCGCCTCGTCGAGGTCGCCGGCCTCCAGCGCGCCGAGGGCGGCGTGCCAATGCAGATGGCCATGCAGGAAGCCGCCGCGCGGATAGCCCGGCAGCCAGGTGGAGAGAAATTCCCGGGCCGCCCCGGTCTGGCCGTCCTCGTAGAAGAGATGCGCGCGCGTATGTGCGGCCCAGCCGCTGGCGGGCTGCAGGGCATATGCGCGTTCGACCAGCGCCCTTGCCGCGTCGCGCTGGCCATCCTCGTTCAGCGCCATGGCGTGGCCGGCGGCGAACCACCAATCGTCGCCATAATGCGGCGCGAGGCGGTCCATCAGCGCCACCAGCCGGGCCTTCTGGCCGACTTCGCCGGAGGCGCCGTGCAGGCCATTCGGATTGGCCGTGGTGTTCAGCACCAACGCATCGCGCGGGTAGAGCGCGAGATGCGCCTCCAGTGCCGCGACGGCGGCGCCGATCGGGCCCGCCATCACGGTCCGCAGGAAGGCGATCTGGCTGGCTTCGCGCGCGGTGATGCCGCCGGTGAGCGCCTCCGCTGTGTCGAGTGCGGCCCGCGCGCCGGCCGCATCGCCCGTCATCAGCAGGATCTGCGCCCGGCCGGCATGGGCCAGCGCGAAACCCGGATCGGCCGCCACCGCATCGTCGAAGGCGGCGAGCACGCCGGGATGGGTCATCAGCAGCAGGTCGAGGCCGCGGACATAGGCATCGCGCGCCGCGGCCGAGGGGGTGGAGAGCGGCAGTTCATAACGATCCATCAGCATGCTTTCAGCCCCGCAGCCTGAGGCCCTGGACCCGGATCAGCCCATCCGGGATGAGCCGCAGCCCCTCCAGCGCCGGGCGGAGCGCGAAGAAGCTCTTGGGATGCCACAGGTAGATATAGGGACGGTCGCGCAGCAGAATGGCCATGGCGCGTTCATAGGCGACGAGGCGCGCGGCGGGGTCGGTGCTGGTGCGGCCCTCGCGCAGCGCCGCATCGGCCTCGGGTGAGCAGTAGCGGCCGCCATTGAGGCTCTCGCCGCAGGCATTGAAGCTCCAGAGGTTCTGGTCGACATCGGTGCGGCCCGACCACTGGATCACCAGGGCTTCGAAATCGCCCATGGTCCATTGCCGAAGCAGGGTCGCGGTCTCCACCACCTGGATCTCGATGGTGATGCCGGCCTCGGCCGCCATGGCCTGGATGACCTCGGCGGCCTGGGTGTATTCCGAAATGCCGGGGACGGAGAGGCGGATGCGCAGCCGCTCCACCCCCGCCTCGCGCAGCAGGGCGCGGGCGCGGGCGACGTCGCGGCCCGGCGTTGCGATGGCCGCGATGTAATGCGGGTGGCCGGGCGGCGTGGCCTGGTTGGCCGTACGGTAGCGGCCCTCGAAGGCCACGCGGTTCAGGACCTCGCGGTCGATTGATGCCTCCAGCGCCGCGCGCACCCGGGGGTCTCGGCCGAGCGGCGTGTTGGCCCGCTCGCCATTGGCCAGGTTGATGGCGATGTAGTGCACGGCCAGCGACGGGCCCTCCACCACGCGGACCCGGCGGTCGGCGGCCAGCGTGTCGAGGTCCGACGTGCTGACGCGCTCGATGACCTCCAGCGAGCCGGCGCGCAGATTGGCCGCGCGCACCGTGGTGTCGGGGATCGGGCGGTAGACCACGCGGTCGAAATGAATCGCCGTCGGGTCCCAGTACTCAGAAAAACGTTCGAGCTCGATGCGGTCCTGCGCGACGCGGCGGGTCAGGCGGAAGGGCCCCGCGCAGGCCGGCGCTTGCTGCGCCTCGGGGGGCGTGCGCGGCGAGACCAGCATGCCGGCGCGGTCGCTGAGCGCTGCCAGCAATGGCGCGAAGGGTTCGCTGAGGCGGATGCGCACCGCCATGGGGCCGGCCACCTCCACCCCAGTCACCGGCCCCATCTCGCCGCGGCGGGTGGAGCCGGGGGCGGTGAGGTGGCGGTTGAGCCCGGCCACGGCGGCGGCGGCGTCCAGCGCCTCGCCATCATGGAACCGCACGCCGGGCCGCAGGGTCAGCAGCAGTGCCCTTCCATCCTCCTGCCACTCCCAGGCGGTGGCGAGCTGCGGGATCTGGCGACCGGCCTCATCCACCTCCAGCAGCTTGTCGCACATCGCCGCAAAAACCTGCCGGGCGGCGACGCTGCGGGACGCCGTGGGGTCGAGCACATCGGGGTCCGAGGCGATGCCGATCCGCAGCGTCTGCGCCGCGGCCGGCAGCGCAAGAGAGAGGCAGAGAAGGGCCAGGAAGCGCATGCGAAATTTCCTCATGCGTCCAGCCTGCCGCAAAGATTGCGCAGAGGCCATGGCCTTAAGCTTTTGCGAAGCCGCAACGACGCAGTAAACCAATCGGCGCAGAAGGGGTTTGAGATGAAGTCTTCCGAAATGGCCGCGCCGCACCGCATCGTGGTGGTGGGCGGCGGCGCCGCGGGGCTGGAACTGGCAACGCGCCTGGGCAATGGCCATGGCCGGGCCGGCCGCGCCAGCGTCACCCTGGTGGAACGCGCGCGCACCCATCTGTGGAAGCCGCTGCTGCATGCCGTGGCCGCCGGCAGCCTGGACCGTGCGCAGCATGAGCTGAACTACCTCGCCCAGGCGCATTGGCATCACTTCACCTATCGCTTTGGCGAGATGGTCGGCCTCGACCGCGCTGCGAAGGAGGTGCTGCTGGGGCCCATGATCGATGAGGAGGGCCGCGAGATCACCCCCGCCAGCCGCCTGGGCTATGACACGCTGATCATCGCGGTGGGCAGCGTGACCAATGATTTCGGCACGCCCGGGGCCGCCGAGCACGCCATCCCGCTCGAAACGCCCGACCAGGCCAGCCGCTTCAACCGCCGCCTGATCAATGCCTGCCTGCGGGCGAATGCGCAGGAGGAGCCGGTGCGCCCGGGCCAGCTGCATGTCGCCATCATCGGCGCCGGCGCCACTGGCACCGAGCTCTCGGCCGAACTCCACCGCACGGTGCGCGCCGTGGTCTCCTTCGGCCTCACCCGCATCAAACCCGAGGAGGATATCCGCATCGTGCTGGTCGAGGCAGCGCCGCGCATCCTGCCCGCGCTGCCCGAGCGCATTTCCGCAGCCACGATGGACCTGCTGACAAAGATGGGCGTGGAGGTGCGCGCCGGCACCCGCGTGGCCGAGGTGCGGGCCGATGGAATCGCACTCGCCGATGGCGGCTTCATCCCTGCCGAGCTCACCGTCTGGGCCGCGGGCGTGAAGGGGCCCGATTTCCTGCATGAGCTGGATGGGCTGGAGACCAACCGCATCAACCAGCTCCATGTCCTGCCGACGCTGCAGACCACGCGCGACGCTTCTGTATTCGCCATCGGCGACTGTGCGAGTTGCCCGCGCGAGGGTTTTCCGGCCCCGGTGCCGCCCCGCGCCCAGGCCGCGCACCAACAGGCCAGCCACATGCTCACCCAGGTCGATCGCATCCTCGCGGGCAAGCCGTTGGAACCCTTCGTCTACCGCGATTTCGGCTCGCTGGTCTCGCTGGGGAAATACAGCACCGTGGGCAGCCTGATGGGTTTTCTCGTGGGCAAGAGCATGTTCATCGAAGGGCTGTTCGCCCGGATGATGTACCGCTCACTCTACAAGATGCATCAGACCGCCCTGCATGGCAGCGCGCCCACGATCTGGCGTACCCTGGCGGGGCTTGTCTCCAATCGGGCCGACCCCGGGGTGAAGCTGCATTGACCGCATTGTGTCCGGGTGAAGCGGCGCTCTTCGGACCGGTGTGCCGCGCCCGGCCCTGGCCGATGCGACCGGAGCCTTCGGATCAGCCCCGCTTGACCATCGGCCCCAGCGGCCGGCCGCCGAAGACATGGACGTGGAAATGCGGCACTTCCTGGCCGGCATCGACGCCCATGTTGGACAGGATGCGGTAGCCGCCGGCCTCCAGCGGCCGCGCCACCTCGCCCACCGCGCGCCAAAAACCGGCAATGGCGTCGGCGCTGGCGCCGGCGTGGAAATCGGCGGCCGAGACCCATTCGCCCTTGGGGATCACCAGCACATGGGTCGGCGCCAGCGGGTTGATGTCATGAAAGGCCAGGGCGTGCTCATTTTCCAGCACGCGCTTGCAGGGGATCTCCCCCCGAAGGATGCGGGCGAAGATGTTGGAGCTGTCATAGGGCGGCAGGCCGGTCACGCTCATGCGGGAGTCCTCAGGGTAGCTTCGTGGTCTTCGCCAGGCGCACCAGCACTTTCGGGCGCGCGGCCTTCTCGGCGATGCCGGAAATGCCCTCGCGCCGGCACAGCTCGCGCCACACCTCTTCGGGCGCCACGCCGGCATCCACCCAGAGCACCAGCAGGTGGTAGAGCAGGTCGGCGCTCTCGCTGATCGTGGCCTCGCGGTTGCCGGCCACCGCCTCGATCACCAGCTCCACCGCTTCTTCGCCCAGCTTCTGCGCCACCTTGGGGGTGCCGCGGGCCAGCAGGCGGGCGGAGTGCGAGGTGGCGGCATTGCCTGTCACGCGGCGCTGCTCGATCACCCCCCAGAGCCGCTCCAGCACGCCGGCCGCGCCGCTGTCATTGGCGGCGATGGCAGGCTTGAGGATGCGCTTCTCGATCCGCCGCACTGCCTTGGCGAGCTTGATCGGCTTGGCCGCGGGCGCCGCGGCGCGGGCCTTGGTGGCGTCGGCCTTTGGGCGCTTGGCCTTCTCGACCTTCTTCTTGGCCGGCTTGGCCGGAGCCTCGACCGCGGCCGTTGGCATGCGCGTGGCCACCGCCTTCGGGCGCTTGGCCTTTTCGACCTTCTTCTTCGCGGGCTTGGCCATTATGCGGCCTCCAACATGGGGGCCTCGGCCGGGCGCACTGGCCAGCCGGCCTGTGCCAGTGCCGCCTTGGCCTCGGCGATCCGAAAAATGCCATCATGGAACACGCTGGCCGCCAGCAGACCGGAGGCGCCGGCTGCGGCACCCTCGGCGAAATGATCGAGCTTGCCCACGCCGCCGCTGGCCACCAGCGGCAGCCGGACCCGGGCGCGGATGGCGCGCAGCAGGCCCAGGTCGAAGCCCTGCTTGGTGCCGTCGCGGTCCATCGAGGTCAGCAACAATTCGCCGGCGCCGGCCGCGGCCATGCGCGCAGCCCATTCTACCGCGTCGATGCCGGTGCCGCGGCGACCGCCATGGGTGAAGACCTCCCATGCCCCGGGGGAGACCTGCTTGGCATCGATGGCGACGACGATGCATTGGCTGCCGAAGGCCTGTGCCGCGCGCGTGACCAGCTCCGGCTCGGCCACCGCCGCGGAATTGATGCTGGCCTTGTCGGCCCCGGCCAGCAGAAGCTTGCGAATATCCTCGACGCTGCGCACGCCCCCGCCCACGGTCAGCGGAATGAACAGCCGGGCCGCGGTGCGCGCCACCACATCGAGCATGGTGTCGCGATTCTCATGCGTCGCGCCGATATCGAGAAACGTCAGTTCATCCGCGCCCTGGTCGCCATAGGCGGCGGCCTGTTCCACCGGGTCGCCGGCGTCGCGCAGCGCCACGAAATTCACGCCCTTGACGACCCGGCCTTCCTTCACGTCGAGGCATGGAATGACACGCAGCGTAAGCACCAGTGGATGACCTTGCGAGTTGTGGATTCGGACCGTGCATGCAACGGGACAGGTGCGATGCGCCGCACCGCGCGCCCGGTCAAGCCATTTTGCACATGCTTCTGGCGCCGCGCACGGGAATTTGGCATGGAGCCGAGATGAGCCCCGATGAATCGGAGACAGTTCTGTTACGGCCGCGGGCTTTTCTGCCCGAGGTGGCCTGCGTGGTGCATTGGCGGCGCTCGGCAAGGGCGCGGCGGGTGTCGCTGAAAATCTCCCCGCGGGAGGCCGCGGTGATCGTCACCCTGCCGCCGCGTGCGCATCGCCGCGCGGGGATGGCGCTGCTCAACGAACACGCCGCCTGGGTCACCGAGCGCCTCGCCGCGATGGAGCCGCCCGCCATGCTCGAGCCCGGGGCCGCGGTGGCCATTGGCGATGTTCCCCACATCATCATCCACGAGCCCACCCGCCGCACCGGTGCGCTGATCGAGGAGGGCCGGGTGGTGGTCAGCGGCGGGCTGGAGTTTCTGCCGCGCCGGGTGATGGATTGCCTGCGTGCCGAGGCGGCGCGGCGCATCCAACTCGCCATCGCGCCGCATGCCGAGGCGCTGGGCGTGCGGCCGCGCGCGGTGCGGTTGAAGGACACTCAGACCCGTTGGGGAAGCTGCGCGCCGGATGGCACCATCGCCTTCTCCTGGCGGCTGGTGATGGCGCCGGACTGGGTGCTGGACTACGTCGTGGCGCATGAACTCGCGCATCTGCGCGAGCTCAACCACTCGCCACGCTTCTGGGCGCTGGTGGAAGCGCGGACACCGCATCGCGATGCCGCAACGGCGTGGCTGCGGACCAACGCCGCCCGGCTGTTGCGGGTGGGCTGAGCGACACCGCAATGCGCGGCGCGCCGCCGGGCGGTTCAGGCCGCGGCGGCCTCGTTGCGAATGAAGTCGGCCGCGCGCTCGGCAATCATCATCGTCGTCGCCATGGTATTGGCCGAGGTCATCGCCGGCATGATCGAGGCATCGACCACCCGCAGCCCGTCCATGCCATGCAGCCGCAGGCGGTCGTCGACCACCGCCATCGGGTCATCCGCCGGGCCCATCTTGGCCGTGCCGATGAGGTGATAGGTCGTCACCCCGTTGTTGCGGGCGAAATCGAGGAACTCGTCATCGCTCTGCACATCACTGCCCGGCAGGGTCTCGCCATCGAGGTACTGCGAGAGCTGCGGCGAATGCAGCAGCCGGCGCATCATCCGCAAGCCCGCGATATGCACCCGCCGGTCATTCTCGTGGCTGAGGTAGTTGGGCTGGATCTCCGGATCCTCCCAGGGGTTGGTGCTGCGGGCGCGCACGTAGCCGGTGCTCTCCGGCCGGTGCTGCCAGGAGCCGGCGGAGACGCCGGGGTAATCATCCAGGATATAGGTCTTGCCCGGCTTGTAGCTGCCCGGCGTGAAGACGCATTGCAGGTCTGGCTGGTCCAACCCCTCGAAGCTTTTCCAAAAGACGTAGACATGGCTGGGGGCGGTGGCGAGGATATTGGGCCGGCCGGTCGCCCATTTCACCAGCTGCGTGCCCAGCCGCCAGCCGCGCGCCAATTCATTCAGCGTGATGGTGCCGGGCTTGGCGCGCATGATGAAGCGTGACGCGTAGTGGTCGCGAAAATTCTCGCCCACGCCGGGCAGCACATGCACCGGCGCCACCCCCAGCTTCTCCAGCAGCCAGGCCGGCCCGATGCCCGAGATCTGCAGCAACCGCGCGGTGTTCGCGGTGCCGGTGGAGAGGATCACCTCCCGCCGGGCGCGGATTTCGGTCCGCGGCCCATCGGCCGAGGCGGCGTAGCGCAGCCCCATGCAGCGCCGCCCCTCGAAGAGCAGGGTGGTCGCGCGGGCATTGGTGCGCACCTCCAGGTTCTTGCGCGCCATGGCGGGGTGCAGCCGGCCGCGCGCGGCGCTGACGCGGCGGTTGTTCTGGATGATCCGCTGGTAATACCCCACGCCGGCCTGGTTGCCGTTGTTATAGTCGGGGTTGCGGGGAATGCCCTGGGATACGCAGCCCTCGATGAAAGCTTCGGAGAGGGGGTGGAACCAGTCCATGTCGGTCACCGGCATGCCGCCTTCGGTGCCGCGGGTGTCATCGGAGAGGCCTACGCGGCGTTCGGTGCGCTTGTAGTAGGGCAGGCAGTCATCATAGCCCCAGCCGCGATTGCCACGCTGCGCCCAGTTGTTGAGGTCATCGGGCTGGCCGCGATTGTAGATCAGCCCATTGATCGAGGTGCCGCCGCCCAGCACGCGGCCCTGGATGGTGTTGATGCGCCGGCCGCCGGTCATCGCGGTGGGTTCGGTGCTGAACTGCCACGAGACATCGGGGTTGGACAGCGTCTTGGTGAAGCCCGCCGGCATGTGGATCCAGGGGTTGCTGTCCATAGGGCCGGCTTCGAGGACGCAGACGCTGTGCTTGCCATCCTCGCTCAGCCGGTCCGCCAGCACCGAGCCCGCGGCACCGGAGCCCACGATGATATAGTCGAACGTATCGGTCATCACGCCCCCCAGGATTTAGCCCAGCCTAACGCGGGGATGGGTTAACCGAAACCTCACCCGTGGCATGGGATTAACAGGCGAGAACCTGCCCGGAGGCATCATCCCTGCCCGCGCCAGATGTGAAAACCGCCACGGCCGCCGAGTTGCGCGAATTGATCGCGGCACTGGAACGCAGCGGCATGGCCGCGCGGCGGGCGGATGCGCGGGCGCTTCTGGAGAGCTCGCGCGCCCTGCTGCGGGCGCAGCAGCGCCATCGCGCCGCACCCTCGGGCCGCAAGCTGGCCGGCAAGCTGGGCATGCTGCTGGTGGTGATGCTGGATGGCGTTGCGGCGATGGGGGCCGGGGTCGGCGCGCTGGGCGGCTGGCTGGGCGGCCTGGCGCCGCCCATGGCCCTGGCCATGGCGCTGGGCGGGTTGATCTGGGCCAGCCTGCGTTCGCCCGGGCTGCGCGGCGCGGTGGCGGAGCTTGCCCGTATTGCCCTCTACCACCTGGCCTGGGCGCATGACTGGTTTGCCGAGGCGTTTTCGAGCGTGGCATTGGCCAGGCTGGAAGCCCGGCTGACGGCGCGGGAGGTGATGGCGGCCTGGCGCTACCACCGCCGCCTGCTACCGCGCCGCGCCAGCCTCGAGGATGTCGAGGACACCCTGCGGGTCGAATATGGCGAGGCCTCCGCCAGGGCCTTCGCCGGGATCACGGCGGAGATGCCGCCTGGGTTGCAGGCCAGGTTGCGGGCGCTGCGCTGGTCGGCGCTCATGTCTGCCTTCGAGGCGGTGGCCCGCAGCGGCGCCCTGAACCCGCCCGAGCCGCTGCCCGAGCCCGAGCCGCCGCCCCAGCCTGAGCCGGCATTCGCCGAGGCGCCACCCGAGTTGATTCCGCCCGAGCCGCCCGGGCGCATCGCCCGCCGCGATGAATTGCGCGAGATGATCCGACGCAAGCGGGCCGACATCACCACCGCCTATTCCTGGAAGCTCAAGACCCATGCCGAGATCAATCAGCGCGAACTGCATGTCGATGAGCTGAAGGCCGACATCGCGGCGCTGGAGCGCGAATTGGCGGAATTCCTGCCGGCCTGAAGCGGGTTCGATGTGGCAAGCCGCGCTGCCTGCCGCCGCCCAGCATTCAGGCGGCGCGCTGGCAGGCCTCGGCCGTCTCGTTCCACGCCTCGGCCATGCGCCGTGCGCGCAGCCGGTTTTCCGCCGTCAGCACCTCGGCGGTCGGGCCCCAGGCCAGGCAGTCGCGAGCCAGGAGCAGGGTCTGCGGGAACTCACGGCGCACCAGATCCATGTCGTGCAGCACGGCGATGATGGTCCGCCCCTCGCCATGCCAGCGGCGCAGCAGGGCCAGCATGTCGGCCGCGGTCCGCTCGTCGAGCGCATTGAACGGCTCGTCCAGCAGCAGGATCGGCGCGTCCTGCAGCAGCAGCCGGGCAAACAGCAGGCGCTGGAACTGGCCGGCCGAAAGGCTGCCCACAGGCCGACGCGCGAACCCGGACAGCCCGACCGCCGCCAGCGCATCCAGGGCCCGGTGGCGCTGGGCATGGCTGACGGGCGCGAAGGCGCCGGCCTGGTTCCAAAGCCCCAGCAATACGACATCGAGGCAGGCGATCGGGAAAGCCCGGTCCATCCCCGCCTGCTGCGGCAGCAGCGCAATCGGGCCCGGCGCGCTGGCGATGCGCCCCTCCACCGGCGGGTGCAGCCCAGCGATCGCCCGCAGAAGAGTGGATTTGCCAGCGCCATTGGGCCCGACCAGCGCAGTGAGCGAGCCCGGCGCGAATTCGCCGGTCACGTGATGCACGGCGGGTCGCCCGCCATGGGCGATGGTGACGTTGCTGAGGCTGACGGCGAGCGGGTTCATGCCGCCAGCGCCCAGGCCACGGCGCCCCACAGCACGCCCAACAGCACGGCGCTGGCAAGAAGCCGCGCCGAGATGCCGGCGGACAGGGAGAGCGGGTCGGTCATCCTGCAATGATATAACAACGCAGGGGCTCCTTCGCCATCCCCCGGTCGTCATGCCTCTGGCCTCACGCCCCAACGCGCGCCACATAGCGGGCATGGACCATGATGCAGCACTTCGCGCCACGCTCCGGCGCCACAAGGCTTTCGCCGCTTTTCTGCTCGTGGTGATGGCCGGGCTGACCCTGCTGGCCTATTCGCTGCCGCAGAGCCAGGGGGCGGACCTGCTGGCCGCGGCCGCCAAGGCCGGCCTGGTCGGCGGGCTGGCGGATTGGTTCGCCGTTACCGCGCTGTTCCGCCACCCCCTCGGCCTGCCCATCCCGCACACCGCCATCATCCCCGCGCAAAAGGAACGCCTGGGCCGCGGCCTCGGCCGCTTCGTCGCCAACCAGGTCTTCACCGAGACCGAGCTGCGACGGGTGCTGGGCGGGCTTGATCTCTCGGCCATCCTGCGCGGCTTCCTGAGCGACCCCACAGCCACCCGCCCGGCAGCCGAGGCGCTCGCCCGCATGCTGCCCCGGCTGCTCTCGACACTGGAGGATGGCCGTGCGCGGCGGCTGTTGACCCGGCTGCTGCCGCGCATGGCCGGCGGGCCCGGCGCCGCCGCGGTGGTCGCCCGCGCGCTGCGCGCCCTGTTGGCCAGCGGCCGGCACCAGGCGGTGTTCGATGCCGCCATCGGCCAGCTCAAGACCATCCTCATCGCCAAGGAGGACCAGCTGAAATCCGCCATCGCCGCCCGCGTGCGCGATGAGGGCGGCGCCCTGGTCGGCTGGATGGCAGGTGCCTATACCGCGCGAAAAATCCTGGCCGTGATCAATGCCGAGCTGGACAAGGTGGAGCCCGCCGATAGCGCGCTCCGCCAGGGTTTCGAGGCGTGGATCGAGACCGAGATCACCCGCCTGGAGACCGACCCCGAACGCGCAGCCGCGCTGGGCCGCGCCATTCGCAGCGCGTTGCAGCACCCCGCGGTGGCGGATTGGCTGGGCGATGTCTGGACCCGGCTGCGCAACGCCCTGGCCGAGGACGCCGCCAACCCCAATGGCCGCAGCACGGCGCTGCTGGAGGCCGCATTCGCCAATGCCGGCACCCTGCTGGCCGAGGATTCCACCGCCCGGGACAGGCTCAACCAGGGCCTCCAAGGCATCCTCATCGCCCTGCTGCCCACGGCGCAGACCCGCATCGAGAATTTCATCGGCGAGGTCGTCTCCTCCTGGAACACCGCAGAGATCACCGACAAGATCGAATTGCGGGTCGGCCGCGACCTGCAATTCGTGCGGGTGAACGGCACGCTGGTGGGCTTCGTCGCCGGCGGGCTGCTCTACCTTGCCCTGCAGGCGATGTTCGGGCGGGTCGTGCATTGACCCGGCTGGTGATTGTCGGCGCCGGCGGCCATGCCAGGGTGCTGATCGAGCTTTGCCGCGCGCATGGCGGTTTCGAGATCGTGGGCGTGGTGGCACAGGCCGGCCCCCCCAGCCTACTGGGCCTCAAGCTTCTGGGCGATGAGAGCCTGCTCGAGAGCCTGCGCGCCCAGGGTGTGGAGGCTGCCTGCGTGGGGGTGGGCGATAACGCGACGCGGCTGCGCATCGGCCAGCGGCTGCGGGCCCTGGGCTTCGCGCTACCGCCACTGGCGCATCCCTCGGCGTTCCTGGCGCCCAGCGCCCTTCTCGGGCCGGGCGCGGTGGTGATGGCCCGCGCCGTGCTGGGCACCGAGGCGCGAGCGGAGAGCCTCGCCATCCTCAACACCGGCGCCATCGCCGATCATGACGTGGTGCTGGGCGAGGCCAGCCACGCCGCGCCCGGCACGGTGCTGGCCGGTCATGCCAGCCTGGGCGCGCGGGCGCTGCTCGGCGCGGGCGCCGCGGTGCGGCCGGGTATCACGATCGGCGCCGATGCTGTGATCGGCGCCGGATCGGCCGTGGCGGCGGATGTGGCGCCAGGCGCCGTGCTCGCCGGCGTGCCGGCGAAACCATTGACCTGAAGCCTCGCAAAAAGGGAAGCTTGGGCATGCTCAGCGATTTCATCGATGACCGCCGGATCGTCGGCGATACCTTCGTGGCCAGCCTGGTGTCGCGCCATGCGACGCCGGCGGCCGACATCATCCTCATCCCCGGCTCCTGCCATGGTTTCTGGGCCTGGCGCTTCTGGCAGCCGGCGCTGGCGGCGGCGGGCTATGCGACGCATTCGCTCTCCATGCCGAACCACACCGCGGCACCCTACCTGCCCGAGGCCGAGTTCCTGGCCCTGACCCCCAGCGACTATGCCGCGCGGGTGGCGGTGGTGGCGGCCACCCTGCCGGGGCGGCCCCTGGTGCTGGCCGGCCATTCCCTGGGCGGCATCGTGGCGCAGATCGCGGCCAAGATGTTGCGCCCGGCGGCGCTCATCCCCGTCGCCAGCACCGGCGCCGATGAGGTGGGCGGCAAGCGCATCGAGGTCGACCCCAACCGCGCCATGCTGCCGACGCGTGAGGAGGCGACCCGGATGTGGTTCGCCGATGTCGAGCCCGAGATCCTGGACTGGGCGCTGGACCTGATGACGGGCGAGAGCCCCGCCACCCGCAACGCGCCGCGCGGCACCGGCCTGCTGGCGCGCGGCGACATCACCTGCCCGAGCCTGACCGTGGGCGCCGGGCGCGATGGCACCACGGTGCCGCCGCAGCCCGACCTCGCGGCCTGGCTGGGCGGGGATTGCGTGATGTTCCCCACCGCCGGGCACGACATCATGCTGGAGCGCCAGGCCTGGGCCGCCGTGCGCCAGGTCATCGGCTGGCTGGACGCGAAGCTGCCGAAATAGGCTCGGCGGCCGCCGATCACGAGCTTCAGCGTGCAGGTCACTACAGCGGAGGGGCGGTAGTCCATCGGTTGGGCGATCGATGGCCGCGGAGCCCCGGCGCGGCCATGCCCAGCGTCGCTTCCGCGGTATTGCCCCGGGGTCAGCCGGGTGGGCGGCAAGGGTCAGGTGCTGGTGAAGAGGCCGTGATCGATCGTGGCGGTGAAGCTGAAGGGCCTGGTCCAGGTGTTCCGAACCCCCACGACCGGGGTGTATTCGACCGGCTTGAGATTGGGGTAGCCGCCGATGAAGCGGGCGAAGCTGAAACCGACCCGCCCGTCGCAACGGTTGCCGAGATCGGGCCCCGCCTGCGGCATCACCGCCAGGCCGATGGCAACGGCGGCGAAGGTTGGGCGAAAGAGCATGACCTTGTCCTGTGTCGAAATCCCCGGATACGCCCCGGCGATGCGGGTTGCGACAGCGTTGTTGCCATCACCGCGATGGAGGGAGGCGAACATGGTGCCGCCAGGCACCCTCGAAGCCGGCTTTGGCTTGACGCGAGGGCAGGGCCGCCCTAACAGCCCCCCACGGGCCGTCATGCCCGGTGAAGGCCGCCCCGCTGGTGGGGTCGCCCCGTCGCTCCGCGAGGTTTCGCGCAGCGGCGCTTTTGTGTTTGGAGTGGCGTGTGTTCGAGGGGCTTTCCGGTAAGCTCGGTGCGGTGTTCGACAGGCTGCGGGGACGCGGCTCGCTGTCGGAAGCCGATGTGACCGAGGCGCTGCGCGAAGTCCGCGTGGCGCTGCTTGAAGCCGATGTCGCGCTCAGCGTGGTGCGCGACCTCGTCGCCAGGGTGCGCGAACGCGCCGTGGGGCAGGAGGTCATCCGCTCCGTCGCGCCGGGCCAGCAGGTCATCAAGATCGTCAATGACGCGCTGGTGGAAGCGCTCGGCGGCGCAGGGGCGCCGACCGGCATCGACCTCAATGCGGCCGCCCCCGTGGCCATCCTGATGGTTGGGTTGCAGGGTTCCGGCAAGACGACGACGTCGGGCAAGATCGCGCTGCGGCTGAAGAACCGCGACAAGAAGAAGGTGCTGCTGGCCTCGCTCGACGTGCACCGCCCGGCCGCCCAGGCGCAGCTCGCCACACTGGCCGGCCAGGTCGGCGTGACTTCGCTGCCGATCATTGCCGGCCAGTCGCCCATGCAGATCGCGGCGCGGGCCATGGACATGGCGCGTCGCGAGCTGTTCGACGTGGTGGTGCTGGACACCGCCGGCCGCCTTGCGATCGACGACGCGCTGATGGATGAGGTGGCTGCGGTCAAGCTCGCGACCAACCCGCATGAGACATTGCTGGTCGTGGACGCCATGACCGGCCAGGACGCGGTGAACACCGCGACCGCCTTCCAGGCCAAGGTGGGCGTCACGGGCATCGTCATGACCCGCGTCGATGGCGATGCGCGCGGTGGTGCCGCGCTCTCCATGCGCGCGGTGACCGGCGCACCCGTAAAACTGCTCGGTGCCGGCGAAAAACTTGACGCGCTGGAGGATTTCCACCCCGACCGCATCGCGTCCCGCATCCTGGGCATGGGCGATATCGTCTCCCTCGTCGAACGCGCGGCCGAGACCATCGACCAGGCCGAGGCCGAGAAGATGGCGGCCCGGATGCAGAAGGGCCAGTTCACGCTGGAAGACTACGCCAACCAGCTCAAGCAGATCGGCAAGATGGGCAACCTGCAGGGCATCCTCGGCATGCTGCCCGGGGTGGGCAAGATCAAGAACCAACTCGCCGACGCCAATCTCGATACCAAGATCCTCTCGCGCCAGGCGGCGATCATCTCGTCCATGACGCCGAAAGAACGCAAGCAGCCCGACATCATCAAGGCCAGCCGCAAGAAGCGGATCGCGGCCGGGTCGGGCGTGCAGGTGCAAGACGTCAACCGGCTGCTGAAGCAGTTCGACGACATGTCCGTGATGATGAAACGGATGAGCAAGATGGGCCAGAAAGGCATGATGCGGGGCGGTCTCGCCTCCCTCATGCCTGGGCTCGGCAACAAACGACCATTCTGAAGGAAGACTGTTATGGGACTTAAGATCCGCCTCGCCCGCGCCGGCGCCAAGAAGCGCCCCTACTACCACATCGTGGTGGCCGACAGCCGCAGCCCGCGTGACGGCCGCTTCATCGAGGCCGTGGGCAGCTACAACCCGATGCTGGCCTCCGACCACGCCGACCGCATTCGCCTGAAGGACGAACGCATCACCCACTGGCTGAAGGAAGGCGCTCTGCCGACCGACCGCGTGGCGAAGTTCCTCGGCAAGGCCGGCCTGGCGCCGATGCCCGTCTTCCCCGAACAGCCCAAGCAGTCCGCGCCCAAGAAGAAGGCGCAGGAACGCGCTGCGGCCGCGGGCGCCTGAATGACCTGAACCCCGGATGCCTTTGCATCCGGGGCTTCACCTTGCTCCAGTAAATTTCAGTACCTTTCGGTGGCCGGCAATGTCAGGCTGGCAAGGTCGTAATAGTTATCGCCCGCGCAAAGGTGATAACCCCAAATCCCCGCCGAACTCACTGCACGCTGCGATAAGCAAGCAATTGGTTTTCCTCAACCCAGCGACGTAAATCTCAACGCGAGATGCAGCCAACGCGCGCAAACTTTGCAGCGCATGGGCATCACATGCGCGCGAACGCTGAAAACTTCGTTATTTTTGCATCCATAATGGCTGCATGGCCCGTATTGATGCCCTCAAAAATGAACCTCGCCGATCCCCAGTCACAACGCGTCGCTGTCTGTTCACCGCCACAGCGTCGGCCGGTGCGACCTATCCGCTGTCCGGCTGGGCGGCCTTCAAGGCCGCCCATCTCATGCCCGACGGCAGGGTCGTCGACACCGACAACAACAACGTCTCCCACTCCGAGGGCCAGGCCTGGGCCATGCTCATGGCCGCCGTCCAGGGCGATGCCGCGAGCTTCCAGAGCATCAAGGCCTGGACCGACGCCCATCTGGGCATCCGCGCCGACAGCCTGCTGGCCTGGCGGTATCGCGCCTGGCCTAATCGTGGGGTCGACGACATCAACGCCGCCATCGATGGGGACCTGTGCCACGCCTGGGCGCTGCTGCGGGCGGAGCGGTTGTGGCCGGGTATGGGTTACGCCGCACGGGCCCGCCGCATCGCCGCCGATATCATCAGGCTGGCGGTGCGCGACATAAACGGCACCATCCTCCTGCTGCCGGCACCGGAGGGCTACCTCACCGGCCGCGAGGTTATCATCAATCCCTCCTACTACGTCTTTCCTGCGCTTGACGCGATCGAGGCACATTTCCCCCATCCCGCCTGGCGGACCCTCATCTCGCATGGCCAGGCCCTGCTGGAGCGCGCGCGCTTCGGGCCCTGGGGCCTTCCCCCTGATTGGCTGGAGGTGAGCCGGCCGGGCATGCAGCCTCGGCCGCAGGCCGGCCGGGGCGAGTATTTCGGTTACGATGCCCTGCGCGTGCCGTTGTACCTGGCATGGTCGGGGCGCTGGCGGGCCGCCCCCGTGCGTGCCGCGCGTGATTTCTGGAATGCCACCGCCACTCCCGCGCCGCCGGCCTGGGTCCGGCTGACCGATGGCGCCCTCGCCCCCTACCCGGGCGGCGCGGGACTGGCGGCCATCCACCGGCTCCTGGGCAGTGGCGTCGGCCCGGCACTCGCGTTCCCCAGCCACGGTGATGGCTATTACCAGCGCTCGCTGGCGCTGCTCGCGGAAGCCGCGCAGCGCGAGGCCCCACCACGCCTGGGCGGCGCGCTCGAACCTTCGCTCAACAACGCCAAACGGCGCGAGTACCTGGCATGATGGACATCCACGACCCCGAGATCGCCACCCTGGTCACGGAAGCCCTGGCCTCGGCCGGTATCGGGACCTGGCTGATCAGCCTGGACCGCAAGGAACTGGTCTGGAGCGAGGTGACCCGTCGGTTGCACGAGGTCGAGCCCGATTTTGAGCCGGATTACGACAGCGCCATGGCCTTCTACGCGCCCAAAGCGGGATCGATGATCCAAGCGGCCGTCGAGGCCGGGATGGCGGATGGCCAGCCCTGGGAGCACGAAGTGCCGCTCATCACCGCGCGCGGCAGGCGGAAATGGGTCCATGTCAGCGGCCGCGCGACCCTCAGGGATGGCAAGCCGGCCTATCTGGCCGGCACCATCGCCGACATCACCGCGCGGCATGAGGCGCTGGAGACCAATGCCCGGCTATCGTTCATCCTGGCCCAGGCGCAATGCGCGGTGGTAATCACCGACCGCCTCGGGCGGGTCGAATGGACCAATTCCGGCTTCGAGAGGATTCTCGGCATCACCGGCAATGCCATCCAGCGCCGGATCCTTTGGCCGCTGCTGCGGCGCGGCCAGCAGGCCTGCGGCGAGGGCGGCGGGCCCAGCCTCTACGCTTTGCTGGCGGCCGGCGGCCCATTCACCATCGAGATCGAGCTGCGCGACCGAGCCGGTACGGATATCCGCCTCACGGTCGACATTACGCCGATCGCCGAACAGGACGGGGCCACCACCAGCTTCATCGTCATGGCCAACGACATCACCTCGCGCAAGCGGGCCGAGGCCGCGGCCAGTGAGGAACTGGCGCGCCGCCTCGCCGCCGAGACGCTGCTGCGCGAATTGCAGGATGCGCTGCCTGCCGCCGTCGTCGCCTATGATGCCGATGAGCGCATGATCTTTTTCAATTCCGCCTACATCAATTTTTTCCCGCGCATGGCGCCGGCGATGCGTATCGGCGCCAGGCTCGAGGACGTGCTGCGCTTCGGGCTGGCGCGGAACCAGTTCGTCGAATCCGGCACGACGCCGGCGCAGCAGGAAGCCTGGCTTGCGGAATACCTGGCGGCGCACCGCAACCCTGGCCACTCCCGAGAACTCGAGTTACCCGACGGGCGCTGGCTGCAGTTGCGCGAACGCCGCTCGCCCAGCGGCTATCTCGTCTGCACTCGCACCGACATCACCCGGCTGAAACGCGCCGAGGCGCTGGCGCAACGCCAGGCGGAGGAGGATTCGCTAACGGGCGTGGGCAATCGCGCCCTGATGATGCGCAAGCTGGAAGGCTGGGTCGCCAGCCGCCGCGATTCGGATGCGCATACCGGCTGCCTGCTGCTGATCGATGTCGACCATTTCAAGGCGATCAACGACAGCCTGGGGCACCCGGCGGGCGATGCGCTGCTGCAGGCGCTGGCCAGCCGCGCCCGCGGACTGGCGCGCAAGGAAGACACCGTGGCCAGGCTGGGCGGCGATGAATTTGCCATCCTCATGCCCAATCTCAGCCAAGCCTCGCAGGTGGTCAGCTTCATCGGCCGCCTGCGGTCGCGGCTGGAAATACCGCTGACCTACGGCACCTCCACCATCACCCCCTCGCTCTCCATCGGCGCCGCCATCTTTCCCGTTGATGGCGAGGATGCGGGCACGCTCATGCGCAGCGCCGATACCGCGCTCTACCAGGCCAAGCGGCAGGGCAGGCACTGCCATTCCTTCTTCGACCGTTCGATCGCCGAGGCGTTGAAGCGCCGCGCCTATCTGGCCGAGGCGCTGCGCGGCGCGATCGTGCGGCGCGAGATCACCATCGACCTGCAGCCGCAGATCGACATCGCCAGCGGCCGCCACATCGGCTTCGAGGCCCTCGCCCGCTGGTCGGATGAGGGGCTGCCGGTCCCGCCCTCGGAATTCATTCCAGTGGCCGAGGAGATGGGGCTGATCGTGGATCTGGGGCGTGTTGTGCTGCGCCTCGCGCTCAAAGCCATCGCCGAACTGCGTCAGCAGGGCGTGGAGCCGGGCCGCGTGGCGGTGAATGTGGCCGCGGCGCAGTTGTTGACCGATGGCTTCGCCGAAGGTGTGGCCCATGCGCTGGCGCGATACGGCATCAGCCCCGACTTCCTTGAGATCGAGTTGACCGAGACCACGCTGCTCGACCGATCGGCCGAGCGCATCATCCAGGTGCTGCAGGCGTTGCGGACGATGGGTGTCTCGATCGCACTGGATGATTTCGGCACGGGCTACGCGTCACTGTCCCATCTCACCCAGTTCCCGGTGCATCGGCTGAAGATCGATCGGCGCTTCGTGCAGGGCATCGAGCGTGGCACCGCACCCTCGCCCATCGTGCGCACTGTCATCGGCCTCGCTCATGGGCTCGGGATGGAGGTGGTGGCCGAGGGGGTGGAGAATGAAGCGCAGCTCAGCTACCTCTCCAGCCTGGGGTGCAACCTGGCGCAGGGTTACCTGATCAGCCGACCGATGACGCCGGAGGCGGCGTTGACCTATCTCTCGGATGCCCAGGCCCGGATGTGGGTCCGCCCGGAGTGCAAGGCCTTATTGCAAGACTGAGCACGTCGGCCGACAAGCCGCGGAGCGGCGTTTTCGGAGAGGTGCGTGGACAAGGACAGGTTTGTACTCATCGCGGAACTCGGGCGGCCGCATGGTGTGCGTGGCCTGCTTCGCGTGCGCGTCTTTTCCGAGGCGGAGGTGACCGCATACAATCCGATGCACGACGCGGCGGGCAGGCCCTTCACGCTGCTTCCGCGCGGGCAGGACCTTGTGGCGGTGGAGGGCGTGGCGGACCGCGACGCCGCGGCCAGGCTCACCGGTACCAAGCTGTATGTCGAGCGCGATCGGCTGCCCCCGGCCGAGGAGGATGAGTTCTATCTCACCGATCTCGTGGGCTTGCGGGCGGAGGGTGCCGTCGGCGCCGCTTATGGCGTCGTGCTGTCGGTGGAGGATCACGGCGGCGGTCCTTTCCTGGTATTGTCCGGGCCGCCGGAGCGTCTGGTGCCTTTCACCCGCGCCGCGGTGCCGGTGGTGGATATCGCCGGCGGGCGGTTGGTGGTCGAGCCGCCGGCCGAGGTGGATGGCGAGGCACCAGGCTGATGTTCGCCGCCACCGTCCTGACCCTGTTTCCGGAGATGTTTCCCGGGCCGCTGGGCTTGTCCCTGGCCGGTCGCGCGCTCGGCGAGGGCAAGTGGTCGCTCGATACAGTGCAGATCCGCGACCATGGCCTGGGCCGCCACAGGCAGGTCGATGACACGCCCTTTGGTGGGGGCGCGGGCATGGTGATGCGCCCTGACGTGCTGGATGCGGCGATCGAGGCGGCAGTTCCGGCCGGCCGGCCGCTGCTGTGCCTGACACCGCGTGGCGAACCGCTGCGCCAGGCCATGGTACGCGAATGGGCGGTGGGGCCAGGCCTGGTGCTGCTCTGCGGCCGCTATGAAGGCATGGACCAGCGGGTGATTGAGGCGCGGGGCATGCGCGAGATTTCCCTCTGCGATGCCGTTCTGTCGGGCGGCGAATTGGCGGCGCTGGCGGTGCTCGATGCCTGCGTGCGGCTGCTCCCCGGCGTGATGGGCGGCGCCGACAGCGCGGTTGAGGAGAGTTTTTCCGCGGGCCTTCTGGAATACCCCCAGTATACCAGACCTGCCGATTGGAATGGCCTCACGGTGCCGGCCGAGCTGCTATCCGGTAACCATGCCCTGATCGAGAGATGGCGCCGCGCCCAGGCCGAGCTGGCCACGAAAACGCGGCGGCCCGAACTGTGGACTGAATTCCTACAAATCGCGGAGAGCGGGGTTGCGCAAGGCTCACAGCTCGCATATACCCCGCGCACGAAAAGGAACTGACGATGAATCTTCTCCAGCAATTCGACGCGGCGCAGAAGGAAAAGCTGGCCGCCGCCCGCCCCATTCCCGATTTCTCGCCCGGCGACACGCTGCGCGTGATGGTGAAGGTCGTGGAAGGTGAGCGCACGCGCACCCAGGCCTATGAGGGCGTGGTGATCGCTCGCTCCAACCGCGGCCTGCACAGCAACTTCACCGTCCGCAAGCTCTCCTATGGCGAGGGTGTGGAGCGCGTGTTTCCGCTCTACTCGCCCGCGATTGCCGAGCTGGTGCTGGTGCGCCGCGGCAAGGTGCGTCGTGCGAAGCTCTATTACCTGCGCGGCCGCACCGGCAAGTCGGCGCGTATCGCCGAGAAGCTGGGCATGAAGCCGGTCAAGGGCACGGCCGAAGTCGCCGCGGCCCCCGCGGCCGCCACCGAGGAATAATCTGCAGGGGGTCGCTTCGGCGGCCCCTTTCCATATCCAGGCCCCGCGGCGCCGCCCCGGGGCCGACTGCTCCGGGGAAACACATGGCCAATAAGCCACGCACGCTGTTCGACAAGATCTGGGACGCCCATGTAGTGGAAACCCTGGAGGACGGCACGGCGCTTCTCTACATCGACCGCCATCTCGTCCATGAAGTGACCAGCCCGCAGGCTTTCGAGGGGCTGCGCGCGGCCGGCCGCCGCGTACGCTCGCTGCATGGCACCATCGCCGTGGTGGACCACAACATCGCGACCGACGCCTCGCGCCGCACCGGCATCGAGGACCCCGAGAGCCGGCTGCAGGTCGAAACGCTCGAGCGCAACGTCGCCGAATTCAACGTCCCCTATATCCCGCTGCTCGATGAGCGGCAGGGCATCGTCCATGTCATCGGGCCGGAACTGGGTCTCTCGCTGCCAGGCATGACGATCGTCTGCGGTGACAGCCACACCTCGACGCATGGCGCCATGGGCGCGCTGGCCTTCGGCATCGGCACCTCCGAGGTCGAGCATGTGCTCGCCACCCAGACGGTGCTCCAGAAGCCGGCCAAGAACATGCGTGTGACCGTCGACGGCGTGCTGCCCCCGGGCTGCACAGCCAAGGACATTACGCTCGCCATCATCGGCAAGATCGGCACCGCCGGCGGCACCGGCCATGTCATCGAATATGCCGGCGAGGCGATCCGCGCGCTCGACATGGCCGGCCGCATGACGCTGTGCAACATGTCCATCGAGGCCGGCGCGCGTGCCGGCATGGTGGCGCCGGACGACACCACCATCGGCTATGTCGAAGGCCGCCCGCACGCCCCCAAGGGCGAGGCCTGGGAGCGTGCGGTCGCCTGGTGGCGCAGCCTGCCCAGCGATCCCGGCGCCCATTTCGACAAGGAAGTGAGCCTGCGCGCCGAGGACATCACGCCGCAGGTCACCTGGGGCACCTCGCCTGAAGACGTGCTGCCGATCACCGGCGTGGTGCCCAACCCCGCCGATGCGACGGACGAGACGCGCCGTGCGCAGCTCACCCGCATGGTCGAATACATGGGCCTGATTCCCGGCCAGAAGCTGACCGACCTCAAGGTCGATGTCGTCTTCATCGGCAGCTGCACCAACAGCCGCATCGAGGATATCCGCGCCGCCGCCGCCATCGCGAAGGGCCGTCACGTCGCCCCCCATGTCCGCGCCCTGGTGGTGCCGGGCTCGGGCCTGGTGAAGAAGCAGGCCGAGGCTGAGGGGCTGGACCAGATCCTGCTCGAAGCGGGCTTCGAATGGCGTGAGGCCGGCTGCTCGATGTGCCTGGGCATGAACCCGGACAAGCTGACGCCGGGCCAGCGCTCGGCCAGCACGTCGAACCGCAATTTCGAGGGGCGGCAGGGGCCTGGTGGGCGCACCCATCTCTGCTCGCCCGCCATGGCGGCCGCGGCGGCCATCAAGGGCACGCTGGCCGACGTCAGGGAGTTCGCACAATGAAAGCCTTCACCACGCTGACCGGCGTCGCCGCACCGCTGCCGATGGCCAATGTCGATACCGACAAGATCATCGCCGCGCGCTTCCTGAAAACCATCGCGCGCACGGGGCTGGGCAAGAACCTGTTCCACGCCATGCGCTTCAACGATGATGGCTCGGAAAAGCCCGATTTCATCCTGAACCAGGAGCCGTACCGCAAGGCGGAAATCCTCATCGCCTTCGAGAATTTCGGCTGCGGTTCCTCGCGCGAGCATGCGCCCTGGGCGCTCCTGGACTTCGGCATCCGCTGCGTCATCGCGCCCGATTTCGCTGACATCTTCCACAACAACAGCACCAAGAACGGCATCCTGCCGATCCGCCTGCCGCGGGAAATCTGCGAGGCGCTGATGGAAGACGCCAAGATGGGCGGCAATGCCCGCCTGACGGTGGATCTGGAGCGCCAGGTGGTGGTCCGCCCCTCGGGCGAGGAAATCCCCTTCGAGGTGGATGCCTTCCGCAAGCACTGCCTGCTGAACGGGCTGGACGATATCGGCCAGACCATGCAGCACGCCCCCGCTATTGACGATTACGAAGCCCGCCGGCGCGCCGAAGCGCCCTGGCTCTTCGCCTGAAGGAACGCCCCATGGCCGCGAACAAGAAACTGCTGGTGCTGCCCGGTGACGGCATCGGCCCCGAGGTCATGGGCGAAGTCCGCCGCGTGATGGATTGGATGATGGTCCGCCGCGCCGTCTCCTTCGACGTGCAGGAGGGCCTGGTGGGCGGCGCCTCCATCGATGCCAATGGCACGCCCTGCTCCGACGCCACGGTGGCCGCCGCGAAGCAGGCCGATGCCGTGCTCTTCGGCAGCGTGGGTGGCCCGAAATGGGACAAGCTGCCCTTCGAGCAGCGGCCCGAACTCGGCATCCTGCGGCTGCGCAAGGAGCTTGGCCTCTTCGCCAATCTGCGTCCCGCCCTGGTGCTGGAGCCGCTGGCCGAGGCTTCGGCGCTGCGCGCCGAGCTGGTGCGCGGCCTCGACATCATGATCGTGCGGGAGAGCACGGGCGGCATCTATTTTGGCGAACCGCGCGGCATCTCGGTGAATGCCGAGGGCAAGCGCGTGGGCATCGATACCGAGGTCTACACGGAAGACGAGATCGCCCGAGTCGCGCGCGTGGCCTTCGACCTCGCCCGCAAGCGCCGCAACAAGGTGACAAGCGTCGAGAAGGCCAATGTCATGCAGTCCGGCCGCCTCTGGCGCGCCGTGGTGGGCGAGGTGCACGCCGCCGAATACGCGGATGTCGAGCTGGAAAACATGTATGCCGACAATTGCGCCATGCAGCTCGCCAGCCGGCCGAAGCAATTTGACGTGATCCTGGGCAGCAACCTATTCGGCGACCTGCTGAGCGACCTGGCGGCGGCGTTGACGGGGTCCCTGGGCATGCTGCCCTCGGCCACGCTGGGCGCGCTGGGCGCGGATGGGCGGCGGCATGCGCTGTATGAGCCCATCCATGGCTCGGCCCCGGACATCGCCGGGCGCGGCATCGCCAATCCCTGCGCGCAGATCCTCAGCTTCGCCATGTTGCTGCGCTACTCCTTCGGCATGGATGAGGATGCGGCGGCGATCGAGGGCGCGGTGGAACGCGTGCTCGCCTCTGGCCTGCGCACCGCCGATATCATGCAGCCCGGCCGCGCCCGCGTGGGCACCGCGGTGATGGGCGAAGCCGTGCTGCGCGAGCTGGAAAAACACGTGGGATAAACCGGGTTGCGGGGGTTGCGTGGCCACCCCCCCTCCGCTATCTCGCCGTCACACCGTTCAACGGTCACGCGCCCGTAGCTCAATGGATAGAGCACCAGACTACGGATCTGGGGGTTGGGAGTTCGAGTCTTCCCGGGCGCGCCATATTTTCAAAGACATGACATCTGACGGCTGCTGAGTGGAGGTTGCCCCCTCTTCCGCCCGATGTTTACATCGCAAGCGTTACACCGCTCCGGTCTGTCCGGTACAGCATCTCGCCGCCCACCTCTATCTCGAGCGTTCTGCCGGTGGGGAGCGACAGCCCGGCATTACCATCCGTCCAGCGGAAGCAGGCATCGGGGTCGCCATGTCGTTCTGGCGCATGCCAGCCATCCGTAAGGCAGGGACTGTCCAGGGCTATGTCGGCGCCATCGAGGCGGATGCCGGAAATTCCCAGGCCGAGTTGGCGCGGGTCAGACACCCCGGGCCACATCTCACTGGGGATCGCGCTGCGTGATCGCAAGCGCAGGGAGTTTGTACCGGCGGGCAGCACGTAGCTGAGGGTGCGGCCCTTGGCTTCTGGCGTCAGTTCGCGGCCATCCGCAATCAGGCGTGGTGTCGGGTCGTCGCTGAGGCCACGGCCAAGCCCGGCGGCAATCTGAGCGAGCTGAGTTCGAATGGATTGGAGTTGCGTCCCGTCCGTGACCGTTGGCGCGCAGCGCCTGAGGTCGGCGTCGGCGGACGCTTTCAGTGCCGCTGCTGCAGGCCCATCGAAGCCGGCGCGGTTGCCGGTATCGAGGTAGGATTCGGCTAGCATCCCTTCGGCGATAATCACGTCGTGCCGCTCCAACTCCAGATGCCAGTAAGTGACGCGCTTGCAGGCCGCTTCGACGGTGATGGTCGCGCCATTGACCAGGAGGTGGACTGGTATGAGCAGACCTTCGTGAAAGACCGAATGGTCGGGCGACAGCAAAAGGTCCCGCGTCGGCAGGCCACGACCGAAGGCGCCTGCCTCGATACGGACGGGCTTAAAGTTAACCGGATCCCGACTGAAGTTTAAAGATCGATGTCCGGCCCAAACCACCGGAGCCTTGCCGCTCAGGGTGATCAGAATGTCGCCAGGCCGGATACTCTCGACTGCGACTTCGCCTCGCGTTGTCAGAATGCGGGTCCCGGCGACGTAGCATGGTGGGGCGAGGCCAAGACCAGGAAGAGCAGTACCATTCGGATCACTGACGACCGTCTGAGTTGTATCCAGAAGACCACCCATGTTGGAAATAAAGTATAATTTCCCTTCAACGGTCCCCTGAGAAAAATCGCTGGGAAACCTCCCAGGATTTGCAGTACCACTAACACCACTATAAAGTGCACCATTGGCGTTGTCAAAGCCAGCAAACTGGAATGTTACTTGATCATTTAGGCTTACAAACGAGTAAATCGCCGACGGACCGCTGCCTCTTTCTACTATTATACCGATATTTGTGATGGGGGATGACAATAAATAGCTGTTGGGTCCAGTCGACGTCGCACTATATATTGCCATAACTGCCTCCTTCTGAAGCTGCGATAAGGCCTCGGATCAAGAAAGTGTCATAAACATTCTTTTCATGCAATCGTGAAATCAGCGCCCTCACCTGTCGGCTGAGCGTGGCCTCGATCACGAAGGTCTGGGTTACCGGTGTTGCGCTGAGAGATAGCGTGCAGCCGTTGTGCAGACTGGATGTGTTTCGGATCACGTTCTCGGCTTGGGTGTCGGCGGGGGGGGGTAAAATCCCCGCGGCTCCATAAAACGGCCAAAGGTTGTTCGTGCCATTCGGCTTGGTTGCACCTTTTAACGAGGGCAAACCGCCAGAAGGTCAACAAGGAGGGACTTTTCAAGATATAGGACCACCCACTCTGAGGGAACGTGGCCCGCCCAGCCTGTGCAATTGTAAGCCAAACCGCGTGCCGTTTAGAGCGAAATCCCGGCTGATTGAATCGTTGGGGATTCCCGAAACGGCATCGGCCTGATTCAGTCGGTCTGCCGGTTTGGGGGCGGCTGGGATGTCGAAGGCACTTTCACTGGATTTGCGTCAGCG
>JAESFS010000106.1_pt1 | contig 28899 bp, 33 predicted proteins | sample 9269441 | NCBI WGS metagenome assembly JAESFS01 (sample SAMN14502548, study PRJNA617105) | algae metagenome | isolation source: Scytolyngbya sp. HA4215-MV1 and co-occurring heterotrophs from sample from... | place: USA: Laie Falls, Oahu, Hawaii | collected 2010-08-22
TATTTCAACTGGATTTGGCAACACAGTCGCTTTAAAACCACTGCCGCTCAGAGAGCGGGATTAACGACGCGATCATGGAATTGGCGCGACATCGCTACTTACCCCACATTAATTTGACGCACTACCGAGATTTCCCTCAACATCAACGGTAATATTTTCCAAAAATGTATTGAGTGGAAAACTGGCAATCGTCCTCGCGGGGGCGATCTCCGTTGGGGTCTGGATAAGAATCGGTGTTTTCAAATGGGTGAGAAAAAACATGAAGGAGAACAGGTTGCATCCGGGAATTCTAGTGAATGAACCTTAAAGCTGATTGCGGAGCGATCGATGTTCCATTGCCTTTACACACGCGGAGGAGGACTTCCTCCCCATTCTTTCTACGTGGCAGACGATGGTGAAACTGTATTTAGTTGCATCCACGTGGGTGACCCTCACGATCGCAGCACTTTTCAGACGGCAATCAAAGGTTGGAATCTGTATAGCGGAGAATGGACCTACACCCTTAACAAGCGCTTTTCAGGGTGGATTGAAGCCTACACCAGTCCAATGGGTATCGTCCTGGCTCAGGTAGATGAAACATCGGTGGAAGTCTGGGATCTGCAAACGGAGCAAACTCGATGCAGAATTGCCCAGCCGGGTTTTGATGTCCACAGGATGGCAGTCAGTCGGCAAGGACGCTGCTTGGTGGGGTTTCAAAGCACCTTACAACAGCGCCAGGGTAACAAGAGCTATCCGCCAGAGCGAGATTGGACAGGATTTATTCGAGTCTTCGACTTAGATACAGGACGGCAACTGTATGAGTGGACGGTACCAGGGAGGATTGAAACGGTTGCTATCAGCGCCAATGGACAGTTTGTGGCAGTCGGATATCGGGCGACCCATGCAACCACATCTCAAACAGATGGATCGACCCAGGGTAGCCTGATTCAAGTGTGGGATGTGTACCGCAATCAGGTGATTTATCAGTGGGTTGCCTCGACTGGCAAGGGCGTGGACGTGAGTTCAATCGCCTTCAGTCCAGATGGGCAGTGGTTAGTTGCCAGCCTTCACCGCAGTAAATTGAAAATTTGGAACCTGCACACTGGGGAATTTCATGGCATTCTCCCCTCTTACAAATCCTTCCCCAAACCCACCTATCGAGCAAGTGCCAACCAATATCCGACCAAACCGATCGCCTTCACCCCCGATAGCCAGTTCCTCTTCAGTCCTGATGGCACTCAGGGGGCTGTCACAGCGTGGCATATTCCCTCGAAACGCAATATTCGGACATTTGATTCAACCAGGGAGTATCCAAAACATTTGCACGAATTACAACTACTACCCGCCAGTCCTACCCATCCGGCTTACCTGGTAGCAGAACAGTTGAACGTGTGGGATTTGCAAACGGGGCAATCGCCCAGCGCCTCCGTCAGCCAAAAGTATCCCGGTCAAAAAGTTGGTCTCCGTTGGCGGCTGTTGTCATCCAATCAGCTATTCATGATCGCGGCTTCTTCTATGGAGATTTCAGTTTGGGAGGTGCAGACGGGTTCGTTTCACCGTGACATGACAGGATACATCAAGGTCAATGCTGTCGCGCTTGTACAGGATATCGTAGGCTGCCTCAGTATTCCCGATGACTACTATAATGCTTCTCCGGAGCGGAGATCTGCGCCCAAAGCGATTTATCGCTGGCATTGGCAAACGGGAGCCATGCTGCCACCGATTCCTGCGCCTGGAGAACCTGTTGCACTAGGAGCCAACGGAACCATCTTTTACCGTAATCCACAGCATACAGAAATTTGGTCTCTGCAAACGGCAACGCGATGGCAGGTGATTCCCGAAGCGATCGCCAAACTTCCCGCCACCCGTTGTCAGTGATGATGGCGGAGTTTTGGTTGGCAAATTTGGTGAGCGATTGAAGGCATGGAATCTGCACACCGGAAAGTTGATCTGGCTTTTACGCATTTCAGGCAATGTTAATCGACTGACTCTCAGCCCAACGGGTCGTTATCTCGTCTACGCTTACCAGGATCAAGCAGAGCAGCAAGTGATGGATGTGTTCAATGGCGACGAAGTATCCTTGCAAGATTCTGAACGCTTTCGGACTTTCACAGTCTCAACCGATGAGCAACAGATCGTCAGTCCGTTTACGCCCTTTCGGGGTAATAACTACCATTCGCCCCATGCTCATGAAATTCGAGTATGGGATGCTTCTACAGGACGTTTACTGCGATCGCTCACCTATCACCAAGCACCTGTGATTGCACTGACAATCAGCCAGGATGGACAGTGGATCTTGAGCTGCGATCGCGATGGCATCATCAAACTGGGTGATTTGCACACCGGAGACGAACTGACAACACTAACAGATCGATCGGAAGGTAGACCATTACTGACCATCACACCTGATCAGCGAAACTTGATTGTTATCACGAAGGCATGGATAAAAGTTTGGAGCAAGCAACCAAAATCAAAGGTACAATCACAGCGGTCATTGCTTCCAGGACAGCCGCTAGAAACACTGCTGAACGAATGGTTGCAAACAGCAATGGAACCACCTTTAGAAGCAGACATACAGGCAGGGATTACTCAATTTGAAGCGTTTATGACCTACTTTAAACGTTTATCTTCCTTGGAGCAGAAACAATTAGCTCAGCAAATTCAGCTTCCCCCCTCTGTCGTGCATGATGGCAGTTTACCCATTAGAAAGTACATCCTCATGGGAGAACAAGCAGGGTTTTCCTTCGATGCGAATGCCGTACTCTACTCAGACAAGTGGGATGAGATTCAGGTTGCCACGGAAATAAAAGATCTGAATGCAGAAGCAGGAAGACGAGCGTCCGAGTTGTTCAATTACCACGGACAGGAGGAAACATTGCAGAACTCCTAATTGAGAAGTCTCCTAAATCAATTTATGTAGATATATGTAAGATGCGGTCTACCTTCCCTCAACTACCTGAAGACTACACGATTCGGCGATTACAGTTGAACGATCGCGATCGACTGACTCTCCGACTGATACCCAACAATCCTCAACACCTACTATCTCGCCTACCAATTAATCTGCCAGTTAAAACAATACTCACTCTTTTCAAAATTAGAGACGGAGTTGTTTTCACCCTATTTGTCACGATCGTTCTGACTGGTGCGCTTTCTCCTGCCATTGCATTTTCAATTGTCAGTGATATATCAATTAATGTCCCGTGGGTATGGGTATGTGTATGGGTAGGCATCGGTTGGCTGATTCTTCTGGGAAGCTCGATCCGATTCTTTTTAACTTCTGATGATGATTGGCATCAATTCTGCTGGGTTGTTGAGTATCAAGAACAATTTGTTGCCTATGGTGTCCTGCGTCCATATCATCATTACTCAATACTGGAATTTCTGCATGTGCATCACAAATGGGCAAGAAAAGGAATTGGTTCAGCCTTAGTCAAAACATTGACTCAAAACGCAGTAGCACCAATTTATGTTGAAAGTGCGATTCGAGTGGTTGGCTTTTACAAGCGCCTTGGCTTCCGGAAGATTAAATTCAAAGAATTACCACGAGATGTGCAACAACACTTCAATTTTAGAGGTGCTGCAACGCTGTTAGTTTATGAAGGTATTCAAAATGACTGATAGTTCTTCACTCCCGGATGGTTATCAAATCCGCCGATTGCAATTAAACGATCGCGATCGCTTACGTCTCTACATGATGCCTAATAATCCTCGCTATGTATTGGCTACTGTACCTATTAAAACAATACTCCTCATCTGATAGACACACACTATGGATACCCTGAGAGAAGCCTTAGATTTCATTTCCGATTTTGTTCCATCACCTTCCGTAAGTGGTCAAATGAGCTATCCACTCCTAAGTGCAGGATTGGAATGGGAGGACATTGAACAGCAGGTTTCAGTTCTACCATTCAAGCTGGCAGAAGAAGTGTACGACCTGTACCAATGGAGTAATGGTGCATACTTAGGCAGTCTTCCTTATCCCAAGAAGAGTGATTGGAGCACCTATTATCAACCCATTTTTAACATCCTGCCTTTAGAACGGGCGATCGCCATTGCTCAAGATTGGGGAAACGGTTCTTTCCCTTTAACGGAGGACGAAAGCGCCTATGTGTGCTTTACCGTTGGGGCTTCAGAACAACAAAGAACTTCACCCATCTTTTGTAGCGATGAATCTTGTGATACACGAAATCAAACCCCCTGTTTTGAAAGCTTAACTAGCATGATGATTCGTTTAGTAGAAGCGGTGAACTATCAAATTAATCTTCTAAGGGAGAACACAAATGAACAATAGACAAACAGTGGTAAGACAAGCGTATGAACAAGCGATCGCTCAATCCGATTACTTACAAAACGGAATGTCTGAATTTCTGCCTGATTCGAGAATTGGGCGACTTTCGTTGGTTGTGACAGGTGAGTATTGTGATTTTGATTTTGATACCGTAGAAATTGAAACCCTTGAGCAACCTGTACCCCAAACCGTTGTTGATGCGTTTGATCATCATCTCTGGTTTTCGCAATACTGTTTGACCGAGATATATGTTCTCAAATTACCTGTTGCAGATGAAGATACTTGTGCGATCGCTGTTTCAGGATTAGTTGGGGATGGTTGGGAGAATGCCTGTAAGTTTCTGGAGGTCTTTGATACATCGGGTGAGTTTGTCGGTGCTGTAGAAGTGCAGAGTGAGACAGTAAGTTGGCGCGATCGCCCCTTTGATGGGAATGACTTTCCAACTCCTGCACCGTTATGGGCAGAAATAGAGGACGGAGAGAGCGTGCAGCGAAGCTGGTCCCTTCAGGATCACCCACCCATGTAGTCAGAAACAACAGCGCCTCAAATTGAACGAAATGGTTCTCTCACGCGATTGTTCTTTTCCTTTGAAGGTGAGTGAACAACTGAGTTCATCCAACTGATGGCTGCATGAGAACAACCCATAAAAAACAGGATGGTTGATAGTAATGACCCATGAAAATCAATTACCAGAAGATGAAGCAAGCCTATCTAATCTGGCAGAAAATAACCCAACTTCGCCCTCAGAGCGCCGTCGAATGGAGGCTGAAGAACTGCTGAGACGCTATACCGAGGGGGAACGCGACTTTTCAGGCATTGAACTCTATGGAGAGGAGTTTTCTGATCTGGAGCCGCTTCTGTGCGGTTGTAACCTCAGTGGCATCAATCTGAGCCACGCCAGGATAAGGTTTGTGGAGTTCAGAGAGGTCAACTTTAGCCATGCTGACCTCAGCGAGATTGATGCAGACGATCTGAATTTCAGTCGAGCTAATTTCAGCGATGCCAACCTAAGGGGTGCAATTCTTCACTGGTGTGACTTTGCGGAAGCCGATCTTAGTCATGCCAACCTGAGTGGTGCAAATTTAACCTCAGCCTGGTTTGCTGGTGCCAACTTAACGGGGGCTAATTTAGAAGGAGTTCAGTTGGGCGGTACAAGTTTTGAAAGGGCGACGATGCCAGATGGCAGTATTGCATCGGGTAGCTATCTTCCTGGCGATCCAACCAATGTTGTTGAAGAAGAGTGGGTTGATCCAAACCATCCTCCAAAACGCCCTTCACTGGAGGCTGAAGAACTGCTGAGACGGTATTCCGCAGGAGAACGCAACTTTGCAGGGATAATCCTATCCGATGGTTTTGGCACGTTTGAACTGTGTGGCTGTGATTTGAGTGGAATTAACCTGAGTGGTTCCAAAATTAATGCAGATTTGATGAATGTCAATTTCAGCGGAGCCAATCTCAGCAATGTCCATGTGCCCGAAACCAATTTGAGTGGGGCAAATTTGAGCCATGCCAATTTGAGCGGAGCATTCCTCTGGCAATGTAGTTTTGAGGGCGCTAACCTCAGTCAAGCTGATTTGAGTGGTGCAGATTTAGGAATGAGTAGTTGGCAGGGAGCGAATTTGAGTGGTGCGAATTTGAGTCGGACAAGACTGAATGGAGCCGCGTTCGATCGCGCCAATTTGAGTGGTGCGAATCTAAGCCATGCTGATGTGGAAGAAGGTGGATTTTCGTTACGGTTTGCCGATTTAACGGGAGCCAATTTAGAAGGCACCGATACAACCCGCGTTTGGTTCCACGAAACCATCATGCCGGATGGTAGTGTTCAGACTGTTGAACGATAAACGTTAATTCCAATAGAGACGAATTTCATGAACATTCAAACGTTTTTAGAGCGCTATGCCAACGGACAACGAGATTTTGCAGGAATACGATTCCGTGAGGGTGATTTGAGTAACTTAAATCTAAAAGGCATTAACCTCAGCAAAGCGAATTTAGAAGGGGCGAATTCAAGCGGTACAAACCTTCAAGAGGCAAGTCTTGAAGAGGCTATTCTGTTTGACGCAAATCTTGAAGGGGCTGATCTGAGCCGAGCGAATCTAAGAAATGCCAATTGCCAGCAAGCCAGTTTCAATGGTGTGATGTTAGTTGAGGCAAATTTAGAGGGTGCGCTTCTTGCAGAGGCTTATTTAGATGGGGCGAACCTTCAAGGCGCAAATCTTCGTAATGCCAATCTGGTTGAAGCGTCAATTGCCGAAGCGAATTTACAAGGGGCAACCATTGAAGGGACAGATTTGGGAGAATGTTTCAAATCTCGAACCGTCATGCCCGATGGTTCCATTTTTAGCGATTGGGAAGAGGAAAGTTGAATCGGTGGCTCCTATTAAGGTAGGAGAAAATCTTCACTCAAACCATACTATACAACGAGTAAATACCTAAAATAATGAACCAACCCCGAAAATACGCCAATCCCAGTGCATTTATTCTTCAATCCGATGGTAAAACTCTTGTGGGTTGGCTTGGCTCCGGATCACCAGTTGACATTGGAATTTGGAATGTGAGGACGGGTGCATTATTGGCAGTTCATAACCTACCGCGAGATCGCACCATTTCCTACAAAGAAGTGGAAACTTGTCCCGATCAATCTATTGTTTTTCTGGAACGGGAAGATCACACAGTAGAGGTCTGGAATTTTCAAACCCAAACCCAATTCTGTTGCTTCCAGGGTTTCCCTCGCCCCCATTCCAACTACATCATCGATCGCAGTCAATCCGTCATTCTATCAAGTCGCTATTTTCCTCACAAAGATCTGAATGTTTGGGATGCTCAATCAGGTCACTTGCTACATAGCTTACAAATGCCTCATGCCACAACGCGACAGCGGCTTGCAGTCAGTCCAGATGGACAACGGGCATTTTGTGGCAGCGAGGGAACTTCAGACCATCCGTGTTTGATTACAGCGTGGGATCTTCAGACAGGACAGGAGTGCTATACGCTCACTCCAACACGAAAGAAAAGCATCTACATTGATTGGGGGGCGAATGAAGGTGACATAAAAGAGCACGGTGTTTGTACAATGCTCACTAGCCGAGATGGGCGGCTACTCATTAATGCCTTATATGAGGGAATCATTCAAATCTGGGATTTACAAACCGGGACGTTTTTAAGACAGTTTCCAGTTCCACACAAGTATACAGATCAATATTTATCGAGAGGTCTGAAGATGGCACTCACTCCGGATGGTAAAACTCTCTTCTGTCAACGATTTGATTATCAAGACATCGACTGCTTCATGCTTAACGTTGAGACTGGAGAAACATTGAGTCAGCATTCTTTAAAGCCAGCAGCAGCAATTACTTTCTTAGCCTTTAGTGAAGATAGTCAAACGCTCATTCTGGATCAACCTGCCCTTCCACAGTATCAACGTGGAGCTTCCTATCCACCTTCTAGCGAACCTCCCGCTGCTAAAAGCTGTGCTACTCTCAGTGTTTGGAATTGGCGATCGCAGCAACCACCTTCTCCCCTCATGCTGGAAGCAATACATCCCTAACCCAGGTTTATGAACGTGCCTGTAGTTACAACAGTTTGCTCAATTGGTAATAATTACACCCTTCGATGAGCCATACTTTTTAGTAATTGCAGCTAATGTTTTCCATCGCTCTTTCTCCTCGTCTGGATCAAGATACGTGTCACCATCTTCATCGGGGGGAATAAAGGGTGGATAGATGCTTCTTAGGGTTTCGAGGGATTCTGCGATCGCCAGCATCATATTCGTCAAACTAGGAAACCACAGTTCGTATTTACGATCCTCTTTCTTGAGTACGGGTGAAACTTCGGTTGGAGTTTCAGAACCCGCAATGACTAGCTCCCCATACTCATAAGAAACAAACGGAAGACACTTCGGATCATAAATATCTGCGTTGTTTGAATAGTTCGGATAGAATTTTTCTGCCTCTGCCAACGATAGAAAATGAATCACATCCGATGGAAATCTTAAATAATATCCAGGGGGAAATTGGTAAGTCGAGTTATTGTTATCAGAAGCATCCCAGTCATCAGGAAAGCGATCGCCCGTGGGTGCGCCCGCCCATTGATAGTATTCGTACACCTCATCGGCTAATTGGAACGGAAAGAAGCTGAGTTGTCTCTCAACGTTTTCTCGGCTTCTACCTGATTGAGTCAAGTTACAGTAGGTGCTAATCCGCTCAAGTGTTTCCGACATCAACGACATACTTTATACTTCTCCTGAATCTGTAAATAGAAAATGCCTTAACGCCAACTTCTCGAAAACCGAAAGAAACATAATGCTGGTATTAGCCCAACCACCATTCCAAAGATGGTATATAAACTTGCAGAATTGAATGGATCAGTGAAGAGTGAAGAAGCTAAGCTTGGCAGAATAAAGGGTGAAAAAAGGATATAGAGGGGCATCCAAGATAACTGGTCAACAAAGAATTCAGCTCTAGAGCAGGAGGGAGCGGGATCTATGGTAGAAATTCCACAGGAAAAATCATTATCAAGAATTGTTTGAAACGCAATTGCTACTACGACAGAGACAAATGAAAAAATGTATATACAAAGAATAAGTCTAAATAATAAACGGAACACGTTAAGAGGTATGCGGTTCAGAGAGTGACCATCAGGCATGATGGTATTCCAAAAGCTGGTTCTACCGAGAGAGGCACCTTCTAAATTGGCTCCGGTCAAATTCGCTCGTTCTAAAGTAGCATCTAGGTCTACTCCTCGCAGGTTTGCTCCCGTGAGATTTGCCCTGGTGAAGTTTGTATCGTGGCACTCCACATCCCTCAGGTCTGCATCCGTTAAATCTGCCCCGCTAAATGAAGTTCTCCCCAGTCGGCAACCTCTAAGATCAGCCCCAGCCAAGTTCGCTGCATTTAAACAAACCTCTATCAGTGATGCGTTACGAAGATTTGCTCCGCTCAAGTTGACATGAGCCATATAGCAGTCTGACAGCCGTGCATGACTCAAATCTATTCCACTCAAATCGGCATAGCTTAAATCTCCTTCTACCGTGGCTCCAGAAAAATTACGCTCTCCGGCACCATATCTCCTCAATAATTCTTCAGCAGCAATTAAAATATTCGACATCACTGATTGTCCCAGCTTTCAATATGTATTGAGGACGCTCTAGGCGATCACCATGACGTGCAGATGTTTTAATTACACCAACAAGCTATACGGCGACATTTGTACAGTCTAAAAACTAAGATTCTGTCAGACCTGCAATCAAATCAATCATACTTTTTGCCTGAGCTAAATCTAAGCCTGTCTTCACCCTACAAAACTTGATCGCACCTATGTGGTCACCAAACCGTAAATAATTACGTTGGATAATCTCAAGATCCTCTTCGCTAATCTGATTCAATAAGTTTTGGGGTATTGTTTTGCCCTGCTCATTCTGCTTGAGAAAGTCATCAGGTAGAATAGCTCCATCCAGGTTTACACCACTCGTTTCGTTCAGCCCCCAGGTTTTGATTTCACTTAAATCAACTTCAGCTAAATTAGCACCCTCCAAATCGGTATTCGTTATCCACAAACCCCATAAGTTTGCTTGAACTAAATTCACGGTTCGCAAATTTGCCTGCTTGATAATGGCTTCACCCAAATCTACACCCACCAAATTTGCCCCCTCTAAAGTTGCTTCTTCGATGCTCAGTTGGGTGAGGTTCGCAAAGCTTAAATTTGCTCCTGATAAATCGGTTGCATATCCTAAAGTTGCTTGACTGAAGTTGACCCTGTTCAGATCAGCGTTTCTGAAGCGGGTGAACTGGCAGAAGATTCCACTGAGGTTAGCACCTGCCAGGTTTACGCCACTGAAATCAACGTTCTGGAACTGGCATCTTTGTAAGTTTATACCTCTCAAATCAGTTCCTGCGGGTACACTTAACTGCTTGAGCATTCCAATTGATGAGAAGTCCCGCTCTCCATCTGTGTATCGATCTAATAGTTCTTGGATATCTATCATGGCTTGTCTATATAGGTTTTTAGTTGCTACAGCGTCTACGCTCATCCCTGGTTCTTTATAGACCAATTATTCCAGTCGGATAAATCGACAGAAAACATTTCAGTTAAACTATTCCATACCATGCGCATTGGATTTTTCCAAGATTCATTGTCACTATCAGTAAAGGTAAAAACAGGAGAAGTGAGTTGCTGTATATCACTTCCCACAACAACCCAAACCGTGTGTTCAAACGCCATGAAAGGAAATGCTTTTGGCTGCATATTCAACTGATAATTAACCAGCTCTCGGTAATATTCCATCGCATTCTGAAGGGGTTCCCAGCTAATATCCCCATCGAGAAAATGGAAGTAATTGACATAGCAATCCCAATCTGTATCTCCGACTCCGATCGGTAAAACTCCATTACCTCGCTGATATAGGTCATAGAACTCGACTGAAAGTTTGTAAGGATAGTCTGAGAGGATGCCATTGATTTCGTCAAATGTGAGACGGGGTGGAGGCAAGTGCCCCAGTTCACGAATGCGTTGATCCAGTTCTTGAATTCGTTCTGGAGATAGGTCTTCTGGTCTTGTTTCTTCCGGTGTCAACAGTCCGGAAAACCTACTCATTACCCAAAGAAGGTTGTTTTGAGACTTTTGCTCTGCGGCGATCGCGATTTGATCAATGACATCATTCATGGACATGGAATAACCTTACAACAGATGAGTTATCAAAAAACAATTAAGGATTAAATCAATCCTGCATCTAAACACTTATCCAAAGATTCATTATTACTAGTCTCCACTTTTGTAGGAAAAGCAAATTTGTATTGCTACGCTCACCAGTTTCTCCAGTTCTAAGTTGTTGGCATATCTGTAATTTCCTAGAAGAGGAAGCCAAACATCATGAGATTTATACGGACCAATACATTTCTCTGAAACAGCTTGTATGGTTGTTTCCATATCACCAGTACCGAAGCTATTTGCAACCAACTCTCCTGTGTTCCGTCGCCAAACTGCTCCCCATTGACCATCATTGCAGTCAGCGTCACCCAAATTAAAGACCATTCGTAATTTTAGAATTCCTCATCCAAGCCAATCAGGTCGAAGTCCAGCCAATAATATCTACCAATGCGTTTCAGATATTGTGATGAATTTCCTCCATACTCTTTAGCGTATCTTTTAGCATTTTCTAGGTGATGCTTAGGAATATTTGGGCAGTCAATGTATTGATCAGTACTACATTTCTCTAGAACTGAGATCGAATGAATCGGAACAAACATTTCGTCTTCATTAAAAATGTCTCTTCGATTGAAGGCATCCTTCATCCACGGAGGCATTTCCGTTCCTAAAACATTTTCAATAGGCGATAGATTGTTAATGCAAGTTGGCCAAGCCACTTGTCTATCCTCTTTGTCATATAAAATCCATTTTCTCTCCATTCGTTCTCCTTTTGTAGTTTCTGGTCAGGTGTATGAGGGGCGTTTGCTGGATTGCTCGGCTATGATCGATTTCTGACATTCATCGTTGCTATATGATATTGCCCTTCTCCAATCATCCTAACTACACAGGATTTCAGCGTCTATCGGCGCTCAGTAGCCCGAATCTCAATCAAATTGCTCTTACTCCTGATGGCAAAACGATTGTCGGTCGAGAAGTGAATGGTAAAACCCTGCGATTTTGGGATGCAGACACGGGGGCATTGTTACGAACTTTTATAGCCGATGAATCGAGCCAACACATCAGTGTGGCGAAACATGGAAAAACACTGATTGACCTCAAAAATGACGGAATGGTGAGTCTATGGAATTTAAGCACAGACCAACCAATTTGTACGATTGATGGGCGAGATTTTGAGTTTTCTGATTGGGCATTGAGTTGGAATAGTCAATGGTTTGCAGGGCGCAACAATAATCTGGTAAAGGTTTGGCAGACTGAGACGGGCAATCTGGTTTATCAGTTTTCGCTTGTGCCCGACCTGCCGCATCAGCCTGAGGGCAAGTCCTACTATCCCAAGCCTTTTCCCCGCCATACCCTGGCAATTCGGGGGGATGGTAAGGCGATTATCGCGATCGTTTATGGAGGCATTAAAGTCTATTTGCCGGATGCTGATCGGCTCTATGAGTTTTTTCGAGATCAGCGCAACAGGTATGAGCGTTTATGGCTTGCTCCTGAGGGTACGTTACTCATTGCTGCCCACAACGAACGTACCCATTTGAGGGTTTGGCGACTAACCGATGGGCATCCTGTCTTTTTTCGCCTTGAACCTGGATGCTATCGTCCGATTCACAGTGCCTATACCACTCCCGATGGGCAAACGTTGGTATTCGCTGAACAGACGAATCTGGTAGATGGATTCTACGCTCAGGCAATCGACCTCACGACCAGTCAGGAGATTTGCCCGCCGATTAAAGCCCACCGTGCCCCACTGAGTGATATTGTCACTAATCAGGATGGCACACGAGCCGTCACCTGTAGTGGGCAGAAGCGTCCGAAAGATCAGGAATGCGATCGCAGCATTCGCCTGTGGGATCTGCAAACTGGTAGTTGCTTACAGGTCATTGCAGGGTGTTTCGAGCCAACGTTCTTGGCAGTAACGGCTGATAGTCAAACCCTCATTGCAGCAAATAACAGAGGCATTGGGTTTTGGAAATTGCCTTCGCTCGAATGGTGTGGAGAAATCGCAGAATACCCCTGGGATTATACTGCGATCGCCCTGAGTCCTAATCGTCAAAAGCTGGTTTGTTCGTTTAAAGGAGTTGCAGGGGTATGGGTGAGCGAGAGTAGTTATGCAACGATCGGTGGTTTATCCGCTAGGCTTGAGGTGTGGGATGTGATGACTAAGCAACGACTGCGGCATTGGGATGTGGTTGCTGCCCAGACTAAAATTGCGATTAGCGATGACGGAGACTTTACGTTTAGTGCTGTCTCTACCACGATTCGAGTCATTGATCGACAACGCCAGGAACGCTTACTGGAAGGGCATCAAGACCTCGTTACCAGTCTTGCTCCCTGCTCCGATGGGCAAACCCTGGTGAGTGGTGGAAAGGATGGTGAAATTTGGTTGTGGAATTATCAAACGAGCGAACAAATTCGTAAGTTGTCAGAACATCAGGTGGCAGTGCGATCGCTTTTGGTCACGGCGAATCAACAGCATTTGATCAGCGCAGATGAGGATGGCTTTATTTACATTTGGAGTTTACAATCAGGGCAAATGATGCGATCGCTACCCGATCATACAACTGGTGTGCATTCCCTCAGCTTTGCCAGAGATGAACAAATTCTCATGAGCAGCAGCACAGACGGCACCATGATTGTTTGGGATTGGCAAAATGCCCTTAGCTTACACACCTTTAGCTCCGAGGGTAAGCCTTACCATACCAGCACCATTAGCCCAGATGGTCAGTTTATCCTTCAGGGTTTGAGAGACGAGTTGCTCATTTGGGGAACTCAAACTTTGACTTCATCGGTTACAAGTAATCTTTAATCCTCAATCATAATAAAGATGTCAAAGCCAGACAGCACAAATAAATGGTGACAGTCTACAGAAAGTAGACTAGACACCATTGGATTTTACAGATTGAGAGATTGAATGCTCAAATCTTTCAAGGTGATCGTGAAATGCCGTTGTTCTCCTGTTGCCACAAAAGAAACGTTGGCGAAGCCTCGCCTTTGGAGAATCACTTCACAAACCGTAGCTACCGTTAGCATCACTAAATTACGTGCGAGTGGATAATCACAAACATCATCATTGACATCAGATGGAACTCGATAGACCTCATTCCAGATCACTTCTCCATAGTCGGTGGAGAGTCCCGCATGAAGACAAGGAGTTCGAGTGCAATCGCCATACTCCTTTCCTGCAACGAGCGTTGCAGTTTGTTCATGTGTCGCCTGGAAAAATGCCCCATCCTTCAAACTGCCAAGGTTTAGGAGTGAAGGTGTAAACCATTCCTGCAACCCGTGTGCGAACTCGCCCACCTTTGACGCGAGGTGCGAGAAATTGGGTTGTTTGCAGTTGTGCTGCAGCATTGGAAATCTGATTGAGTAAAGTGTGGATGTTCATAGACTTGTATCCAAATTGGCAACGGAAGCTTATAAACAAGCATCAATGAATAGACTCGAAACAACACAAATTTATTGAATATGGAAATCCGATGATGCGATTACCCCTTGCCCTGAGTTTGCTGATTGGTCTAAGTAGTGGTTTATCCCTTGCTGTTTCCAACTCCCATCTGCTAGCGGCTGAAACGATTCCTTCACAGCCAAGTACAACGGTTCAACCTCAAAGATTGTCACAGCCAGTCATGTTAACCCTTGAGCGAACTGCTTGTTTCGGGTTTTGCCCTATCTACAAACTCACCGTTTACGGAAACGGCAAGGTTGTGTACGAGGGGAAGCGGTTTGTCAAAGTCACTGGCACCCAAACGACTACGATTAGCCGAGCAGCCGTGAGAAAGTTGGTTTCAGAGTTTCAACGAATTCAGTATTTTAACTTGCAGGACAGCTACACGGGTGGACACACAGACGCACCTTCTGCAATCACATCGCTGGTCATGGGCAAAAAACAGAAAACGGTGAATCATTATTTGGCATCACCTGATGCTCCTACAAAACTGACCGACCTGGAAAACAAAATTGATGCTGTTGTGAATTCAAAACAATGGATTGGAACGGATTCTGAACGCGCCCCTCAAGGAACGAGAAAATGATTGTGGTAACGATCGCCTTTGTTCCAGCACTATAGGCGATCGCTTCCACCTCATACGCTTTCGACCTGTCGCTCATCAGAATCACCTCCTCAGTTGAGCGATCAGCTGAATCTATAATACAATTTATATTACAACATGCTACGAGCAGGTCCAGGAAATTCCTGAGAAATAGGGTTGCCAGCACTGCAAACGCTAAGATAGTTATGTTTTAAGCTCAAAGAAAACCATGCGATATCAAGACATCATCACGATCGAGCCTGGAAAACGTGGGGGAAAACCCTGCATTCGCGGAATGCGAATCACGGTTTATGATGTGTTGTCCTATCTAGCTTCAGGTATGACCTATGAGGAAATTCTGGATGATTTCCCTTATCTAACGCAGGAAGATATTTTGGCTTGCTTGAGTTATGCGGCTGACCGAGAACGACAAACTTTGACAATGCAAGCATGAAGCTACTATTTGATCAAAATTTGTCACCTCGATTGGTCAATCGTCTTGCTGATTTATATCCTGATTCTCAACATGTTTCTTTTATTGGCTTAGATCAGGCAGACGATCGTGCTGTATGGGAGTATGCCAATCAAAATGATTTCACTGTTGTAACCAGAGACTCTGATTTTAGTGAGTTGAGTGTTTTAAGAGGATTCCCACCCAAGGCTGTCTGGATTCGACGAGGCAATTGTTCAACCAATCAAATTGAAGAGGTTTTGCGATCGCATTATCAAGACATCATTCAGTTTAATGAAGATCCCAATTTGGGTGTGTTGGCACTGTATTAAGAAGGAAAGAGCGATCGCTGCCACCTCATACGCTTTCGACCTGTCGCTCATGACAATCACCTCCTGTGGTTGAGCGATCTTTATAATGAGTCTTTTTTCTGATCAACTGCTACTAACACATGAAGTTTCACTTCTTACCAAAGCCTTTTGAAGCTGATACTCTTTTGGATGGTAAGTTAGTTGATGAATCTGTTGATGCAGAACTTGAATCAACTTGTTGTTCTATTTCTGATGACTCTAAAACTGTTTTAGACTTCTCTAGTATGTCTGCTGAACTTTCCTCAATATTTGATGCATTACTTGAATTTTCACCACTCGGCCAACATGAACATAAGTAGCCGCTTTCCTTAGAATTGAGTGGCAGTCTAGCTGTAAAAGGCGGTCGAGGAACAAAAATGGTTTCTTTTTGGAGCATAAAATTCAAAATTTCTGTGGAGCCGCTTACGCCTATCTTGTCTCGAATCTTCTTCAACAAAAAGGCAACATCAACAATTTGATTCAACCAGATAGCTGCTTCCTCTAAAGGTACTGCAAGGGAAGGGGGATCGAAGTGCATCGTATGGTTTCTGATCTCCCTTAGGTTATGGAATGAAGATAACTCACCACTCGCATTATCTAGGGGATTACCAGTAATCTGACCAATCCACCTCAATTTATCTATGAATCTTCTACCAAACTTTTCACCAACTTTCTCTTTATCAAAACTCCATCCAGGAAGTGGATCATACTGAGCTTTGTTATAGAACTGATGCAAAGTTATATCTACAAGAGAAATTGTATCTCCTATTAAACTTCGCAAATCAAACATCCAATCACTAAATAAGGCTTCATTTGACTGGATTACAAGCTTTTTCCGAAGATTAATAATACGCTGAGCTAAAGCTTTCTGCATCGAACTGTAAAGGTGCCCTTCTCTATCTATTTTCAGGCTAATGGGATAATTGCTGCCATACATTTGATTTTGAGGTAAAACAATTGTTACAGCCTCGGTTGTACCTGGATCAAATTTGTGAAAATCTATTTGAACATCGATGGTATTGTCAAGCCAAAAACACTCATATGGAAATAGATTAAAAGCTTCAGGCGAGAAACAACTATTTTCATATATGTACTTAGATATTATTCCATAGCTAATTGGATCACTATTTCTTTGTCCATCATCATCTACGTTGGATTTGTGGTTAAGAACGAATGCTTTTTCTTTGACCCACTTTTTCCTTGATAGACTTTTTTTAGAGTAGAAATTCAATAGTTCAACAGTGACTCTTGGTACAATACCGGAAGGAATTTCATCTTTAAATTGGAAATAATAGTGAGAATTGGGCACTTATTTTCTCCTATTTGTGATCTCCTACATCCTGTCAAATTTCCAAAGTTTCAATACCTCAGAAATTTCATGAGATGCTTGGAATGTGGCATGCTTCCCAGGAAATTGATTGGCGATACCACATTTTAACCTCACTTACCCGCTCGTACAGGCAGCAGTATGCCTAGAATCTCCATCAGCAGTTCCAGGCGAAAAGGACGGGTCAGCATAGGCATGATTGCCAACTCCTGGCAGTTTAATGATTAGTTTGTGGATTTCTGCTATTTGCTCAGCTTGCAGTGAGCAATGGGAAGTCACCGCGCAAGTTACAGAAGCCTGGCTGAAGGTAGAACTAACCCCCAGTTTTGCCTGCTATAGGTGTCGGGCTTGCAGCGTATCCCTCCAGATACGCACCTTTGTTTGGTGGAGAGTATGTAAGCTTCTATGATGAGGGCGCGGCAACAGCTGCTAAATAAAGTTTCAGATTGCAGAGACGGGCTTGGTATGTCCTTTAGAAAGTTGATCTGCCTGACGGGTCGTTTCAGGGAGACGATACTTGGGGGCACATTTCAAGACAACATCGATCGCACTGTTTAAACTAATCCGATGTCCAACCGAGACATAAACAGGCTTGATATTGGACTGCGTGCGAACGATCGCCCCAATAACTTCCCCGTTATCTCGGATTGGTTGCCATGCGCCTCGCTGCTCTTCCAATGGTTCATGTTCCCCCAGGTAAGGCGTTTTTGCCACACCGATCGACGGTAAACCACTGACAATGCCAAGATGACAGGCAAAACCACAGCGACGTGGATGAATATAACCATTGCCATCACACAGCAGCAGATCGGGTTGCGTCTTCAATTCTGCCAACGCCTCCATCACCACCGGAACTTCTCGAAATGCCAGCAAGCCTGGAACATAGGGAAAGGTTGTGGGACGACGAACCATCACCGATTCCTGAAGCGTCAGGTCGGGAAAGCGAAGAACGGCGATCGCCGCACAAGCAACGCTGTCATCCTCTTCAAATCCCACATCAACTCCGGCAACGGTTTTCACTTCACCAAAGTCATCCTCCCTTACCACTAACGTCCGTAACTCCTGCTGAAGGGCGATCGCTGCTTCAGGAGTAGCTGTCTGGGTTAAGGTCAGCAGAGGGTGATGCATGAGAAAATCTTCTATCCAGGAGTGAAAGCGTGAATTGAAGAATGGACTGAATTTATCACTGAAATGAATCACTTCATGCAAGTCAAAAAAGCAGTTGGATCATACACAGGATTTGAACCTGTAACCAATCGCTTATGAGGCGACTGCTCTACCATTGAGCAAGTATGTAAGCTTTTTTAGTCAGGGCACGAAGTGCAAGTTAGATTTGTGATTCCGCACAAGTTAAAAAAGCTGTCACCACATTCGGATGCTCTACTGATTGAGCTATCACCCCAATCGGAGTAAGCAGGAGTCGCACCTGCAACCTTCTGATCCCTAAGTATGTAAGCTTTTCAAGTCAGGGTGCGGAATTGAATGATTAACCGTAAACCGCCTCAGGGCGAATGATTAGATCACCGCTCGGACGGCGATCGACTACATACGCGGAGAGCCGATTGGTGTTGACATCCAGGTGCCTGGAAACTTGTTCTTTAACAGCCACATCATTCATACCTGTGGTAATTCCTAGCTGAGTTTCTGTAATGTCCAGCGATCGCCCCTCAAATCGAATATGTACCATTGCTATCACCTCTTGCTTATCGATAAAACAACGGAAGGAGGAGGAATCGAACCCCGATAGCGTTAACACTATCCTCTGGTCTTCCAAACCAGTTGCCGTCCACACAGCCGCACCTTCCATCAGCGGAAACTGGAGGAATCGAACCTCTACAGCATGAACTGCACGCCTGTTTTCGAGGCAGGTTGCTGACCTTCAGCCGCAGCTTCCATTTGAGGTGACTGACGAGAGTCGAACTCGCTAACACTGGTGTCACAGACCAGCCCCTCCACCACTTCGGGTTCAGTCACAGTGGAGCCAAGGGGACTTGAACCCCTAACCTCCTGTTTGCAAGACAGGCGCTCTAGCCAGTTGAGCTATGGTCCCATTTGGTGGATCTGATCGGAATCGAACCGATCGCCTCCCGATGAGAATTGCACTCATCCCTCGTACAAGTTCACAAAGCTGTTTTGGCTTCTTAACAGGAAGTTAGTATGTAAGCTTTGCCTGTTAGGGTACAAGGTGATTTAGGTGCTCTGCCACTAGAGCTACAGACCCAGGTTTGGTGGATTCTGGTCGGATTTGAACCGACATCTTTCTGCTTGCAAGGCAGACGCTTTCCCAGTTAAGCTACAGACCCATGATTGCCCGATGGCAATAACTTGAACAAATGGCAGGAGTGGTAGGAATTGAACCTACACTAGTCGATTTAGAAGATCGATGCCCTCATCCATTAGGCGACACTCCCACAATTGGTAGTCCTGGCAGGATTTGAACCTGCAACCCTCTGTTTGTAAGACAGATGCTCCACCATTGAGCTACAGGACTACGAGAGCGGATGATGGGACTCGAACCCATGCGCTGAGTGTGGCGCACTCAAATGCTTGCCGCTACATCACACCCGCATTTTTTGGAGCGAAAGACGAGACTCGAACTCGTGTCTCCTGGTTGGAAGCCAGGGATGCTTGCCGCTGCACCACATTCGCATTCTGGGGCTGGTGACAGGATTTGAACCTGCAACCTTTCGCTTACAAGGCGATTGCTCTTCCGACTGAGCTACACCAGCACAAGCAGATGGCGAGGCTTGAACTCGCGTCCAGGACATACCAAATCCTGATGCTGACCGACTACACCACATCTGCATTGGGAGCAGGAGACGGGATTTGAACCCATACCACGAGCTTACGAGACCCGTATGCTTTCCCATTGCACCACACCTGCTCGGTGACGGGGGCGGGAATTGAACCCGCTGATGTAAAGGTTATGAGCCTTTCGAGCCGCCGTTGCTCCATCCCCGCAGTACCCCTGGCGAGACTCGAACTCGCAAGATTCCAGTTTTAAGCCGGACACGTCTGCCAATTGCGTCACAGGGGCATCTTTGGTGGGCGCTGTAGGAGTTGAACCTACGTCAGTCTCCTTAAGAGGGAGGTACATCACCGTTCTGCCAAACGCCCATTTTTTCGCTGCTCAACCAAAGGTTGAATTTGGTGGGTCGTCCAGGGGTTGAACCTGGATCTCTCCGCTTAAAAGGCGGCTGCATATCCGCTCTGCCAACGACCCAAATGAAATGGTCTGAGTGGTAGGGATTGAACCTACGACCTCCAGTTCCCCGAACTGGCGTGCTCCCACTGCACCACACTCAGATATGTGGTACACCGAGCAGGAGTTGAACCTGCTAATATCACGCTTATCGGGCGTGCGCGTCCACCACTTCGGCCTTCGGTGCTTGGTACTCCAGGTGGGAATCGAACCCACAAAATCTAGATCCTCGGTCTAGAGCGTCTTCCCTTCCGCCACAGGAGCATCAGTACCCTTGGTGGGATTTGAACCCACAAAATCTGGTCTCTGAAGCCAGCACGTCTGCCAGTTCCGTCACAAGGGCAAATGTTTTTTGATTGTGTTGAGTGAAAGCAAAGCTTTCACTCAACACTCAGGTAAGGGCAAATGGTCGGGATGGTAGGATTTGAACCCACGACTCCTTGGTCCCAAACCAAGGCTTCTGACCACTGAATTACATCCCGATAGTTGGTACTGCTGGTGGGAGTCGAACCCACAACCTCTGGCTTCTAAGACCAGCACCTCTGACCGTTGGGCTACAGCAGCATAGTTGGTCCTCCTGGCGGGATTTGAACCCACACGTTGACTGGTTTTGAAACAGCCGCCTCTTCCGGTTGGGCTACAGGAGTGAGAAATGGGAGGCATACAGGGGATTGACCCAGGCGACTGTTTACCTCCCAACTGCCCTGCCAGGGTTTGAACCTGGAATCTACGCTTTCAAAGAGCGGGATGTTGCCAGTTACACCACAGGGCATTGAATTGGATGCAGGAGTTGGGGTCGAACCAACCTCTCTCTGATTCAGAGTCAGAGCGACTTGCCAATCGTCCATCCTGCAATAAATGGCTGCCCCGGCAGGGATTGAACCTGCGACCGTTCGCTTAACAGGCGACCGCTACTGCCACTGAGCTACGGGGCAATGAGTGGGAAGTGACAGAATCGAACTGCCTTCTCGCCGTCTTCAGCGGCACGTGAGCACCAGCTTCACCAACTTCCCACAAGCGGAGAGCAGAGGAATCGAACCCCTAGCCCAAGGACTACCCTGGTTTTCAAGACCAGTTGCCGACCATTCAGCGGTGCCCTCCATGATTGGCGAGGACGGAGGGACTTGAACCCCCACTCTTCAGGTTCGTAATCTGAGATGTTCATCCAGTTACACCACGTCCTCACGTAGCGGAGAGCAGTGGACTCGTTCGCGTAGCGTCTCCGAAGGAGATACCACAATTGTTCATCCATCTGTTTAGCAAACAGCGCCAATTGCCTAATTGGTTTACTCTCCATGATTGGTAGGTCGGGCAGGAGTCGCACCTGCAACGCAAGAAGCGGCTGTTTTACAGACAGTTGCCCACGCTGATAGGCGAGCCGACCTATGTCGAATTTGGCAGTGCCGACGGGAGTTGAACCCGCAAACGCAGCATTGAAAGTGCTGTGGCTTTACCAATTTGCCTACGGCACCAAACTTTGAGATTTCTACAGCGTGCAAGTTTGAGAAGCTGTTTTTTCAGCCTCCAAGGTTGGCGGAGGCTGTAGGAGTCGTAGCTTGCTTCCCGCAGGGTACCTACTTCGCTGTTTAGGCGAGTGACCAGTATGTAGGCTTCTCGGATGAGGGCACACCGTAGAACGCACAGACCAGGATTTGAACCCGGACAAAAGGCTTTGGAGACCCTTGTGCTGCCGTTACACCATCTGTGCATTGGTCGCAGTGATGGGAGTCGAACCCATATATCCTCGGTTATGAGCCGAGTACCTTAGCCGTTAGGTGACACTGCAAGGATTGGACTCCAGGGTGGGAATCGAACCCACGAATAGTCGGTTTTGCAGACCAACGCCTTCCCATTTGGCGACCTGGAGATTTGGTGGAGATGTGGGGAATTGAACCCCAATCCTGCAACCGTCCGTTTGTTGGTTTCGGAGCAGGTGATGCCAATCCACCCCCACGAGCGAGGATGACAGGACTTGAACCTGTGACCACTTGCCTCGGAAGCAAGCACTCTGTCCATCTGAGTTACATCCTCATTGGGAGCCTTGACGGGAGTTGCACCCGCTTCTTTCTGGCTGAGAACCAGAACGACTTTTCTATTCGTCCACAAGGCTGCACGGCTTTTTTAGTTGTTGTTTAGTGCTTCGCACTAAACAACAACTAGTTGAAAGCTGTACGGGGATGATGGGATTTGAACCCACGATCTTTCGCTCGACAGGCGACTGCTTTGAGCCACTAAGCTACACCCCCAAGGTGGCGATTCAGTTTTCAAGGTTCAGGTTGGCTGATGAATCAGCCGGAATTAGAGAAAGCAACGCCGTTCCAGAGAATAGGTTTTCTGAAGGTGGCGGAGTACTTGCGTGCGTTGAGTGGAAAATGACGTTCCCTGATTCGATGAGTCGTCTTGAAGTGGCAGGTCAGTGCCAGAGAAATGAGTGGGTAAGAACTCTAAGAACTTCAAGAGACCATTGTTTTGAGTAAGGGAGTGAGTGTTCATTGGATTCGCCCCTCTGTGTCTCATATCATACTACAAATATAATACAAAATACTACAAGGTGTCAAGCGGGTACTACAACTTTTTTGAGATGGGAGAGAACGACTGTCAAAAAATCCTTGTGTCGCTCTCTCCCAATGGACTTGACCCTTAGGCTGGAGAGGAAATGTGGACTTCACTCATCTGCCACAGCTTGTAGATGAAACGCTCAATTCGTTCACGAAGTGTCTCTGAAAGAGAATCGCTCATCACCGTCAAGAACATCCCTTCATGAGCGTCCTTGTCCTCCGCAATCCAGCTTCCGCTGAGTCCGACTTCCACAAAGTCCTCATCTACAGCAATGAGGGTGACTACTGAGCCGTACTCCTGATGTAGTGCCATCTCTAACACTTTCAGTTCGGGAATGTCAGCAGGCAGCAGAAAGGAAGCGCGACCGGGTTCGATATAGAGCGTTTTCCCTAACCGCATCGCCAGAAGCACTCGCTGGGCAATCAACAGTTCGGGGTTGGTCATGGTGCGCTCCATGTACAGCCCAACATCGGTGTAGTTCAGCTTCAACATCGGTCTTGCCTCCTTTCTGGTTTGAGGTCAGGTGTCAACAGGTTGCTGTTCTTTCCAGAACTGCTCAGCGAACGCGATCGCAAGGTGCATTGGTGCTTTGGGTTTGGTTTTGAGTACCATTCCGGTTTCATGTAAGAGGCGATCGCCCTTACTGGAATTACACTTCTCGCACGCAGCAACCACGTTGCCCCATGTATGGCTTCCGCCTTTTGATCGGGGAATGACGTGATCCAGCGTCAGGTACTTGGCGCTGCCGCAGTACTGACAGGTATGGTTGTCGCGGCGGAAGACCTCCCGACGATTGACCGGAGGAACCTTCCAGTGCCGCTCTGGATTGCCACTGGTCAACCGGATATGATTTGGAATTTGTAGTACGACACTGGGAGAGCGTACTTCCCATTGCTGGGTGCTGCTGAACTCCAGGGCCTCTGCCTGTCCGGTCACAAGCAAAACGATCGCCCGTTTAAGGTTGATTCGTGCCAGGGGCAGGTAGTTCTTAGAGAACACCACGACCTGGTTTTGGAGTATTGGAATTTTCTGTCGCTGCTCAGTCTGCATGAGTTTTCTCCTCAAAAAATAACCCCCGCCTCTGATGACCAGGAGCAGGGGTTGGGGAAGTTGCTATGGCTTTCCCTATGTCGGTGTCAGGGTTGCCCTGCACCTCCCGCTGCTAGTGGGTTGATCCGGATTGAGCCATCCGGTGATATTGCTATCAATGCCTTCGCTGACGGATTTACCGCCGCTAAACCAATACGTTCCCTCAAACGCAAACAGCGCCGCTGCTCTGCCTAGACCGTGTTGAGGTCGGCATGGCATGGCGCTGGCTAATGTGGTGAGGATGCGTATCATGGAAGCCTGTAGTATTTGTATTACAATTTTGGATGTCTACATACTACAAGTGTAGTATTAGTTTGTCCACCCTTTTAGAGAAATTAGGGCGTTAGTTATGAATACACAGAAGCGAGGTAGCACTTCGGAAATGCAGGTCACGAGTATCCGGCTTGAACCGGAACTGAAAGAGCGATTGCGGGAGATTTCTGGTGAACAGGGCTATCAAACCCTGATTCGGGAAGTCCTTTGGCAGTTTGTGGAGCAACAGGCGGTGTCGGATGAGGTGAGTTGGCGTAGCCTCTCAAATGGAGAGTCGTATTCTGTTGAGGACAGGGGATTTTCTTCCCATTCCTCACAGTTATCAATGTCAGATGTTCGAGCGACGTTTAGAGCAATCGCGCAACAGAAGGAACGGTGTGCAATTACGGATCAACTCATTGAGCCGCAACAACCGATGTGGTTAGGACTAACGATCGCAGGTGAACTTATTCCCATCCGCTTGAGCGAGTAAGGGTAAGTCGGCATGAACTAAAAAACGGGTTAAACGACGTTCGGTTGGCTTGATACAGTGTGAGAGAGTTGTCGTTGAACACTGCTCACGCAGTTCTCAAACGCTCAATATCTTTAATCGGTGGCGCACCAAACATTCGAGAATATTCACGGCTAAACTGTGAGGGACTTTCATACCCAACTTGGTAGGCAGCAGTGGTCGCATCAGCATTTTCGGCAAGCATCAGCCGACGTGCCTCCACAAGTTTCAGTTGCTTCTGATATTGCAGCGGACTCATCGAGGTGACTTCCTTGAAATGGCGATGGAATGATGCAGGAGACATATTCGCTTGCTCAGCTAATTCCTCAACCCGCAGCGATTTTGTGAAATCAGCCTTGATTTGTTTGATCACATCGGCGATGCGCTGCATGTTACTTCCTGATGTAGCGATTTGACGGACGGCTTCACCTTGTTCGCCCACCAAAAGGCGGTAATAGATCTCACGAATGATCATCGGTGCTAGAAAAGGGATGTCCTGCGGCGTATCTAAAAGACGTGTCAGTCTGATGGCGCAATCCACCAATAGGGCATCTACATCGCTGATAAACAACCCTCTGACTGAGCTTTCTTTTTTATTCGTGCTAGGTCGAACTTGGGCAATAATGTCGCAGAGTTGGGCTGGGTCTAAATTCAGCTTGAATCCTAGATATGGCTTGTTGGGTGTGGCTTCGAGCACAAATCCATTGAGGGGCAAATCGACCGAGACCACTAGATATTGACCCGCACCATACTGATAGGCTTCTTCACCCAGCAATGCTTCTTTTTTACCTTGAATCACGATCGCCAAAATCGGCTCACACACTGCACACATCGTTGTAGAGACAACGGTTTCTCGCATGAACTCTAACTGAGCGATCGCCGTTGGGTGAGCACCGTTTCCCTTACCGTCCGTATGTCGCGTCACTAATGCTGCCAGTTCTTGGCACGCACTTCTGGTTTGATCAGACTTCGGTACATCAATCATTCTATTAGTTTCTGATTGTTTTAATCGCCCTCATGCACTCATTATAGAGAACATTCTCGCCTGTCCCGAACCAATTTGAGAGGATTAGGCAACACTATGCGAGATTTGTGTATTTAGAGCCAGCTTTTTCACTTCTATGATGAACCCATGCTCAAGACAGCAGTGAAAGGATAAGGCAATGGCACAAAACACTACAAAAATCGCTTTGGTGACCGGATCGAGTCGCGGATTGGGCAAAAATACTGCTTTAGCGTTGGCTAAAAAAGGAGTTGACGTGATTGTGACCTATCGCAGCAACGAGGCAGAAGCCCAAAATGTTGTCGCTGAAATTGAAGCACTTGGTGGTAAGGCAATTGCGTTGCAACTCGATACGTCTAACACAAAAACCTTTGATGATTTTGCAACACAAATCCAGCGAGCGCTTCAGGAAAAATGGCAGGTAGAGCAGTTTGATTTCCTCGTTAACAATGCGGGAATTGGGGTTTATGCACCATTTGTAGAGACGACTGAAGAAGACTTCGATCGCTTGATGAACATTCATCTGAAGGGCGTTTTCTTCCTGACCCAGAAGTTGTTGCCGTTGATCAAAGATGGCGGGCGGATTGTCAATCTTTCGTCTGGTCTTGCCCGATTTGCTTTACCTGGTTATGCCGCTTATGGAGCAATGAAGGGGGCGATCGAGGTATTGACCCGATACATGGCAAAGGAATTGGGACACCGACAGATTGCGGTAAATGTGGTAGCTCCAGGTGCAATTGAAACGGATTTTGCCGATGGTGCAGTGCGTGACAATCCACAGATAAATCAGTTTATCGCCTCGCAAACAGCGTTGGGTCGCGTTGGGCTTCCTGACGATATTGGGGGGGCGATCGCAGCTTTACTCTCCGAAGACAACCGATGGGTCAACGCTCAGAGAATCGAAATCTCTGGCGGCATGTTTCTTTAATTCACACCAACTAAAACAAACAGGAAAATCAAAATGTTAAATGTAGAAAAAAAAGTGGTGGTCATTACAGGAGCTAGTAGCGGTATTGGTGCAGCCACCGCAAAACTGCTGGCAAACAATGGGGCAAAAGTAGTTCTGGGCGCACGTCGCAGTGATCGACTGGAAGCACTTTCCAAAGAGATCCATGCAGCAGGTGGAATCGCTGAATATCAATCGCTCGATGTGACACAGCGGAACCAACTAGAGGCGATCGTCCAATATGCCCAGCAAAAGTTCGGTCGGGTCGATGTTTTGATTAACAATGCAGGCATCATGCCATTATCTGCCCTCGATCAATTGAAAGTGGAAGAATGGGATCGCATGATTGATGTCAATATCAAAGGAGTTTTGTACGGCATTGCCGCCGCACTTCCGATCATGAAAGCTCAGAAATCAGGTCAGATTATCAATCTCTCTTCAATCGGTGGACATGCCGTGTCTCCCACGGCGGCGGTTTACTGTGCGACAAAATTTGCGGTTGGTGCGATCTCAGAAGGGTTGAGACAAGAAGTGGGGGGTGATATTCGCGTCACCGTCATTTCACCAGGAGTTACAGAATCTGAGTTAGCTGACAGTATCACAGATGAAGCTGCCCAAACCGGAATGCGGGAATTCCGCAAAGTATCCATTCCCGCTGCGGCGATCGCCCGTGCCATCATGTTTGCGGTCGCACAATCGGACGACGTGGATGTGAGTGAAATCATCGTCAGACCCACCGCTAGTCCTTACTAACCCGACCCATTGAAGACTCTACAGGGCTAATCGGCGATCGCCATACCACTGGCTCAATTCCCGCTCAATCTCATCCAGGATAGCGATCGCCCCCCTGATCGATTCTGTATCAGCCGCTAATAACGCAAACACTGACTCAACCCGTTGTTGATAGTCCAGAGGGCAAAGCGTAAAACCGTTAGCAAGTGCCACAGCGCCCTTCTCATTCAGTAGGTACGCTTCATTCAGCGCGAAGAGTACTTGATTCATACACGCCACACTGCGAAAACAGCAGCCTACGGCATAGGCAACATCACTCCGTGCAACTGCTTTCTGAGCAACCACCAGCGAGAAACTGATCTCCCAGGCAAACTTGTCAATCGTTGCTTGCTTCAGCTTTGCCGGGTAAGGCGTTGTCTTAGCCTTCAAAGCAGCTAAGACGCCCTGTGGATCGTGAAGTGGTAGCCCAAGAGCAACTTCACCCATATAGATCGAAGACACAAAACCGTGGGGATGTCCGGGTTGGTAGTCAATCGTGATTTTTCCAGCATGGCAGTCATTGATGACTTGACTCACTTGAGCTACATCTCGATAGAGAAAATCGACTGGAATACCTTCCACCTTGAGCCAACCCCCACCATTAATCCACTTACCCCACTCACCGATTGGAGTAATCAGGTTTGTGCGATGTTTGTCGTCCAGTTCGGAGGCAACGTGATTCAGAACAAGGAGATCAGGCGGGTTCTCTGGCTGGTAATAAAGCCCCAAGTCTATATCTGAATTGGATGTATGATTGCCTCTTGCCCTTGAGCCTCCCAACGCGATCGCCACAATCCCCCCAACCGATTGCAAGCGATCGACAACATGATCAATGAACTGGGGGAACTGCTGGTTCATTACTCTGTCCTATCGCTTGTCCTAAAACAACAATTGGGTGAATTGAAGCAGCAAGACTCACAACTTCAATTCACCCACGACAGATTGCCAATTTGGAACTGATTGTACCTGCTTCAACCCAGATTCAGCGCTTTCGATCCATTTTTACTCGCTTATTTGGGTCTTGCTTGTGAACCCAGGCAATAAATTTTTGTAGCTGTGGATCTTGCTTTAGCTTCTCTAGAGTATTCAGATGTAGTGCCAAATGGGAGTTGTCGTAGAGCGTGTGGATTTGTCGGTGACAGGCAAAACAAATTTGAATCGTAGGACTGGGATCGAGTCCCTTACGTTTCGTCTTTTGACGCGGAATCAGATGGTGTTCGGTGAGAGCGGACATCTCTCGATGGCAGAGTTCGCAGGGCTGCGGCATCGTTTAGAAATCAGTAGAGGGTGGGGAACGGTAACACGTAACTTGATCCTAGCGATCGCCCTCCCGGTACGCCACTACCAACTGATTCGGGCTACCATCCAACACGGGCGCACCTAACGGTTGGGGGAGTAGAGATGGAGGGTTAAGGGGTGTTCTGCGAACAAGGGATCAAACCGCTCATTGACCCAGGCTAGACGCAAGTGCAACAAATGATTAAATCCTGCCTCACTC
>JAESFS010000107.1_pt1 | contig 28233 bp, 30 predicted proteins | sample 9269441 | NCBI WGS metagenome assembly JAESFS01 (sample SAMN14502548, study PRJNA617105) | algae metagenome | isolation source: Scytolyngbya sp. HA4215-MV1 and co-occurring heterotrophs from sample from... | place: USA: Laie Falls, Oahu, Hawaii | collected 2010-08-22
CAGCGCGAGCCAGTTCGACCATCTGACGGCGGAATTCAGGCGAATAGGGTAGTCGGGTTTTGGCCATGGAGTGCACCTCTGGAAAAAGCTTCGGGGTGTCCACCAAACCGGGTCAATCCCAATCCCACATGATCACGGAGCCGATGGCGCTGCGTCGTGTGGGGCGGGAGATGGCACTGCTCGTGGGGTCGACCATCGCGGCCGATCGTTCGGATCCATCTCTGGTTAGGCTGATTGCGAAGGCTTGGGCTCTGCGCGAGGCACTGGCGTCCAGTGATGCACCGAGCCTCACAGCGTTTGCAGAGACGCAAAACATCTCTCAGTCCTACGCTACCCGACTGCTTCGGCTGGCCTGGCTGGCGCCGAACATTGTCGAGGCGATTCTCGATGGCCGGCAGCCCAGCAAAATGACCGCCTCGGCATTGATGCGTGACACCCGCATCCCGACCGATTGGCAGGACCAGCGCAAGACGCTTGGATTCGTTTAAACGAGGTCATCGGCAGAAAATGAACACCGGCTGCGATCGCGTCACCTCGCGCCCCCCGCCCTGACCAACCTATCCAATCCGTACTGCCGAAATGGCCCAGAGAGACATAACCACCATTGGGCGCCCAGAACCCGGCACATCATCGTCTCTCAGGTACGATTGCCGCGATGCCTACGCGTGTCAGGCCGGAAAGCCGGGGCTTTCACGGCCATAGGACCTAACCCTCGTAATCATCTGCGCCAGGCCGACTAGCTGGTTGGGGTGCTAGGATTCGAACCTAGGAATGGCGGTACCAAAAACCGCTGCCTTACCACTTGGCTACACCCCATCACTGGCGTGGCGCGGAAGTGCCATCAGGCGAGCGCTTCGTAAAGGGGGCCTGCGCTTGACCACCATTGACCCGGCATCATGCGCGCCGCTGCCTCCGCCGCCACCGTGCTGGCGAATATGCCGAAGCAGGTGGCCCCCGAGCCACTCATCCGCGCCAGCAGGCAGCCCGGCCGCGCCGCAATGGCCGCCAGAACCTCGGCAATGGCCGGACACAGGCCAATCGCCGCCGCCTGTAGGTCATTGCCACAGCGGGCGAGATCCATCGCCATGCCAGCGGCATCAGACCAGGCCGCGGGCAGCATCGCAGGTCGGGAAAAACCGCCGCTGCGGGCGCGGAACACCGCAGGCGTTGCAAGGGCAGCTCCGGGATTGACGAGCAGCAGCGCCACCGGCGGCAAGGCCGGCGCCGCCGCCATCACCTCACCCACGCCGCCCATCCGCGCCGCCCTGCTCTCGACGCAGACCGGTATATCGGCACCCAATGGCAGCGCAATCGCACGCAGCCGGTCAGCGGAAAACCCCAGCCCCCAGGCCCGGTTGAGCAGCCTGAGCGCCGCCGCCGCATCAGCTGAACCGCCGCCGATACCCGATGCGACCGGCAGATTTTTTCGCAGCACCAGGGCACCCCATGGCGTGATGCCCGCAGCCCCGGCCAAGGCACGGGCAGCCCGCAGCACAAGATTATCAGCCTCCGCCATCAGACCAGGAGCGAAGGGACCCTCCAACCGCAGAGCGAGAGCGCCCTCGCCCTCCAGCCGCAATTCGTCGCAGGCCGGGCCGAAGACCGCCAGGCTGTCGAGCAGATGATAGCCATCATCGCGCCGACCCAGCACATGCAGGCAGAGATTCACCTTGGCCGGCGCAGGCTCCAACATCGTCGGCGTCAGCGGCGCAGCGTTGCCGGCACGGCCTCGATCGACAGGCCATTGAGCAGCTTCAACTCGATGCGCGGGCCCTCGCCGGGTTCAAGCTCCATGGTCAGCGCCCTGCGCCATTGGAACTCCGCCTCACGCTCGCGCCCCGCCACCCAATAGGCATCGCCTAGGTGGTCGTTAATCGTGCTGTTACGCGCCTCCAGTTCCACCGCCTTCTCCAGCCATTCGATGGCGCCAGGCAGGTCTCCCAGTCGAAACAGCGCCCAACCCAGGCTGTCGGCGATATTGCCATCCTGCGGACGCAACTCCACCGCGCGCTCCAGCATCGCTCGCGCGCGATCGAGATGCAGCCCCTGATCGGCCCAGGAATAGCCGAGATAATTGAGGACATAGGGCTGGTCAGGCGCCAGCTCGAGCGCGCGCAGGAAATCCGCCTCCGCCCCGGGGAAATTGCCGCTGCGCTCCCGCGCGATGCCGCGGGCATAGAGCAGCGGCCAGTCGCGCTCACTGAGCGTTGGTATTCGTGCCAGGGCCTCGTCATACACGATTGCGGCATCGGCGAAGCGGTTTGCACGGCGCATGATATCGCCCATGCGCACGAGTGCCTGGGGCTGGGTGGGCACGGCATCGGCCTGCTCGCGCAACAGCGCCAGCGCTTCGTCACGCCGCTCCATCCGGTCGAGGAGACCGGCGCGGCGCAATGCCGCCACGCCGAAAAGCGGGTCGTCCACCCGAATAAGGCGGAGCAGTTCCATCGCCTGTGCGTGATGCTCCTCATCGGCGAGCACATCGCTCAGCAGCACCAGCGCCGGCCCAAAGGAGGGGCGCAGCCGCAGCGCGAGCCGGGCGAGGACCATGGCCTCCTCATTGGCGCCCTGGCCGCGCAGCGCTCCGGCCATGGCGACATAGGCTTCAGCGATGCCTTCGACTGGGGAGGCCACGCCACGGACGGCAAGCACGAGGGCGCGCGAAGGCCCACTCGCCGCCAGCGAGATCTCATCGCCATTCGCCGCCACCTGGTCGAGCAGCCGCGCCGCATCCGTGGTCCGCCCGGCGCGATGCAGGATAGAGGCGCCGATCAGCGCGAGGCGCAAAGTGGGGTCGGGCTGGTCGGCGATGGCGATGCGCACCAGTCGCTCGGCCTCGCGCATGCGGCCCGCGAGGTCGGCGATCATCGCACCATGCAAGGCGTTGAGGGCGCGGAAGCGGCCCTGCTCGATCGGCCCCCGCAGCCCGGCCAGGGCCTGGTCGCTCTGGCCACGGCCAGCCTGCGTCCAGGCCGTGAGCACGGGCAGCAATGGCGCCGTACCACCATTGCGCGGCAGTGCGCGCACCCGCGCCTCGGCACGGTCCCAGCGGCCCGCCAAACCATCGCTGCCCAGGAGCAGCAGGATGGCAATGGGGTTGTCGGGCACGCGCCGCGCCAGCCGCAGCGCCTCCGGCCGGCCATCCATGACGCTGGCCATAAAGGCGCGGTTAATCAGCTCGGGATTTTCGGGGTCGCCATTGAGGGCCGCCAGAAGCTGGTCAGCGGCGATGGCGGTATCGGCCTCGGACACCGCGAAGCGCCCGGCCAGGAAGGCACCGATGGTGCCGGACGCCGCCTGCGGCGTGCGTGGTGGGCGCGTGGAAGCACGATCGGCCGGCGGCGCGCCGGCGGCGCAAAGTCCCAGCAGGACCGTGGCCATCAGGGCGATTCGCTTGGGGGGGGAGAGGCGCACCATTGCCTGACGATATAAACCCCTCGCGGTCCGCCACCAGAAGCTGTGGCCTGATAGGCACAGCAAAGGGGCCGGTGTTACATCAAAAGCACGCTTAGACCGCCCGCCCATAGCCACGGAACTGCGCCGCGACATCCGCCATCTCCGCGGCGTCCAGCAGCACGGGCGGCAGCCCGGCCGCCAGGAGCAGCAGGTATTGTCTGGCCAGGTTCTCGACCTCGCGGGCGAGCGTATCGGCGCCGGCCAACGTGGCGCCAAGCGCTACGACACCGTGATTGGCCAGCAAGCAGGCGCGGCGCCCCTCCAGCGCCGCCACCGCCGCGGTCGCCAGTTCCGGCGTGCCGAAGGTGGCATAACCCGAACAGCGGATGTCATCGCCGCCGGCAAAGGCAATCATGTAGTGCAGCGCGGGAATGGGACGTCGCGCGCAGCTCAGCGCTGTGGCATGCGGGCTATGGGTGTGGACGATGGCCTGGGCATCCGGCCGGGCGGCGTAGATGTCGGCATGCAGGCGCCATTCGCTGGAGGCGCGGCGCTGGCCAGAGAGAACTGCGCCATCGAGGCTAAGCTCCACCAGATCCTCCGGCATGGCGTGAGCATAGGGCAGTCCGGATGGGGTGATCAGAAAGCCGCGCGGCGTGCGCTGAGAGAGATTGCCGGATTTGCTCGGCATGAAGCCCGCGGCATCCAGCGCCTGGGCGGCAGCTATGAGGGCGACCGGATCAGTCACGGCGCGCCGCCAGGGCTTGAGCATGCGCCAGCACCGCCTGCTGGAACAGCCGCAGCAGTGCCACCCAGATCAGCACCGCGAGGAAGGCCCACAGAAAGCCATGGCGCTGCCACAGCAGGGCCGCCAGGGCGAGCCAGCCGGTGGAGGCCAGCACGCCCAGACGCATGACCCGAAGCAGGGGCAAGGCCCTTCACATGCCCCCAATGTAATTCGGCCCGCCCGCCCCCTCCGGCGTGCACCAGTCGATGTTCTGCGTGGGGTCCTTGATGTCGCAGGTTTTGCAGTGGACGCAGTTCTGCGCGTTGATCTGCAGCCGGTGCCCTCCCGCGCTATCCTCGACAGCCTCATAGACGCCGGCGGGGCAGTAGCGGCTCTCCGGACTGCCGTATTTCACGAAATTCTCTGCCACCCACTTCCCTGGATCGCGCAGCTTGAGGTGAGCCGGCTGGTCCTCTTCATGGTTGGTGTTGGACAGGAACACCGAGGAGTTGCGGTCGAAACTCAGCACGTTGTCGGGCTTGGGGTATTCGATGCGCGGCGCCTCGGCCGCCGTCTTCAGGCTGGCATGGTCGGCATGATGGCCCATGGTCCAGGGTGCGCGGCCCTTGAAAACGTATGTGTCGAGCGCTGCATTCGCGAGGCCGCCCCACATGCCCCATTTGGCGAAGCCGGGGCGAATGTTGCGCACGCCCTTGAGCTCCTCCCACAGCCAGCTCTGCTCCAGCATGGCTGGATAGTCGGTCAGCACAGGCGCGCGATCCTCGCTGGCCAGGGCCGCGGCAACCGCCTCCGCCGCAAGCATGCCGCTCTTCATGGCGGTATGGGTACCCTTTATTTTGGGCACGTTGAGGAAGCCCGCCGTGTCGCCGATCAGCGCGCCGCCGGGGAAAACGAGCTTGGGGATGGACTGGAAACCACCCTCGTTCAGCGCCCGCGCGCCGTAGGAAATACGCTTGCCGCCTTCCAGGAATTTGCGGACCTCTGGATGGGTCTTGAAGCGCTGAAATTCCTCGAAGGGGCTGAGCCAGGGGTTGGGGTAGTCGAGGCCCACAACAAAGCCCACGCTCACCAGGTCCTCGCCCAGCATGTAGAGCCATGAGCCGCCATAGGTGTCGCTCTTCAGGGGCCAGCCGGTGGAGTGCCAGACGAGCCCCGCGGTGTGCTTGTCCTTGGGGATCTGCCACAGCTCCTTCAGGCCGATCGCATAGGTTTGCGGCTGCACGCCATCGCGCAGGTTGAAGGTGTCGAAGAGCTTCTTGGTCAGCGAACCGCGGCAGCCCTCGGCAAAGAGGGTGTAGCTGGCACGCAGCTCCATACCCGGCTGATAATTCGGCCCTTCGCTGCCATCGCGCGAAATGCCCATCACGCCGGCGACGACGCCCTTCACAACACCATCCTCGATGATGGTCTCGGACGCCGCGAAACCGGGATAGATCTCCACCCCCAGCGCCTCGGCGCGCGCACCCAGCCAGCGCGCCACATTGCCGAGCGAGACGACGTAGTTGCCGTGATTGTTCATCTGCGGCGGCGTAGGCAGCTTGAAGGCACGCGTCTCGGTCAGCAGCATGAAGCGGTCATCGCCTGCGGGCGTCGCCAGCGCCGGCGGATCCTCTCGCCAGTCAGGGATCAATTCGTCGAGTGCCCGCGGCTCCAGGACGGCGCCCGAGAGAATATGCGCGCCAACCTCGCCGCCCTTCTCCACGATGCAGACCGCTGCATCGGGCGAGAGTTGTTTGAGCCGGATCGCGGCCGCCAGGCCAGCCGGCCCCGCCCCCACGATCAGCACATCGAATTCCATCGCTTCGCGCTCGGCCATCGCTTTCTCCCGCATTTCCGGCATAACCCCATGTAGCGAAGGGAGTTGGGCTTCGTAAGGGCAATGGGCGATGGATGATCAGGCCGCGCTGCTGGCGGCGCTGCGGCTGCAACTGGATTGGGGGGTGGATGAGGCGCTCGAGGCCGTAGCGCCTGGCCTGAGCGAGCCCGTGCGAGCCCAGACCGCCCCCCTGCCAACAGCGCCCTCGGCGCCCCGCATCGCCGCTGCCACGCCACGCCCGGTGCCCGTCGCCGCCACTGAAGCCGCAGGCCTGGCCGCAGCCGCCCAGAGCCTCGATGCCCTGCGCGAGGCGATGCTCGAGTTCACAGGCAGCCCATTGCGCGAGACCGCCACCCAACTGGTCTTCGCCGATGGCATTGCTGGAGCACCGATCATGGCGATCGGCGAGGCGCCAGGCGCCGACGAGGACCGGCAGGGAAAGCCCTTCGTCGGCGCCTCGGGCCAATTGCTGGACCGGATGCTGGCCAGCATTAGCGTCTCGCGGAGCGAAAATGTTTACATCACCAATATCCTGCCCTGGCGACCACCGGGCAATCGCACCCCCACAGATGCCGAGATGCAACTCTTTCTGCCCTTCGTTCGGCGCCACATAGCGCTGGCCCGGCCACGCGTCCTGGTGCTGCTGGGCGGCACCGCGGCCAAGGCCATGCTGGGCGGCCGTGACGGCATCACCCGCATGCGGGGCAAGTGGCACCAAGTCATGATGGACGATGGACAAGTTATTCCGACACTCGCCACCCTTCATCCCGCGTATCTCCTACGCAGCCCACTGGCCAAGAAAGACGCATGGCACGATTGGCTGATGCTGCACCGCCGCATGAATGAAGGCTAGATTGTGGCAAGTGGAAACTGAATGGCGATATAAAGCGCCAAGGCGTTGATGTTGTGGAATCCGCCGGCGTGGCTGGCCGGCTATTGAGCCATTTGACTGGTGAGTTGGGAAATATTGGGTTGCATTGCGTGCGCACCCCGCCTATCGATTCGCCCGCCATGGAAGAACTCCTCCCAGCGGCCCGCTCTCGCCCCCGCGCAATGCTGGGTGGCGTGGCCCTGGCAGCAGCCCTCACCTGGGGTTGCGGTGCCGCGGCCCAGCAGGCCAACGAAACCATCGCCCACGCGGCTCGCGCTCCGCAGCGCATGGCTCCGCCGACGGCTGTGATGGGCGTGCCAGATGCCGCGCGCATGCGCCGTGCCTTCGAAGCGCAGGCACGCGGCGACCTGCTGGCGGCAGCGCGCGAGACCGAGCGGCTGGATGACCGCCGCCTGATGGGGCATCTACTGGCCGACCGCTATCTGCGCGCCACCGCCGAAACCCCGATCCATGAACTTCAGGCCTGGCTGGCCGATCATTCCGATCATCCCGATGCGATGCCGCTGCATGCGCAACTCGCCGCCCGCCTGCCGCGCGGCGTTTCCATGCCGCCACCGCCCGCGCAGCCCGACATGCCGGCCCAGGCGTTGGAGGTGCTTCCCGAAGAGCGCCCGATGGGCCCCTCGCTGGTGCGCAACACCTCGCTGGACCGCCAGGTGCGCGACCGCATCGCCGAGGGCCAGCCCGCCCAGGCGCTGGTCGCCATCGCCCGCGCCAACATCACCCCCGCCTATGCCGCGCAACTGAAGGCCGAGGTCGCCCAGACGTTGTTCCGCATGGGCCATGACCAGGACGCCTTGCGGGTGGCGGGCGAGGCGTTGCGGGTCTCCGCCAACAACCCCAACGCTGCCTTTCAGGCCGGCCTCGCCGCCTGGGCGTTGGAGGGTTACGAATTGGCGTTGGGCTTCTTCGAACGTGCCGCGCGTTCGGAAATGGCTGCACCGGCGCTGCGCTCGGCGGCCGCTTTCTGGACGGCACGGGCGGCGGTGCGGGCCCGAAGGCCGCAGGCCTATGTCGGCTGGATGCTGCAGGCCGCGCAGGAGCCACGGACCTTCTATGGCATGCTGGCCCGCCGCACCCTCGGCCTGCCCAGCGGCTTCGCCTGGGAAAACCCGGCCGCCGATGCCTCGGCGCTGGCCGAGACCGCCGGCGGCTGGCGGGCGATGGCGCTGGTGCAGGTGGGCCAGCGCGAGCGGGCCGAGGCAGAATTGCGCCTGCTCTACCGCCGCGGCCGCGGCAACCCTCTGCTCACCCAGGCCATCCTCACCTTCGCCGGTCAGGCCGGCATGACCGCGCTGGCCACCCAGGTGGCGGCGGCGAGCCAGAGCGAGGATGGCCGGCCCCGCGATTTCGCCCGCTTCCCACTGCCCACACTGCTCCCCAACGGCGGCTTCCGGGTGGACCCCTCGCTGCTCTATGCCCTGGCGCTGCAGGAAAGCCGCTTCGATCCGATGGCGGTTTCCCGTGCCGGCGCGCGCGGGATCCTGCAGATCATGCCGGCGACCGCCAGCTACGTGGCGAACGACCCCAGTTTGCGCGGCGCCAATGCCGAGCGGCTGCATGAGGCAGGCTTCGGCCTGGAGATCGGCCAGCGCTACCTGCACTACCTGGCCCGGCATGACACCGTCGGCGGCGACCTCATTCGTCTGCTGGCAGCCTATAATGCCGGCCCGGGCAATCTGTCGCGCTGGCTGCCCTCGGCCCAGCACCGGCAGGACCCATTGCTGTTCATCGAAAGCATACCGATTTCCGAGACCCGGGCCTTCGTCCAGCGCGTGCTGGGTTATTCCTGGGTCTATGCCTCGCGCCTCGGGCTGCCCTCGCCCAGCCTGGATGCGCTGGCCGGCGGGAGTTTCCCCCGCTTCGCCCAGCCCGAGGATGTCACGGCAATGCTGCGGGTGGGACGACAGGCACGCCTGAATTAGGGCATAATACACCCATGCCGATCAACGAAGCCCTAACCTTCCTACCCATCCAGATCGCCGTTTTGACGGTGAGCGACACCCGCGACCTCGCAACCGATACCTCTGGCGCCACCCTGGCCGCGCGGATTGCGGCCGCGGGCCATGGCGTGATCGACCGCCGCATCGTCCGCGATGAGGTCGCGCTGATCGAGACCATCCTGCGGGAGTGGATCGCCGACCCCCAGGTCGATTGCGTGATCACCTCAGGCGGTACCGGCATCACCGGCCGCGATGTAACGCCAGAGGCTTTTTCGCGCGTGCTGGAGAAGGAAATCCAGGGTTTTGGTGAGTTGTTCCGGATGTTGAGCTACCAGAAGATCGGTACCTCGACGATCCAGTCGCGTGCCATCGGCGGCGTTGCAGGGGGCACCTATCTCTTCGCCCTGCCCGGCAGCAATGGCGCTGTGAAGGACGCTTGGGACGATATCCTGGTGCATCAACTCGACAGCCGGTTCAGGCCCTGCAACTTGGTGGAATTGATGCCACGGCTGCAGGAGCATCTGCGCTGACACGCCCCACTTGCGTCGCCTGGCACGTTGCCCAATTGGCGGGCATGCAACGCGTCGTCATCGCTTTGCTCCTGGTCTTCGTCTGGCCAGCTCTGGCCGCACCCTGCGGCACTGAAGGCCCCTGCCATCTCATCGCCGGCAGCTACCGCGCGGCCGCACCGGCGGGATGGGATGGAAGGACGCCACTGCCCACCGCGGTCTTCTACCACGGCGCGCGGGGTTCGGCCGCCGAGGGCATGGCCGACGATACTCTCCGCGAGCGTTTTTCCGCGGCCGGGGTGCTGCTCATTCTGCCCGACGGTCTGGATGGTGGCTGGTCGTTTCCCGGCGGCTGGCGGGCCGGGCGCGACGACATCGCCTTCACCCGCGAGATCCTCGCCGATATCCGAAACCGTTGGCCGATCAACGAAAATCTGTTGTTTGCTAGCGGATTCAGCATCGGCGGCTCCATGGTTTGGCACCTGGCCTGCGAGGCCGGGCTTTTCCCGGCACATGTCCCAGTGGGCGGCGATCTATGGGAACCATTTCCCGCCAGATGCCCTGCCGGCCCCACCCATCTCCTGCACATCCATGGGCTGGCCGACGCCACCTTCCCCCTGGAGGGCCGCAGCTTCCGTGCCGGAACCCATGTTCAGGGCAATCTCTTCGCGGCCTTCGCCATGCTGCGCGACCAGGATGGTTGCCAGCGCCAACCCGAGCGGATGGAGTTGCACGGCCCCTATGTGCTGCGCGCCTGGGATGCGTCATGCCGCTCCGGCCACCGGCTGGCCATGGCGCTGCATTCCGGTGGGCACGAATTGCCCGATGGCTGGTTGGCGCTGGCCATGACATGGCTGCGTAGCCTGCCGCGATGATATCGTTTCGCCAGGGCGGTTGACCGCCCTGCCCGCCTGCCCCTAAAGCAACCACATGCGGCGGTCGTAGCTCAGCTGGTAGAGCGCCAGGTTGTGGTCTTGGATGTCGCGGGTTCGAGCCCCGTCGATCGCCCCATTTCTCTTACGCCACCAGGGCGCCGCGCAGCTCGCGCCAGATCTTTTGGCGGATGGCATCGGCGAATGCAGCGTAGTCCGCGCAGGCCATGGCGAAACTGCCGGTACCGCCGATCGTCTCAGATGCGTAGTAATCCAACAGATCGGGCTCCTCGTTCAGCACGGCCAGCGCATTGATGGTGACGCCGGCCGCCACACCGACGTCGCGCACCGGCCCGGGCGCACGGCCGACATTGTTGCGCCCATCGCCGGAGACATCGAGCACGAGGCGGGTGGCCTCACCGGGAAAGCGCCCCAGCACGCCGAGTGCCGCCGCCATGCCCATGCCCAGCGCCGTGGTGCTGCCCGCGATCAGCCGTGGCGTGGCATCCAGCGCATCGGCCAGCGCGACGGCGGCGGCCTCGCCGTCCAGGCGGGTCCAGTCCAGCGCCACCGCCTGCTCCCGCACCCCCGACCAGAACAGGACTGCGACAGCGACAGCGCCACGCGGCCCGGCGGCCATGGCCAGAGCGATATCAGGCTCGCGAAACGCCCGCGCCAGGCCGCCCATCATCAGGCCGAATTCGTCGTAATCGACGCTCGCCGAACAATCCACCGCAAGGCACAGCGCGACATCGACCGCTTCCATGCGGTGCAGATGGGGTGCGCACGAGGCCTTTGCGCCCCCTGAAACCTTGCTGGATCGCCATCCTCTGTTCATGTATCACCTCTGTGTTTCGGAGATACCGTCATGTTCCGCCGCTCACTGCTTCAGGCCGCTTCCCTCGCGCCGCTGGCAGCCCCAGCCATTACCCCTGCATTCGCGCAGGCGCCCTGGCCTTCACGTGGGCCTGTGCGGGTGATCGTGCCCTTCACACCCGGCGGCTCGACCGATGGCATGGCCCGTGTCACCGCTGGAAAGCTGGCGGAGAAGCTGGGACAGAATTTCATTGTCGAGAATCGGGCCGGAGCAAATGGCGCCGTGGGCGGCCAGGCAGTGGCCAATGCCGCGCCGGATGGCTACACGCTGTGCTTCTCGGCCTCGATCCAGGCCATGGCGCGGCTGGTAATGCGCAATCCGGGCTACGACCCACTGGTCGACCTGACGCCCATCATGCGGGTGGGGCGCGGGCCGCTGATCCTGGTAATGAATCCGACGCGCGGGCCGGCCAACCTGACCGAACTCATCGCCGCGGTGCGAGCCAATCCGCGCGCCTGGAACATTGCGACATCCAGCCTGGGTGCCGCCGGCCATATCGCCACCATCGAGTTGATCCGCCTCATGGGCGTCGACATCCCCATAATCCCCTATCGCGGCACGGCGCCGGCGCTGACAGATGTCATTGCCAACAACACAGCGATGATGATCGACCCCATCCTGGCCACCCTCCCGCCGGTGCGCGCCGGCACGCTGCGCGGCATGGCCATCACCGCCACCCAGCGCAATGCGGCCGCCCCGGACATCGCGACCGCTGCCGAGCAAGGGCAGCCAAGCCTCGACATTCAGTCCTGGTGGGGCCTCTGGGGCCCGCGCGGCACACCGGGCGAGGTCATCGGGCGTATCGCCGAGGTGCTGAGCACCGGCATGTTCGATGCCGATATCGCGCCGCGCGTGAACAACATGGGCGTGGAGCCAGCGGCCGAGCCCGCGGCCGAGTTCGCCCGCTTTATCCAGGCAGATTTTGCCCGGTCGGAGGCGCTGTTGCGGCTGGCGAACTTCCAGCCGGAGTGAATCCACAGAAGAGATTAATGGAATCTCAAAAATGAGTTGACGCAACTTGGGGTTGCAATTAACCCCTCGTTCATGCCCGCCGAACCCTTCACCACCCTCCTTTCCCACTTCGCCAGTTGGAACGACCTTTCGGGCAAGCCCGCTGTCGTGACCTACAGCTTTGCCGCCGATGGGCCGACCGGTTTTGTGCCCTTCTCGGCCGCCCAGCAGGTCTCCGCCCGGGCCGCGCTCACTGCCTGGGACAGTATGTCGGGACTGGCCTTCGTCGAGGTGCCCGATGTCGCGGGTGGTGCGGGTATTGACCTGCGGCTGCGGCTGGATGCGATGAATTCCGTCAATACCCTCGGTCAATCCGACCTGCCACCGGACGGCGATGTGGCGCTCAACGTGGCGCTGTTTCGCTTGGACAGCCTGGCCCCCAGCAGCACCCGGATAGGCTTTCAGACGCTGCTGCACGAAATCGGCCATGGCCTCGGCCTCGCCCACCCCGACCCCTCCATCGCCGGCGCGGCGCAGAACACCATCATGGTGGCGACCCTGGGCCAGACCGCTCCGGTCAATGCCCCCCTGGCCTGGGACCGTGCCGCAATCCAGAGCCTCTACGGCACCGAGGAAACCGAAACGCTGCGCTGGTCCTGGGATAATGGCCTGCATGCCGTGCGCGGCGAGGGCACTGCGGGCGATGATGTCATGATCGGCACAGCCTATCGCGATGCGCTGTTCGGCGGTCGCGGCACCGATCTGCTGAGCGGCGGCGAGGGCAATGACCTGCTCACACCCGGCATGGGCGACGATGTGGTGGAAGGGGGAAGCGGCTTCGACACGCTGGCCCTTGGCGTCACCCGTGGCGCCATGCGCCTCAACCCCGCCGGCGCGGTGGAAAGCACCGAGGGGCGGGACCGGTTTTCCGGCATCGAGGCGCTGCGGACGCTTGATGGCACGACCTTTGTCGTGGCGCCGGCGGGGCTGGCGCCGCTGGTGGGTCTCTATGCCGCCGCCTTCGGCCGCGCGCCCGATCCCGGCGGGCTGGCCTTCTGGTGGAACACGATGCAGGGCGGCGTGATGCTGGACCAGATCGCGAGGAGTTTCCTGGCCAGCAGCGAATTCCTGGCCGGCCCGGGCCTCGCCGCACGCTTCGCACTGCGCGGCGAGACACCGCCCGCGCTGCTCGATGGCGATGCCCTGGCCGGGTTGGCCCGCCGTGCCGACGCCGTGCCACTCCTGGCCCAGGGGCTTTGGCTGCCCAGCGCAGAGGGGCTGCTACTCGCCTGCCTCTATGACATCGTGCTGGGCCGTGACCCGGACCAGATCGGCTATCGGGCCTGGCTGGCCGAAAAAGATGCCGGCCTCTCCGACACCGCTCTGGCGGCAGGCTTCCTTTACAGCGTCGAGGCCACGCTGCATGGCCCACCGCGCTGGGACAGCCCCGATGCATTGCTGGCCGAAGCCCGCGCGGGCATGTGGTCGCAGGATGTCGACGGCGTGACCTTTGCCTGAGAACTGCGTTGACTCGCCGAGCATTCGCGCCAATTGCATGATCTGATGGCAAGACCAAAGGCCCGCTGATCCGATGAGTACCCCTGGGCGCGGCCTGCGCCGGCGGAATGCCATGTTGCTGCTCGCGCTGCTGACCGGCGGATGCGCGGTGCCACCACCGCCCCTGTGCGAGGAGGGAGGTGAGCCCATCGCACTGATGCAACGCGGCATCCATACCGAGTTGATGCTGCCGCGCCACATGGTCGAGCATGGTCTGCCCGCCATCGCCCGGCGCCACCCCCAGGCCACGACCATCGCCTTCGGCTTCGGCAAGCAGGGCGTGATTGGGCAGGACCCGCCCAGCATCCTGGCCATTCTGGCCTCCGGCCTGCCCGGACCCGCGGTGGTGGAGGTGACCAGCGTCGATACCGTGCCCGGCGAGGCGGTGACGCTGCGCCTGCCCGAGGCCGGCCGCGCGCCTCTGCTGGCGTTCCTGCGCGAGGCCATCGCCGAAGAGGACGAAGTGGTCGATGGCGCGAGGCCCGACCGCAGTTTCCATCCCGCATCGTACTTTTATACCTTGGCATATAATTGCAATACCTGGTTGGCCGATGCGTTGGCCCGCGCGGGCCTGCCCATTCAGCCGCTACCGGGACAGACCGGCTCGATCCTTATGGCTCAGGCGCGGCGCATACCTCCGGATTGCCACCGGCAACGCGCGCCTGTCACGGCCGGAGGCGCCGTCACCGGCGGGCGCGAGCTGGCACTCAGATAGCGGGCTTGCGCAGTATGGCGCGCACCACTTCCGCCAGGCCCTGATGCTTCGGGCCTTCGTCCAGCCGGACGGCGCCTTCCAGCATGACCATTACCTCGAAGCCGGCGAAGGCATCTTCCAGGATGGCGCGTGTGAAGAGGAGGTCGGGCATGCGCGGCCCGCCCGAGCGGCGGCCCTCCTGCGCCGGGGAGAAGCATTCGAGCACCAACAGCCCGCCCGGCTTCAATGCGCGGCGCACGCCCGCCGCCACGGCCGCTCGATCGGCTGGCGGAAGATGCACGAAAACCCACGCCACCAGGTCAAAGCGCCCCGCAGGCCAGTCCCACATTGTAGCATCGGCCACCACTGTCTCGAGCGCCACGCCACGCACGGCCGCAAATTCCGCAGCGCGGGCCATGCCGGTGGAAGACCAATCCAGCGCCGTGACCCGCAGCCCCTGGCCGGCGAGCCAGACGCCGTTGCGCCCCTCGCCATCGCCCAGCGCCAGGGCGGCCATGCCGGGTTGAAGGCGATGGGCCTGTTCGAGAAGGAATTCATTCGGCGACTCACCGAACATCCCTGGGACCTCGGCATAGCGGGCGTTCCAGGCCTGGCTGTCGCTCACGCGCCCGCTCCCGAGCCTGCTGACCCCTGGGGCTCCCAGCCTTGTGGCGCCAGTTCGAATCCAGCGAATTCAAAGGCTGGCGAGACGGTGCAGCCAACCAGGGTGTAGTCATCCGAGGTTCCGCCCATCGGTGCCGCCGCCTGCCACCAGCCTTTGGGCACGAGACCGAAAGGTATCTGCCCGGCGGCGAAATCCACACCCAGAAGCACCTCGGAGGCCGCGCCACCCGGTTCGGCCAGGCGCAGCCGCAGTGGCAGGCCGGCATGCCAGTGCCAGCACTCCACCGCATCCACGCGATGCCAGTGCGAGGCCTGGTCGCCACGCAACAGGAAAAGGATCGAGGTGCCCACGCCCCGCCCGCCATCCAGCGGCCGGTCGCGCCAGGTCTCACGGAAAAACCCGCCCTCGGGATGCGGTTGCAGCCCGAGGTGGGTGATCAGGCTCTCGGCCGTCTCAGCCAACCGGCATGGTCCCGGCCAGGCCCGGATTGGTCAGCGCCGTGGCGTACCAGGCGGCGAGCTTGGGGTGCGCCGCCTGCCAGGGCTCATGCGGGAAGCGGAAATCGAGATAGCCCAGCGCGCAGGCGATGGTGATGCGGCCGACATCCATCGGCCCGGACAGATCGGTGTTCTCGAGCACTGCCAGCGCGCGCGCCACCACGCCGGCCTGGCGCGTGGTGAAGGCGACGCGCCCCTCATCCTGCGGCAGGGCGAGCTGCATGCGGCGCGCGATGGCGGCATCCATGATGCCATCGCCCAGCGCCTGGAGCTTCAGAGCCGCTATCCGCGCGGCCCCCGCAGACGGCACCATGGGCGCAGCATCGCCCAGGGTGTCGAGATATTCGACGATCACCGGGCTGTCATAGAGTGTGTCGCCGCTATCGGTCACCAGTGCCGGAATGCGGCTGAGTGGATTGTCGGCCAGCAGTTCAGCCGGGCTGAGATGGGGGTTGGTGCGGATCTGCTCGATCCGGCCATCGAGGCCGCGGATTATGGCGCAGGCCATGACCTTCCGAACATAGGGGCTGGCGGGGCTGAAATGCAATTTCATGAAGAAGACCTGGCGTTGTCCAGCGGCACCATGCCGCGGCGGCGCCGGGGCATCAATCCAGCCGGCGCTGCATGAAGAGCAGGTCCAGCCAGCGGTCGAATTTTCGGCCGACCTCGCGCAGCACGCCGGCCTCGGTGAAACCCAGACGGGCATGCATGCGGATGGAGCCGGTATTGGCGGCATCAATGCCCGCGATCATCATGTGCTTGCCCAGGTCCTTCGCCCGCGGAAACAGGGCCTGCACGAGTTGCGGCCCAAGCCCCCGGCCACGCGCATCGGCGTGTATGTGCACGGAATGCTCGACGGTGTGGCGATAGCCCGGGAAGGCACGGAAATCGCCGAAGCTCGCAAAACCCAGTACCCTGCCCGCTTCCTCGGCCACCAGCACGGGATAGCCCAGCGCATGGCGGGCACTGAACCAGGCGGCGCGGTCGGCAAGGCTCAGCGGATCATCGGCGTAGATCGCGGTCGAGGTCGCGATGACCTCGTTGGTGATCTCCAGGATGGCACCGAGATCGTCCTCGGTCGCATCCCGCAGATGCATCACCGAAAATTGTCCTTGGCTGAACGGATACGGGCCAATTCAGCCACGGTTTTTGCTCGGATGAAGGGGTTCACCGCTCGCTCGAAGCCCATTGTGGTGGGCAGGGTGGCTTCACCCGCCGCGCGCATCGCCTGCGCCTTCGTCGCCCAGTCGCGCAGCGCCGCATTCTCGGGCTCTGCCGTCAGGGCGAAGCGGATATTGCTCTCGGTGTATTCATGGCCGCAGCAGACCAGGGTTTCGTCGGGCAGCGCGGCGAGCGCGGCGAGGGAGGCGAACATGTCCGCAGCCGTCCCCTCCAACAGCCGACCGCAGCCGGCGGAGAACAGAGTGTCGCCGCAAAACACCGCTTCGGGGAATGCGAAGGCGATATGGCCCAGGGTATGGCCCGGGCTGTCGAGCACCAGAGCCGCAGATTGACCGATGGTAAAACTGTCGCCGGGCCGCAGCGCCTCGTCCAGCGCGGGCAGGCGATGGGCGTCGGCGGCAGCACCCGCGACCTTGGCGCCGAATTCGGCGACCAGGGCCGCGACGCCTGCGACATGGTCACCATGGTGGTGGGTGAGCAGGATCCAGTCGAGGCCGGTGCCCTCGGCCCGGATCATCGCCGCCACCGGCTCAGCCTCGCCCGGATCGACCACCGCGGTCTGACCAGTTGAGGGGTCGCGCAGCCACCAGGCGTAGTTGTCGCTGAGACAGGGAATGGCCTTGATGGCAATGGTCATGCGCGGCTCCAATGGATCACTCCCGCAATGGCGGGCCAGCGCCTATATCCTCTGCATGAGCCACGAGGTCCACGGTCTAGCCGCATTCTATGCCAGCGCCCCAGGTGCCGCGGCGAGGCGCATGCTGGGGCAGGGGTTACGTTTAATGTGGCCTGAATTGCGCGGCATGGATGTGCTGGGCGTGGGGTGGGCCACGCCCTATTTGCCGCTGTGGTCGGACCGCGCGGCGCGCAGCGTGGCGCTGGTGCCGGCGCCCATCGCCTGGCCCACCCCGCCGGCGCCAGCGGCGGTGATGCCCGAGGCGCTGCTGCCACTGCCCGACCTCTCGATGGATCGCATCCTCCTCGTGCATGCGCTGGAGACGGTGCAGGCGCCTGAGGCATTGCTGCGAGAATGCTGGCGCGTGCTTCGCGATGACGGGCGGCTGATGGTGGTGGTGCCCAACCGCTTGGGCGCCTGGTCGTTGTTCGACCACACACCTTTCGGACAGGGGCGCCCCTGGTCGCGCGGGCAATTGCTGAGGTTGCTGGAAGGCCGGCTATTCCGCGTGGAGCGGGTGCGCCCAGCCCTCTTCGCTCCGCCGCTGCCATGGCACTGGGCGTTTACCGGTACCAGCATGTGGGAGGGTGTGGGGCGCGCGGCATTACCCCGCCTCTCGGGCCTGGTGATGGCAGAGGCGGTGAAGGACGTACTGGGCGCCGTGCCTGCAGGTGAAGCCGCGCCCCTGATGGTGCGCGTCCCGGTGATGCATGGCGCCACTGGGGCGTCCAAACGGGTGGGCGGATAGCCTGCCCTGGCCTAACCTCGCACCCGTTCTGCTGGGGCTTCCGCAGTGGCCGGGTTCTCCGGCCAGTCATGCTTTGGATATCGGCCACGCATGTCCTTGCGCGCATCCAGCCACCCGCCGGCCCAGAAGCCGGCCAAGTCGCCGGTGATCGCGATGGGGCGCCCGGCGGGCGAGAGCAGCGCGATGTGCAGCGGCACCGCGCCGCCGGCCAGCCTGGGTGTCGTGGTGACGCTGTAGAGATGCTGGGCGCGCGCCTCCAGCCGGGGAACCTCCGTTGTGTAGTCCACCGCAGCGCTACGCCCCTTGGGAAGCGGCAGGCGAGGCGGCAATGCGGTCTCCAATGCACGGCGCTGCTCATGACTCAGCAGGCCCATGATGAGGGTGTGGGTGTCCAGCGCGCGCAGTTCCGATAGTTTCGTCCGGCCATGCAGATGCGGTGCGAGCCAGGTCGCGGGATCAAGTGCGCCGGGTGAAGCGTCAGGCCATGCCGGATCGGCCCGGCGCATCCAGCCGATTCGGGCCTGGGCCTGTTTCGCCGCCTCGGTCCAATCGAGGTCGCGCCACTCACGCTCGGCGGCAGCCTCCGCGAGGGCCTGCGCCAATGCCTCGGGGTCAGGATTTTCCGGCGGAGCCTCCTCCAGCACCAAGGCGCCAAACATCCTGCGTCGCCGGGCAGTTACGCTGCCGGTGCGCGGGTCGAAGACCGCGCCTTCAATCCATGTGAGGCGCTCGGGGAAGCGTTCCTCCAGCACGGCAAGGTCGAGCGGCGCCGCGATGCGGATCCGCGCCTCGGTGCCGATGAGGTCGAGTTGGGCCACGGCCAGCAAGGGTGCGCGGCGCAGCGGGTCGGTCGCGGAAGTGCGGGCGCCGGGCCCGGAGGCAAGTCGCGAAGTCTGACCGGTGCCGTCCAGACCTGCCAGGCGGAAGGCGCCCTCGATCACACCGCGCCGCACCGCGATGCGGTCGGGGAAGCCCGCGGCCAGTAGCGGACCTGCGTCACCGCCCGGCAAGGCCTTCGCTCCAAGCCCGAGACGGCGGCGGTGCTGCGCGGCGGCGCGCGCGATGCGCGCGATCGTCGGCCGGTCGGCCTGCGCGTGGTCAGCGCCATGCAGCAGGGCGAGGCGAAGATTGATATCGGCCGGCGCCTCGCGGTCGCGGATCGGGTCGCGTTCCTCCAGCAGGGCCGCCAGGTCGGCGGCGAGCGCCCGCTCACCCGCATCCCGCGCGGCCAGCATCATGCGGGCGAAGCGCGGATGCGTCCCGAGCCGGGCCATGCGACGGCCCGTCTCGGTGATGCGCCCCGCGCCATCCAGCGCGTCCAGCGCGCGAAGGAGGGCGCGAGCGGCGGCGAGCGCGCCCGCCGGCGGCGCATCGAGCAGCGCGAGCTCAGCGGGCTCCGCGCCCCAGGCTGCACAATCCAGCGCGAAGGAGGCAAGTTCAGCCTCCAGGATCTCAGGCCGGTCCTGCAGCGGCAGGCCGCGATGCAGCGCCTCGGTCCAGAGGCGGATGGCCACGCCGGGCTCGGTTCTGCCGGCGCGACCGGCGCGCTGCTCGGCCGCCGCCCGGCTGATGCGCTGGGTGGTCAGGCGGGTGAGGCCGGAATTGGCATCGAGCCGCGGCGCGCGGCGGAAACCACCATCGATCACGATGCGCACGCCGGGGACGGTCAGCGATGTCTCGGCGATGGAGGTTGCCAGCACGATTTTTCGCCGGCTGGAGGGCGCCAGCGCGCGGTCCTGCTCGGCCGGCGGCAATTCGCCATGCAGGGGCAGCACATCGGCATCCAGGCCGGTAAGGCGTTCGGCGGTACGGCGGATTTCGCCCCAGCCCGGCAGGAAGGCGAGCACATCGCCGGGATGGGCGCGCAGCGCGTCGCGGATCGTGTTGGCCATCGCCTCTGGCAGTTCGCGCGCATCGGCCAGTTCGCGGATGCGGTGGGTGACTGCCACGGGCCAGGCGCGGCCCATGCTTTCGATCACCGGGGCGCCGAGCAGGGTGGCGAAGCCGGCGCCATCCAGCGTCGCACTCATCGCCACCAGTCGCAGCTCCGGCCTCAGATTGCGCTGGATGTCCAGGCACAGCGCGATGGCGATGTCGGTATCGAGGTTGCGCTCATGCGCCTCGTCAAACAGCACGGCTGCGACGCCATCGAGCCCGGGGTCGGATTGCAGGCGGCGGACCAGCAAGCCCTCGGTCACCACCTCCACGCGCAGCGCGGGGCCGGCGATGCGGTCGAGGCGGGTGGCAAGGCCGATTCGCTCGCCCAACGCCTCGCCCAGCAATTCGGCCATCCGCCGCGCGGCAGCGCGGGCGGCGACGCGGCGGGGTTCGAGCACCAGTATTTTTTGCGCGGATGCCCAGGACTCTTCCATCAGAACAAGCGGGACGATGGTGGTTTTTCCCGCGCCAGGCGGCGCGACCAGGACGGCCGAGGAGCCTTCGCGCAGCGCCGCCAGCAACGCCGGCAGCGCCTCAGCCACGGGCAATTCGGGAAGCAGGGTCACGCCGCTGCCAGGCCCCCCCGCGCCGTGGCATGGCTGAGGTCGATCCGTGCGCGGATCGGCAGGTGGTCGGAGGCGATGCGTGCCAACGCCGTGTCATGCACATGCAGGCCCTGAACCAGCCCATGCGGGTGTCCCAGGATGCGGTCCAGCGCCAGGAAGGGCAGGCGCGACGGAAAGCTGGGGCGCGGCGGCCCGAAGGGCCCGAAGCGCGGCTCCAGCACCGCGAGTGCCGAGGCGGCGCCGGCGCGCCATTCATTGAAATCGCCCAAAAGCAGGGTAGGCATGGCCTCGCCCTCCGCCAGGGCGGTGAGAATGGCGCTGGTCTGCTGCACGCGGTGGCGGCGCAGCAGGCCAAGATGGGCGGCCAGAACGCGTAGCGGACCCTGCGGAAAGACCAGATCGACCACCAGCGCACCACGCGGCTCAGCCCCCGGCAGGGCCAGGCGACGGACGGCCGTGGGCATAGCGCCGCGAACCAGAAGCGCATTGCCATGCCAGCCATGGCCGCCCTGGTGCTGGGGTGCAGCTATGAGGGTAAGGCCGCAACGGGCGGCGATATCAGCCATATCCAGCAGCCCGGTGCGGCGGCCGAAGCGGCGGTCGACCTCCTGCAGGGCGAGGATATCGGCATCGAGTTCGGCGATGACATCGGCGATGCGGCCGGGGTCGAAGCGATTGTCCACACCGATGCATTTGTGGATGTTGTAGGAGGCGGCGACGAGCCCGCCGGGGGCCATCATGCGCTGGCGCGATGCGGTCTTGCCCACGATCGCCCGTTCCAGCCGGCGCAGCGCCACCCGTACCTCGCCCGTCAGCCGCACGGGGCGCCGGTGAGTGTGGCTGGGATGCCGATTTTTGGCGCCGTCCGACATGGCCGGTCCTTGGTCTGCGAGGCTGCGGGTTGTGCTGGCTTTGCATGGCCGGCGTTAGGTTTCTCATGACATGGCGCCCCCGCGGCTCCAAGCCCCCGAGGCGATGTCGAAATGGGCAGGACGCGCGGTGAATGCTGCATTAGCGGGCGTTGCTGCATCAGCGGCGACGTGGTGACAGCCGGCCATGCCCGTCTGCCGCGTTCATCTGGGACCGCGCTGCCACCATGCCTGGCAGCCCAACCGATGCCGTTCGAATGCCCACCGCCGTGGTGCGCCGCCTGGCGCGCGGCGCGCTGGGTATGCTCCGCAGGACGGTAGACCTCGTGCTGATCCTGCTGCTGGGCGTTATGGTTCTTCTGGTCTTCTCCGAGGTGGTCGGCCGCTGCGGCTTCAACCATTCCATCGCCAGTGCTTATCAAGCGGCGACCTTCGCGCAAATATGGATGGTGCTGCTGGGCAGCGGGTATGCCGCGCGCCAGCGTCTGCATGCCTCAATCGAATTGGTGGTGGAGCGGCTGCCGCCGCTGGCGGCGCGGGCGCTGTTGGTGCCGGTGGGCGGGCTGTGCCTTTGGGTTTCTCTGGGTGGTGTTCGAGGGCGGGCTGCTGATCCGTGACCACACCCATCTGGCCCCGGCCGGCTACGAGGCTTTCGCCCAGCGCTTCGGCGACGATCTCGACCTGCATTCCAGGCGCGATCTCTGCCATAAGGACCACCACGCGCTCTTCATCGTCGGCAATGTGGTGGAGGCTGGGAAGCCGGTCGGCGCGCCCAAGGTCGGGCTGAACTGGCATACCGACCACTACCACCTCGAACATGCCGGCCTCTTCACCTTCCTGCACGCCATCACCGTGCCGCCGGTCTCAGGCGCGACGCGCTATGCCAATGGTATCGCGGCCTGGGAGGCGCTGCCGGAGGAGACACGCCAGCGCGTGGCCGGGCTGAAGCTGCTGCACAGCCGCCGCCGCCTGTTCCGCGAACTTTTCGCCGACGCCACCGAGGAGCAATGCCAGGCGGCGGCACGAAAATTTCCGGATGTCATTCATCCGCTGGTCCGGGCCCATCCGTAATCCGGCCGTCGCGGCCGCTACCTCGGCTGCGATTGGGCAGCGAGATCATCGGCCTGCCGCCGAAGGAAGGTCAGGCAATCTTCGCCGAGTTGCTGGCGCATATGATTCAATCGCAATTCGTCCACAGCCATGACTGGCGCACGGGCGATGTGCTGATAAGTGACAATCGCTGCTCGCTGCATCGCGCGACGGAGTGGGACGAGACGCTCTACAGCCGGCGCCTGCACCGGATCATCATGTTGGATGATCGTCGCCCGGAATAGCGGTATGGCTCGGCCTCAGGCTGAGGCGCGCACCCTCAGCCAGGCCTCGATCCGCCCCAGCGCCTCGGTCAGAAGTGTCTCGTTCTTGCAGAAGGCGAAGCGCACGTAGTGATCGGGAGCGCCCGGGGCTGCGTAGAACGCAGTATTGGGGATGGCCGTCACCTTCGCCTCCTCGGTCAGCACCCGGCAGAACGCCACGTCATCCTCCGTCCAACCCAGCGGGCGGACATCGGTGGTGAGGAAATAGCTGCCGCGGCTGTCCAGCACGCCAAAACCCAGGCGGGCGAGGCCCGCACCCAGCAGATCGCGCTTGGCCTGCAGCGAGGCCGAGAGGTTTTCGAAATAGGAGGAGTCCTTCATCAGCCCTACTGCCACGCCGCGCTGCAGGTTGGGCGCGGTGGTGAAGGTGAGGTTCTGGTGCGCCTTGGCGACATTGGGCTGAAGCGACCGGTCGCAGGTCACATAACCCACCTTCCAACCCGTCAGGTTGAAGGTTTTTCCCGCCGAGCCGATGCGCATGCAGCGCTCGCGCATGCCGGGGATGGTCATCAGCGGGATGTGCTTCCAGCCGTCGAAGGTCAGGTGCTCATAGACCTCGTCGCAGATGGCATAGGTGTCGTGCCGCTGCACAAGGTCGGCGACGAAGGCGAGCTCGGCGGTGGTGAAGACCTTGCCCGTCGGGTTCATCGGCGTGTTGAACAGGATGGCCTTGGTGCGCGGACCGAAGGCGGCGGCGAGTTCGGCACGCGGCAGTTCCCATTTCGGCGGGCTGAGGCGAACGATTTTGGGGATGCCGCCCAGCACCTTCACGGTGGGAACATAGGTGTCGTAGAGCGGCTCGATCAGCACGACCTCGTCGCCTGGGTTGACCACCGCCATGAGGCAGGCGGTGATCGCCTCGGTTGCGCCGGAGGTTACGACGACCTCAGCATTGGGATCGACTTCGATACCGTAGAAACGCCGGTTGTGGGCGGCAACGGCGGCGCGCAACTCCGGCACACCGGTCAACGGCGGGTATTGATTGCGGCCGTCCTTCAGTGCCGCGGCGGCGGCATCGATCACATCCTCGGGCCCGTCGTAATCCGGAAAACCCTGGCCGAGGTTGATCGCGCCATGCTGGTTGGCCAGCGCACTCATCACCGTGAAGATGGTGGTGCCTGTGGCGCTTAGCAGGTCGTTCTGCGGGCGGCCGGGGGGACCGCCCGAGGGGCTGCCCGAGGGGCTGCCCGAGGGGCTGGATGGCTGGGCATGTGCAGCGGCTTGGGACATGGCGGCATTTCCAGGAGTGCGTAAGACATGGCTTGTATCGGTGCGCCGCAGCCCGGTGCAAGGGGCGAGGCCCTCGCCGGTGCGACTGGTGTCCGCGCCCTGAGGACGGCCCGGAGTGGCCGAATGCCCCGCGCTTGGGCGTGCTGCCCGCCGCCGAGGCGAAAAGCCACATCATTCCGCCTCCGCGTGGCCTTGCCAGGATTGTGGCAGGGCAGGAATCCGTGCCATGGAGGCGCGTTCCGGGTCTGTCCCTCATGCGCGGAACCAATGCCGGGAAACGCCCAAGGGGCCGACAAAGCAGATTGGATGCGATGAAAAAGATCGAGGCCATCATCAAGCCCTTCAAACTCGACGAGGTGAAGGACGCCCTGCACGAGATCGGCCTGCAAGGGTTGACCGTGGTCGAGGCCAAGGGCTTCGGGCGGCAGAAAGGCCATACCGAGCTCTATCGCGGCGCGGAATACGTGGTCGACTTCCTGCCGAAGGTGAAGATCGAGGTGATCTGCGACGACGCGCTGCTCGACCGCGCGATTGAGGCTATCATGGCCGCGGCCCGCACCGGACGGATCGGCGATGGCAAGATTTTCGTGAGTGACATCCAGGACGTCATTCGCATCCGCACCGGCGAACGCGGCGAGGACGCCGTCTAAGGCCGACAGGTTTCGCCGTGCAGCGCCTGGGGAGAGCGTCCCGGGGCGGCAGCGCGGCGGCGGCGGGCAACCGCCGGAACATCCATCCGGGACGCTGATTGAAGGAACCCATTCATGGCGAAGAAGCCGAACGACGCAATCGCGAAAGTATTCGAGATGGTGAAGGAGAACAGCGTCGAGTACGTTGATTTCCGATTCACCGACCCCCGCGGCAAGTGGCAGCATACCGCCCAGCACATCTCCACCCTCGAGGCCGATACCTTCGAGGAAGGCATCATGTTCGACGGCTCGTCGATCGCCGGTTGGAAGGCGATCAATGAGTCCGACATGATCCTGATGCCGGATGCGACAACCGCCGTCATGGACCCCTTCTCGGCCAAGCCGCAGATGATCCTGTTCTGCGACATCTACGAGCCCTCGACCGGCCAGCGCTACAATCGCGATCCGCGCGGCACGGCCAAGAAGGCCGAGGAATATCTGAAGTCCACCGGCATCGGCGACACCGCCTTCTTCGGCCCGGAAGCCGAGTTCTTCATCTTCGACAGCGTGAAGTTCGGCACCGGGGGCACCTACGGCATTTATGAGCTCGATAGCATCGAGGGCCCGAAGGCCAGCCTGAAGGACTACCCGGAAGGCAATATGGGCCACCGCCCGGTGGTCAAGGGCGGCTATTTCCCCGTCCCCCCCGTCGACAGCGAGCAGGATCTGCGCGCCGAGATGCTGAGCACCATGGGCGAGATGGGCCTGGCGATCGAGAAGCACCACCACGAGGTGGCGCAGAGCCAGCATGAGCTGGGCACCAAGTTCGGCCCGCTGGTCACCCAGGCCGACCACATGCAGATCTACAAGTACTGCGTGCACAACGTGGCCCACAGCTACGGCAAGACGGCGACCTTCATGCCGAAGCCGGTCTATGGCGACAACGGCTCGGGCATGCATGTCCACCAGTCGATCTGGAAGGCCGGCAAGCCGATGTTCGCCGGCAACCAGTATGCTGACCTGTCGGAAATGGCGCTGTACTACATCGGTGGCATCATCAAGCACGCTAAGTCGCTCAACGCCTTCACCAATGCTTCGACGAACAGCTACAAGCGGCTGATCCCGGGCTTCGAGGCCCCCGTGCTGCTGGCCTATTCGGCCCGCAACCGCTCCGCCTCCTGCCGCATCCCCTACGCGACGAGCCCGAAAGCCAAGCGCGTGGAGGTTCGCTTCCCCGACCCGACGGCGAACCCCTACCTCTCCTTCGCCGCCATGCTCATGGCCGGCCTGGACGGCATCAAGAACAAGATCCATCCCGGCGATGCCATGGACAAGGATCTGTACGACCTGCCGCCCGAGGAGCTGAAGGGCATTCCGACGGTGTGCGGTTCGCTGCGCGAGGCGCTGGGCGCCCTGGCCGCCGACCATGACTACCTGCTGGCCGGCGACGTGTTCAGCAAGGACCAGATCGAGAGCTATATCGAGCTGAAGTGGTCGGAAGTGTACAAGTTCGAGCACACGCCGCACCCGGTTGAGTTCGAGATGTATTACTCGGTCTGACCTTTACTTGATTGTCAGGGAAAGGCCGCCTTCGGGCGGCCTTTTTTGTTGGCGGGCTTTCTTGTCCGTGGCATGAAAGCCCAATAATCGGGGAGGCTCATCAATGGCCGTTATCAGCACCATCGTCTCTGGCGATCGCATTTTCGATCTCGGCAGCATCGGCAACACCACCATCCTGCGAATCACCCTGGCCGGCCTGGCGACCTCGCCGGTGCGCAACGTCACGATCACCGACGGCCCCTCCCTGGTCGATCTCGGCGGCGCGGCCTCCGGGGTATCGCTGGATTTCATCGGCTACTCGCCGCTTTCCCTCAGCAATGCGGCAGCGGGAGCCAATGCCGCTGATCCAGCGCTCAGCCTCACATCCGGCAGCGTGGCGCTGCAGGCGGGGGCGATGCCCTCGGTGGCGACGCAGGCAATACCGGTCACCAACCCCAACACCAACGTGTTTTTCTCGCCGGGGATCGACCCGGTCACCAGCAGCTACAACACCGGTCGCCTCGCCGGCACAACCGCCGGCGGCGCCGTCGATCTGGGCCTGGCCACGCTCGACCGCGTTGACGCTGCGGCCGATTTCTCCAGCGGCACCCTCTCCAGCGGCCTGGGCGGCAGCATCACCATCGCCACCGCGCAACCGCTCGTCGGCGGCTTCCTCTACGTCGGCGTGCGGTCCAAATCCGACATCATCATCACCGTGTCGGACGACACCGTGGCGCCCACGGCCAGCGCATCGCTGAACTTCCAGGGAACCAATGGCAGCTATGGCCTCGCTACGGTCTTCGGCAACAATGACACCGTGCGGCTCGGCGAGGGTGCCTTCGCCGGTTTCGGTGCCGGCGACGACCAGTTGTTCGGCGGTTTGGGCAATGACACCCTATGGGGTGCCGGCGGCAATGACACCATCAATGGCGGGTTCGGTGACGATGAACTGAATGGCGGCGCCGGTGACGACGTGATCTATGGCGGCAGTCCCTCAGGCAGCCCCGGTTCGGATCGGGACACCATCGACGGCGGCGCCGGCAATGACGCGCTTTATGGTGACGTTGGAGAAGACATTCTGATCGGTGGATTGGGCGTGGATACCCTGGTCGGCGGCGAGGGAAATGACACCTATTACGTCGATAACTTCAACGACCAAGCCACCGAGCTGCTGAGGAGCTTTTCCGGCTTTAACTTCCTAGCGGGCTCCGCCGACCAACTCTTCTCCACCGCCGACCGCTACTACCTCCAGCGCGGCATCGAAATAGGCCGCCTCATCGGCACCGGCCTCGCCCTGTGGGGGACCATCGATGACGACACGCTCGTCGCCAACCCCGAACGCGGCTCCTTCCTTGATGGTGGCGCCGGCAATGACACGATCTACGGCGGCGCCTTCAACGACACCCTGATCGGCGGCGCCGGCGATGACGAAATCCGTCCCGGCCTGGGCGTGGACATCGCATCCGGCTGGACCGGCAACGACCAATACGTGATCGAGGACGCCCGCACCCAGATCAACGAAGCCCCCGGCGAGGGCACCGACACCGCCTGGGTCACCGTCAACGGTTTTTCGCTCTGGCTCAATGTGGAGATCGGCCGCCTCATCGGCGCCGGCGCCAACCAACTCGACGGCTCGGCCGGCGATGACACGCTGGTCGCCAACCCCGTCGAGGGGTCCTTCCTGCGCGGTCTCGGCGGCAATGACACCCTCTGGGGCAGCGGCCTGAACGATACCCTAGTGTCCTGAACCAGAAGTTCGCTTCATCACACTAAACCATCCCTTGGCGTATTGAAGGTACAGAAGCGCTCGATGCTGGCCAGGATATCGTCAGCCGACTTGAACCATCGGAATGGCTTGGGGCTTGCGTTGTGGTGCTCGATGAAGCGTTCGATGGCCTGGTGCAGGTCTGCCACGCTGCGGTGCACGCCGCGCCGCAGCTGCCGCTCGGTGAGCAGCGCGAAGAAGCGCTCGACCTGGTTTATACCAAGTCCCTGAAGACCTGACTCAAAAAGGGGATTCCCCGACGCGGCGGCGATCTGATTCATGTGTGGACGGCCCCTTCGAGACAAGGGGTTTGGACGCGGATGACGAGGTCTGGATGCGGT
>JAESFS010000108.1_pt1 | contig 27416 bp, 26 predicted proteins | sample 9269441 | NCBI WGS metagenome assembly JAESFS01 (sample SAMN14502548, study PRJNA617105) | algae metagenome | isolation source: Scytolyngbya sp. HA4215-MV1 and co-occurring heterotrophs from sample from... | place: USA: Laie Falls, Oahu, Hawaii | collected 2010-08-22
GCCGGCGAGTTCTCGCTCCCAACTCAGCAGTGACCCTGACCACGCCGCCACCGACATACACGCCTCCCGAATCGTCTCAGGAGGTAAGCGAATCAGATAGATCGATAAAGTGCAACTGTAGTACTAGCGTGCCTGACAAAAGAGTCAGGCGTGGTGGCAGGCGACCTGCGCGCCGTTTTCGCGCGGCGTCAGCGCCGGCCTCTCCTGCCGGCATAGTTCTGTCGCCAGTGCGCAGCGTGGGGACTTAGCGTGCCTGACAAAAGAGTCAGGCGTGGTGGCAGGCGACCTGCGTGCCGTTTTCGCGCGGCGTCAGCGCCGGCCTCTCCTCCCGGCATAGCGCCGTCGCCAATGCGCAGCGGGGGTGGAAGGCGCAGCCCGGCGGGGGCGCAAGGGGCGAGGGCAATTCGCCGCTGATCGGCTCGAAGCCCGGACCGCCCGCGGTATCATCCAGCCGCAGCTTTGGGACCGAGGCCAATAGCGCCCTCGTATAGGGGTGGCGCGGCGCGTCATGCACCAGCGCCGCTGCCCCCAGTTCCACCACACGGCCGAGATACATCACCGCCACCCGGTCCGAGACATGCCGCACCACGGCCAGGTCATGCGAGATGAACAGGCTGGTAAGGCCCAGCGCCTGGCGCAGGTCCAGGAAGAGGTTCAGCACCTGCGCCTGGATCGACACGTCCAGCGAGGCCACGGGCTCGTCGCAGATCAGCACCTCGGGCTGCATGGCCAATGCGCGGGCGATGGCGATGCGCTGGCGCTGGCCGCCCGAGAATTGATGCGCGAAGCGTTGGGCGAAGCCGGCATCCAGCCCCACCCGCGCCAGCCATTCCGCCGCCAGCGCGGGGGCGGCGGCGCGGCTGACCAGGCCGTGTGCCACGGGGCCTTCGGTGATCGCCTCGCCCACCCGCATGCGCGGGTTGAGCGAGGCATAGGGGTCCTGGAAGACGGTCTGGATGCGGGTCGTGGTCTTGCGGCCATGGGCCATGGGGGGGGTGCCGTTCAGCAACACGCGGCCGGCGGAGGGCGCGATGATGCCGGCCAGCATGCGGCCGAGGGTGGATTTGCCGCAGCCCGATTCGCCGACCAGCCCCAGGGTTTCGCCCCGACTGACGCTGAGGCTGACATCGCTCACAGCCTGCACCGCGCGGGCCTCCACGGCGGCGCCCAGCAGGCCCGCGATGCGCTCACCCAGGCTGATGCTGGGCGCGAATTGGCGGGAGACGCCCTCGGCCACGAGAATCGCGGTCATGCCGGACCACCCAGCGGATGGTGGCAGAGGGCGAGGCGACCCGTGGCCTCGCGCCGTGGCGGGGGTGTTGTGCAGAGGCCATCGGCATGCCCGCAGCGCGGCGCAAAGGGACAGCCCGGCGGCAGGTCGAGCAGCGAGGGGGTGTTTCCGGGGATCTGCCGCAGCCGCCCGCCGGGCACCGCCATGGCCGGCAGGCTGTCCAGCAGGCCGCGCGTGTAGGGGTGCCAGGGTTCGCGCAGCACCTCGCCGACCGGCCCGCTTTCCACGATGCGCCCGGCATACATCACCATCACCCGATCGGCGATCGCCGAGACCGTGGCGAGGTCGTGCGAGATCCAGATCAGCGCCGCCCCGGTGTCGCGCACCAGCATGCGCATCTCGGCCAGGATCTGCGCCTGGATCGAGACATCGAGTGCGGTGGTCGGCTCATCGGCGATGATCAGCGCCGGGCCATGCAGCAGGGCGATGGCGATGGCGACGCGCTGGCGCATGCCGCCCGAGAATTCATGCGGATAGGCGCCGAGGCGCGCTGCCGCGTCGGGAATGCCCACGCGGGTGAGGGTGCGGGCCGCGAGGTCGCGCGCCGCCGCCTCGCCGACGCTTTGATGGGCGCGCACGGCCATGATCATCTGCTCGCCCACGCTCAGCACCGGGTTCAGCGTCGCCGCGGGGTCCTGGAAGACCATGGCGATCCGGCTGCCGCGCAGGGCGCGCATCGCGCTGGGTGCCATGCCCACCAGCTCCTGCCCATCGAAGCGGATGGAGCCGCCGGCGATGCGGCCCGGCGCGTCGACCAGGCCGATCAGCGAAAAACCGGTGACGGACTTGCCTGAGCCGCTTTCGCCCACCAGGCCCAGCACCTCGCCGCGCGCCAGGCTGAAGGAGACGCCATCGACGGCGCGCAGCACGCCGCCGCGCGTCGGGAATTCGGTGCGAAGGTCGCGCACTTCGAGCAAAGCGCTCATCGCCGCAGCCTGGGGTTCAGCTGGTCGCGCAGCTGGTCGCCCACGATGTTGATGGCGACGATCAGGATGATCAGCGCCACGCCGGGATAGACCGAGATCCAGGTCCGCCCGCTCATCATGTAGGGGAAGCCGTTGGAGATCAGCATGCCCAGCGACGGCTCGGTGGGCGGCAGGCCTAGGCCCAGGAAGGAGAGCGTTGCTTCCAGCGAAATCGCACTCGCCACCTGCACCGTGCCCACCACGATGAGCGGCGGCAGGCAATTGGGCAGGAGGTGGCGCAGCACGATGCGCAGGCCCGGCAGCGGCGTGGAACGCGCGGCCTCGATATAGTCCTTCTGCCGCTCGGCCGCTGCCGCGCCATAGGCCGTACGGGCGAAATAGGCGTATTGCGCGGCGACCAGCGCCACCACCAGCGGCACCTTGCCCTGGCCCAATATGGCCACCAGCACCAGCGCCAGCAGGATGGCGGGGAAGGAGAGCTGGAGGTCGACCACCCGCATGATCACACCCTCGACCCAGCCGCCGGCATGGGCGGCGAGGATGCCGAGCCCGGTGCCGATGGCCAGCGAGACCGCACCAGCCGCCAGCCCCATCTGCAGCGAGATGCGCAGGCCGTAGAGGATGGCCGAGAAGAGGTCGCGCCCCTGCGCATCGGTACCCAGCCAATGGGCGTAGCCGCCCGAGCCCACGAAGCCGGGCGGGCGCCTCGCATCCATCAGGTCGAGATTGGCGAGGTCATAGGGGTCCTGCGGCGTGATCCAGGGCGCGCCGAGGGCGGCCGCGATGATGGCCAGCACCACAAGGGCGGCCAGCAGCGCCACCCGGTTCTCGGCATATTCGGCGAGAAAAGCCTTCATGCCGCGCGCCCCCGCCGGCGCAGCCTGGGGTCCAGCGCGGCGTAGGTCAGATCGACCACGAGGTTGATCATCACGAAAAGGAAGGCGACGAGGACGAGGTAGCCCACCATCACCGGCCGATCGAGGGCGACGATGCTCTCGATGATCAGCTTGCCCACGCCGGGCCAGGAGAAGATCGTCTCCGTCACCACCGCGAAGGCCAGGGTGGAACCGAATTCGAGGCCCAGGACCGTCACCAGGGGGATCGCGATGAGGCGCAGCACGTGGCGGCGCAGGATGGTGTGTTCGGCCAGGCCCGCGGCGCGGGCGAATTTCACCGTGTCGGATTGCATGAGCTCGCGCGTGCCGGCGCGGGCCAGGCGGATCATCAGCGCCAGTTTGAACAGGCAGAGATTGAACGCGGGCAGCGCCAGGTGCTGCAGCCCATTGGCGGTGAGGAAGGACCATTCGGCGCCGAGGAAGAACACCGTCTCGCCCCGATTGCCCGCCGGCAGCCAGCCGAGATAGACGGCGAAGAACAAGATGAGGATCAGCCCCACCCAGAAGCTCGGCACCGAGAAGCCGAGCACCGAGCCCGCCATCACCGCGCGGGAGAAGGGGTTTTCGGGCCGATAGCCCGCGTAGATGCCCAGCGGCACGCCGAGCAGCACGCCGATCAGCACCGCAGCCAGGGCCAGTTCCAGCGTCGCCGGCAGGCGCGCCATCACCAGATCCAATACCGGGATGTTGAAGACGAAGGAACGGCCGAGATCGCCGCGCAGCAGCCTTCCCAGGAAGGTGAGATATTGCTCCCACAAGGGTCGGTCGAGGCCATAGGCGCGGATCGCGGCCTCGCGGATATCCTGCGTCGCGTCGGGCGAGATCATGACGTCGATCGGGTTGCCGATGGCGTGGACGCCGGCGAAGACCAGCGCCGACATCGCCAGCATGACGAAGGCGGCCTGGATCACGCGCTGAATGAGGAAGCCGAGCATGTCCACCCTGCTATTGAGGATGGACACGAGCCGCAAGCGCCTTACCTTCACGCAATTCGCACGAAACCCCGGAGCCCAGCCGATGCCGCGCCAGTTCAGCCACCGATTGCTTGCCCTTGCGGCAGCCACCGCCATCACCTCGGCGGCGGGGGCGCAGACATTGACCATCGGCGTGCGCGCCGGGCCGGAATCGATCGACCCGCATTTCACCGCCACCGGCACCCACGCCGAATCGCTGACCCATGTCTTCGACACGCTGACCCGCACCGGCGACCAGTTGCAGATCCTGCCCGGCATCGCCGAATCCTGGCGCGTGCTGAACCCCACGACCTGGGAGTTCAAGCTGCGCCAGGGTGTGCGCTTCCATGACGGCTCGCCGATGACGGCCGAGGATGTCGTGGCCTCGATCCGACGCATGCAGCAGCTTTCCGGCCCCAACCCCACGCGCATCTATGTCCGCCGTGTGCAGGAGATGCGCATTGTCGATGCGCACACCATCCATGTCGTGACCGATGGGCCGGCGCCGACGCTGCCCAATGATTTCATCCGCGTCTTCATCACCCAGGCCCGCGCCACGGCGGGGCTGACGCCCGAGACCAGCAACGAGGCCTTCAACACCGGCCGCGCCGCCATCGGCACCGGACCCTATCGCTTCGTCTCCTGGACGCCGCGCGAGCAATTCGTGGTCGAGCGCTTCGATGATTACTGGGGCGGGCGGCAGCCCTGGGCGCGGCATGTGCGGCGCGAAATTCCCAATGATGCGGCGCGGGTGGCGCAGCTGCGCACCGGCCAGGTCGACATGATCGTGCGCGTGCCGGCGGCCGATGTGCAGACGCTGGAGCGCGAGGCGTCGCTGCGGGTGGTGCGGGCCGACACCGTCTATGTCTTCAACCTTCAGTTCGATTTCCGCGAGAACACGCCGCAGGTCACGGCGCGTGACGGTTCGCGGCTGGCCGCCAACCCCTATCGCGATGCCCGCGTGCGCGAGGCGATGGACCTGGCCATCGACCGCCGTGTGCTGGCGGAGGTGGCGATGGAGGGGCTCGGTACGCCGGTCAGCCAAATGGTGACGCCGGGGATTTTTGGCTACAATACCGCGCTGACCATCCCCACGCCCAACCTGGCGCGCGCGCGGACCCTGCTGACCGAGGCGGGCTTCCCGCAGGGGTTCCGCATGGCGCTGAACTTCACCAATGACCGCCTGCCGGGCGACCGTTCGGTGGGCACGGCGATGGCGCAGATGCTGGCGCGTATCGGCATCGAGGTGCAGGCGGCGGGGCAGCCGGCGGCGGTGATTTTCCCGGCCCGCGCGCGCGGCGAACTTTCGAACATCATGGCGGGGTGGGGGACGCTGACGGGGGAGGCGAACTACACGCTGTCCTCCAACGCGCATACCAACAACCCCCAGCTGCGCCTGGGCGCCTTCAACTGGCATGGCTATTCCAACGCGGAGATGGACCGGCTGATCCAGGCCGCTGCGGTGGAGCTGGATGATGCCCGCCGGGCGCAATTGCTGCAGGAGGCGGCGGCGCTGTTCAACCGCGAGCGGGTGGCCATTCCGCTGACCTCCATCGTCAGCGTCTGGGCCATGCGGCGCGACCGGGTGGAGATGCCGCGGGGGCGGGCGGATGAGGAGACCTACGCCATGGATGTCCGCCCGGTAGCCCGGTGAGAATAGCGGATTGCCACTGGCGCGAGATCGAGGCGTATCTCACCCGCGATGACCGCTGCGTGCTGCCCTTCGGCAGCACCGAGCAGCATGCGGGACTGTCACTGTGCACCGATGCCATTCTGGCGGAGCGCGTGTCCGTGGAGGCGGCGGAGCCCTTGGGCGTGCCTGTCTACCCGGCCATGCCTTTCGGGTTGGCACCGTATTTCGCGGCTTATCCAGGGAGTGTCAGCCTGCGGGTGGAAACCTTGCTGGCGGTGGCGCGTGATTTGATCGGGAGCGTGGCGCAGGCCGGCTTTCGTCGCATCCTGCTGGTCAATGGCCATGGCGGGAATGCGCCGGTGGGCGCGTTGGCGCAGCAGATCATGGCGGAGCGGCCCGAACTCTCGATCCGTTTCCACAATTGGTATAACGCGCCGGAGACCTGGGCGGTGGCGCAGGCGGCCGATGCTTCGGCCAGCCACGCCAATTGGTTCGAGAATTATCCCTGGACGCGACTGGCCCATGCCCCGGCACCAGCCGGCCGCAAGCCCGGGGTGGATATGGCGCTGCTGCGCGCCAGCAACCCTGCCGATACCCGCAAGCTGCTGGGCGATGGCTCCTTCGGTGGCCCCTGGCAGATGGAGGACGATGTGATGGACAGGCTGTGGAAGGCCGGTGTGGCCGAAACCCGTGCGGCACTGGAGGGACCATGGCCGAGCCGATAGTGATCTGGGGCGCCGGCGCAATCGGCGGCACCATCGGCGCCTTCTGGGCGCGGGCGGGGCATGAGGTGCTGCTGGTGGACCAGGTGGAGGCGCATGTGCGGGCATGCCGCAGCACGGGCCTGGTGATTTCCGGCCCGGTCGAGAATTTCACCCAGGTGATCCCGGCGGTGACGCCGGCGGAGCTCACCGGCCGCTATCGCCGCATCGTGCTGGCGGTGAAGGCGCAGGCGACGCGCGACGCCATGGCCATGCTGGCGCCGCATCTGGCCGAGGATGGTTTCGTGCTCTCGGCGCAGAACGGGCTGAACGAGATCGCCATCGCCAAGGCGGTGGGGCCGGCGCGCACCATGGGCTGTTTCGTCAATTTCGGCGCGGATTGGCATGGGCCGGGTGAGATTCTGTACGGCAATCGCGGCGCGCTGGTCATCGGCGAAATCGATGGCAGCGTGCAGGCGCGCACGCGCGACATGTTCGAGCTCGGGAAAATCTTTGAGCCCGATGCGGTTCTGACGAAGGATGTCTGGTCCTATCTCTGGGGCAAGCTCGCCTATGGCGCCATGCTCTTCGCCACCGCGCTGAACCACGACAGCATGAGCGAGAATTTTGCCGACCCCCAGCGGATGCCGGTGTGGCTGGCGCTGGGGCGGGAGGTGGCGGCCACCGCGCTGGCCCGTGGCGTGACGCCGCGCGGTTTCGGCGGCTTCGAGCCGATGGCCTTCGCACCGGGGCGGGCGCCGGCCGACGGCGAGGCGATCATCCATTGGTTGCGCGACTACACCGCGGTGGGCGCCAAGACGCATTCGGGCATCTGGCGTGACCTCGCCGTTCGCAAGCGCAAGACGGAGGCCGAGGCACAGATCGCCATCATCCCGCCGCTCGCGGCCGAGCATGGCATCGCGACACCGGCGCTCAGCGCGCTGTGCCGGCTGATCGGTGAGATCGAGGCCGGGCAGCGTGAGCAATCGCCCGAGAGTTTCGCGGCGCTGCTGGCGGCGCTCTGAGGCGGCGCTCTGAGGGAGCGCTTCCGGCGGCGGACTGTGCCGCTCAGATTGGCAGCCTGACCCGTGCCCGCAGCCCGCCCATCGGGCTTTCCTCCAGCATGATCTCGCCGCCATGCCGGCGTACCGCGTCGCGCGCGATGGCGAGGCCGAGGCCGGTGCCGGTGGCCGAGCCGGAGGCGAAGGGCTTGAAGGCCGCCTCGCGGGCCGCTGCGGGAATGCCCGGGCCATCATCATCGACGGTGATCTCGGCCCAGTTGCCGCGCGGCACGGCGCCCATGCGCACGATGCCGGCGTGGCGGCGGGCATTGTCGAGCAGATTGCCCAGCGCCCGGCGCAACCCGTTTTCGCGCAGGCGCAGGCGCAAGGCTTCCGGCGCCTGCAGCGTCACATCGCCACCGCTGCGCCTGGCGGCCGCGCAGATGTCCTCCAGCAAGGGCACCAGGTCCATCTCGCGCGCCGCCTCCAGCCCCTCGCCACGGGCGAAGGCGAGGTAGGTCTCGACGAGGCGCTCCATCTCCTCGGTGTCCTGCACCAGGGCGGCGATGTCCTCGGCGATCGCCTCGTCGCGCGGCAGCATGGCCAGGCTGAGGCGCATGCGGGTGAGCGGCGTGCGCATGTCGTGGCTGATGCCCGCCAGCATCTCGGTGCGCTGGCTGACGAAGCGGCGGATATTGTCCTGCATCGTGTTGAAGGCGATGGCGGCCTGGCGGACCTCGATGGCGCCCTCGGGCTTGATCGCGCCGACATCGCGCCCCTGGCCGAAATCCTCGGCGGCGGTGGCGAGGCGGCGGATGGCGCGGACCTGGTTGCGCATGAACAGCACGGCGATGAGTGCCAGCAGCCCGGCCGAGCCCACCAGCCAGATGACGAAGAGGTAGAGGGTGGCGCTGAACAGCCGCTTGCGCGGCACCTCGATGTCGAGCACGCCGGTGTCGAGCTGCACGCGCACCACGATGTTCTGCGGGTCGCTCAGCCAATCCGCGTCGAAGGGCAGGCCGACGAGGCGGGTGAGCGCCTGCGCCAGGTCGGTCTCCAGCGGCAGCAGCGGGGACCAGGGTGGCCGGGCGGGAATGGCACCGAGATGGACATTGGGCTCGAAGGCGATGCCCAGGCCCAGGCGCCAGGTCGTCTCGCGCATGATGATGGGATGCGCCTCCTCCGGCGCGTGGGAGAGCAGTTGCGCCACCATGCCGATCTCGCCGGCCAGCGAGGTGGCGAGGCGGCGGGAGATGACATCGACATGCCCGCCATAGAAGGCCGTCAGCGCCACCGCCTGGACGATCAGCAGCGGGCCCAGGATGAGCAGCAGCGAGCGTGCCAGCAGGCCGCGCGGCGCGAAGCGGCGCAGGCCGCGCCGCGGGGCGGGCAGCGCGGTGGGCTGGGCGCCGGGCTGGACGGGCAGGGCGGTGCTCACGGCCCCGGTCTCAGCACATAGCCCTTGTGGCGGATGGTGTGCAGGAAGCGCGGCTCGCGCGGGTCGGGCTCGATCTTGCGCCGCAGGCGGGTGACCTGGACATCGACGGCGCGTTCGCCGGCATCGGGCGTGCCCAGGGCTTCGGCGATGTATTCGCGGCTCAGCACCTCGCCCGGGCGGCGGGCGAGGGCGGCCAGCAGCGCCGTCTCGCCGCCGGTCAGCCTGGTGGTGCCGGAGGGGCCGCGCAGTTCGCTGCGGTCGGGGTCGAACCACAGCTCGCCGAGCTGCACCGGGCCGGCGGGGGCGCTGGGCTGGGGCGGCGGGGCGGCGCGCTTGAGAATTGTGCGGATGCGAAAGGCGAGCTCGCGCGGGTCGAAGGGTTTTGCGAGGTAGTCATCGGCGCCGTGCTCGAAGCCGGCCACGCGGTCATCGGGGTCGCCACGGGCGGTGAGCATGAGGACGGGGACCTCGCGGCCCTCGCGCCGCAGGCTGTCGACCAGTTCGAGGCCGGTTTCGCCCGGCATCATCACATCGAGCACCAGCAGGTCGAAGGCCACGGCCTTGAGTGCGGCGCGGGCTTCGGCCGCATCGGCCGCGGGTGTCACCCGAAAACCGTTCTCGGTGAGGAAGCGCTGCAGCAGGCTGCGCAGGCGCGTGTCGTCATCGACGACGAGGAGATGCGGCTGGTCGCTCATCCCTGGGCCGCCCTTTCAAGGCGCTCGAGCTCGGCGCGCGCCTCCTCGCCCATCAGGCCCCGCATGACGCGGCGGAAGCCTTCCACCGCGGCGGGGCCGGCCTCGCGATAGGCCCGCATCACCCATTCGCGCTGGCAGTCATAGAGCTGGCGTTCCAGGGCAGCGCCCTTGTCGGTGAGGCTGAGCAGGCGCTGGCGCTTGTCCGACCGACCCGCGGCCTGGGTGACATAGCCATCCTCGATCATCGGTTGCAGCACGCGGCCCAGCGATTGCTTGGTGATGGCCAGGATGCTCAGCAGGTCGCCCACCGTGATGCCCGGCGCGCGGCCGACGAAGTGCAGCACGCGGTGATGGGCGCGGCCCATGCCGAGTTCGGCCAGCAGGCGGTCCGGCCCCGCGGTGAAGTCGCGATAGCCGAAGAACAGCAGGTCCTGCGCCAGCCGCAACTCCGATTCGCGCAGGAAGAGCAGGTTGCTGCCCGCCACGCCGCTGCCCTGGGCAGCCTCCCGCGGCGTGGCCGGCATGGCTGCCATGCTGGGTTGTTTGGTCAGCATTGTTGACGCTTCTCCGCGTGATGTTCTAAAACGTCGCTACTGAACGCAAGATTGTTACGTCATAATCACCATAATCGACATAAAACAGGAGACACGACATGGCACTGATCCCCTTCGATGACCGCGACGGCTTCATCTGGCTCGACGGCCATATGGTGCCGTGGCGCGAGGCCAAGCTGCACGTCCTCTCCCATGCCCTGCATTATGCCTCCGCCGTGTTCGAAGGCGAGCGTTGCTATTCCGGCAATATCTTTCGGCTGCGCGACCATACCAACCGGCTGCTGGAATCGGGCAGAATTCTGGGGTTTGAAATCCCCTGGACGGCGCAGCAGATCGATGATGCCTGCGACGCGGTGGTGAAGGCGAACGGTTTTACGGAGGCCTATGTCCGGCCGATCGCATGGCGCGGTGCGGAGGAGATGGGCGTGGGGGCCAAGGCCACCAAGATCCACCTCGCGATCGCGACCTGGGAATGGGGTGCCTATTTCGGCGTGGAGCAGCGGATGAAGGGGGTGCGACTGGATCTGGCGAAGTGGCGGCGCCCGGCGCCGGATACCGCGCCGACCGCCTCCAAGGCCGCGGGCCTCTACATGATCGGCACCATGAGCAAGCATGCGGCGATGGATGCGGGTTTCGATGACGCCTTCATGCTCGACCACAAGGGCGATGTGGCCGAGGCGACGGGCGCCAATGCCTTCTTCGTGATGGAAGACGGGCGCATCCACACGCCGACGCCGACCTGCTTTCTGGATGGCATCACCCGGCGCACGGTGATGGCACTCGCCAAGAAGCGGCAGATGCCGATGGTGGAGCGGGTCATCCGGGCCGAGGAAATGGCCCATGCCAGCGAGGTGTTTTTGGCTGGCACGGCGGCGGAGGTGACGCCGGTGGCCTGCATCGGCGCGCTGACCTACACGCCGGGCGACATCACGAAGACGCTGATGGAGGATTACATGGCGCTGGTTCGCCAGGGGCCGGATGAGGTGATGAAGATCGTGGGGTAGGGGGTGCGCGCCATGCCCCGGCGCCGCGACGGGCGGTGGTGGGGCGTGGCGGCAGCGCTGCGAGTGACTTGACACATAGAGCTTAAAATCCTATTATCTGCGGGTTGTGTTGTTTGAAACCCGCATCCCGACCGCGCCCCGGCGCCTCCCTACGGCGGCGGCTGCCAACGGCCCCGCAGCTGTGCGGGGCGGCATGTTCGAAGTCCGCCGAATGTGAATGATCGCGATGGGGCTGGCGGCACCCGCCCCCTCACCGAAGATGGTGAATTTGTTCCTAAACGTGAATTTGCGCCATTGAATTTCGGGCAACCCACTGATTTTTCAGGAAAGTGGAATCGGCGCCCGAGTCAGGGCCGAGAGCGCCATATTCGCGGTGCGATACTCCGCCAGGATCGGCCCGATCCCCTGCGCCCCCAGCCTTGCCGCATGCATGGCGTGATAGGCCTCGGCCGCGCCGCGATCGGCGAAGAGATAGATCCCGCCGGCACGGCGGGCCGAAACATCCTCGGTCCAGATTTTCCAGATGAGACCGGGTTCCTGGGCGATGCTGCCGGCCAATGCCCGCAGTGCCGCCTGTTGTTCCGGCCCGCCTGGCGGGCGGGCCGGGAAGTCCATGATGAGCAGAACCGGCCCTTCAGCCGGATGCAGCGCAGCGCCGGCTTCAGCCGGCATAAGCCACCGTCTTCTGCGTCTGCGTCCCCAGCCCCTGCACGCCGAGATGCATGGTCTGGCCCGCCTTGAGAAAGACCGGCGAAGGCTTCTTGCCCAGGCCCACGCCCGGCGGTGTGCCGGTGAAAATCACATCGCCGGGATGCAGGGTGATGAAGTGGCTGACATAGCTCACCAGCGTCTTCACCCCGAAAATCATCGTGCGCGTGCTGCCATTCTGCTGCCGCACGCCATCCACATCGCAGAACATGTCGAGGTTCTGCGGATCCGGCACCTCGTCCTTGGTCACCAGCCAGGGGCCGACCGGGCCGAAAGTGTCGCAGCCCTTGCCCTTGTCCCAGGCGCCGCCGCGCTCGATCTGCCATTCCCGCTCGGAGACGTCATTGCCGGTGGCATAGCCCGCGACGTAATCCAGCGCCGCCTCCTCGCTCACGCAGGTGGCCTTGGTGCCGATGATGATGCACAGCTCCACCTCCCAGTCGCATTTCTGGGAGTTCTTCGGGATGATCACGTCGTCATTCGGGCCTGAGATCGCGCCATTCGCCTTCAGGAAGACGATGGGCTCCTTCGGAATCGCGGCCCCCGTCTCGGCCGCATGATCGGCATAGTTCAGGCCGATGCAGATGAGCTGCGAGAAACCCGAGACCGGCGGGCCGAGCCTGGGGTTGCCGGACACGGCCGGCAGGCCAGCCGGATCGAGTGCGGCCAGCTTGGCCAGGCCCGCGGCCGAGAGCACTGGCCCCGCAATGTCGGGCACCACGCCCGAGAGATCGCGGATCGTGCCGGCGGCATCCAGCATTCCGGGCTTTTCCTGGCCCGGTGGGCCATAACGCAACAATTTCATGGGGGAGTTCCTCTACCAGACGGCGCAGAATGTCAGCCGGCCAGCGCCACGTCCAGCAGGCGCTCCAGCACCTCGGGCTCCTGGGCGCCCGCGATGGCGTTGCTGCCGTCGACGACGAAGCAGGGCACGCCATTGATGCCCAGGCGATGCGCCCGGAGGTTCTCGGAATGCACGCCCTCGACCTCCTGGCCGGAGCCGAGGAAGGTGCGGGCGGCCGCCGTATCCATGCCCTCGGCGCCGGCCAGGGCCGCCAGCACCTCGTGATTGGCGATGTCCCGTCCCTCGCAGAAATGAGCGGAGAAGAGGGCCGGCACCATCCGGTCCGCCAGGCCATGCCTGGCCGCCCAGCGGACCAGGCGATGGGCGTCCAGCGTGTGTGGCACGCGGCGAATGGCATCGAATCGGAAGCCCAGGCCCTCGGCCCGGCCCAGTTCGGCGATGGTGCCGTGCAGGCGCCGCGCCCGGTCCTCGCCGCCGAATTTGCGCACCATGTAGTCCTGCCGCGGCACGCCGCCCGGTGCGATATCCGGATTGAGCAGGAAGGGCCGCCACTGCAATTCGACCGGCACTTCCGGCCGGTGGTCGAGCATCCGCATCAGCCGCGCGACCCCGAGATAGCACCAGGGGCAGACCAGGTCGAAGACGATTTCGACCGAAAGGCGCTCCCGCGGGCTCGCGATGTGGTTCACGGGAACATCGCCACCGCCCGGATCGGGCTGGCGCTGCCGCCGCGGATTTTCAGGGGAAAGCCGATGAAGGTGAAACGCCCCCGGCCGATCAGGGAATGCAGATTGGCGAGGCATTCCATGTGGGTGATGCCGAGTTCGCCGCAGGCCATATGGGCCAGGAAGTTCGGCTCGCCCTCCGGCGCGGGTGAGATCGCCTCGACGCCGAACATCCCTATGCCCTGCGCTGCCAGCCAATGAATGGCGGGCAATGAAAGACCCGGAAAATCATGCAGGTAACCGGGCTTTCCCAGCAGCCGCTCATTGGTCGCCATCCAGATCAGGATTGTGTCGCCCTTCTGGATCGTCTGGCCACTTGCGGCGACGGCCGCCTGCACCTCCTCCAGCGTCGCCGCGGTCTTGAGCGGGACATGGCTGAGGTCGATGCAGAAGGCGGAGGTGAAAAAATTCTCGAGCGGCATCTGCTCGACGGAGAGCGCCCCCGGCCGGGGGTCGAAATGCACCGGCGCATCGACATGGGTGCCGGCATGGTCGCTCATCGAGAGGTAGACGGCCTTGGAGGAGAAGACGGTGTTGCCGGCGTATTTCTTCTCGTCATGGTCGCCCCAGACCGTCATCACCACCGGCGGGTGGCTGGGATGGGTCTGGGTGCGATGGAAGATTTCGCGCGAGAGGTCGACGAATTCGGGCATATCGATCAGATTCCGTTCGCGCCAGCATCGCACATGTAGCGGTTCAAATGGTAGGGCTGCGCGGCGAGGCCCGGGCAGAAGCTGTTCACCACCGGTTCCAGTCGCTCATAGAGACCCTTCATGCCGGCACTCAGCCCCTCCAGCCGCTCGCGCGCGGCTTCGGCGTCGCGGGCTAGCTTGGTGATGTCCAGCTTCGTATGCTTGCGGTTGTAATAGACGAATTCGCCGCCGATCATGGTGTGCTTCACGCCAGATGAATCCTCGGCATGAACGAGTTGGTTCACCGTCCAATTGTGCGGGATCCAGCCGAAGGAATTGAGGTCCAGGAAGACGATATCGGCCTTCATCCCCGGTGCCAGCGCGCCGATATCCTTGAAGCCGAGTGCCTTGGCCGAGCCGACCGTCGCGGCATTATAGACCTCCTCGACGCTCGCCCAGCGCGTGTTGTCCGGCGTCTGGATATGGCTGAGCATGGCGGCGTAGCGCATCGCTTCGTACATGTTGCCATTGTCCGAGCAGTTCACCCCGTCGGTGCCGACGCCGACATTGACGCCAATCTCCAGCGCGCGCTTCAGCCGGAACATCCCATTGCCCAGCCGCATGTTGGAGCCCGGGTTGTGCGCCAGCGACCCGCCATGGTCGCGCACGATCTTCATGTCCTCGTCATCGAGCCAGATGGCGTGGGCGGCGGTGAAGTGCTCATCGATCAAACCCAAGGCGTCCATGTGCTGGATCAGGGTCTTGCCGTAGCGCTTCATGCCGACGATGGCCTGGACCTTGCTCTCGCCGACATGGCTGTGCAGGCCGAGGCCGCGATCCTTGGCCAGCTTCTTGCAGCCGCACATGAAGGCGTCCGAGCAGTGATGCGGGATGGTCGGCGCCACCGCGGTGCGGATATCGGCGCTGTCCCAGGCCCAATTGTCCAGCACCCCGGCGATGGCGCCCAGCGTCTCCTCGGGCGCGCGGAGGCGGAGTTTCTGGACCTCGTTCTGCAACGGCTCCGGCAGGCTGTCGAAGAGGCCGGGGATGGCCTCATAGACCGTGCGGTCCGCCACCATGGGCGCGATCACGGCGCGCATGCCGACCTCCTGATAGGCCTCGGCGGCGGCGGCCATGCCCTCCTTCGACGGCAGGGGGAATTCGTAGAACAGGTCATAGGCCGCGGTGCAGCCCTTGCTCACCATCTCGGCGGCGCAGATCGTGGTGCTGAGCTTCTTGTCCTGCAACGAGCGGCCGCCGGAAATCCAGGGGGCCGCGGCCAGCAGCAATTCGAGCGTCCAGCGGTCACCCTGGCCGCGCGCCAGGCCGCCATGGCCGTGGGTGTGGGCATTGATCAGGCCGGGATGCATCAGCAGGTCCGTGGCGTCCACCACCTCGGCGCTGTCGGGGGCGGCGAGGCCCGGGCCCATTTCCAGGATGACGCCGTCCTTGATCAGGATATCGACCTGCGCGGCCCGGCGCAGCGACGCATCGGCCAGCCGGCCGCCGCGGATGATGGTATAGCCGGGTTTCATGGTGGCCATTGTCAGTCTCTTTCAGGCAGGGGTCACGGGCGTGGCGCTGGACGACCAGGGGAAGAGGATCCTCTCCACCAGCCCCACCACCACGAAAAGCAGCATGCCCATCAGCGCCAGCACCACCACGGCGGCGAAGGCCAGCGGCGTGCGGAAGAAGGCCATCGAGGTCTGGATGAGATAGCCCAGCCCGGCATCGGCGCCGACGAATTCGGCGACCACCGCGCCCACAACACTCAGCGCCGCCGCCACCTTCAGCCCGCCGAAGACGAAGGGCACGGCGAAGGGCAGGCGGATGCGCAGCATCTGCTGCAAGCGCCCGGCGCGGCAGGCACGGCCGAGTTCGATCAGTTCGGGTGGCGTCGCCAGCAGCCCTGCCACCGCGGCCACGACGAGTGGGAAGAACGCCACCAGGAAGGTCACGATGACCCGCGGCACCTCATTGGCGCCGAGGGCGATGATCAGGATCGGCGCCAGTGCCACCTTCGGGATGGATTGCGTGATCACCAGCACGGGATAGATCGCGGCCGAGATCACCGGGGATGCCGCAATCACCATGGCCAGCGGCAGCGACACCGCGACCGAGGCGCCGAAGCCCAGCATCACCGTGGTCAGCGTCGACAGCGTATGGCCCAGCAACGTGGGCCAGATCGCGATGGCGGAAGCCAGGATCACGCTGGGCGCGGGCAGGATGAATTCGCGGATACCGAAGAAGCGCACCGCGCCCTCCCAGAGCGCGAAGAACAGCACCACGGTGATGAGGCCTGGCAGGGAATTACGCAGCATGCGCCACCCGGTTGTAGATGGTGGCGCGGATACGCTGTGCCGCCTCGTGGAAGGCGGCCTCGCCCTCCTGCTCGAAGCCGCGCGGGCGGGGCAGGGCGATCGGCACGATATCGGCGATGCGGCCCGGCCGCGGGCTCATCACCACCACGCGGTCGGCCAGCAGCACGGCCTCGGAAATGGAGTGCGTCACGAAGAGCACCGCGGCCCCGGTCTCCTGCCAGATCCGCAGTAGTTCCAGGCTCATCTCCTCGCGCGTCAGGGCATCGAGCGCGCCGAAGGGCTCGTCCATCAGCAGCACGCGGGGCTGTTGCAGCAGCGCACGGCAAATCGCGACGCGCTGCTGCATGCCGCCCGACAACTCGCGCGGCAGCTTCGTCTCGAAGCCGGCAAGCCCGGCGGTGGCCAGCAGCGCCCGCGCCCGCGCCTCGGTATCGCCCCCGGCCTTTCCCATCAGTCGCAGCGGGAAGGTCACGTTGCGCAGCACATCGGCCCAGGGCAGCAGGGTGGGCGCCTGGAACACCATCGCGGTCTCGGCCGAGGGCTCGGTGACGCGCCTTCCCGCCACCTCCACGGCACCAGTTGTCACCGGCACCAGCCCCGCCACCAACCGCAGCAGGGTGGATTTGCCGCAGCCCGAGGCGCCGACGATGGCGACGAATTCGCCGGGCGCCACATCCAGCGACACCTCCTCCAGCGCCGTCACCTTCGAACCATCGCGGCCGGAAAAAATCTTGCCGACCGCGTCCAGCCGGATCACGGCAGGAAGCTGGTGTTGATCGCCTGGGCGGGGTCCCAGTTCGGTTCCATCTGCAGCGAGGAGGCGACGTTCTGCCAGGTGAAGGCCAGGCGGTCGGGCGCCAGGCGGCCGAGGCCGGTCTGCCGCTGATGCTCGTTGAATACATAGGTCATGACCGCACGCAACGAACCCTCGCAGTCGATCTGCTCGACCTCGGGGTTGCGGGCGACGTGCAGCCGGCATGCCTCGGGCTGGTTGTCTCGCGCCCATTCCAGGCTGCGGACGGCGCCGCGAAGGAAGCGGCGCACCAGGTCCGGGTTCTGCTGGATGATTGCGTCCTGGGTGATCAGCGCGGTCGAGTAGATGGCGAAGCCCGTCTCGACGAAGGGCAGCGCGATGATCTCCTCACCCGCGCGCTGCGCCTGGCGGTTCTGGTAGAAATGATGGATCGCGAAGAACGGCGCGGCGTCGACGCGGCGGCTGATCAGCATCGCCGCCATCGCCGAGGCGTCCATGTTCACCCAGGTGATGCGCTCCGGATCGGTGCCCGCCCGGCGCGCCACTTCTGGGAAATACAGCCGGTGGCTGTTGCCCGGCGTGATGGAGATGCGCTTGCCCTCCAGGCCGCGGAAGCTGGTGATGCCCGAGCTGCGCAGCACGAAGAGGGAATGCGGCGAATGGGTATAGACCTGCATGATCGCCGTCATCGGCACCTGCTGCCGGGCACGGGCGGCCATGACGGGGCCGATATCGGCGACGCCGAATTGCGCGGCCCCGGCGCCCACCTTGTTCACCGTATCGCCCGAGCCGAAGCCGCGGGTGAGCGAGATGTCGATGCCATTCTCGCGCCAGAAGCCGCGGGCGGCGCCGGCATACCAGGCGGCATGCTCGCCAGTGGGGATCCAGTCCATCTGGAACAGGGCGCGGTCGAGGGGCTGGGCCTGAGCCCGCCCCGCCAGGATCGCCGCAAGGAACAGAACAACGAAGCGCATGCAAACCTCCCACAGTTGGTGACGGCGGGGCGCAGATGCCCAACCCTCACCCTGCCATTGACTGCCGGCTTCTCCCTGGGCGCGATGCTGCACGCTCAGGCCGGGCGGCGCAACCCGGGTCCTGGCGCATGAGCCGTTGCGCTGGAAAGACCGGATCGGATGTATCATCCCATCAAATCAACACGGGAGCGCGCGAGGTGAGCGCCGGGTCCTTCAGTGGAAGAAGCGTCCGGAATCGATCACCACGGTCTGCCCCGTCATGGTCTCGGTGCGGCACATCGTCAGCACCATTTCCGCGCAATCATCCTTGTCCGCCGCCCGCTTGAGCAGCGAGCCGGCGGCCGAGCGCTCGACCTGTTCCTGGCGCAGGTTGGCGGTGGCGCGGGTGCCCTCCAGCAGCCCCGGCGCCACGCAATTCACCAGCGACTCGGGTGCCATGGCCACCGCCATGCAGCGTGTGAGGTGTATCAGCCCCGCCTTGGAGACGGCATAGGCGATGGAGGAGCCGGTGGGCCCGAGCCCTGCGACCGAGGCGATGTTCACCACGCGCCCAGCCCCTTGCGCCTTCATCACCGGCGCCACCGCGCGGGTGAGGCGCATGGGCCCGGTGAGGTTCACCGCCATCACCTTCTCCCACACCGCATCGGTCAGGGTCTCGAGCTCGGGGAAGGGGATGGCGATGTTGTAGGCCGCGTCATTGACCAGGATGTCGAGCCGGCCGAAGCGGGCGATCACCGCCGCCACCAGGGCCTCCGCCGCCGCGGGGTCCTCGAGGTCGCAGGCCATGGCCGCGGCCTGGATCTGGTGCCGGTCGGCGAGTTCGCGGGCCACCCCCTCGGCCTGCTCGCGGCTGCGGGCATAGACGACGGCGAGATGCACGCCCTCCCGCGCCAGGGCATGGCAGATCCGCTGCCCCAGCCCACCATTGCCGCCCGTGACGACCGCCACCTTGCCCCTGAGTTCCATGCGTATCCTCCTGCTTGCGGCGGAGGTTGCGCCCGGAAGACCCGGGCCGGCAAGCCGGGTTCAGTAGCGCTGCGGGACGTAAAGCTCGGTGGGCAGCGTCCGTCGCTCGTAATGCGGGTCGAAGACGCGCTCGGGCAGGCAGACCGGATTGTGCGGCACCTCCTCATAGGGAATGAGCGAGAGGAGATGCGCGATGCAGTTCAGCCGCGCCCGCTTCTTGTCATTGCCTTCCAGGATGTACCACGGCGCCTCGGGAATGTTCGTGCGCTCGAACATATCCTCCTTCGCCTTGGTGTATTGCTCCCAGCGGATGCGCGATTGCAGGTCCATCGGCGAGAGCTTCCACTGCTTGATCGGGTCGTGGATGCGCATGAGGAAGCGGTATTGCTGCTCCTCATCGGAAATCGAGAACCAGTACTTGATGACGATGATGCCGGAGCGAACCAGCATGCGTTCGAATTCCGGCACGTCGCGGAAGAAATCCTCGACCTCGGTCTCACCGGCAAAGCCCATCACGCGCTCGACGCCCGCACGATTGTACCAGCTGCGGTCGAACAGCACGATCTCGCCCGCCGCCGGCAGGTGGGAGACGAAGCGCTGGAAATACCACTGCGTCTTCTCGCGGTCCGACGGCGCGGGCATGGCCACGACGCGGCAGGTCCGCGGGTTGACGCGCTGGGTGATGCGCTTGATGGCGCCGCCCTTGCCCGCGCTGTCGCGCCCCTCGAAGAGCACCACGACCTTCAGGCCCTTGTGCATCACCCAGTCCTGCATCTTCACCAGCTCGGCCTGCAGGCGCAGCAATTCGCGGAAGTAGAAGTTGCGGTCGATCACCGGGCCCTTGCGGGCATTGTGGAGCGCCAGGAGTTCAGGCGGCAGGCGGCCGTCATCGATCTCCTGCTCCAGCTCCTCGTCGAAATCATCCTGCAGCTCGTGTTCAAGCCAGGATCGCTCGGTGGGCTCGGTCATCGGTTCAGACATTGCACACTCTCCATCGCCGCCAGGCCTGCGCATGAAGCCCAGGGCAGGCCAGAACTGTCGGTGTTGCCGCGATGCTGCCCGGCTTCGGGGATGCTTGCCATCCCCGTGAACGATGACAAATCCGCGGCAGCGTCCTCAAGCCGCGCCGAGCGCCAGTGCCGCGGCCACGCGCCGAGCGAAATCGGCAGGGTCGCGCGGGCCATCGCCATCCTGGATGAGGGCAAGGTCGAGCAGCACGCCCGCGGTCTCGGCCAGCTCCGTCTCCGGCAGCGCCGGGTCGGCCAGGCGGCGGATCAGGCTGTGGCGCGGATTGACCTCGAGCACCGGCAGCAGCCCGGGCGCACCCCGCCCGGCGCGGCGCATCATCCGGCTCATCTGCAGGTCGGGCCCATATTGCGGTGCGGCCAGCACGGCGGCGCTCTCCACCAGCCGCTCGGTCGAGCGGGCGTCGGAGATGTGGTCCTTCAGCACCTCTTTCAGCTTGGGCAGCAGCGCCTCAAGATCGGCCGCCTCACCCTCGGCGGCGCCGCCCTCGACCTTGGACAGATCCACAACACCCTGGGTGACGCTGCGGATCGGCTTGCCCTCGAAACTGTCCAGCCGCTCCGGCCAGAAGGCGTCGATGTTGTCGCTGAGCAGCAGCACCTCCACGCCCTTGGCGCGGAAGCCCTCGAGCTGCGGCGATTTCGCCAGCGCGGCCGGATCCTCGCCCACGAGGATATGGATCGCCTCCTGCCCCACCTTCATCCGGCCGACATACTCGGCAAGCGACGTCCAGCCCTCGACGCTCGAGGAGCGGAAGCGCAGCAGGGCTGCCACATCCTGGCGATGCTCGGCATCCTCCCAGACGCCTTCCTTCAGGATGGGGCCGAAATTCTCCCAGAAGCTGGCATAGCGCTCGGCATCCTTGGCCTGGGTCTTGAGCTCGGACAGCACGCGGTTGGTCACCGCCTTGCGGATTCGCGCCAGCACGGGGGTGGCCTGCAGCATCTCGCGGCTGACATTGAGCGGCAGGTCCTCGGTATCGACCACGCCATGGACGAAGCGCAGGAAGGGCGGCAGCAGGGCAGCACTCTCGGTGATGAACATGCGGCGGACATGCAGGCGCAGCCGGCTGTCGCGCTCGCCCTCGACGGCCTGGAACGGCTTCATGCCGGGGATGAACAGCAGGGCGGTGAATTCGAGCGTGCCCTCGGCCCGCCAATGCAGCGTGGCCCAGGGGGTGTCGAAGGCATGGGCGACGTGGCGGTAGAACGTGTTGTATTGCTCCTCCGTCACCTCGGATTTCGACTTCCGCCACAGCGCCGTGCCCTCATTGGCCGGCTGCTCCTCGCCATCGGCCGCGATGGTGATGGGGATGGTGATGTGGTCGGCCCATTTGCGGATGATGGTCTTGAGGCGCAACGGTTCCAGGAACTCTTCGGCATCGGCCTTGATGTGCAGGACGATGTCGGTGCCGGGCTCGTCGCGCGTGGCCGGCGCCAGCGTATAGGCGCCCTGGCCCTCGCTGGCCCAGACCCAGGCCTCCTCGCTGCCGGCGCGCCGCGAGGTGACCTCGACCCGCTCGGCCACCATGAAGGCGGAGTAAAAACCCACGCCGAATTGGCCGATCAGGCTGGGCTTGTCGGCGGCTGGCGCATCGGCCAGCGACTTCGCGAAGGCCAGCGTGCCCGAGCGCGCGATGGTGCCGAGATGCTCGACCAGATCGGCCTTGGACATGCCGATGCCGGCATCGCTGATGGTGATGGTCCGCGCGGCCTTGTCCGGCAGGATCCGCAGCTTGGGCTCGGCCGGAGGCGCGAGGGTGGGGTCGGTCAGCGCCTCAAAACGCCTGCGGTCCACCGCATCGGCGGCATTGGCCACGAGTTCGCGGAGAAATATCTCCCGCTCGGAGTAGAGGGCATGGACGACGAGATCGAGCAGGCGGCCGACCTCGGCGCCAAATTCATGTCGTTCCAAAGTCTCATCCATGTCCCGCTCCTGCTCCTTCATTGGTGGCGCCGAGCGATATGCGGCCCGGGGGCCGTGGTTTCAACCCGACGGCGCCATCGCGGCCATCCGGCGATAGAGGCTAAGCGGGTCATCGCCGACTTCACTGGCCGCGGCCGGTGGCGGTGCACTCCGTTTCCGCGGCAGCGCCAGGATCGCTTCTGCCAGGGCCAGCGGGTCGCGGGCGCGGAAGGTGATGGCGCCCGGCACCGCCCGCAGCTTTTCCCCCAGCCCGCCGAGATCGGCGCCGATCAGCGGCACGCCAGCCGCCGCCGCCTCGCGCACCACGAGCGGTGAGTTCTCCCACCAGATCGACGGTACGACCACGGCATCGCAACCCGCCATCAACCCGCCCACGGCGGCATTGGGGTAGGGCCCGCAGAGGCGGACATTGTCAGGCCGCGCGGCCAGCAGCGGCTCCAACCGGCGGCGCAGTGTCTCGGGCTGCTCCTCCTGCCGGCCATGCACCTCGATCATGCCCTTCCAGCCCCACGCGGCCAGCACGCGGGCGGCATCGAAGAGCACGCCCAGGCCCTTCAGTTCCGAGACCTGGCCGAAATAGCCGATGCGCGGCGCGCCCGCGGGGCTGCTGGTGCCGCGCGGCGCTGGCGGGTCCTGCTGGGGGATGGGATTTTCGCGCAAGACCATCCGATCTGCTGGCAGCCCCCAGGCGAGGAAGCGGTCGCGCAGGAAGCGGCTGGGCGCCACGAAGAGGTCGACCTCGTCGAGATAGCGCCGCAGCCACAAGTCGCGCAGGAAGAAGGCCTGTGGGGGGGATTCGGGAAAGCAGCCATGGCAGGCCCGCGGGCTCGCCGCCTCGCACAGCGTGAGGTCGGGGCGGGTGACCATCTGGCCGTGATGGTGGCAGATCAGCCGGTACTCATGCAAGGTCAGGATCACTCGGGCGGTGGGCAAGGCGCGGCGCACCAGTGCCAAAGCCTCGAGGCCTATGCCGAGGAAATGGTGAAAATGCACGATCTCGGGGCGCAGCCGCTCGAGCAGTATCAGGAACTCCCGGGCGAAATTCGGATCGGGATTGGCGAAGTAAAAATGGTCGAAGCTGCGGCCGGCATAGAGGTATTCGCGCGGGCCAAAGGGTTGGGTGAAGGCCGCACCGGGGCGTGCCGGCGGCACCCCGGCATCGTGGCTGAGCCAATATCCTTCGAAGCCGGGCGCGGCGTTGAGGCGATGGAAATTCTCAAAAGCGGCGATTTCGCCGCCGCCCTGGGTCAGCCGGGGATGGGTGTGGCTGACGATCAGGACCCGTCGGTGGGGTTCAGCCCTGCGCATCGGGGTTCCAACGCTGGGCGAAATGGCTGGCATTGACCAAGGTGGCACCGAGGCGCCAGGGCGCGTTGCTGCCGGGGGTCTGCCGCTCGAGGTGATAGAGCACAACATCGGCCTGCAGCATGATGCGCAGGCCCCGCGCGCGCAGCGCCTCGCACAGCGCAGCATCCTCGAAATCGGCGATGATGCAATCCTCGTCCAATCCGCCCAGCGCAAAAAGATCATCGCGGCGGAGGCACAGGCAGGCGCCGGTGACGGCACTGACCTCGCGCGCGACGCCATCGCCTATGGTGGGCTTGCCGCCATTGCCGGGATGGGCGGGGAAGGGCCAGGGCGGCAGGCCGGGCATGCGGCGATATTCCATGCCGGCATGCTGCAGCGTGCCGTCCTCGAACAGCAGCGTGGCGCCGACCGCGCCGGTGCCGGGGTCACCGAGCGCAGCGCAGAGCGTGGCCAGCCAGGCCATGCCCTCGCCCGGGCGGGGAAAGACATCGGCATTGAGCAGGCAGAGATGCGGCGCGCGCGCCGCAGCCAGCCCGGCATTATTGGCCGGCGCATAGCCGAGATGCAGGCCAAGATCGAGCAGGCTGAATGGCAGGCCGAAGCGCTCCCAGCAGGAATGCGCCATGCGCTCGGCTTCGTCGGAGAGCCTGGGATCATCGAGGACGTAAAGGATTTCGCAGTCCGGATCGGGCCGGGCGGAGAACAGCGCGAGCTGCAGCGCCATGAAATCCACCCGGCCATGCAGCGGGATGATCAGCGCGCGCAGGGGGGCCTTGGGGAGGGGGCCGAAATCCAGCCGCTGCGGCGGCGGGCGCGCGGCGAGCCGGGCGCGATTCAGGCCCCGGGCGATGGGCCCGATGGTGCGGCTCAGCACCGCCGACATGCGCAGCAGGGGTTGCCGGGGCAGGCCGAGGAGCTGCTCGATCACAGCCAGCCCCGCGGCCTCGACGGGGCGGGGCAGGGGAAGGTGGGCGATCCGGCCGTCGCGGGTTTCGAGTTCGATGCACAGCGGCTCGGCATCGCCGAAGGGCCCCTCGGCGAAGGCCACGAAGCTGGTGCTGGCGCCATGGCGGGTGGCGTCATCGGTGGCGGCGCCGGGCTCCGGCCGCGGCATCAGCGCCCAATCCCCGCGGTCCAACGTATGGACGGCATCGCCCTGGCGCAGCGCGACGCGAGCCAGCAGGCGCATGGGGTCGTAGAGCCCGCCCTCCAGCGCCAGGCCGGCGGGCGGAACCCGGATCAGCGCATCGATGATGATGCGCAGCGGCAAGCCGAGTGGGGTGAGCGTGTCGGTGCCGGTGAAGCTCGGCATGGGAAGCGCGGCGCGTATCGCTGCCAAGGCGTCGTCCTGCCCCTCGGCGCGCTGCAACATGGCGCGGCAAAGCGCGCCGGCCCGGAGTGGATCTTCGATGCGGGCAGCTTCGGCATCAAGGCGCAGCAGCGCCGGGGCCTCGAGGTGGCGCAAGCCGCCCACCGGCGGCCGAGGTGCCAGCCAGAGCGCCAGGAAGCGGCGTGGCCCCGGCCCCGCCCCTGGATCGTCCAGCAGCACACTGAGCAACGGGCCAGCAAGAAAGCCCCGTTCGAACACAGCCTCCGCGGTCTCGACCCAACTAGGCCAGGGATGTTCCATTGTGCCATGGAGCAGCCAGCCCTCGCTGCCCTCGGCCGGCGCATACCATTCGATGACGCCCATGCTGGGAACGCCCCGGCTCGGGCGCGCCGCAGGCGCCCGGCCCGGCCTGGGGCGATCAGCCGGGTTTCGTGGCACGTCGGCCCTTGGCAGGTGTTGCTGCCGCGGCGGGATCGCCCTTGGCGCTAGCCTTGGCCTTCACCGCCGCTTTCGGTGCCGGGGCCGAGGCCGCGCCAATGCTGGCCAGCGACTCGAGCTTGACGTTGAGTGCCGCCAGCGGCGTGAGGTCGGCGGCTTCGCAGGGCATGCCCATTTCCGCCTCCGGCAGTTCCATCCCATCGACGCAACGCCCGGCGTAGCGCAGGCGCCATTTCGATGCCGCCTCGCCCACCAGGCGGGCGCGGAAGCCAAGGATGGGCAGGCCCATGCCGCGGCTGCCGCAGAATTCGCCGGCATTCACCCAGGGTGAGAGCCAACCGCGACCAAGGACCACCTGGTATTCGATGTCCGTCGCCTGCAGCGGCGGCGGCGCGAGCAGTTCCACGCCCTCGATCCAGCTGTCATCGCCCAGGCTGCCGACCCATTCGCCAAAGGCCGCCGGGACATCGCCCCTGCGGCTGAAATGCAATTTGTAGTCGCCGTTCTGTAGAGTCGGAGTGGTGCGCATGGTCTCCGGCAGGCGGCCATCATCGAGCCGCTGGATCTGGATCTGTGGCGGCTTCGCACCGGCGATGCGCGCTTCGTCGTAGCTGGTGAACAGCACGCGCGAGCGTTCGCTGGAGACGCGCAGCAGAACGGCGTCACCCAGCCGGCGCAGCCAGCCATCGCCGGGCAGTGCGGCCACCGCCACGCTGAAATTACCAGGGGAACTTGAGATGCGCAGCGCGGGGAGGTCGCGTTCGGGAACGCCTGCCGTCACGCCGATGACGAACACGCAATAGGTTCCATGGCTTAACACGATGGAATGGGCCGATATCGGGACTTCTGCGACCACAACCGGCGCTGATTCACTCATAAAGACACTCCATCCCGGCCCATGAAGGGGCTTGGTCGTTTCTCATAGAAAGCCGGCGCTGAACTGTCCAGCCGACAACAATATGAAGCCAAGATGCCTTTGGCTTACGGCCCACGCAAAACGGGAGCCGGTTGCCTGATAGCATCGGTAATAACGGAGCGGACATGAAAAGGGCGGAAAGCACAAGCGATGCTCCCCGCCCCGTTGAAACCCCAGAATTGGTCGGGCTGGATCAGACGCTGTTACCAAAGAGCGAAGCGCCCTGCAGCACGATCTTGGTGCCGTCGGGTAGCGTGAGCGTGGTCGAGCCGCTATCCGGCGCGGGGAACGCGATGTTATAGTTCGTGTAGCCGTTGATCACCAGCTTGTCCTGCCCGACCGTGAAGTCGCTGACAATGATGGTGTGACCGGGGTTTCCGTCCATTTCGCTCTTGAAGAACGCGAAGACGTCGTTGCCCGCGCCACCGAACAGCGTAGCGTCACCGCGGCCGGCGTAGATGGTGTCGTTGCCGATGCCACCAACAATCGACTGGTTGTCGCCGGTCTTGGCATAGAATGTATTGCTGCCGGTCGAGGTGCCGCCCGTAAGCGTGGTGTTTCCGGCGCCCGCGACCAGTGTGTCAGCACCAGCGCCAGCGGCCTGGCCGAAGGAGTTGGCGCCACCGGTGTTGACCGTGGACGCGCCATCCGCGGCGACGATCGAGTTGTTGCCCGCGGCACCGCCGGTGAAGGAGCCCGTACCGGTGCCGCCGAAGATCGTCGCGCTGCCGGAACCGCCGAGGACGGAGCTGCTGCCCGAGCCGCCGGTGAAAGAGAGCTTGCCCGAACCACCCTGAACGGTTGCACCCGTACCGACAGTGATCGTGTCATTACCCGCGCCGGCCGAAATCGTGTCGGCACCGGTGCTGACGACCAGGTTATTGCCGGTACCCAGCAGGTAGATGTTGTTGTTGCCGGCGCCCGCGTAAATCTGGTTGCTACCAAAGGCCGAGTAAACCGTGTCATTGCCCGCGCCAAGTAAGAAGACAGAGGCGCTGCTGGCGCCTGCGTTCGCCCAGACGAAATTGTCACCACCACCAGCCATCACGGAGTCGCTGCCACCGCCAGTGATGTAGCTGATCCCCGAATTGCCGGCGATGATCACCTCATTGCCGCCGGTGCCCACGACGGTCGTAGGCGCGTCGGCATTAACGCCAATCTTCGCAAAGCCAGTGGTGCTGAGAAAGGATGACGGCGTGCCGCTGATGAGAAGAGGGGTGTCCGGCGTCGGCGCCGGGCCAGCGGGCGGATAGCTCACCGGAGCCTTGTCACCATTCGCGAAGATCTGCGCGGTGGGACGCCAGGTGGCGTCGGCATACGGAATGACCGCGGGAGACCCGGAAGCGCCGCTGAGCGTGACCGACATGTTTTATACCAAATCCTGATGATCAGAACCGGTGAGCCCAGTCGCGCATTCCGATGGACATGATGCGCCACGGCTGCTCGATCAGCCGGTTCCAGTAGAAGCAGCAGTGTCCGACGATATCGTCGTCAT
>JAESFS010000109.1_pt1 | contig 26110 bp, 35 predicted proteins | sample 9269441 | NCBI WGS metagenome assembly JAESFS01 (sample SAMN14502548, study PRJNA617105) | algae metagenome | isolation source: Scytolyngbya sp. HA4215-MV1 and co-occurring heterotrophs from sample from... | place: USA: Laie Falls, Oahu, Hawaii | collected 2010-08-22
ACACGTCTTCGTTGACCCGCGCAGCGTAGGCGGCGAAGTTGGGGTGCAGTGCTAAGCTCACCCGGTGAGAATTGATGATGGTGATGGCGGCGTTGTCAGCGCAGGCGACGAGTAAGCCGTCTGTTTTTCCGGCAAGTCCGTTGCTGATCGGGATGTTGACGACGCCACCTGCAGTGCTGGTGCAATCGGCAGTCACCACATAAGGGTTAGAGTCGCCAGCAATTTTGATGATGTCACCCGCTTTGAGGATGCCAGCGATCGAGGCTGTCCAGCCGTCGGTGGCGAGTAGGGTGGTCGCGATCGGCTGCACGCCGTTGGTCAGTGGCACGCCGCCCAATACGCCACGGGTGTGCTGTTTCATGTTCTGGTTAAACGCCCAGTCGTAGCCGAGGGCACGGCTGATCCGCCCTTCGCGAATGACATCAGTAGAGCCGAATGCTTGAGCATTTTGGAAGCCGGGTAAGCCGAGGGCGTTGACATGGGCGAAGGGGTCGAGGATGAGTTTGCGATTTCCCGGTTCTGCCAGGTTTTGGATCAGGTAGCCTTCTGCGGTTTGCAGGTCAACGGTGCTCGTTGCGAACGGGGTTGTGCCTGCGGTGCCTGCGTAGAACGGGGTTTTCTTGTAGAGGTCGAGGACGGAGCCGTCTACGTCGTTGGCGATCGAGCGTCCTGCTTCGGTAAGTTGGGTGTTGATGTAGGAGCCGGGGGTGTCTAACCCACCCAGATCCAAATCGGAGATTTTGAAGGGGGCTTCTTTCCAGAAGCTTAAGGGAACGTTGACGAAACTCGCAGCGGGTTCGGGCGCACCGGGGGAGACGGGTCCCGGTACAACATCGCGAGTGGGGACTTGTCCGGCGATTTGCACGTCTACGCTTTTGCCTTTTTGGGAAAGCGAGGCGGCGAAGTCGCGGTTGATGCAGCGGGGGGTGACGCAGTTTTGCCGCGCTGATTGGACGATCGTGGCTGCCATGCGGGTAAAGGTTCGGTCGTCGAGTGCCATGCGTTTTACCTCACAGCGTGACCGCAACTTTGCCGTCGATTACGTCTTGCGGGTTCAGCCCGGAGACGATTTTGGCATCGGTGCCACTGACGACGCTGGTGGATGCGGGAGCAGTCGGTGTCGTTGGTTGGGTGCCTGATCCGGTGGGGTTGTTTTCGGCAGCGAAGAGGGCGGGGTATTGGGTTTTTAAGCCTGCGGCAAATTCGGTGAGGGGTTTGCCGTCTTGGGTGAGGACGGTGTCCCCGTCGAGTTTGAGTTGGGTGATTTGGTCGGCGAAGCGATCGCGGTATTGGGGCAGGACTCCGGCGGCGTTGAGGGCAGTGTCGAAGGCAGCGCCCAGGCGCAGGCTTTGATTTTGAGTGCCGAGGGTTTCGGCTTGGGTTTTGTAGGTGTCGCGTTCGGAGGTGAGGGTGGTGAGTTGTTGTTGCAGGGGGGTGAGTTGGGTCACCTGATCTTGGAGTTGGGTGACTTGGCTTTTTAATTGTTTGGATTCAGTCTCAAAGGTTTTGAGGCGGGTGTATTCGTCGTCGCTGATTTCGGGCATGGGGGATTGTCTCACGCAAGACTCAATGAGACAAGGATAGCGTGTACATGCGTATTCTGTACATGCGTATTACGCAGGTTTTAGATGCGTGAGTTATCGTGGAAGCGCATTACTTTGATTGGAGGATATGCAGAGTAGCTCTGTACATTAAATTGTTAGACCTACTGAATCCCCTAAACTACATTCAAATCTAATCTTGTCAAAAAACCTTAGGACTAGAAGTGGTGTGGTTTGATGCCTGTAAATCCAACTGCCCTCATTTCAGCAAATAGAGCTTAGAGCTTGGGGCATTTAAACTGTGCTTGGACAACACGCCTGAGCCGTACTAAGGCTGACAAAGCCTCAGCTATTTAGAGTTGCCCAGTACGAGAAATAAATGACGAACGGACTGAACGGAAACAACGCACACAAGAAAAAGCTAGAAACTCAGCTTTGGAATATTGCTGACTCGCTGCGGGGCAAGATGAATGCCGATGAATTTCGGGATTATTGCCTGGGGTTCATCTTCTATAAGTACCTGTCCGAACGGCAACACCTCTATGCCAATGAAGTGTTGGAAGAGGATGGCATTGATTTTCTGGAGATTGATGAAGCGACCGAGGAAGGGCAAGCGTATTTAGAGGCGATTAAAGAAGAGTCGATCGCGACGCTGGGGTATTTTCTCAAGCCGTCGGAGTTGTTCAGTTCTTTGGCGGAACGTGCGTTAGGGGCTAAGAAAGCCCATGAAGAAAATCTGTCAGAAGAGGATTTTGAGTCATCTAACTTTATTTTGGATGACCTAACGCAGGTGCTCAATAGCATTGAACGCTCGACAATGGGCAAGGACAGTGAAGAGGATTTTGATCACTTGTTTGAGGATCTGGATCTGACTTCGACGAAGTTAGGTCGAACTCCAAAGGCAAAGAATGCTTTAATTGCCAAGATTCTAGTGCACCTGGATAAGATTGATTTTCGGTTGGAAGAGACCGATAGCGATGTGCTAGGGGATGCCTATGAGTATTTGATTGGGCAGTTTGCCAGCGGCGCGGGGAAAAAGGCAGGGGAGTTCTACACGCCGCAGCAGGTGTCTAAGGTGTTGGCAAAGATTGTGACGACGGGGAAAAGTCGGCTGAAATCGGTGTATGACCCCACCTGTGGATCGGGATCGTTGCTGTTGCGGGTGGCGCGAGAGGTGGAGTCGGTCGGCGATTTCTATGGACAGGAAATGAACCGCACGACCTATAACCTGGCGCGGATGAACATGATTTTGCATGGGGTGCATTATCGCAATTTTGACCTCAGGCAAGAGGATACGCTGGAGCATCCGCAGCATGAGGGAATGCGGTTTGAGGCGGTGGTCGCCAATCCCCCATTTTCAGCAAATTGGAGTGCCAACAAACTATTTGAGTCGGATGATCGCTTTAGTCAGTATGGGTCATTAGCTCCCAGTTCTAAAGCCGATTTTGCCTTTGTGCAGCACATGCTTTATCACCTGGATGACAACGGCATGATGGCAGTGGTGTTGCCTCATGGGGTTTTGTTTCGGGGTGGATCGGAGGGGCGGATTCGCCAATATGTGATTAAGGAGCGCAATTGGTTGGATGCGGTGATTGGCTTGCCTGCCAATATTTTCTACGGCACGAGTATCCCCACTTGCATTCTGGTGTTTAAGAAGTGTCGGGAACATCCGAACGATATTTTGTTTGTGGATGCGAGTGCGTATTTTGAGAAGGCGAAAAATCAGAACTATTTGCGAGATGAGGATGTAGACAAAATTGTCTCTACCTATCGCCAGCGATCGCAGGAGGAGAAATACAGCTATTGCGCTCCGCTAACGGAAATTGAGGAGAACGACTTTAACTTAAATATTCCCCGCTATGTGGATACGTTTGAGGAGGAGGAGGAGATTGATCTAGCGGCGGTGGCAAAGGAGATCCGAAAGGTTGATCAGGAAATGGTAGAAACCGATCGACTGATTCGGGGGTTTTGTGAGGAGTTGGGGATTGATGCGCCGTTATGAGAAAGGAAAAATCCCTATACTACTCAATCGATCAAATTTGCAAAGTAATTGATTGTGAACACAAAACTGCCCCATACGTGGAATCTTCTGAATATTTCGTCGTCAGAACGAGTAATGTTCGCGATGGAAATCTGATATTAGATGATATTAAATGCACAACAAAAGAAGGATTTATTGAATGGACACAAAGAGCCGTTCCTGAACATGGTGATGTCTTATTTACAAGAGAAGCTCCAGCAGGGGAATCTTGTCTTGTACCTCCATCTTTAAATATATGTATGGGGCAAAGAATGGTTCTTTTAAGACCAAAAAAAGATCTAGTTAATCCATATTTTTTATCTTTTTACCTAAATACAAGAGAAGGCAAACGCGAAATATATCAACATGTGATCGGTTCAACGGTTACGAGGATCAACATTGATGACATTTTAAAGATAAAGATCTTTTGTCCCTCGATCGCAGAACAAGAGAAGATCGCGAGTTTTTTGGGGGCAGTAGATACGCGCCTAACCCAACTCCGCCGCAAACGGGAACTGCTGCAAACCTACAAACGCGGCGTCATGCAAAAACTCTTCTCTCAACAACTCCGCTTCACCCAACCCGACGGCTCCCCCTTTCCTGCTTGGAAGTTGAGAACGCTTGATGAGTTAATGGAAATCAAAAATGGTTATGCCTTTTCAAGTGATTTTTTTTCTGTTGATACAACAGATAAGATACTATTAACTCCTGGGAATTTCCATGTTGACGGAGGTTTGTATTTTGGCTCCAATACTAAATACTATCAAGGAGAAGTGGAAGAGAAATATATTTTGTCTAACGGAGATTTGCTTATTGTAATGACTGATTTAACCAAGGAAATGAATATACTGGGGAATACTATATTTCTGGAATCAGATAAGATAGTTCTTCATAATCAACGAATTGGAAAGATTTTAATTAAAAAAGATGGCTTAGTAACAAAACAATTCTTGAGGGATGTTTTAAATTCATATGCTTGCAAAAAGGAGATTCGTGAAAAGGCAACTGGTTCAACCGTAAGACATACATCGAATAAAACTATTTTATCTATTACTTTACACATTCCCTTAATTAAAGAGCAAGAAAAAATAGCAAGCTTCCTAACTGCAATCGATCGCAAAATCGAAGCCCTTTCCCGCCAAATCGAGCAAACTGAGCAATTCAAAAAAGGCTTGCTCCAAAAGCTGTTTGTGTAGATTGTTAAAATTAAACCAACCTACCCAGAGCCAACCCTGCCCCAAACAACTACAAACCGTAGGAGGTCACGAACCATGATTGTGGCAAAAGAGCACGCATCACCGCTTACCCCCGCAGAGTATTTTGCTTGGGAAGAACAGCAACTCGAAAAGCATGAACTGATCGACGGGCAAGTTTATCCGATGGGTATCAACGCCATGACCGGCGGGAGTAAAAACCATAGCTTACTCGCTGCCAAATTGATCACTTTGTTTAGTAATCACTTAGAAGGCAGTAGCTGCGACACCGCCACCTCAGACCTGCGGATCAACATCGTCGGCACTAATGATTACACCTACCCCGACGCCAGCGTCACCTGCGACGATCGCGACAAAACCACCACTCAATACATCACCTATCCCTGCTTAATCGTTGAAGTTTTATCTCCTGGCACCGAAGCCTACGATTCTCCGGTGGAGACGTTGCACGAACGCGGCGGCAAATTCCGCATGTATCGCCAAAACCCCATGCTGATTGACTATTTGTTAGTCAGCTCCACCAGCATCGAAATCGACCTATATCACAAAAACGAAGCAGGCGACTGGGTGATCATCAACTACCAGGCAGGCGACACCGTTGAACTTAAAAGCATTAACCTCAGCTTCCCGATCGAACAGATCTATCGCGGTTTAACTCTCACGCCAGAACCCGAATCGGCTTAATTTCCAACCCGCTTATTCTCCGTTGCCCTATCTTCTCTCGCTCCTCGTTATGCCCCAAACTGAAGCCGAACTCGAACGAAAACTGATCGATCGCCTCACAGGGCTAGGCTACGAACCCGTCACCCTTCGCAATGCCGAAAATCTCAAAGCCAACCTCAAAGCCCAACTGGAAAAGCATAACGGGATTCAACTGAGTAACACCGAGTTCAAAAGCGTCCTCAACCACCTCGACAAAGGCAACGTCTTCGATCGCGCCAAGCGCCTGCGCGACAAAATGGAGTTGAGCCGCGACGACGGCACCACCTTTTACCTAGAATTTCTCAACACCGAACATTGGTGTCAAAACCAATACCAAGTCACCAACCAGATCACCAACCAGGGACAATACAAAAATCGCTACGACGTCACCCTGCTGATCAACGGCTTGCCCCTGGTGCAAATTGAACTCAAACGCCGAGGGCTAGAGCTTAAAGAAGCCTTCAACCAAATCAACCGCTACCAGCGCCACTCCTACGGCGCAGACAATGGGCTATTTCAGTACGTCCAAATATTCGTCATCTCAAACGGGGTCAACACCCGCTACTACGCCAACAACCGCAAACAAGAATTTAAACAAACCTTTTATTGGGCAGACCCAGACAACACGCTGATCACCCCACTAGACGACTTTGCCGATCGCTTTTTGGAGAAATGCCACGTCTCCAAAATGATCTGTAAATACATCGTCTTGCACGAATCTGACAAAGTGCTGATGGTACTGCGTCCCTATCAATACTATGCTGTCGAAGCCATCATTGAGCGGGTCAAAAATACCAACAAAAACGGCTATATCTGGCACACCACCGGATCCGGCAAAACCCTCACCAGCTTCAAAGCCGCCCAGATTCTCACCAACCTGCCCACCGTCCATAAAGTTCTGTTTGTGGTCGATCGGGCTGACCTCGACTACCAAACCAGCAAAGAGTTTAACTACTTCAGCCCCAATTGCGTCGATACCACGGATAACACCAAGAAACTCGTTGAACAAATATCCGGGGATAGTCCTCTCATTGTCACGACAATCCAGAAGCTCAATCGGGCGATCACATCCAAACGCCATGAAGCAGACATGGCTCCCCTCAGAGACAAACGGATTGTCTTTATCTTTGATGAGTGCCACCGCTCCCAATTCGGCGAAACCCACCGCAACATCGTTCGCTTTTTCCAAAACGCCCAACTGTTCGGCTTTACAGGCACTCCCATTTTTGCCGAGAAAAATGTCTACGTAAAAGACGGCTTAAAACTATCGACCGCCTCTTTATTTACAGAGTGCCTGCACCGATATGTGATCACCAATGCGATCGCGGATGAAAATGTGCTTAAATTTTCTGTCGAGTATTGGGGCAAACTCAAACCTAAAGATGGTACTCCAACGACGGAGCCAAAATTAAATCGTGAGGTTTTTGAAAATCCCGACCGAATTTCCCTAATTGTCGATTGGATTATCGAGAACCATAACCGGAAAACCCACGGCAAAAAGTTCTCAGCCATGCTTTGCGTCAACAGCGTCGATAGCCTGATTACCTATTACGAGGCATTCAAAGCCAAACAAAAACAGGGCTTACACGATCTGCGAGTCATCACCATCTTTACCCCTGGCGACAATGAAGCCGATGACGATGCCAATGGACTGATTGGTGAACCCGATTTTGATATCACCACCGATACCAGTAGCCGTAGTCATAGCCGCGACAAGCTCAATGAGTTTATCGCGGACTATAACCAGATGTATACAACTCAACATTCCGCGAAGGATAGTCAGGCATTCTACGCCTACTACAAAGACATTTCTAAACGGATGAAAGACCGCGACAAGGAAGATGCTAAAGATATCGAACGGGCTGACATTCTCCTAGTGGTCAATATGTTTCTGACGGGATTTGATGTCAAAAAAATCAACACCCTTTACGTTGACAAGAACCTCAAATACCACGGGCTGATCCAAGCCTACTCGCGCACCAATCGCATATTAGGCGAACTCAAATCTCAGGGGAATATTGTTTGCTTCCGCAACCTCAAAGACAACACTGACGACGCTGTTGCGCTTTTCTCTGATCCCAATGCCAAAGAAGACATCTTTATTGAACCCTATGAGTACTACACTGAAAAATTTAATGAAGGGGTGCAGGAGTTGAGGGCGATCGCCACGATTCCTAATGATGTCAATAAATTGATTAGTGAAGACGATCAGGTTGAATTTGTTAAAGCCTTTCGTAATCTCATTCGTACATTAAATGTTAGTAAATCATTCACTGAGTTTAGTTTTTCCGATTTGAATCTGGATGAACAAACCTTTGAAGATTACAAGAGCAAGTATCTAGACATCTACGACAGAACGAGAAATCGAAACGAGGAGGAAGCGGAGTCCCCGGTTGAAGAAATCGATTTTGAGCTAGAACTCATCCAGCGCGACGAAATTAATGTCTCCTATATCCTCAAGCTCCTGGGCACTCTTCAGCGCGAGCGGCAAGTGGATGTTGCATCAGAGGAGTACCAGACCCAGAAAGCAACTATCCTTGAACTCATTACCCAAGAAGCTCAACTACGGAGTAAGCGAGATCTATTAGAAAAATTCATTGAAGAACGGCTACCCACTATTGAACCTGAAGAGAAAATCGAGACCGTCTTCCAAGACTTCTGGACTCAAGAACGGATTGCAGCAATTCAGCAACTCTGCCAGGAGGAGAACCTGAAGGTCGATGTTGTTCAACAGATGATTGCCGACTATAAATTTTCTGGGAAAGAGCCACTCCGAGACACCGTGCTGAGTGCTTGTAACGAAAAACCCAAATTGTTGGACCGCAAAAAAGTCTTTGATCGAGTCGTGTTGAAATTGCTCGACATCGTTAACAAGTTCGATGACGCGATCGGCAATTTGGAGGAGGGAGAATAAATATTGTTTAAAGCAGGTTGTATTTGCGGCTGGCTATGCCTAAGTCGCACTGGTATTGAAAATGGGTCTAACAAATCGTTGCAGCGGCAGAATAGAAATTATTTGGTTGGGTGCCAAAAGTTACTCGTCGCTGCTCAACTCAAACGTTACCCCCCATTCAAACTCGTCCCCGGCGGCGGCAAAAACCGATCGTCCGGCGTAGGTTGCGCCCGCAACGTTCCTACCGCAGCGATGCGAATCGTTTCCCCGGTCGCGGAGATCGACGCATCGATGTCAAACTCAGCGGGCAAATAGCCAAACTGTTTAATCAGCGTCAGAAATTCGCGCTTGGTAATCGCATCCCCTTGCACCAGTTCAAACAGGCGTTGCAACATGCGTGGGTCACGGTTGAGTAGCGTGGCTCTGGCAATGTCGAAGTCTTCGGGCAGGAACTGTTGATCTTTGAGCAGAGAGAGTAGGGAGGCTGCATCGATCTGCCCACGTTCACCCAGGTTGCTGTAGGCAATCAGCAGATTTGCATCTTTGCCCTGGTCTTTAATCACATTGCCGCTCAACGTCGCAGAGCCGCCGAAATGGAGGCGATAGTAACGCCCATGGAGCGCCAGGCATTCGGTGATGCCTTCGGAGACAGTATCAGCAAAACCCTGAAGGTCGCTTTCTAACTCCACCACCTGCGCCATCGTCGTCGCAGCGGCTTGCCGATCGCTGGGACTGAGCAGATACGATGCACCCAACAGATCCATCGTCGCTTCGAGGTCGAGGACTTCGCGGCGACTCTGTTCGATGCTCGTTGCCAGCGGTTCTTTCCAGTTAAAACTTCCCTGCGGGTCACGAATGTGGACAAACGAAGTGGGTCCCAGTTTCAGCGGTTCCCCATCGGGACGCATACTATCGCGCAACTCTGGCACGGGCATACAGCAGAGATGCAACTTGCGAAGATGGTCTGACCTGACCTGGTAATGGGTGAGGTTCAAGTCTGCCAGCGCTTTCAACGGTGGACGTGATTGGAACACATCGATCTTCGTACCCCCGTAGATGCAGACGATCGGGATGAAGGGGAAGGGTTCCACCAGACCCGAAGGCAGAACCCAGCCCATGACCCCGGAGCGATCGGGATGATGAATGGCAATCTCTTCACCGCGATCATTCTTGACCACAGTGAAACTGTCGAACCTGCCAGGCTTAAACACTTTGTAGAACGTTTCCTGCTTCTCGCTGAACTCCCCGTCGCGAATCGTCGCAGTTTCCATCAACGTCAGTTGCAGCAGGTTTTGACCATCGTGAATCCAGTCAATCACCTGCGTAGCCGGGAGATGCACCCAATAGGGACGACGACCCGACGCGGCGTACTGCGCTTCGTTCATCGGTTGACCCCCAGCCGGAAAGTCTACCAGCACAAAGGTATGCCCCCGACGCAGCACTGCCAAGGCGATTTCTTGGGTCATGCGCCGCAGCGTTGAGCCATGCAGGTCGATGTTCGGAAGTTGATCCTCAATCACCGGGGGAATGGTTTCCAGGGTGATGCCATTCGCCAGCAGCAGGTTAACGAACTGGCGCAGCGACCGAGCAAAGCGATCGTCGAAGGGCGATCGTTGCAACCGCGTCGAGTAATCCTGGTCATCTTCCGCAGCTTCGCGGGGAAGGTAGGTTTTGGCTTTTTCGGTAATGGGAATCCGCCCCGTGTCGTCGCGCCGCAGCCACGACGCGGAGCACACGTCATCCACCAGCCGCCACGCCGAAAGCTGGTTGCGGTATGCCGCGCATTGATAGTTGGGAAGACCCGGTGCCATCGGAAAGTGAGTTGCGATGACGGCAGTGTAGCGCAGTACAGACGCACCAGTTTAAAAAAAATCTTGTGAGTGCCTTGATTTTTTTAGGTTGCTTTTTACTTGGGGGGTGTAGGGGAGTGTTTTGAATCGATATCCCAGTTGCTATAGGCGGGGGAAACCCGCCAATGTCGTTACCAATCGCCCGATTTTGTTACCGATCGACTCCTGACTCCTAACTCCTAACTCCTGACTCCTGACTCCTAACTCCTGACTCCTGACTTCAACTTCTAACGATCCTACTTCCCCCGCCACTACTCACCGCAAACACATCCCGCATCACTTGCAGCCCCAGCAGTTCAGCCAGCTCCCGCGCCAGTCGTTGCCCCTCTTCCCGGAACGTCCGCATCGTCTCACCCCGGTAGTAATCCGTCGAAGACCCCGAATTACTGTGCGAAGCCGAACCCGCGTAGGGACGCTGCGAATTAATCGAATCCCAAACCTTCCCCAACTCATTCAGCAGCGTTTGCGCCGTAGTAACGGAGTCGGGTGACAGCCCCGCAACGTTGTCCATTTTGGCTTGGATCTGGTTCAACGCCTCAGCTTGCACCGGATAGCCGAGGAACCGTCTTATCTTTTCTCTGTCGGAAACCAACCAACCCATCACTCACCCATCCTCCATCCGCTTCATCCGTTCCCATCTGCTGCTAACCATACACCTTACGTTTTACTTCTAACCCCAGCAGGTTACTCAACATATAGCATTGCCGTTGAGCTTCACTGCGAAGTTGATCGTAGCTAGACCCAACGATATTCCGCGCCGCAATTAGCTGACCATCGATCGCCGTCAACGTAGTGAGGATAGAACCGACCCGCGTTTCCAGCGTAGCTTCCGCCTCGATCGCCGACAGCCGCTGCTGAACCTGTTCAACCGTTTCAGCATCCCCTGCATACCCCAACGCCTCAATCACTTGGGCCCGCTGCGCCGCCGAAAAACTCATACAACCCTCCCCAAAATGCCGAATCACCCCTCAATCACCCAACCCAGCCCCTGAATCAGTCCCCCTCAACCACCCAACCCAGCCAACTCCAATTCGGGGGGTCTGGGGGAGTTAGGACCCCAGATTCGCGAGGGTTTGGGGGCTAAGACCCCCAATGCCTTTTCCCACCCATCATTCATCTGCTGCGATTTCTTTGATAACGTTTCCGTCGAGCCAAAAACCGCCGATATGCTGCTGAGTCCGCATTGCTCAGATACTTCTTCCTGACACGATCATTGCCCGTCAATTCCTCTTGTAAATAGTCAGTAAAATCGCGTCGTTGAGCCGTATCCATTGCCTTGAACCGCTGCCACAGCTTCGACTCGGCGCGACGGATTGCCTGTCGTTGTCGTCGTTGTGGAGCCAAGATGTTGCGGTCGATCGCCTGGTGGCGTTGACGGCGCAGGTTCCTCAAGTATTCCCGTTCTCGCTGGTTGCGTCGCTTGATTTCTGCGAGTGAAAGCTGTTCAACGCCCGTTCTTTCACCAATCTGTTCCAGTGTGTTATTGATTGCTTGACGGCGACGGCGTAGAAACTCGGTGCGGCGATTGCGCCGATCCGCCGCGCGTTCTCGTTTCCAACGCTCTTGTTCTGCTGGGTCATCCGGTTTGGGTTCTGGCAGCGGCACGTTGAAGTAGAAGCGTGCCGAAACTTCGTGCTTACAAAAGCCACTTGCCCCAGCACGACTTGTGGAAAAGTCCCGTAGCCTGCGCTCAGAGCGCCATGGAGAGCGCGGGTTAGCTTCCTGCACTTTGCTGCTATCAGGGCAATTGCATTGCCCGAAGGTATAGAAGCCGTCAGCATTACCTTCCTCATCGCCACCACCACCACCACCGACATTCACACCACAGGCAAGATCAGCCTCAGAATAAATTTGTTGCATTGGTGCAGCATAGCCACCGGGGGGACTGCCAGAAATACCCGTAGCAGTGCGGCGATAGGCGAGGGCGATGTTATAGCCCAGTCCATCCGGCATCCCTGCCCCGTAGACAAAGAAGAAGGTCTCAAAAAACCAGGCATCATCGGGAATGATTTGCGCCCCTACGGGTTGAATTGATGAGCCATCCCAGTAGTAAAGCCCTGTTGTGGTATACCATTGCAACGCTCCCGTCGAGGACTTGGGCAGAAAGGCAATGCGGGTAGTGAAGCGAAACACTTTGCTACCATCTGCAACATTGCAGATAGGTGAAAAGGATGTGTAGGGCAACCCTGGATAAGTCGAAGCTTCCTCGCTGCCATCGGTAAACGAAGCCCAAACCGTATAGTAACGGCTACCACCGCCGCCACCCCCCGAGCCGCCACCCGAGCCACCGCCAGAACCACCCCCCGGACTCACATCCAATTCCCAAAAACCATCCGCAGCCCGAGCCGATCGCCACCGCAGGCGATAGCCACCGCTGGCAGTGCCAATCACCTGATCCGGTCGCAGCTCCCGCCCCCGCAACCAGCGCAGCCAGCGCGACTTATAGCGCTTGGTTTCAGCGGGTGTGTAAATCGGTTTAGTGCCAACGTGACGGCGCGGTGTACCTTTGCCACGGGATGGCAAACGGGCAGAACGCAGACGCGGTTGACGATGCTCGAAGTCTGGTGAACCATGCCCCAAAGCCATCGCAATCACCTATTCAATAAAGGTATTCATTAGTCATTAAGCAATTTTGAATTTTGGATTGGGCAATTTTGCCTACACATCATCCGCTTCATCCATTCCCATCCGTTGCCTAGTTCCTCTCCTGCGACGAAACATAAGCAATCCGCCTTGCTCTCCATTGCGGCAGAAGCAGTTCGGGCGTCGAGTGGTACATAAACTGATGCTTCGGTTGCACCACGACGATCGTCAAATGGTTAATCGCCTCATGCAATTGGAATTGGTAAGCTTCGGCATAGCCCGTTGCTTGCAAAAAGGCTTCATGTAGCTTTTCTGCTGGCATTGGCTTTGCTCTGGTTTTGAGTTCCATCAACACAACGCCCTGGCGCGATCGGTCCCAGAAAATCAAATCTGGCTCACCAGCAAAGTCGAGATGAAACAACGGTTGACCCAGCGATCGCAACTGACAGTTTGCTAATAGGTGGTCAAGCAGCGGTTGCAACCGATGGCAGTAGGGCGCAATCACCCTGTCACTAGGAGGGGGGATTCTGCGGTCTAAGTAACCCACCATCCAATCGTGAACCGCAGTCCCCCGATCGCTACTGACCTGCAATTCCCGCGTAGCGTTGTACGGGTTCTTCGTCTGCCACGCCGCGATCGCCTCTCGCATTTGCCGAGGACGAGTCGCCGCCAAAATCGTCGTCACCGAAGGCAACCAACCCGGAATCGGCATCGTCGATCGTTCCTTCGTTCTCGGACAATACCAGTGACCCATAAATCCAACAAACTGCTCCTTCCCAGCAAACTAAAACACCCAGCCAACCCCACTCTTATTCGGGGGGTCTGGGGGAGTTAGGACCCCAGATCCGGGGGGCTTGGGGGGCATCCCCCCAATGCCTTTCCCCACCAACCCCACTACGCCAAGAATGTTTAAATCCTCATTTGTCCAGTCGTAGCGGGTACCATGCCCGTTGTGCCCATCAGTTCGTTATATGCCCCGCTATGGGTGTCAGCATCCTCATCATGCTTACCATCGGGGAATAGAGAAAGACCGTTAATCACTCTGGTGTTCCACCCCCCCCGCAGCATCTTCACTTCGCCAAATTCACAGGCAGAACTGAAGGGAGAAAAGCGTGCAACTTTATCCCCACGCGGCAGCACCCCCATGGCATCAAACCCCGCCAGCAGTTGACGACGATGGGCAGAGTCACGAATCCCCGCAGAGCCACCATGCTCCTGTTCCCATCGTTGCAGGCAGTACACCCCATCTTCAATCGCGGTATTCCGCATCATCCGATCCACCTGAAGTGGCGAAACCTGCTCTTCTCGATAGTCCAGGATATAGATGGTGCCATTGATTCGTGCCAGCTTCGCGCCAGCGGTGAAGTCGGGGTCATTGCCCGAAACCTTTTTGGCAGTGGCAGCCAAGTCCCAAAAGCGCACCATCTTATCTCTGCCAGGGATGAACTGGGGAACGGTATCGACAATCTCAACCCAGTGAGGTCGCCACAGTTTTCCAGCGCTGGCTTTAATGTTCCAGTTGCCACCTCTGCCCTTGATGCCCAGGAAGCGATCGCGGTCTACCGCTGACTGTGCCATCAGGTTTCTTAAATACCCGGGGTCTTTTTTCAGCAATTCTTCGTTGTCCCAGACATCGGCTGAGATGTAAGTGAAAGAAATGGGTGGGTTCCCCAGTTCATCGCGATAGCTCTCGTCTACAAACTTGAATTGCTCATCTTCAATGATGAGGTGCTTAATTGTCCCAACCTGGTCAAGGTCAACATAGCCGTCCTCTGCCAAGAAGGGTTTGACCAAATCCTTGACCCAGCTATCAGCATCCGGGTTACAGGTCGCTCTGATGTAGGGGCGAACACCACAGGTAGAGCGGTTGGAACCCATCAAGAAGATGAATTGCGACTTGCTGAAGTGGGTCAACTCCTCAAACATCAACAGGCAGATTTGCAGCCCCTGCCAGTCAAACTTGTGTTCCTCGAGTTTCAAATGACGGAATGCGATCGTTGTTCCAGCGGGGAAATCCCATTGGCACTTTGCCAACGATGGCTTTGCCCCCAGCGAAGGGTATAGCTCGGTACTCTTATCCCAAAGCCCTCCAGCATTGGTGATTTGTGGGTAAGTCCTGCGGAAGATGACAGCGTTGAACCCAGGCACATTCACATGACGCAGCGGTTCGAGCAGCGCAGCGAACGTCTTACCACCGCCGCGCGCACCGCCATAAAGAACAAAGTCTGCACCGCTTGATAGAAATGCCGTCTGCGGTCCTGCTTGTGGTTTAACCTGCTTCACAGTTGCCATCCGTTGCGGCTCTCCAGTTCACAAAGAAAACCACGCAGGTCGCTGACGTAGACGCTCAGGTTGCCATACATCACAAAGTCCAGGCTGTACTTCAGCAATCGGATATGCAACGAGTAGCGTTCAGGTCGGTTGATTGGTTGGGGCAAAATCTCGGTCGTTGCTTCGGAGTCTGCGTTGGTTGCGAAGGTAGTCGTAGCGGTAGAGGCAGCATTGAGTTGCATAAAAAATCCTGTGAGTGCCTTGATTGATTGGTGTGTGTTTGTACTTGGGGGGTGTAAGGGAGTGTTTTGAATCGATATGGAAAGTCTTATAAACGGGGGAGACCTGCCAATGTCGTTACCGATCGCTATCGTTCAGCGATCGTTCCTGCCTCCTGACTCCTTCTTCTAACTTCCGTAGTTCGCAACGCGCTTCTTCGGCAAGTCGTTCCAACGCTCCAGCGAGAACTTCGAGATCCCGTAGCCCACCGGAGAACCAACGGACTAAGAACTCTGCCATCTCACACTTCATCGTCTTGGGAACCGGAATGATTTCGATCTCAGGCATTGTCTTATCCTCTAAGGTTGATTGCCGATCGTCTTCGTGGAGAACTCGCAGCGGCAGCGTTCAGCGGGTTTCCGTACTACGCAACGGCGCGTTGATTGTCGGGTAAGTAGATGACGACTTGCTGTCCTGCATCGTCAGCAGATTTTGTTTCAACGACTAGCCGATCGGTCCAGTTGGCTTGAGCTTTGAGCCAGAAGATGGTTGCAGTCAGGGCTTGTTTGGTGGGATTGCCTTCTTGGTCATCTTTCATGGCGATGTCCCAGAGTCTTGCTGCCATCGCATGTTTCGCTTCGGCTCTACCCTTGCGGTAGGCTTCATCTACTTCAGGTAACTTCAGCCAGCGATCGAGCGTGGAGGGGGAGATGTTGAGCGCAGTGGCGATGTCATCTAACCGATTGCCGACTTTCGCCATTGCTTCAATGATGCTGAGGTCGGTTTTGCTGACTTCGATCGCAGGGCGACCGGGTTGTTTCGTTGTTACGGTTGCAGTTGTGGTCTTCCCCATTAGTGCCCCCTCCGCTTCAGTTGTGGCAGTTCGGAAGTTGAAGTTGAACCCGACATCTGCATCAACACTTTGATCTGGACAATCTCAAGCTGGAGGTCTTCAACCTTCTCATCCAAATCTGATAGGAACTGGGTAACTTGTTCGTGGTTTCGTTGCAGGTGTGCCAGCGCCCGCTCTTGCCCGTACCGCTCTCTGGTGAAGTTGCGGAACCAGGCAATTGCCCCAGCGATCGCCCCTGCCAAACTCAAACCCAATGCAATCATTTCAGTTCCCATAGCAGAGATAGTAGAGACTGGTGAAAGCCACTCCAGCCCTTGATTTCCTTATCTCTACTGTCCTAAATCTGACGATTTTTTAGATTGGGAATTGCGGCGAATATACGACCTGATTAGAAGAAAGATTGGTAAAGTCCCACGCCCCAATCGCTCTATGAGTTGCGACTTGCTCAGGTTTAAATCTGACGCTAGATAATCAAGTCCTTGTGAAGCGATCGGCGTCAGCCTTACGTAGAAACCCTCGCTTTTGGTTTCCTCGTAAATCTCTCCCTGATTACGTTTCGACTTGATTCCTTTCTTGCCCATGCGAAAATATTACCGGGAAAAGCTAGCTCCCCCTCATCCAGATCTCGGCACCCCGGCTGTATGCAGGTAGTTGGATGCTGGCTGAAAAGTCCGTTCATGCCCCACGCCTTAATGCAGCGTGGGGTATTTTTTAGATGCCGATTGGTTCAGCGATCGCTACGGTGTTCTGAAGCCGTTGCACCTTCAGCGACCGAACTGCAGCGACAGCGACGACGCACGACCCCTACCGCAGCAGCGACACCAGTACAGTGCTGGACTAATTGTGGACTATGTACTGATACAGAACAGGCAGTACAGCAGGTGATGTTGGCTGCAAAACTCCGGTGTTCTCGTTGCCTGGTTGCAGTGGTAAGCAACTACTCAGCGACGGCAGCGACGGCAGCGACGACGCAGCGCCCCACTCCAGCCGGACTCCTCCCACCAGCCCAGCCCGCTCGACAAGCTCACTAAGCTGGGGTGGTGGTGCCCTCCGCAGGAATGGGGATGTATGCAAATGGTCAGCGATCGCGTCAGCGTCTCCGCAGGAGAATCGCCGATCGTCTGACAAACCGTAGCGACGACGACAGCGTTAGAGCCAAAGGAGATTGCCACTGCTTCGGGGGTGGGGGAAGCCTGCGTTCGCGACGCGACGCTTTCGCAGTGTCGCAGGCACCCCCACCCCACTCAGCAATGGCGTAGCGATACATGGTACACACACATGTTTCCGCAGGCAAGGTAGCACACCCCAAACCTACGCCGCGTCAAGCTTGATCGCCCATTGCAAAGAGAGTCGCCAGGGCGCGGCTCCGGCACGCTGTGCTGCACAATCTGTCGCACGTTGGCGGTGCAACGGTTGATCGCCAGGAACCCCGGTGAAATCGCACACCGCCAACGCAGCAGCCGTATCGCTAGGGCGCACAGCGGCGCATCGCGTCAGCACGACGCAAAAGAGTCGTGCCCTCCACAGCCATATCACTAGGCTGAGCGCGTGCTGCCTTGTGCGTTTGGGGCGTGCTATCCGAAGGGCACATGTGTGCGCGTTTTTTGTTTTTTGTTGCGAGGTGTGTTGTGTCGTTTGCGTTGTCGTCGTTCTCGGTGGTTGGGTTCTCTGGGTCGCGTCGCGGTTGTTCGGCTGCTGCGTTGTCTGCTGCGTTCTCGCGGGTTGCTTCGGGTGCGTCGGTGTTTGTCGGTTGTGCTTCGGGCGTTGACGCAGTTGTTCGGTGTCGGTTTGGTTCGCGTTGTCGGGTGTTCTCTGCTTCCTCGCGTTCTCGCGGGGGGTTGGCGGCTCGTTCTGCTGGCTTGGTGCGGGCGGTGGCTGCTGCGGGGGGGTGTTGGGTTTCTTTTCCCAGTTGTGCTTGTCCTGCGGGGTTGGTGCCGTCCCCGGTGTCGGGTCGGTGTTTCTGTGGGTTTGGTTCGGGTTCTTGGGCTTCGTTGGCTTTTGCGGTCGGGTTGGGGGTGCCGTGCTTGGTCTTTTCTCCGTGGGGTGTGCCTGCGGGGTGGGGGTTCTCTGCTCTGGGTCGCGGTTGGTTTGTTCGGGTTCCCTAGATCGGTTGTCGGTTCGTTATTTGCCCCGGTTGGTTGCCAGCTGGGGTTTTTCGTTTCAGTTCACTTTCTTCTAGCGAGGTTTGGTTATGTCTTCATCTCACGTTCCGGTTCTCTGCATTAGCAACCGTTCTGAGTTGTTGCAGTTCAGCAACAGCGGCAAGTTCAGTGCAGTTCGCTTTCGTCGCAGTGCTGATGGCAAAGGTTGGGCACTACTCGGCATTCCGGCTGAGTGCATCAAGCCCTTTGCTGCTCAGTTGTTTCTGCTCAACTGCAAGCTGATTGAGCGGGTTTGGTTCAGCAAGTCAGGCTATTACACCGCTATCTGTTTCACCGCACCGCCAGAGGTAATCGCAGCACTGGCGAAGGCATTCCCCGCCCCGGCAGATACAGAGCCGTTGGTGTTCTCTGCAAAGGGCGATCGGGTGCTCACTGGCGCAACCGCAACCCGCGCACGAGGGCATCTCAGGCAGTCGGTTGCAGCCGGTCCCGCTCAGTTGGTCGCAATCTAAGTCTCAAAGCGCGGAGTCACACGCGCTTTCTAAATCTGCTCATGGCAAACCCCGCATGGTGGCACCCGTGCGGGGTTTTTGTTCACCTTTCTTCTAGCAAAAGGAGTACTCCCATTATGGACTATTCACTGCTTGCCGACTACGACAAGCACCACCGAATTTCACTCGATGACGCACTGCTCACAAAAGCGCAGGCAGCGCCGGAGCCACCTACACTAACCGCGCAGTGTGGTCAGTGCATCAATTACCGCGCAGAACGCACCCGCAACGGCACGCAGCTTTGGGGACATTGCACCTTACGCGCAGCCGCAGATATTCATCCTTGTAATCTCCCACCTTGGGATGAGTACGCAGCGCAGTGCAGCTTCTACGAACAGGAGGTGCCTTTCTAATGAGGCAACCGATTACTTACCTCCTGCATCTATCGCACCCGTTGATTGCAGGCACCCATCAGAACCGCCATTACATCGGTTTCACTTACGACCTACCGCAGCGGTTAGCGATGCACCACGCAGGCAAGGGCGCACGATTCACCCAGGTTGCTGTTGAGCGTGGCAGCAGCTTGGAACTCGCACGCACCTGGGAAGGGGGCAGAGCCACTGAGCAACGGCTAAAGCGGCAGAAAAACGCCAAGCGCTTCTGTCCGATTTGTCGTTGCTTCGATTTGTGAGGTTGCCATGAGTGACCCACGCGACGACAACCTCATTCGCATCATGTTGCAGCCACCGAAGCGAGGCAAAGACGATCCGATCGTCGTGGTAGCGCGGGAGTCGGAGCGCAAAACGGCGAAGGAGGCAGCGGCGCGGCGATATCGCGCTAAGCGCAGACAGCGGCAAACGCCATTGGGGGAGCCGCAGCAGTTGAGTTTGTTCTAACGACATCGGGCGATCGCGAAAGCGGTCGCCTTTTCTTTGCACATTTACGAGGACTAATCAAGTGAAAGGTGATCCGCGTGTTTATTTCTCCTGCTTGGCAAGCTACAACGCAGGCAGGTTATTTGGTGTTTGGGTTGACCTGTTTGAAGGCATCACAGCCGAAGATATCCAGCTTGCAATTGACTACATGCTCCATAAGTCACCCGTCGAAGACGCTGAAGAATGGCGCATTGACGACAGTGAAGGCTTTGCAGATATCAACCCACCCACCGATTTAGAGAGGTTGGCAACATTAGCCAACTTGATCCACGAACACGGAGAGGGAATCATCAAAGGCTATCTAGCACACCAAGGCAACGACGCAGACTTAGACGAGTTAGAAGACTATTACATCGGCACCTACAAATCAGAAGCTGACTTCTGCCAGGAACACTTCGATATTGCCGAAGCAGCCAAGAAAATTCGGGTTTTTGACTGGGCAACGCTTGACCAGTACATCGACTGGGAAGCGATCGCCAATGATGCGTTTATCAATTCGTACTACTCCCATCAGGAGAGTTACGAAGTGGTTCACGTTTATACGAGGTGAGGAATGTTTGAAACCCTTACCTACCGCTTTCTGTATGACCCGCAGGCGCAGCGCTGGCGAGTTCCCACGCCGCGACGTTGGCAGCAACCGGGACGCACCAAGCGCGGCTTCTACGTTTACGACATTTGGGGTTGTCCTGCTTGGGAGACGCGAGAGCAAATCGCACGGCAATTACCCAAGCCCCCCACTGACCAATTCTTTCTCAGCTTTGACTATCGACACTACTGGAGCAAGACCCATGAGCAAGCCTAAGATTCTCACTCACCAACAAACCGCACTGGTTAAAGTCATCGACTTGATTAACAGGATGGAGAGCGACACCGCAGACGAGGAATTGGGGACGTTGCTGAACGATTCGGTACTCCTACTCGAAGGAGCGATCGACCGAATCACAGCGATTGAAGAGGAAATCGAAGCGATGGCAGCAGACATCGAGTAACCACCCGCGCAGAGCCGGGAGTCGCGCCCCGGCGTTCTTTTATTGAGCATCAAAACTATGAACCAAGCACCTGTTTATTGGGCACAACTCACCCTCGATCCAATGGATGCCCAGACCAAAACCCAGACCCCAGAAAAAACCTGCCTGGTGCAACGCGACGGTCAAACCCAGACCGATCGTATCTACTGGAAAGCCGGAGGCAGCGCCGACTACTTACTCAAAGGCGATTGGGTTTGTTTGGATTGGGACGGCAAATACAGCAAATGGCGCATCAGCAAAACTCAAACCCCTGAGTTAATGGCAGTGCTGGAGCAACGACGCGCAGCCGCAGCACCGCCAGCCCCACCGCCCCAGCAACCGCCAGCGCCGACGATGCAGCAGCGCCCCCCGCAGACGCACCAGGCGCAGGCAACCAACGGCTCACCGATTCCACCGCACGATCCAGACATCATCGAGTGGATCAAAATCTTTGAGGAGTTCCGACGCGCACTGCCCAACGCGAAGGAAGAAACGTGCAGAGCAGCAGCGAGTACGGTGTTTATGTCCCGTCGCAAGCAGAGTGAGTAAAAGGTGAGAGAGCGATCGCCCGATGTCGTTGGGCGATCGCTCTCTTTTTTTTGTGCCAACCAATCGCCGCGCTGACTGCCCAACCAGCCCAGCTACGCCGCCCTCGTCAGCGCGGCGAAATGTCCTTGAACTTGGCGTAACTCAACTTAAGTTTGTTCAAGTGCGTCAGCTATTGCAAAATTCCTTTGACAGGCACATCACAGTCAGCACCATACTGGATCTCGCGTCGCCCATCTGAGTAAAAATCGACGCAATATCCATGATCCACGCCGCCAAAGCCAGAGGTGCCAGCAGCACACGCATGAGCTTAGAACTTCCGAACGAACGGGAGCGCGTAGAGGTTGATCGCGCATTGTGGGGACATTTGCCCCCTACTTGACCGCGAGGATGATGGCTCATGATGCACTATTCGTCAACAATTACGCGCTTATAATTCCCAGTTTGCGCTTTGTGCGAACGAATCAGACGCACGATTTCCCGATCGCTCTTTCCCGCTGCGATCGCCTCCCTTACAATTTGAGCATTCCGTTGGGCGATCGTATTCGCAGTGTTGCCGCCACGAATCGCGACGTGCTTCGTTTTGAGTCGCTGCGTTGCTGCGTTCCACTCTTGATAGTAGAAACGGAAGTAGCGCCCCCCGCGAACGCAGGCATAATCCCCCACCCAACGCGAGGGATTAGAGGGACAAACACCCCGCCGCCGCGAGGGGTCAACCCCCTCCGAGCGTTCGGAAGTTTTAAATAGAGAGAGTTGAACCACGGTTTTGGCTTTGCACTGGCAAACCTGCCACTTTAACCGGACATACCGATCGTAAAGTTCACTGCCAGCAAGCGGCATTCCGCAATCGGAAGCAAAGCAAACTACACATGAGATGGTATCAAATCAAACGCAGAGAGCAGTTGATCGACACACTGAATAATTGCAAAAAAAGAAATTACACGGGTACTACTCTTGATTCTTCAACAGTTCAGCTAACTGTTCTAACGTTTCCAGCTTCTTCTCTGCTCTCTCCTTCTCACGCTGATACCACTCAATGCATTGTTCCGCGTCACCCAACTGATCTTTGACCTCCTCTATCAGTTGGGCAAGGATTCCCCCAGTAACAAGGGATTGGATATCGGGATTTGCTTGAGTCCAATCATCGTGATCAATTCCGACCTGCCGCCCTTCAACCCCAGTAATTTCGCCATTGAGTCCAGGTTGTCGATCGCAGTTTGGGGCATCGTGACGGTAACGTCTTTGGTTGGTTCTCCGTGTTTTGGTTTCCGTCCCATCAGAGTTTTTACCCATGTTGTAAATATTTCCTTATTTTACCCGTGGTATACCGTTTCATTCTACACGGGCAAATGCTAGTATGTGTTAAATTACATGGGTAAAAATGCCCTACTCCAACCACCCACCCCGCCGACGCAAACAACGCCGTCCCGTGCGACCGTTGCGCCCCGATCGAGTCGCAACGGAATTCGAGCGGATCAAACAACGCTTAGGGCAGGAAGGTTACAAACTCAGACGCAGCCCCAACAACATCCATTTATGGAGAGTCACCGGGAGGTTTGAGGGCTTCTACCTGCTCAGTTGGTATGCGTCGTCAGGGTGGAACGTGCAGCCCAACGACTGGAGCCAAGAGCGCGACACACTTTTGCAACTCATCAAGGAGGCACTATCTGAAAGCAGCAACCTGGAACATCACCCGTGACGGCAACCACGTCACACGGGTCGAACGCAAACAAGAAGCAGAGCGCATCATTGCCCAGCTTCAAAAGCTTAGTCCTCGCTCAATTTTCCGCATTGAATATGTCGGCAAAGCCGTAGGCATCCAATAAAAAACCCCAGCAGCTTAACAGCGCCAGGGCGAAAGTTCTTTTAACTGAAATTCCATCATGCAACAGAAACCCATTCTTTGGGCGATCGCAAGGAGGGTGGCGATCGCCCCAGCTTTTCCACGCCCCAGTAGCGCCCAAACCGCCGCCCAACGCATTCGCGCCGCACTCACAGGACGACCCGCTTACAATCTGGTCGATGCCGAAAGGCGCATGAGTGAACGGCAATTTTACGAGTTGAACAACATCGCAGACGGCAATAGCAGCAAGGCGATGCACAAGCGCTTTGGCTTGCCCCACGGCAGCATCGGACGCACCGAGTATTACCCCTACGATCGCCCCGGCGAGAACGTCTGGATTGGCATCAAATACAACGACCAAGGGCAATACGCAGGCTGCCAGTTCTCAAAGCCCATTGCCTACAACCAGACCCAAGCGCCCCGCGTTACCTATCGCAGAACCCGCGACGGTTGGACGATGACGCAGCGCAGATGGGCAATTCCCGCAGCGCAACGTTAATCCCTGCTTACTCAACTCACTGACACATTACGCATACTGGAGCAAATATGGTAGACAGATATAAGCCAAGTGCAGAGGAAATAAAAGACCTGGTAGCGGAGACTGGGAACAACCTTGAAAAGGAGGTGACGACAATTGAACACATTGATGGAACACCATGCGCGACGGTGATCGATGTAAGCAGCCACAATATTACAGTAGTACATGAGTACGATTCGGGTCTGACCACCGTTGAGGAAGGTGATCCCGTTAGTACATGAACACGGTGCAGATAAACACGTTGAGGGAAAACCGATGAAAATTGCAGTCTCAGAATTGAAGGGCACACCTTTAGAAAGTTACGCAGTAGAGCTAGAAGCGTTAGCCGAACAAATGCGTAACCAGCCAAGGGGGAAAAGCATCAAAAAACTGGGCTTCGAGATGGGCAGGGTTATGAGAAGGATGGTAAAGGATACGCGAGGGGCAGAGAACACCAGCCAATGAACAGCGATTACCCTCTATCCCTCCCTTGGGAACGCACCGCAGCGAAGGAACTCGCAGATTGTTTGCATTTCCTGACGCATGGCATGTTCCAGGATTACGACGACTGTTGCGATCGTCTAGCCAGCGCCGCCGAGCGCATCCGGGAAACCGTTGCGTTCTACGCCAATGAAGCAGCTTGCGAACAACCTCAGCGGAGCCAGGACGATAACGAAGGGTTGGGCGAATACCCCGAAGCGATCGCCACTATTGAACCCGCATCTCAGGTGCAGAAAGGGCAATCGGTAAGATTGTTCACTCGAAAACCAAATCATCCACTTAGCTAACCCGCCTGATGAGCCGCAGTGACGCAGCGGCGAAACTCCGCACTCAGCGGAGTCGCGGGAAGCGTCCAAAACTTCTCGTAGCAATTCTGGAGGCTTTCATTCGTAGTGGCATCCCTTATCGGACGCTTGAGAGAATACTTAGGCGAACAGATCGGTGGAAGCTTTCAAGAATATCGGCGTCCGAATTGCTCTCACCAACCATGATTCAAGGAACTATGGCATCCAGTATAGGACGCTTCAGAGAATACTGTCAGTTAAAAAGGTTGGTCATCTAAATAATGGTGAAAAATCCTACGGTTCAACTCTCGATCGCGGGGGTCGATGTGGGCAGAAACAAAGTGACCGTTTGCATTTTGGATGACATTCCCGATGATCTCAAACGGTTTAAGTCAAAGTACAAAAAACTGGAATTCAAGGCAAACGCTGCGGATATCAAGAGATTCCTTGCGCTGCCTTTCGATGGCGCTATTCTTGAACCCACAGGAGGACACTACAGCCGCATTTGGGCGTATCAGTTAAAGGAAGCGGGCAAAGTAGTGAAATGGGTAGGACATCAAGAAATAGCCGCTTACCGCGAATCATGGCGAGTGTTTAACAAGAGCGACGCAACCGACTGCATTGCTTTGGCTTGCTATGGCTTGGAGCGGTGGAATAGACCCGTTTTTTTCTTGTCAGAAAAACAGGCGGATCTGTCTGCTTACTATCAACAACTACAGCACTTGAACAGGGTCAAGAATCCGATCATCAATCGACTCAGACAGCAGCTTTGCCATGAATGTCCAGAAGTGGCCGAAAAAAAAATAGATCGTCCGTGGCTTGACGATAATCCGCCTGGCTTATTGCTTGTAATTGCACAGGAAAAAGAGTCTGTTAAGTGGCAAAAGATCATTGACGATTCGATCGGCACAGGGATTAGCGAGTTTTCCAGAGAGGAAGCCAGGATGCTTTGCCATATCGAACGCCAAGAGCTTGAGATAGAGAAGATGTTAATGCTTTTGCTAGAGCGTCCTGAATACAGTCCCTATAGACAGGTCTTTGACAAGTTCTCCATTTCTAATCGCACAGCGATTGCACTGCTCACGGTCATTTTTCCCATTCGGCGGTTCCTAGATGATGGGCGCGAAATCAGGGAGCATGTAACCACTAGCAACGGCAAGCGCGCAACGCGCAACCACAGCCTATCAAAGTTTAAATTGGCGTGCGGACTGGGGCAAGTCTGGCACCAATCCGGAGATACTTCAAAGTGGGTGCCGGGGGGAAATTCGGATGTTCGAGAAGCCTTATGGAGGTGGTGTAAGGTTTCGGTTGTCATGACACCGGATCTGTCAAAACCCGATATCGCTGCATTGAGAAAATACTACGAAGAAGGTACAACCATCATGGTTGATGGCAAAGAAAAGCATCTCGATCCAGGGGTGCGAAATCAAAAGGTCATGAGGGTTGTACGACGCATGTTGACCAGTTTGTATAAGGAGCTTTTGTCTGTGGGGTGATCCGGCCCTCCAGTACACACTCTAAAGCAGTCGATTAAATCGGCTGCTTTTTAAGTTTAAATTTAAGGGTCGAACTCTTGATTGTCCGTAAGATTTCTGTAAAACTCCTAAGGACTATTCTCTAGAGTTTTTATGCGGGAATCAGGGTTTTAGAGATTTCAATAATCCTGAAGATTTTCTCCTTTCAAACTACCTTCAATACCCAGACATCCCCCACGATCGCCCCCTCCACCACTTCGATC
>JAESFS010000110.1_pt1 | contig 25171 bp, 26 predicted proteins | sample 9269441 | NCBI WGS metagenome assembly JAESFS01 (sample SAMN14502548, study PRJNA617105) | algae metagenome | isolation source: Scytolyngbya sp. HA4215-MV1 and co-occurring heterotrophs from sample from... | place: USA: Laie Falls, Oahu, Hawaii | collected 2010-08-22
ACCGCATCCAGACCTCGTCATCCGCGTCCAAACCCCTTGTCTCGAAGGGGCCGTCCACACATGAATCAGATCGCCGCCGCGTCGGGGAATCCCCTTTTTGAGTCAGGTCTTCAGGGACTTGGTATTAGGCAGAGCGTCTGAAGGCTCCAGGCGGTACCCCCGCAAGCTCGGTCAACAACAACGGCCAGAGGCGCAGCCCCTCTTCCAGCGAGGACAGCCGGAAGAACTCGTTCGGGGCGTGCGCGTCCTCGTCAGCGCTGGACAAGCCGAACATCAGGCTGTCCATCCCCAGCTGCTCCTGAAACAGCGTTATGATCGGCACCGTGCCGCCCAGGCGCATCACTGCCGGCTCTGCCCCCTTTTCCCGGCGCAGCACCGCTGCCGCAGCGGCGCGCAGCGGATGATCTGCGCCCAGTGTATAGGCGCGCGTGCCGCCTGGCCTGTAGCTGAATTCCAGCGTTACGCCGGACGGGGCGTGGCGCTCGAGATGCGCCTTGACGGCTGCCTGCGCTACCGCCGGATCTTGGCCGGGAACGAGGCGCATGGTGAGCTTGGCATGCGCCTCGGCCGGCGTGACGGTCTTGCCACCCTGACCGATATAGCCGCCCCACATCCCGTTCACCTCGACCGTTGGGCGGAGCGTGGTGCGCTCCCGCACCGTATAGGCAGGGTCTCCGAACGGGCTGGCGCCGAACTCCGAGTACCAGGCGGCCTCATCGAGTGGGAGCGAGGCGCATTCCGCGCGCAGCGAGTTGGTGATCTGGCGGGCACCAGCATCGAAGCCCTCGACGGCGACCCGGCCCTGCTCGTCGTGCAGTGTCGCGATCAGGCGCGCCATCTCGTGCAGGGCATTGCGCAGGGCGCCGCCGACCTTTCCGGAATGCGCGTCCTTCCTCGCCGTGCGCAGACCGAACTGAAGGGCGGCGATGCCACGACAGCCGATGTTGAGCACCGGCACCGGCCCCGCGGCGCCACCGCCATCCGCCGAGAGCATGGCGTCGGCCGCGAGCAATTCGCGATGCGTCTCGATCAGCGCGGGCAGGCTCGGGCTGCCGACTTCCTCCTCGCCCTCGAGGAACAGCTTGACGTTGACGGGGCAGCCGCCCTCGACAGCGAGGAAGCCCGCCAGGGTTTCGATCGCGATGGTGGTGGAGCCCTTCACGTCGCTGGCACCGCGCGCGTAGATCCGGCCATCGCGGATCGTGGGCTCGAAGGGCGGCGAGTGCCAGAGCTCCAGCGGGTCGGCAGGCTGCACGTCGTAGTGGCCGTAAATCATGATGGTGGGCCGTTCCGGACCGGCGCCGGTCCAGGCGCCATAGACCGCGGGCTGCCCGCCGGGCGCCTCCAGCAGCCGGACGTCCGACAGGCCGATCGCGCGCAGCCGGTCGAGCAGGAAATCGCGCGCGCAGCGCATCCCATCGGCGAAGGCGGGGTCGGTGCTCACCGAGGGGAAACGGATCAGCGTCAGCATCCGCTCCAGGATCGCGTCCTTCTGGCCGGTCAGGTAATCCGCGACGCGCTGACTCATGTTCGTTCTCCGAGGTGCTCGGGGAGAATAGCGGCGGCGTCTTTGCCGCGCCAAGATCGAGGCTACGACGGGGTCCATGAGGGTTGGGCACGAGCATCTCACGCTGGAGCCGCCACTCGACGGGAAACAGCTCCAGCAACGCCGGTGGCGTGACCGTGGCTTCCTGCTTCCCATTCAGGATCGCGTCCACGATATCAGCGCCTGCAACGTCAGGGGCGCCAGCGCGACCAGATACCCCCGCTCGATCCTCTCCGCCTCCGCCATCTCGCTGATGCTGGTGTACCGCCCCGCATTCAGCATGTGCTGATAGGGGAACGCGCATGCCAGTGCTTTCACCAGCGTCGGATCGGACGGCGTTGCGATCGGCCCCACGCCATCGGTCATCGGCGTTACGACGGCCTTCCTGCCCGGCCGGTGGCGGATGCCCGACGGAACCCGGACCGTGATGCTGGTCGCGCTCGTCACGCCGCCTTCAAGGCGATGGGCGAGATAGCACCAAGGTTGCGGACCAGCCCATTGGGCCCGAAACCGGATATTTGCTGCGACGGAAGTGCTGGCCTGCGATGTCACTGAACTTCACCGTGGCCTGCCTTTGCTCTACCACACTCGCCTTGAATTCGACCGCCATTGACAGCGCTGCCCATGTCTCGCGCCGCGCACATCGGAGGGGCGACCGCCGTGCCCGAACACTTGCGCCAGGCCAGGAACGAAGCGGCCGGCGACCAACGGCTCCGTCGCCGTCTCAAACTCTGTATCGTCAAGCAATGCGGGCTCGCACATGGTGGCCTGACACCGCAGACTGCCCGGTAAAAGGAAGGGCCTCCGGCGGCTGGGGCCGAAAGGACCCAAGACCCCAATCCTAACCGTTACTCGATGCGCGCGCCTGATAGCCGCACCATTTCGGACCAGCGCGGGGCATCCGCTGCAACCAAAGCCGCCGTCTCCGCTGGCCCCGCACTCGTCGCCAGCACCAGGCCGCTGGCGCGCAGGCGATCCGCCAACCCCGGCACATCGGCACTGCGCAGCACGCCATCGGCAATCGCCCGCTGCACCTCGGGCGGCGTGCCGCGCGGGGCGGTCAGCGCATTCCACGACTGCATGTCGAGATCACCCAGATTGAGATCGGCAAACTCCCCCAATCCCGGCACCTCCGGCAACAGCGGGCTGCGGGCATTGCTACCCACCGCCAGCGGCAGCAGCCGCCCCGAGGCCACATGCGGCATCAGCGCCGGCATGAAATCAAAGACCATATCGATCTGCCCCGACAGCAAATCCGTCAGCGCCGGCGCCCCGCCCCGATAGGCCACATGCTCGATATGCGCCCCCGAACGCGTGGCAATGGTGGCAATCAACAAATGCGCCGCCGAGCCATTCCCGGCCGAGCCCTTCACCACCCGCGCCCCCGGCCGCTTCGCCGCGTTGATCAGCGCCCGAAAATCCGTCCAGCCCCGCTCCCGGGCCCGCTCGGCGGTCACGCAGCACAGCACGGTGGAGGTGACCAGGCGAATGACCGGCACCAGGTCCCGCGCCGGATCATAGGGCGGATTGGCCATCATCATCGGCAGCGCCGTGAAGAAGGGAATGCTCAGCACCCCCAGCGTGCTGCCATCCGCCGGCGCCTGCATCAACGCCTGCACGCCCAGCAAGCCATTGGCCCCGCCCCGATTGTCGATCACGATGGCCTGGCCGGTGCGGGTGGTGATGGCATCGGCCCAGATCCGCGCGATGGCATCCGCGGCCCCGCCCGGCGGAAATGGCACCACCCAGCGCATCGGCCGGTTGATGATCTGGGCCGAAGCGGGGGCGGCCAGCGTGCTGGCCAGCAGCGCGCGGCGGGCAATCACTGCGCTCCCACCTTCTGCCGATGCGCGAAGTTCCGCCGGTTCAGCTCCAGCCGATGATCCAGGTAGCGCAGCGGCGGATAGCGTTCGGGGTTGACCTCGCTCACGCAGCTCGGCACGCAGCGGATCACCGCGTCATTGCTCGGCCCATAGAAGAAGGGGATGGCGTAGCGCATGGCGCGGTTGTTGTTCACCACGCGGTGCGGCGTCGGCGCGAAGCGGTCATTGCTGTAGCGCCCCAGCATTTCCGCCGTGTTCACCACGAAGGTGCCGGGGATGGCGGGCGGGCGCAGCCATTCGCCCTCGCGCGTGCGCACCTCCAGACCGGGAAGCGCGGATTGCGCGAGATAGGTGGTGAAGTTCGTGTCGATATGCGGCGCGAAGCCGAAGCGATCCGCCTCATCCTCCGGCTGCGGCTGATAGCGGATCAAACGCAGCGTGCAGGACGGCTCCGCGAAATCCGCGTTGAAATACTCGGGCGCCAGGTCGAGCGCCGCGGAAAACACCGGCAGCATGCTATGCGCCAGATGCTGCATGGCGTTGAAATAGGCCATGGTGGGCGCGCGGAAGTCGGGCAGGCCAGGCGGCCATTTATTGGGTTGGGCGAAGGGCTTGCCCGCCAGCACATCCTGGTCATTTGCTGCGCGGTCCTGCACGATGTAGAAGCTCTCATTCAGGTTGGGCTTCTTCACCTCGGCCACCTTGGAGGTGCGGATCACCTGCGCCCCCGTGGGCAGGAAGCCGATGTTCAGATCGCCGATCTTCAGCGCCATCTTCTCCTCATCCGGCAGCGCGAAGAAGCGCGCCGCGGCGTCGAAGCAATCATCGATCAGCTTCTGTGCGATGCCATGGCCGGCGAAGACCAGGAAGCCCGTATCCTCACAGCTGCGGGCTACATGCCGTGCGAGTTCCTCCCGCGCGCCGGCCTCACCGCGCAGGAAGGCCGCGATGTCGAGGACAGGAATGCGGCCCTCGGCCAGTGTGATGCTCATCGTCTCTCTCCTCAACTCGGCAACATGCCGATGCGGCGCAGCGCCTCGCGCTCCGTCTCGAATTGCTCGCGCACGGCCAGCGTGTAGTCGGCGCTGTTCAGATAGAGCGGGCGCTGGTGGAAGCGCTCCAGCGCGGCCAGGTGCGCCGGGTCGAACAGCGCCACGCGGAAGCCGTCATGCAGCGCCTGGACAACGGCCGGATCCATCCCGCGCGGCCCCGCCAGGCCATATTGCGCCTCGGCCACGATCGGGATGCCAAGTTCCGTCAGTGTCGGCACATTCGCGAAGCGCGGCGGCCGCGCGGAACCCCAGGTGGCGAGCAGGCGGAGCCGCCCTTCCTCCACCATCGGCGCCCAGGAGGAGCTTTCACCCGCCGCATCGATCTGCCCCGAGATCAGCGCCGTCAGCGTCTCTGAGGTGCCGCGATAGGGCACATGCGTCCAGGTCACGCCCGCTTGCGCTGCGATGCGCTCCATCCCCAGATGCTGCGAGGAGGCGATGCCGAGCGTGCCGTAATTCACCCGGCCCGGATTGGCACGGGCATAGGCCAGCAGATCGCCCAGGCTCTGCCAGGGCGAATCCGCCCGCACCACTGTCCCGAAGACCGAGCCGGTGAGCTGGATGATCCAGGTGAAATCCGTCATCGGATCATAGGCCGGGCGGGGCGAGAGCAGCGGCACGCGAAACACGCCGGGCGGCATTTGCGAAACGATCGAGCCATCGGGCCGCGCCTCCTTCAGTGTGGTCGCCCCCAGCGTGCCGGTCGCGCCCGGCCGATTTTCCACCACCACCGGCTGGCCAAAGCCGCGAGTCGCGACCTCCGCCAGCACGCGAAAATGCGTGTCAGCCGGGCCGCCCGCGGTCCATGGCACAATCAGGCGGATGGGGCGTTCGGGCCGCCAGGCGCCCTGCGCGAAAGCTGGCGTGGCGAGCGCGGCAAAGAGGGCGGCACGGCGGGTCACGGGCGTCATGGCCAGGCCTTCTGGAAGCTGCGCGAAAACGCTCCCACACTGGCATCACATCGTCAAAGCGAAGGACACCTCATGCCGAAAACCGCCATCTCCAGCGACCGGGTCTTCAAGCCAGCACTTCCCTTCGCCCAGGCCAGCAAGGCGGGCGGCTTCGTCTTCGCCTGTTCGACCGGGCGGGACCGCGAGGGGCGCTTCGCCATCGGCGATGTGCGCGCGCAGACACAACAGACCATCGACAATATCCGCGCATTGATCGAGGCCGCCGGCGGCACGCTCACCGATGTGGTGAAATGCACCGTCTATGTGACGGACCGCGTGAATTGGGCGCCGATGAACGAGGTTTACTTCGCCAATTTCGCGGAAGATCCGCCGCACCGCGTCTCCTGCATTGTCAGCGGCCTGGGCTCGCCCGATTGCCTCGTCGAGATCGACGCGACGGCCTATCTCGGCGAGGGCTGAGGCTGCTGCGGCGCCTGACGGATGTCTTCACCCGCATCGCGCGCGAGCGCGAGATTGAGGAGCGCTGCATCGCGCGGGGCTTCACCCTTTCGCTCGACGGATGGCGAGGCCAAGCGCGCCCGTCTGGCGCGGGACCTCGTCACCGGGCGGGCCGTGGCGGAGCGCCCGGGCACCGGCGCGGAGTAGCCTCAGCGATTCAGGAAGATGCTGACTTCCCGGTTCAGGAAATCCACATCCGCCGGAAACCCGCCGCCGGCCGAGGCATGGCCGGTGATCGTGCCCGGGCTGATCCTGACTACCCGCACATCGCGGATATAGCGTGAGGTCTCGATCGGCTCGTATTCCGGGTTCAGCAGATCGCCCGTGCCGTGCAGCACCAGGGTGCGGGCGCGGATGGCGCGCAGCGCCTTGATGAGGTCGCCATCCATGCCGGGTGTCGCGCCGATGTCATGCCGCTCATAGGCCCAGGTCTGGTAGAGCCAATCATTGGCGTCGAAGGCGTTGAGCAGCGCGGTCTCCTGCGCGCGCAGCCAGGGCAGCACATCCATCGGCGCCGTCGGGAACTGATCCCGGTACATCTCCGGTGTGCGGGCCGAGAGGAAGCTCAATATATCGCGCCAGAGGCGGATGCCGCGCTCCGGCGGTGACGTGTAATTGCCCTGGTTCCAGGCGGGGTCGAGCATGATGGCCTGGCGGCTGGCGTCGAGCACCGCGACCGTCCAGGCCGGCGTGCGCGCCAGCGGCACCATGGCGACCAGATTGTCCATGAAGGCCGGATGGCTCACGCCCCATTGCAGAACCTGCATGCCGCCCATGGAGGGGCCGACCACGGCGACCACATGGTTGATACCCAGATGCTCCGTCAGTAGCCGATGCTGGGAGGTGACCATGTCGCGGATGGAGAAGCGCGGAAACTGCATCCGCGGCTGGGTCCGGCTGTTGCTGGGCGAGGTGGTGAGGCCATTCCCGATCGCATCCGTCGCGATGATGAAATAGCGGTTGGTGTCGAGCGCCTTGCCGGGCCCGATCAGGAAATCGAGCCGGTGGTGATTGCCGCTGATGGCCGTCACCATGAGGATGGCGTTGGATTTCTCGGCATTCAGCGTGCCGTGGGTGACGTAGGAGATCGCGAAATCGCGGATCACCTCGCCGCTTTCCAGCCGCAGATCGCCCATGGCAAAGCTCTGATGCGGGGCCTGGTTCGGCCCGTGGGCCTGGGCGGCCGCGGTGATGAGCGCGAAGACCGCCAAAAAGTATCGTCGAAGCAGCATGTTTTTTCCTCCCCTCGGCACTGCGGCCGGGCGAGAAGTCAGCGCTCGGTTGGGGCTTTTGTCGAGCGCTGTTTCGAGGCCAAACCAGCACCTCGCTTCGTTGCAGTTGCGGCGGCATGTCACGGCCCGGGCGTTCCAGTGCCGCCGGCACGTCGCCACCCGAAAGGCCGGAGAACCCCATATCGAGGCCGATATGCGAGGGGCGGAGCCTGCGCATATGATGCCGCAGGATCCGTGCCGCCCTGTCGGCCAAACCGATCTGCCCGCGTTCCAGCAGCCATTCCACGCTGGGCTCGCCCTGCCAAAGCCACCGCACGGCAGGCCGGTGGCAGCGCCCAGCACGGCGCCGACCAGGGAGGCCATGGCAACGCTCAGGCCGCAGGCCGCCTATGGGATGTCGGCGAAGAACGGGGCCGAGCGGCCATGCCTATGCCTGCCTTGCAAACCGCCGCACCTCAGCCATCCTGGCTCCCGTCACCGGCGTGAGAGCCGGACGGTTTGGAGAGGTGCTATGCGTATTATGATCGTGGGCGCCGGTGCCACGGGCGGCTATTTCGGCGGCAGGCTGGCCCAGGCGGGCCGCGACATAACCTTCCTGGTGCGCCCCGGTCGGGCCGGACTGTTGCGCGAGAGTGGCCTCACGCTGCTCAGCCCGCATGGCGATGTGACCCTTCATCCGAAGCTCGTCACGGCCGATTCCATCGCTGGCCCCTATGATGCGATCATCCTGGCGGTGAAGGCCTTCGGCCTGGAGCAGGCCCTGCAGGACATGACGCCCGCGGTCGGCCCCTCCACGATGGTGATGCCGTTGCTGAACGGGATGCGCCATGTCGACCGCATACGGGCGCTGTTTGGCGCGGCCCTGATCGGCGGGGTCTGCAAGGTTGCGACGACCATCGATCAGGAAGGCCGGATCAGACAGTTGGCGCCGTTCCAGGAGCTTGCCTATGGCGAGCTCGATGGCAGCCCCTCGGAGCGCACCACGGCGCTGGACCAAGTGATGCAAGGTGCTGGCTTCACCGCGCGGCTGACGCCCGCCATCGCGCGGGAGATGTGGGAGAAGTGGACGCTGCTGGCCACCCTGGGCGGCATGTGCTGCCTGCTGCGCGGCACGATCGGCGAGATCGAGGCAGCCGCTGGTGGCCGCGAGTTCGTGCTGCGGCTTCTCGCCGAGGTGGTGCGCGTGGTCGAAGCCGACGGAATCGCGCCCAGCCCGGCCTTTCTGGAAACGATTACCAGGCAGGTCACCCAGGTAGGATCGACCGCCGCCTCCTCTATGTACCGTGACCTGATGGCTGGCCTGCCGGTGGAGGGCGACCAGATCATGGGCGACATCGAGGCGCGGGCGAGGCGCCACGGCATCGACACCCCGCTCATCTCGGCCGCCTACACCAGCCTGCGCGTCTACAGCGACCGCCTGGCGGCGGCTTCGTGAGCCTTTCCGGTATCATCGCGCCCGGCGTCGCGCGGATCGGCGCTTCGCGTGCGGCGCCTGCGCGATGGCGACCCCGTGCCAGCCTGAGGCCTCCTGGCCGCCCGGCCGAAAAGTACGTCCCCACCCTGAAGATGCCCACCGCTCAGGGCTGGAGCGATGGTAGGCCCTCCATCCCCCGCACCCGGGCTGAAGGTCAACGTATTCGCCCGCGGGCTGAATCGCCTGCGCTGGATCCATACGCTGTCCAATTATGTCCTCACGCGGCGGTCGCCGACGACTCCAAGGCAACGGATCAGGGTTCCGCGCTCCTGGTTCGTCACCTGGTGAGTTATCTTGTCCACGCTCAACCGGGCCTTTAGGTGCTGCTGCAGCGGCATCTCAAGCAATCCAGGTAGCATCGCCAGTCGCTCGATATCGGCCTATTCGGGGGATAGGCCGGCATCCTCCGTCCGCGCTGCGGCGGCTTCGGGGCTGGCCAGGAAGGAGCGACGGCCCTAGGGCGCCGCAACGAGCACATCCCTCTCGGTCTCCAGCAGACTGTTCCGATAGCCCCGAAGGATTCCCGCAACGTCTGGCGGGGCCTTCCCGGCTTCGGCGGCATGATCCATGCAGGCAGCGAACCGCAGGGCCAGCAGTTCCGCAACGTGCTCCGCCTCCCGAAAGTGGCGGGTGCCCAGGGACAGGGTGACTTCTCGCCCATCGCCGCCGGGTAGCAGCCTGCGGAAGCAGAACACCCCGCGCTTCCGGGCCAAATGGGAGCCTTCGGCGCATCATGTGAGCCTTCCCGCATAGCGGGCCGGGCATTCCATCGTGATATCAGGGTGTTGGAGAAATTTGGCTGGGGAACCTGGAGCTACTCGCCCGTGGTCCAACAGCCCCCCATTGAATGATGGAAGGCGCGGCACGCGTTGAAACTGTGAGCATCATGGGAGCATTGGGAGCCTGCCGCAACTTCCCCAGTCGGCGGTGAATTGGGGGGGGGGGGAGGGGCCGAAATATTTGGTGCTGACGTTCGAAGCCCCCTATCGGGTGAGGCGCTCATGCGGAGTTCCCCCCTACCCCCCCGTCTGGTAGCCCTGTGGGTGGACGGGGTAGGGCAGGCTGTCCGCAGCGGAGCCGGTTGCTGCCCCTACTCCCCGAGGGAGCCCTTGAGGCCCTCCCTCCGGTGCACCCCGTGGGCACCCCGGACCTCTCTCAGGTGAGGGAGAGCCAGTTCTTCTTCGCCTGATGTTTCCCTCACGGGCGTCGGTTCAATATTGTCCCCTCATAGTCCCCAGAGAACCCTGAAAGCGATTGTCCCCACTATTCCCCAGAGAACCCTGAAGGAGCCCCATCTGCCAAACCGCAATGCCATGATGAACGCTCCGGCACTCCATGTGGCCGAGTGCGGCAGGGCCGGCACGGGCAATGCAGCCTGATCTTATGTGTCATCACCTGAGCAATGGTCGTTGATCGGGTGTTGACACGAATGGGGTGAGGAATCAGGGTGAGCGGCACCACACCGGAGCCGCACCAATGACCACCACCCGCCCACCCCGCACCTTCGTGGCTTACCTCCGGGTTTCCACTGAGAAACAGGGGGCAAGCGGCCTGGGCCTGGAGGCGCAGCAAGCTGCCATCCGGGCATTCCTGGCCCCTGGGGACCGCCTGCTTGATCCTCCCTATATCGAGGTTGAGAGCGGCAGGAAGGCAGCGCGGCCAAGGCTCCGGGAGGCCCTGGCGCGATGCAAGGCGACGGGCGCCACCCTGCTGATAGCCAAGCTGGACAGGCTCTCCCGCAACGTCGCCTTCATCGCGGGGCTGATGGAAGAGCGGGTGCCGTTCATCGCTGCCGACATGCCGGATACCGATCCGTTCATGCTTCATGTCCGCGCCGCCGTGGCTGAGGAAGAGGCCAGGATGATCTCGCGCCGCACCAAGGCAGCCCTTGCAGCGGCCAAGGCCCGTGGGGTGCGCCTTGGGGGCGACCGTGGATACCGCCCGGAGACCCCGCCAGATGCCAGAAAGGGCAGCGCTGCCGCTGCCAAGGCCCGCACCCTGGTCGCCACACGGGCAGCCCTGGGGGTCATCCCTGCCATCGAAGCGGCCCGTGCGGCTGGCGCGGGATCGCTGCACGCCATCGCCGCGCATCTCACCGGCCATGGCATCGCCACCCCCAGCGGCCAGGGTATGTGGACCGCCACCGCAGTGCGGCGGGCGCTGGCCCGGACTGAGCGAGCGGGGGAGCAGTAGGGGCCTGCCTGTGGGTGCGCTTTCCTGACTCACAGGGAATCGCTGGAGGGCCTCCAGGGGGTGCCATGGTAGGGGGTGGCGCGGCAGGCTCCAGGGGGCGCCCAGCGGACTCCTAGGGTTCGGGAAAGGGCATGCCCAGGAATCTCCTCGGGCGGGAAGGGCAGGGTGAAGACCCCGCGTAGCCCCCAAGCTACTGCCTGTCGGGTTGATAAACCCCACTATTAGAGAGAGGACCGCCCAAACGGCCCACCTGCTTCCTCCCCGACCACCCTGGGGCTGGATCGAACTTCCACGGCCCGCCGATGCGCTCTCAGGTGCGCCCGGGAAGAAGCCCCCAGGCCACCCGATGCGAGGCCGGCGCCGCTGAGGCGGGGTGCGACGCCCCGATGGTGTGCCCTTGGGGGCGGGCTGAGGGGCGGCTGATAGTTGTGCCCATGCCCCCGACTATCAGTTTCAGAGACTGGGAACCGTCACCTAAAGGCGCCCGCCGCGCCTCAGGCGGGGAGCCTGTTCACCACCAACTCCCGCCCCCCGAGAGCCACCGCGAAGCCCTGGGGGACACCACCGAAGGACAGCCAAGGAGCATCCGCGTCAACGTTAGCGCTACCCCAACCGGTATGCCTCGCGACGGCCTGAGCGTCATGCCTCTTCGCTCTGAGAAAGGGGGCGCGAACACATCATGCCTCCTCACGCAGGCTTGTTGGTGTCGAGGTCAATTGTCGACCAGCGCCTCGGGTGACTCGAAGCGAAACCCAGCCAGCCGCTCGACCTCCCACGCCTCCAGAGGCACATATCCCCCCCATGGCGATTCGTTGGTCTCATCACTTTCGGAAACCAGCACGCCGAGGCAACGCAAATCCTGTCCGCCAATCTCTTCGGCCGGGAACCAATAGTCGAACGTTACAATTTCGACCTCAATGATTTCGAGATCGACGTGTTCCGGGACAGAAAGCTCCAGCGTGCGCCAAACCTCAGGGAGCAAAGGAACCTTCAGGGTCTGCCAAGGAGTGCGAATGAATACGTGGTTTTCACGTTTCCGAGAACCGGGACGATTTGTCGAGACTGAAAGGTAAGCCCGGCCGCCGCGCAAGCGAAGGCGCTTGCGGGCCTGCCAGCCGGACCATCTTGCTGGGCCTAGACCAGTTTGCTCGAGGGCATAAAATCCATCGCGGTCGGGAACAGGGGAGTCGGCTGTGTAACCTTTGCAGTTTTCGATGTAGCGCCGATAGCGGATGAAGTGTGGGCTGCCCGGAGCGAAGCGTCGCGATGCACCGTGGGTCGGTACGTTAGTAAGATGCAAGCTGATGTCATCGATGCCGTACTCTTCCGCAATACGAATTGCAGCATCGATCTCCGCTTGCCGATCATTCCAGTTAAAAACCAAATAACGCCAATGCACAACGGGTCGCCCTAGACCTAGTTCCTGCTTCGCACGCATCACATTCAGCATGCCGCGCAGCGCGAGGTCGAGACGTCCGCCAATATGATAACGGCTATAGCTTTCCTGTGTCATACCGCTGATAGTAAAAACTATGCGGTCCAGTCCTTCAGTTGCGACAAGACGCTTGGCCCGCTCGGGCTTTGCAAGCGGGATGCCGTTTGTGCTTGTGACAATGTACGCAGATGGCGAGGTGCTGCGAAGATGGGCTAGCATCTCCTCGGCGCCTTGATGCACAAACGGGTCGCCATAATTGAAGAAAAACACGTCACTGAGTTTGCCGGCTGTCTGATCCGCGACGCTTTTAAGTGCACGAATATCTAAAAAATCTGCGTCACGCGTGCGAATTTCCCGATCATTGTTTGGAATGCAGGCCGGTTGCGGGCAGCGTAGATTACAACGTACTGTGGTTTCTATGACTAATTTCGTTGGATGGCTTTGTCGTGCCGGCAATGATTCAATATTTTCATCGTCTGATAATTTGTATAGCTGGCAGTCGACGCAGCGATGGCCGTTCCAAAGCTTACGCTGCATGAGTTCATATTCTGGATTGGCGAATATATCTGCCACTGATTGTTGGTGGACGTTACCGAAGCTGCGAACACCGTGGGGATCATCCAGGCCGCAGGTGACGTTGCCGTCGGAATGTATGGTGATGCTTCGCTCGAGCCAGTCGCAGCGATAGCGCCGGCCATCGCTAGGATGCATGAGGCGGCTGGGGTCTTTGGCCTTACCGTTGAACAGGGGCGCGGCACCCTGCCAGTCCACAGTCTGCGGTAGACGCCGAATGGTCGATTGAAGGGCCTTGTCGGACATCGCTACCCTTCTGAAAAGCAACCAAAGACCCAAGGCGCTTAACTGGGAGTCATCGGGGGCGCAAGAACGCATCTTCGTCGTCAGTGAAACCAGCGACAGCTCTGACTGGCACTGCGGGGCGCCTCCCGCTCTCGCGCGTCGGTTAACCACCATCTCAGCGTCCCTGCCGAGAGGCCGGGGCGCCCCCCCCTTTTGTAGAACCATCAACCCCACAAGGAGACACCCATGGCCCGCCATGCGCGCCCCCCAGTTGCTCCAGCCGCATCTCAGCTTCCACCCCCAGCGGCATCCAGCGCCGCCACCGGGACTGAGGGGGCACCGGGGGGCACCCCTGTGCGATCTGGGCCAATGGCTGTGGGAGGAGTTCCAGCTTTCTGTCTCCAAGCAGACCCTGAGCCGCGAGCTGCGCGCCATGGGCCTGCGCAAGCTCTCGGCGCGGCCGAAGCACCATGCCCAGGCGCCCGAGGCCATCGAGACATTCAAAAAAACTTCCCCACCACGCTGGCAGGCATCGCGGCCGACCAGGGCATCGGCCTCGATGCGATAGAGATATGGTTCGCCGATGAAGCCCGTATCGGCCAGAAGAACAAGATCACCCGCCGCTGGGCACCACGTGGCAGCAGGCCATCAGCGCCGCAGGACCAGCGAACGGCCTCGACCTACATCTTCGGCGCCGTCTGCCCGCGCGAAGGCACACCTGATCTCGCGTCTCCTTCCTGCCGGGGGAGCCGAAGAACGGCTCGGTGAAGGTGGAGAGCAGGGGCGCCTCGGGCGATTCCGGCGGCGCAGACACCACGCCCGCCGGACGAAGCGGACCAGCGACCGCCTGCCCAGGCTCCTCGGGCAGCAGCACCATGGGCTCCAGGCTGCGCATGGCCCGCTCCCGGCTCCGGATCATCTCGGCGAGCACCTCCACCCGCACCTCCAGAAGCCCAAGAAGCATCTCGGGGCGCCACGCTTCGGGCACCCGATGCTCGGCCATGAGGGCCGTTGCGGTTGCCATTTCACTTCGGGTGTTGCGGTCCCGGAGATTGTCCCCGGCATCCCCAAGAAGCATCTCCAGTTGCTCGAGATCGGCCTCTTCGGGGGATAGGCCGGCGTCCTCCGCCCGCGCTGCGGCGGCTTCGGGGCTGGCCACGAAGGAACGACGGCCCGAGGGCGCGGCAACGCGCATATCCCTCTCGGTCTCCAGCAGACTGTTCCGATAGCTCCGGAGGATTCCCGCGATGTCTGGCGGGGCCTTCCCGGCTTCGGCGGCGTCATCCATGCAGGCAGCGAACCGCAGGGCCAGCAGTTCCGCAAGATGCTCCGCCTCTCGATAGTGCCGTGTGCCAAGGGACAGGGTGACTTCTCGCCCATCGCCGCCGGGTAGCAGCCTGCGGAAGTAGAACACCCCCCGCTTCCGGGCCAAATGGGAGCCTTCGGCGCATCATGGGAGCCTTCCCGCATTGCGGGCCGGGCATTCTATCGTGATATCAGGGTGTTGGAGAAATTTGGCTGGGGAACCTGGATTCGAACCAAGACTGTCCGAGTCAGAGTCGGAAGTTCTACCGTTAAACTATTCCCCAACGGCGGTGGGGCGGTATAACCCCCCACTGTTCAGGCTGCAACCGGTCCGGGATGCAAGTTTTTCCTTGCCGGGCCGGGCCTGCTGCCCGAACATGACGGAGTTGTGGCAGCGTGCCCCGCGCGACCGCAGGTTTTGAAGGAGGTGTTGCCGTTCTATGGCCGATGGCGCTCTCCCCCTGGAGGCCAGGCTCGCCACCAGCGTTCCCTGCATGCCCCCCGCGCTGCGCGCACCCCGGCGCGAGGCACCGTACTATGCCGCGCTCGATCTGGGCACGAACAACTGTCGCCTTCTCATCGGCGCTCCCACCCAGGGCGGCTTTCGCGTGGTGGACAGTTTCAGCCGTATCGTCCGCCTGGGCGAGGGCTTGGCGGCCACGGGCCGCTTAGGGGATGCGGCGATGGATCGCGCCGTGGCCGCACTTTCGGCCTGTGCCGACAAGCTCAGCCGGCGCCCAGTGCGCGGTTTCGCCGCTGTCGCCACCGAGGCCTGCCGCCAAGCCAGCAATGGGCTCGAGTTTCTCGCCCGCGTGACGCGGGAGACGGGAATAGCCCCACGCGTCATCGGTGGGCGGGAAGAGGCCCAATTGGCGCTCGCCAGTTGCGCTCCATTGCTCAACCAGGGTGACCGTCGCGCCATCCTCTTCGATATTGGTGGCGGCAGTACGGAAATCGCCTGGGTGCGGCTGTCCGCGCCGGGCCGCGGCGGCGAACCCATCCTGTCCGGCACCATCTCCATTCCCGTGGGCGTGGTCACCCTGGCCGAACGTGCGGGCGAGAGTTGCTTCACCCGCGAAGGCTTTGCGGCCGTGCGCGACGAGGTTGCGACGAAACTGCGCGCCTTCGATGCGGTACACTGCATCGGCCAGGAGATCCGCCAGGGCGGCGTGCGGCTCATCGGCACCTCCGGCACTGTCACGACCTTGGCGGGTACCGTGCTGGATCTGCCGCGCTACCGCAGGCAATGGGTGGATGGCGTCTGCCTCGATGCGCAGGAGGCCGACCAGGCCCTGGAAAAGCTCTTCACCATGGGCCGCGCCGGGCTGGCCAGCCACCCCTGCATCGGGCCGGAGCGGGCGGATTTCGTGCTGCCGGGCTGCGCCGTCTATGCCGCCATCCGCGAGGTCTGGCCGGTGGACCGGCTGACGGTGGCGGACCGCGGTCTGCGCGAGGGCATGCTCATGCGCCTCATCCAGTCCGACCGCGCGGCGCAACGCCAGGGCTATTGAGCGCGGCCCGGGGCTGCTATCCCGGGCCATGGCGAAGACCCCCGATACCCCCAAAGGCGGCAAACGCGGCCTGACGACCCAGGTCCGCAAGGTGGCCGGCCGCAGCACCGGCAGCCGCGCATGGCTGCAGCGACAGCTCAACGACCCCTGGGTGCAGGCGGCGCAAAAAGCCGGCTACCGCTCCCGCGCCGCCTTCAAGCTTGTTCAACTGGACGAGAAGTTTTCCCTCCTCAAGCCCGGCATGCGCATCGTGGACCTGGGTGCCGCGCCTGGTGGCTGGATGCAGGTTGCGGCGAAAATCCTGGGCGATCGGGGGCGGATCGTAGGGCTCGACCTGCTGGAGTTTGACGCCATCCCCGGCACCACCATCCTGCAGGGCGATTTTCAGGACGACGCTGTGGAGCAGGCGGTTCTGACCGCGCTCGATGGCCCGGCCGACCTGGTGCTGAGCGATATGGCGCCGAACACCACCGGCCATGGCCCGACGGACCATCTGCGCATCATGGGCCTCGCCGAGATCGCGCTGGATTTCGCCGAAAAGGTGCTCGTCCCTGGCGGCGGCTTCGTCGCGAAAGTCTTCCAGGGCGGTAGCGAAGCGGCGATGTTGGTGCGCCTGCGGCAGCGTTTTGCCACCGTGAAGCACGCCAAGCCGCCGGCCAGCCGGAAGGATTCATCGGAACTCTACGTGGTGGCAACGGGGTTCAAGGGATAGAGCTTGCGCCGTGCTTCATATGTCGATATTTCTCGAGATATGGACATGTTTGCTGCAATTGAAGGTTTCGCGGCCCTCGCCCAGGAAACCCGCCTCGCTGCCTTCCGCCTGCTCGTGGAGGCTGGGCCTGAAGGCCTGCCGGCAGGCGATATCGCCCGTGCGCTCTCAGTGCCACACAATACCTTGTCCACCCATCTCGCGCAGCTCAGCCGCGCGGGGCTTGTGACGGCGCGGCGTGAAGGACGCCAGGTTATTTTTGCCACCGACTTCGCCGGCATGCGCGGCCTCATCGCCTTCCTGGTCGAGGATTGCTGCCGTGGCCGGCCGGAAACCTGCGCCCCCCTGCTCGACGCGGCGCTGCCGGCTTGTTGCCCCTGAAGGAGAGATGCCAATGAAGCGCATGCATGTGAACATGAAGGTGAGCGACCTCGCCGCCTCCGTGCGGTTCTATGAGGGCCTGTTCGGCGAGAAGCCGAGCGTGCTCAAACCCGACTACGCCAAGTGGATGCTGGAGGACCCGCGAGTGAACTTCGCCATCTCCACCCACGGCGGTGGTGTGGGGCTGGATCACCTGGGTATCCAGGCCGAGGATTCGTCCGAGCTGGCCGAGACCTATGCCCGGCTCAAGGCCGTCGACGGCCCGATGCTGGAGCAGGGCAACACGGTATGCTGCTATGCTGCCTCGGAGAAATCCTGGGTCACCGACCCCGATGGTACGGCCTGGGAGGCCTTCCTGACCCACGGCGAGAGCACTATCTACGGTGACGGCTCGGGTCAGGCGCCAGCCAAGGCCGAGAGCGCCTGCTGCGCCCCCGCACCCAGCGCCTGCTGTGCCCCATGACGATCGCCATCTGGCACAATCCCGCCTGCGGCACCTCACGCAACACTCTGGCCATGTTGCGCGCGGCGGGTGAGGCCCCGATCATCGTCGAATACCTGAAGACGACGCCCTCGCGCGCCGCGCTAGTGGCCGCCTTCGCCGCCGCCGGCCTCACCGCCCGCCAGGCCATGCGCGAGAAGGGCACGCCTGCCGCCGAATTGGGCCTGCTCGAGCCTCACGTCTCGGAGGACGCCATTCTTGACGCCATGCTGGCCCATCCCATCCTGATCAACCGTCCCTTCGTCTTCACCCCAAATGGCGTGCGGCTGTGCCGGCCCAGCGAGGTGGTGCAGGAGATCATGCCCCGCCCGCTGCCCGGCCCATTCACCAAAGAGGATGGCGGGGTGGTGGCTTGAACAGCCGCGCGCTGGCTGCCGAGACGCTGGCGACCGCCCTGCTGCTGGCCACCGTCGTCGGCTCCGGCATTATGGCCGAGCGGCTGGCGGGCGGGAATGTGGCGGTGGCGCTGCTGGGCAACACGCTGGCCACCGGCGCCATGCTGCCGGTACTGATCTGGGTCTTCGGTCCTGTCTCCGGGGCTGAGATGAACCCCGTTGTCAGCATGGTGATGGCGTGGCGCGGGCAGCGGCCGGATTGGCCGGTCTATCTGGCGGCGCAGGTTGTCGGTGCCGTGCTCGGCGTCTTCCTGGCGCACGCCATGTTCGACCTGCCGATCCTGCAATGGGGGGTGAAGGCCCGCACCGGCCTGGGGCAATGGATCGCCGAGGGGGTGGCGACCTTCGCCCTGCTCTCGGTGGTGTTGCGCGCACCCGCAGCACTGGTGGCGCCGGCGGTGGGGTTGGTGGTCACGGCGGGCTACTGGTTCACCGCCTCGACCAGCTTCGCCAACCCCGCGGTGACTATCGCGCGGTCGCTGACCGAGAGTTTTGCCGGCATCGCGCCGGGCGATGCGCCCGCCTTCATCGCGGGGCAGCTGGCCGGTGCGCTGGCCGCGCATCTGTTCTGGCGCTGGCAGGAGGCGGGCTGACGATCAGGCGAAGAGGATCCCAAAACTCCCCGGCGCCTCATTCATGATGGCCCCCTTGGTCAGCGCGATCTCCTCGGCGCTCTCGGAAAACCCGATGATCACCTCGGCCCGGCTCACGCCGCGGTCCAGCTCCCCGGTCCAATACGCCAGCCCCCCGGCATCGGGCTCGCGCTCCAGCGTGTTGCGGTAGAGCAGGGTGACGAAGGTCGCATTGTTCGGGTTGCCATAGCGGGTGGCGAATTCGGCCGAGCCAGTGAAGCCGCGGGTGACATCGACCAGCGAGGTCCCGCCATCGAGCGCCGCGCGCCAGGTGTTCATCCCCGACACGTCCGGCAGGCGGCCCATGATGGCGTCGTAAAGCCGCGCCACCCGGCCGGCATTCTCGGACAGGTCCCAGATGCCGGCATCGACCAGCGGTTGGGTGAGGCCCCGGTTCTCCGGGCTTTCGGAGAAGCCGACCAGCACCTCCTCGCGCGAGGCGCCACGGCCGAGGAAATCGACCCAGCCCTGCCGTCCCGCGGCCTCGCCGGCGCGGCCCAGCACGTTCTGATAGAGCTGGTCGATATACTGTCCGTTGCTGAGGCCGGCGCCGAAGCGGTTGGTGAATTCGGCGCTGGCGAAGAAGCCACGGGCGATATCAGTCAGCGGCCCGCCGGATTGCAGCTGGGCGATCCAGCCATTCAGGCCCACCTGGTCGGGCAGGCGGGCAAGGGCGGCCTGGTAGAGCCGGGTGACCTGGGCGGCGGGGTCTGTGGCGTCGAAGACCAGCCGGCCATCGGCGAAGTCGATTTCCTCGATTTGCCGCAGCCGGTCGGTCTCGCCGCCATGGATGAGCAGCTGGTCTGTGCCATCGCGGCGCAGCGATACCTCGCGCATGCCCACGGCGGTGTCATCCAGCCGATCAAAGCCCGTGCCGCCATCGAAGAGATCATTGCCACGGCTCTGCACCAGCACGTCATCGCCGCCCGCGCCCAGCAGCGCATCCGGCCCGTCCTGACCCTTGAAACGGTTGGCGGCGGCATCGCCGTTCAGTGCAAAGCCCGCAACGTTGAAGTTGGTGATGCCGGAGGGGCCACTCGGTCCGAAGGTTTCATAGGAGGAGCCATGAAAGAAATTGCGGTAATAGGAGCTGGGAGCATCGTTGATGTCCTTCAGCAACATGGTGCCGGCCGGCGTGCCGTCGGTGATCCACGGCTCCTGTCCCAGTTGGTCGTTCCAGGCGGAGAAGACCAGCCGGCCATCGCCGAGCTGGATGAATTGCGAGGCGTTGGATTGCCGAATGCCTTCGGCGATGTCGCGCAACAACATGGTGCCCGCCGCCGTGCCGTCGGTGACCCATGGCTCATAGCCATGCGTGCCATCATCGGCGGTGAAGACGAAGCGGCCATCCCCGAGCGCGGTGAATTGGCCCGGATTGCTGCCATTGCCGCCGGGATTGATGTCCATGATGAGGCGCGTGCCGGCCGCTGTGCCGTCGGTGATGCCCAACTCGGAATTCAGCCCGACGCCGGTAAAATTGGCGGAAAGCAGTGCCCGGCCATCGCCCATGCCGAATATGCCGTTCCTCGCATACGCGTTGTAACCATTGTATGTTGTCGAGAACGGGGCGGAATAGATTTGTACGGTGCCTTCGCGGCTGCCATCGGTGACCCAGTATCCAAAATTACCGAGGGCGCCATCGGTGCTGGTGACGAAACCGGCCCGCCCACCACCCATGGCGGAGAAGCCGCTGGGCGAAGAGCCGTATGTGCCGGGGTTGATATCACGCAGCTCATAGGTGCCGACCACGGTGCCATCGGTCACCCAGGGTTCGCTGCCATCAGCAGCATCGACGGCGAAGACCACGCGGCCATCGCCGAGCATGGTCATTCCTGTGGGGCCGGATTTGGTCGGGCCCAGGGCGTCGATCTTCATCGTCCCAGCCGCGGTGCCATCGGTGACCCACAGCTTGGCAAAGGCGAAGGCCGCCAGGCCCTCCTTGGCATCGGTGAAGACATAGCGCCCATCGCCCAGCGGCGTCAGCCCGAAGAAGCCTGGCGCATTGAGGGTGCTGGCGGCGACCGGGTTGGAGGGGAAGAAGGGTCTGGTGCCTGCCACCGTCCCATCGGTGATCCATTCCGCGCCGAATGGGTACAGCGTGTATACCGCCCGGCCATCGCCGATGGGCGCGATATTGGCGGGCCCCTCGCCGAAGTACGGGTAGCCTTCGGTCGCCTTCAGCAGCCTGGTGCCATCGGCCGTGCCATCGGTGATCCATAGCCCCTGGCGTTCACCCGTCGCCTGGGCCGCGAAGACCACGCGGCCATCGCCGAGGGGGGTGTAGCTGGCGAGACCGAGCAGGCTTTTTACGCCCTTGGTGCCAGCTGTGGTGCCGTCAGTGATCCAAACCCCTGTCAGGTTGGAGGCGTAGCCGGTGAAAATCAGCATCGGATCATTTCAGGCATGTCAGCCTGCCTTCCGCCGCGTTCAGTTTCCGTTCCGTGACATTAAGGCACGGGCCGCGCGTCCGAACAACAATCGTGAAGATCGGTCAGCCGACCGGTGCCCTCAATCCGCAAATGCCCCCGCCGACTGGATCAGCGGCCGCCACCTTGCCACCTCCGCCGCCAGGAACTGCTTGTGATAGGCCGGCGTCGCCCGCTCCTGCGGCACCGGCTCGGTCACCAGCTCGGCAAAACGCTGCACCACCCGCGGCTGTTGGATGGCCTGGCGAAGCGCCACTGAGATGCGCTCCACCAGCTCGGCCGGCGTGGCACGCGGCGCGTACATCCCGTGCCAGACGCTCATCAGCAGGTCGCGATGCCCGGCCTCGATCACGGTCGGCACCGCATCCAGCACCGGCCCGGGCAGGCGGGTCTCGCTGGTCACCGCAAAGGCCTTGATCCGGCCCTCGCGCGCGAGCGGCGCCAGGATGGTGCCCTGGCCGCCATAGACATCGAGCCGGCTGGCCATCAGTTCGGTCGAGATCGGCGCCGAGCCGCGGAAGCCGATGGTGTTCAGCGTCGTCCCCGCCGCGCGCTGCAGCAACATCCCCGCCAGGTGGTCCGACGAGCCGAGGCCGGAATTGCCGATGGAAATCCGTTCGCCCCCCGCGCGCAGTGCCGCCAGTAGCTCGGCCAGGTTGGTGGCCGGGAAGTCCGGGCGGGCCACGATCATCTGCGGCACCTCCGTCACCAGGCCGATGGTCGCGAAACTGTCCTCCACATTATAGGGCAGGCGGCGATAGAGGCTTGCCGCGCCGGCATGGCCGATATGGTGCATCAGCAGCACCGAGCCATCGGGCCGGGCATTGGCCACCCGCGCCGCGCCGATGGTGCCGCCGGCGCCGGTCACGTTCTCCACCACCATCTGGGCTTCCAGGAATGGGCCCATGCTCTCGGCCATCAGGCGCGAGATCAGGTCCGTCGGCCCGCCGGGCGCGAAGGGGCAGATGATGGTGATGTTGCGCGGGCCACCTTGGGCAAGCGCGATGGCAGGAAAGGCGAGGCCGGTGGCCAGAAGGGTGCGGCGTTGCATGAGTTTCGCTCCGATTGTCGTTGGCCGCGTTGTGACATGGTGCGCAACGGCTTTGAAGCGTTTCGTGTTAAGACTGCGTCGAACGGCATGGAGAAGCGGTGTGTTCAGCGTGGATTGGTGGATCTTTGTCGGCATCTGCTTCGTGGTGTCGCTGTCGGGCGCGCTGTTCAAGCCTGGAGAATGGTATGCGCGGCTGCAAAAGCCCTGGTGGCGGCCGCCCAATTGGCTCTTCGGGCCGGCCTGGGCAGTGCTCTATGTGATGATCGCCACGGCGGGCTATTACGTCTGGGCGGCTGAGGGGCTGGGCGTCGCGCTGGTGGTCTATGCCGTGCAGCTGGTGCTCAATGCTGCCTGGTCCGGCCTGTTCTTCGGGCTGCGGCGGCCTGATATCGGGTTTTACGGCCTGGTCGGACTTTGGCTGTCCATCCTCGCCTGCATCATCACCTTCGCACCGGTGAGCACGACCGCGATGTGGCTGATGGTGCCGTATCTGGCCTGGGTAAGTTTCGCCGGACTGCTGAACTTGACGCTGTGGCGGATGAATGGCGCTCGGCCGGCCTGAGTCGGCGGCGGGTGAAAATCATGCTGTCGCCTACCACCTCAACATGTAGGTTGCGCTGCAATGCAATCACCTGATTCGCTCATCGCCTCCATCTACCGCGCCGCCGATCCCGAAACCGGTTGGCACGCGGCCGTGGAGGCGATTGTGGCGACGCTCGGCGGCACCCAATCCGCGTTGCAGCTGTCGGACCCCGCGAACTCCGCCACCACTTCCATTCTGGCCGCCCATGGCACCACGGCCGATGAAATTTCGCTCTATGTCACGCATTTCCACGGGCTCGATCCCTTCGCCGCCATGGGGCGACGCTATACCTCCGGCCGGGCTTTGAAGAGCAGCGATTTCTACCATCCCCGCGACATCGAGCGGACCGAATACTGGACTGATTTCGCCGCCCGGCATGGCCGGGGCTTCAACCTCATCGGCGCCAGTAACGGCATGGTGGGCGATGAACTGGCGCTGATGGGCGTCCTCCGCCCCAAGGGCGCCCCGGATTTCACCGAGAACGAGCGCCGACAGTTGGAAGGGCTTCTGCCGCACATCCGCAACGCGTTGGGCCTGTGGAACCGGCTGCGCGCGGCGCAGAGCGACACCAGCCAGGCCATGCTGATGCGCGACGCATTGGGCGCCTGCGTTGTTTGTGATGGCGAGGGCCGGCTGTCGCTGGCGAGTCCCGCGGCCGAGGCGCTGGCGGTGCTGGCCGGCATTCGGCTGACCGAGGACCACATCGCCTTCGATCACCCGAGACTTCAGGCCGGGATGATGGCACTGGTCGCCCGCACGGCGGCGGGCGGGCCGGGGGGCACGCGCATGGTGGCGCCCAATGCCCCCGGTGGCGCTATCATAGCCCATGTCGGCCGCCTGCCGCGGCATGACGCACCCGATGCCGGCCCACCGCATCGCGTGCTGTTGGAATTGCGGGTCGTGCAGCCGCAGGCGCCCTCCGTCGCCTCGCTGCGCGCCATGTTCGGCCTGGGCGAGGCGGAGGCCGAGGTGGCCTTGCTGCTGGCCGACGGCTTGGAGGTGGAGGCGGTGGCGGCCCGGCGGGGCACCGGCTTCACCACCGTGCGCACCCAGATCCGTGCCGTGCTGGCCAAGACCGGCACCTCGAGCCTGCGCGAGTTGTTGGCGCTGCTGCTCTCCATGGGGCGGCCGCGCGGCGACTGACGTGGTTTCGCGCTTGCGCCGGCCGGCGCATGCGGCGCAGGTGGGGCCATGCATGATCTCACCGGCAAACGCGGCCTGGTCCTTGGCATCGCCAATGACGCCTCCATCGCCACCGGCTGCGCCGCGGCTTTTCGCGCCGCCGGCGCCGAGGTCGCGATCACCGTCCTCAACCAGAAGGCCCGGCGCTTCGTGGAGCCTGTGGCCGAGCGGCTGGGCCTCTCACCCGTGCTGGATTGCGATGTGCGCGAGCCAGGGCAACTGGAGGCGGTCTTCGCAGCGCTTCAGGCGCAGTGGGGCGGGCTTGATTTCCTGCTGCATTCCATCGCCTTCGCCCCGCGCGAGGATCTGCACGGCCGGGTGGTGGATTGCTCGGCGGCGGGGTTTGGCATGGCGATGGATGTCTCGGTGCATTCTTTCATCCGCTGCGCCAGGCTGGCCGAGCCGCTGCTGAAGGCCCGCGGTGGCGGGACGCTGCTGACCGTGACCTTCTATGGCGCCGAGAGGGTGGTGGCGCATTACAACATGATGGGGCCGGTGAAGGCGGCGCTGGAGGGGGTGATGCGCTACCTCGCCGCCGAACTTGGGCCGGCCGGCATTCGCGTCCATGCCGTCTCGCCCGGGCCGATCGCGACCAGGGCGGCGAGCGGCATCGACCGCTTCGACGAGATGATGGAGCTCGCCGCGGCGGCGGTGCCGGCGCAGGGGCTGGCCCGGATCGAGGATGTGGGGGCGACGGCGGCGTTTCTGGTAAGCGACGGCGCGGCACGGCTGAACGGGCTGGTGCTGCCCGTCGATGGCGGGCAGCACGTGCTGGCGTGATCAGCCGAAGATGAAATCCGCGGCCGTGAGGTTGGACATGCCGAAAACCAGGATGGCCCAGCCGCCATATTCCACCTGGGTGTTCACCCCATTGGTGTTGATGGCGAGTTGGCCGAAGCTGAGGCCGCTGCCGCGGAAATCCAGCTTCGCCTGGCCGGCGACAAAGCCCGAGATCGCGTCATAGCCCCAGCCCAGGGTGTCGTAGACGAAGCGGTCGGCGCCGCCCTGGCTGTATATGGTGTCGTTGCCGGCGCCGCCGTTGAGGGTATCGGCGGCGGTGGTGCCCCAGATGGTGTCGTTGCCCGCGCCGGCGGCGATGGTTGAGCCGATATTGCTGCTGTTGCCGACCAGCAGGTTGTCGGATGCGTTGCCGGTCAGGCCGATGCCGCTGCCTGAGAGGCGGGCTTCCTCGACATTGTCGCCGATGAAGAAGGTGCCTGTGCCGGCGTAGTAGACGATGTCATAGCCCTCGTTCGGACTCTCGGCGATCGTGCTGAGGCTGTTGTAGACGACGAACTGATCGTTGCCGGTGCCGCCGATGAACCGGTCCGTGCCGCCCTGGCCGCGCAGGATATCGTCGCCCGCACCGCCATCTAGTGTCCTGAATCTGAAGTTCGTTGTATCGGCGTGGAGCGGCCCCCATTTCGACCGGACAGGTGGCGCAACCATGAGGGCCTAGGTTCAAGCCTAGGTGCACGCCTATGTCCAAGCCCATCGATCGCGTTGAAATCATCAGCGGCACCCACCGCCGA
>JAESFS010000111.1_pt1 | contig 24945 bp, 19 predicted proteins | sample 9269441 | NCBI WGS metagenome assembly JAESFS01 (sample SAMN14502548, study PRJNA617105) | algae metagenome | isolation source: Scytolyngbya sp. HA4215-MV1 and co-occurring heterotrophs from sample from... | place: USA: Laie Falls, Oahu, Hawaii | collected 2010-08-22
AAGCCATTCCGATGGTTCAAGTCGGCTGACGATATCCTGGCCAGCATCGAGCGCTTCTGTACCTTCAATACGCCAAGGGATGGTTTAGCGTGATGAAGCGAACTTCTGGTTCAGGACACTAGCGCCCTTTATGTAAAGGGTCCGCTCAGGGTCCGCAAAAATCAGCAGCAGATCGAAAAAGCCACAAAATTAGCCATAACTCTCTGAAATCATTGGTGCCGGGTGAGGGGATCGAACCCCCGACCTTCGGTTTACAAAACCGCTGCACTACCGCTGTGCTAACCCGGCCACCTCTGCCTTCTAGGCGATCGCAGCGACCTTGCTCAAGCATCCCCCGCGGGCAAAACTGGCCCGGGCGCATCGATAACTTTTACATTCGTCACTGGTGCTTGCACGCCACACTGGCGATAATGCTCCTATGATGCTTGTCGCGGAACCTGATGCGCCTACGCATTCCCTTGGCGGGGGAGACGCTGGTGGTGTTGTGCTGGCGGCATTGCGGGGGCTTGGTGGGCATTTGGTCCTTCGGCCCGACCGTATTGATATTGAACGGCATGGTGTTTTTTTCTCGCTGCTGAATCTGGGCTACCATCTCGAACGCGAGATCGGCACAACAATATTCCTGCGTGAACTCGTTGGCGTGCATCTCGTGCGCTCCTTCACCTTCGTGCAATTCCTGCGCTTCACCTATGCCGGCTGCCCGATGCCGACAGGCCATTACTTGCGCGATGCCTTTGCCGAGAATGCCTACATGTTGAGTCTGCGGGACAATCGCCCGCTGCTCGCCTTCATGCGGCGCATCAATGACGCCGTCGCTGCCCTCCAAAAACATGAAGAGGTCGTCTGATGCGCGCATTCTGCGTTGTCCTGTCCCTATTGCTTGTTGCCCCCGGCGCTGCTCGCGCTGAGGGTTGGCTGGACCGGCTGAACCGCGCCGTCGCCGCGGCCAATTCTGCGATGGGTGAGGGGGTGGATGCTCTTGCCGCCGCGGTACCGGGCGGCAACCCCATTCCTGTGAGTTGGCGTGAGGCGGGCAGCAACTTCATTGTCAACACGGTCAACGAGCCGCTGAGCGCGCTCAGCCACGCCATCGCCGGCAATCTGGGCGATGCCGGCACCGCGCTGCGCCGCTTCGGCATCAACATTCGCGACGGCTATGGTGGCCTGCGCGATGCCGCGACCGCCCAGGGCGTCACCGTGCCGCCAGCCGATATCGGCCTGGCGCTCTGCGCCCGCGGCGTGCCGGAGGGACCTTTCGTGGTTCTTCCCATCGCCGGCCCGAGGACGGTGCGCGACGGTGCGGCGGATATCGTCGTGACCAGTGGCATCATCTATGGCGCGCTGCTGCCCCTGATCGGCCCCTTCGCGGGGGCGGGAACGATGCTTGTCGTCTTCGTCGTGGACGAGGCCTTGACCCTGCTTCTGGCCCGCCAGATCGACCAGGAGGCCATCACTGTCACGGCAGTAGCCGAGCCGCTGGGATTTGAAGCCCAACGCGAGGCCTATCTCGCCGAACGCCGACTGCGCTGCCAAGCGATGGCCAGCCGATGAAAATATTGACGACCAGCGTCGAGAGACTGTAGCGAAAATATCACTATGGGAGGCGTGCGAGGAAACATGTCTCGCGCGATCCTCAAAAAATGAAAAAAATTGGTGCAGTGCGGTAAGTAAACCTTGAAGCACTCATGCGAAGACCGGGGTGGATGTAAGCAATGGAGTGGTTAATGCGAAGGCAAATATTGCCTTATGCGTCTGTCCTGGCGGTTGTCGCCATGGGGGCCTGGGCCCTGGCAGGTGGCGCGGCGCAGGCGCAGGATGCGCGGCTGAGCGCGCGGGTCGCGGCGCTGGAAGCGCAGTTGGCCCGCCTGACAGCGACCCTCGACACCGTCACCAGCACGCCCCGCGGCGCGGATGCGCCGGCACCTGCACAGGCCGCGCGGCCTGTGGGCAACGCGGTGGCCCAGGTCGCTCCCACGCCGACCTTGGCCACACCCGCCATCGCGCCGTCTCAGTCAGTGGACCGTTTCACCCTCGCCGCCCTGAACCTCCAGGCGGTCCTGCTTGCCGGGCGGCCTTATCAGCGCGAATTGCAGGCGATGCGTGACCTGGCGCCGCCCGGCGGCCTGCCCGCCCCGCTGGCGGAGACCCTGCTGAGCCATGCAGGCCGCGGCCTCGCCACGCCGACCGACTTGCGGGAGGGCTTCACCGCGCTGGCGCCGCTCCTGACCGCCCGCGGCCCGGATCATGAGGGCTGGCAGGATTGGGCAATGGCCCTGGGCCGCCGCCTGCTGGCCTGGATCGGCCTCGCCGAGCGGCCACCAGCGCCCCCGGTCGAGGCGACGGTGGCCAATATCCACCAGTTGCTCGCCCGCGGCCAATTGGCCGCGGCGCTGGCCGATCTCGAGACACTGGATGTAACCCTGCAGCCCCTCGTGGCGGGTTGGCGGGCGCAGGCGCGCGCCCGCATCGCCGCCGAACAGGCCGTGCAGGAGACCATTCTTCGCGCCCTCGCGCGCGACACGCCGGGTTAGCCGCGCCGTGCCCGCCAACAGCATCACCGCCCCCAAAAATCGGAGCCACCCCATGCTCGCCCGCGCCGTCCTCACCGGACTTGCCTTCGCGCTGCTCGGCGCGCTCCCAGGCCAAGCGCAGGAGACGATCACGCTGCGCGACAGGTTGCATATCGTGAGCTCCGGTTCAGTCAGCGCGGTCACCGAAGCTTTGGTCACGGCCTTCGCCAGCCGCTATGTCGATGTCCAGCCGCCGCGCCTGGAGATCGTGGGCTCGGCCGCGGCACTCGACAGGTTCTGTGCCGGCGTCGGCGTCAATACGCCCGACATCGCGATCAGCAGCCGCCGCATTCCGCGATCGGTCTTCAGCAACTGCCGCTCCAATGGCGTGAGCGATGTGGTGGAACTGGAACTCGGGCAGGGCGCCGTGGTCATCGCCATGCGGCGTGGCGAGGCCATCAGCAATCTCACCACGCGGCAGATCTATACGGCGCTGGCCGCCGAATTCGCAGTCGAAGACGAGTTCCATCCCAACACCACCAACACCTGGTCACAGATCGCCACCAATCTGCCAATGATGGCGATCCGCGCCGTGGTGCCCGACCGTGCCTCGGGCACCCGCGGGCTGTTCAATGATTTCGTCATGGAAGGCGGCTGCCGCGAGGTGAGCGCGGTGCGCCTGATCTTCTCCGCCAGTTTCCGCGTGGCGAAATGCATCACCCTGCGTAGCGATGACCGGGTGCGCGAATTGCCGAGCAGCGAGGTGCCCGCCGCCCTGCTGGCCAGCCCGCCGGGCACCATCGGCGCCATCTCCTATGCCCAGTTGCTGGAAAGCGGCGGCAATCTCGTACCGGTCGCCCTCAACGGCGTCCTGCCCACCGCGGCCAGCATTTCGAGCGCAGACTACGACCTCACCCGCACCATCTTCCTCTATGCCAAGCGCCAGCATGCCCGCAGCATCCAGGGCGTGGGCGTAGTGCGCGGCATTCGCGAATTCTCCATCGACGCCGTGTCCGAGGCGACGGGCGGGCCTGGTGGCCTGCTCTCGCAGGAGGGGCTGGTGGCCCTCGCCCCCGCGCGCCGTGCCGCCCAACGCGCGATCGCAGATCGCCAGACCCTGCTCTCCCGCTGACCCCCGCATCAGGAGCCCCCCGCCATGCGAAAGCGCCTCACCCTGTCTGCCGCGGTTCTGCTCGTGGCGCTGGCCCCCCAGGCCCAGCCGTTCGCGCAGGGCATGACACAGCCGACGGTCCCGGTGCCGCTGCAGGACCTGCCCGCCTCCTGGAGCTTTGGCGAGCGCATCGGCCGCTGGTTTGGTTCGTTGCGCGATAGCGTGGGGCTCGGCCCCAGCGCGACCGACCTGGCCAGCCGCTATTCCAACGACAGCCTGCAATCCGAGGATTTCAACTGGCTGATGGGCATCGCCGGCTTCAAGCTGAAGACGATCGAGAGCACGATCAGCCTGCTTCCCGGCCTGTCGCTGGAATTCGGCCAGTCGCGCGAGCTATCCGAGGCGGATCGCGAATATCTCGAGCGCGCGCTCGATCGTCATTCCCGGCGCCACCCGGGGCCTTTGGCGGCGATCCAGCGCATGATCGTCGAGGGCATTCTGGAAGCAAACGAGATCCAGGGTTTCTCGGTCGAGACGATCACCGTGACGCTGCTGCCGCTGCCCTATGTGAAGTTCACCCTCTCGCCCACCGACCCGCCACTGGGCCGCGAGGCCAGCCGGATCCTGCGCTCCATCGAACAGCTCAACCGCCGGCTGCAACAGAGCGCAGGCCCGCGCACCGGTGGAAACCAGCTTGACGTGCCGCCGCCTCCCATGCTGCGTCGCGCTGGCTCCTCAATCTGACATGCAAATGACACCCAATCCGGCACCCCTTGGCTCCAGGAATACGATAATGCGCAATAGTGACATGCAACCCCCTGGCCCGCCGCAGCCTGAACGCTTTGCCGAGTTGGTGAAGCTGCACACCCAGGGGCGCCGCTTTCTCGACAGTGATCGCGAGATGAAGCTGCTGGAGGAGGGGGTGACCCGCTACAATCTCTCCCTCGGCGAGGCACAGGCGACCTTGCGCCGCAGCACCGAGGATGCGGGCGTGGCCAACCAGTCCGAGCTCGATCGCTCCACCCTGCAATTGCTGCGCACCCTGTCCGACCGCCGCGGTCGCATCTCGCGCGCCGATTTCGAGAAGACCGCCAACTTCTACCGCGGCCGCGCCGGCACGGGAGTGACCGAGGTCGAGGCCCGCTCCCGGGTCAAGCGTCTGATGGAAGAAAACGACATCGAGGCCAAGCGCGCCGGTTTCCCGCTGCGCACCCGGCGCTGGTATCGCGCGATCGAGGCGTGACCGCAGCACCCCCGGCATGAGCGGCGATCTCGTTCAGTTTCTGGTCTCGCTGCCGCTGCCGGTCATGCTGCTGGCGGCGCTGGCCGTGCCGTTGCTGCTGGCCTTCACGATCGGCCAGGCCATTCTGGGTGCCTTCACGCCCCAGGAACTCAGCGCCAATTCCACCGTCGGCATCGCGAAGTACAGCTTTGTGGTCGAGGTCTATGCCGTCGTGGCCGCCCTCACCCTGGTGGGGTCGTGGGACATCTACCAGACCTCGCGCGACAATCTGCAGCGCGAGGCAGGGGGCATGTACCTCCTCGCCCTCTCGGTGCCGAGCTATAGCGAGCCGGGGCAGGCGGTGCGGCGGGCGGAGATGTATGCCTCGCTGCGCGACTATGCCAGCGCGGTGGCGACCAAGGACTGGCCGCACATGATCGCCGCCGACAGCCGCTCCGGATCGGATGTCGAGTTCCAGCGCCTCACTCGCGCCTTCCTCGATGCCGAGCCGATGACCGGGGCGCAGCAGGCGCTGGCACAGAATGTGGTAGGCTGGATCGCCCAGATCTCCGAGGCACGGATCGCCCGCCTGTCGCAGCATTCGCGCACCTTCGGAACGCTCATCTGGATCCTTGTGCTCACCGTCTCGGTCGCAGTGCTGGTCTTCCAATGGTTCGTCGGCAGCGCCACCAATGCCGTGCATTACGCCATGGGGGCGGTGATCGCGCTGATCGTGGGCGTGGTCATCATGGTGTCGGGCAAGCTCGCCTTTCCCTTCAACGGCGCGCCGCCCTTCCTCTCACCATCGCCCTTCTACCAGATGATGGGCGTGGGCCTTGTCGGATGACAGCCTCAATGCGAGCGCTGCGCTGGGCCGTAGCGCATACGTTGCCACAGGAACAACAGCAGCGCGAAGAGCCAGAAATTGAGCTGCGTGGCGCTCCACGCCGCGAGATGGGCAAGGTGATGCACCACCAGGGCCGTCCAGCCCGCCAGCAGCAGCGCTGCCAGGGGCGCCCGCAGGCGACCCCAATCCTGCCACAACAGCGCGGCCTGCAGCGCCGCGATACCGGCCAGCGCCACGCCGAGATACCCGGTCACGGCAGCCCAGAGCGGCTCTGCCCCGGCCAGGATCGCCACAGCGCCCCGCCACGTCGGCCCGCTGGGCAGGGTGAAGCGCCGGACGAATTCCACCACGCCGATGGCCCATGGACTGTCCGCCGCGTAAACCCGCGCCGGGCGGAAATCATCGGCATGCGGCAGGGCCGCGAGCAACAGCACGCCCAGCAGCAGCCCGCCGGCGATGGCCAGGACATGCAGCAGCGGCACGGCCTCCGCATCCGCGGGCGCCACCAGGCTGTAGAGCAGCAGCCCGATGCGGATCTGCGCGTAGGTGAGCGCGAAGACCACCAGCGCGGCCAGGCCATCGGTCAGCGGTTCGGGCAGGTTCAGCCCTTGCATGATGCGGTCGCAATCGGCGGCATGGCGGATAATCTAGGCCGCTCCGCCCGGGCTGGATATGCCCGGCTGCGCATCGTGCTGGCGGTTTTGATGATCATTGCCGGTCAGGCCGCCGCCACGGCGCAGCCCAGGGATCCGCCTGCCGCCCGGCCCATCCTGCTGCAGCCGCCAGGCCCGCTCCGCGCAGGCTGCGCCGAGCCCGCGATGGCCGCCCAGCTCACGGCATTGGGCAACCGCATCCTCGAGGACAGCGCGGCGCTGCGTTTCGGCCAGGCCAGGGCGCTGGTGCCCGAGTTCAGCGCATGGGCCTATGATTGGACCCAGAGCTACCTCACCGCCTACAACATCGCCGGCCGCGGGCTGTTGCAGCTCGGCGAGGCGGCGCTGGGCCGCGCCCCCCTGCCCAATCCGGAGACCATCGCCCATGGCATGGCGGTGCCCGTTCGCGCCGCCTTCCAGGAACGCGTGACCGGGCCGAGCCTTGGCGATGGCCGCTTCGAGAACGACATGGCCTACCTCGCCGCCACACTCGGGGCCGAGGTGCGCGACCCTGCGCTCGCCGCCCGCCTGGCCCAGGGTCTGCGCCTGGCCCCGGCCGAGCGGCTCTCCGAGGCGGCGGGGGCAGAGACCGTCTTCCTGCGCTCCATGCGCCCCATGGCGGCGCGGCTCGGCGCGCTGGTGCTGCGGGTCAGCGAGGCCGGCAGCGTCGTCGCCCTGGGTGGCTATCTCGGCTACAGCCTGGTGGGCGCGGCCGGCGTGGTGGTCGGCACCCTGGGCGGCGTGAGCCTGGCCTGGGGCGCTGACTGGGCGATCAATCGCGTCGATGCCGGCCTGCATCGCCCGGCTTTCGAGGCGCAGGCGATGGGCGCCATCGACGTGGCCGAGGCATCGGTCCTGGCCGATGGCCGTGCCGCCATCGCCAGCGCCCTGGCCGCCTGCCGATGACCGGCCCGACCTATGACTGGAAAGCGGTGGTGGCGCGGCTGCTGTTCAGCCTGCTGCTCGTCTTCTCGCTCTACAATCCCAGCGGCTATTCCTACTGGCACTGGATGGGGGCGCCGACGAACGGCCCCTGGAACAGCCTCTGGATCAAGGCCTTTGTGGGCTTGGGCATCATCGGCCTGCATTTCATGGTGTGGAAGGCGGCGCTGGCGGTGCTGCGCCCCTATGGCGTGTTTTTCGTCCTGAGTTTCTGCGGGCTGGGCTTCGCCGCCCTGTCCGAATTCGGCCTGCTGGACCGCCATGATGGCGGCACCATGCTCATGGCGGTGATGCTCTCCCTCGTGGCGGTGCTCACGGCCGGGCTCAGCAAGGCATCCATCATGCACCGGCTGACCGGCGTGCAGCATGTCGAGGAGGTTCCCCATTGAGCGCGACCACCACCCCTGGTCCGAGCGGCCCGATCCCGGCCAAGGCTGATACCTTCCTGGTCTCCTGCATCGATCCGCGGCTGACCGATGACACCACCTTCCGCTTCGCCGCCCTCGGCCGCACCGACCGCTACAGCGAGATGCGCATCGCCGGCGGCGCGCTCGCCTTCGTCGACAACAACCGCCCGGCCTGGCAGGCCGCCTTGTGGGAGAACCTGGCGGCCAGCCGGCAGCTGCACGGCATCCGCAACGTTACCCTGCTGAACCACCGCGATTGCGGCGCCATGAACCTCTGGGCCGGCCGCCGCTTGGGCGATGACCCGGCCGAGGAGACGCGGCTGCATGTCGAGGTGCTCAACGCCGCGGCGGACGCCATCCGCGCCCGCCATCCCGACCTGCTGATCGAGATCAAGCTCATGGAGCTCGACGGCACGGTGGTGCGGCCGACCTGCCGCTCCTGCATCCCGCCCGGCTTTCTGCTCGGCGCGATGGGCGCCGATGGCCTGCCCACCCTCGACCCCGACCCGCTGGCGCCATTGCCACCGCCGGGCGAGCCGCGGATCGCCGATATCGCCCGCCTGCGCCGCCGCCGTGGCGCGCTTGATGCCGAGGCCGAATTCGCCCTGCTGGAGCAAGCGGTGACCGAGGAAGGGCTCAGCGTGGACGAGGCCCGCGCCGCGCTGGCCGAAACCGGCGCCGTCACCGCACAATCCGTCCAGCGCGACGTGCTGACCTATCTGCGCTCCCAGGCCGACCGGCGCGGCCGCATCGACCAGCGCGCGCTGACCGAGGCGGCGGGGCTCTATCGCGGCCTGCAGGGGTCCAGCGTCACCATGCCCGAAGCCAAGCGGGCGACCGCCAGGATCGCGACGGAAGCCGGCTTCACCCCCAGGCCCAGCGGCTGGTGGCCGTTCCGATCCACCCGCTGGTTCACCCGGCTGACGGCCTGATCAGCCAAGCCAGTCCTGCGCCTCCCGCCACAGCCGGGCCGTGAGGTCGGCGGCCGGTTCGGCGCGCGCCAGCATGGCCGATTGCCCGGCCCAGGCCTGCATGCGCGACACATCGCCCGCCTTCACCGCCGCATCGCGCATCGCCTGGGTCAGGCCGCGCTGGATGGGGTAGGGCGCGGGCGGCGGCGCATCCCTTGCCGCAGCCGCGCGGACATACTCGGTCGCGATGCCCCGTCCGGCACGGCCGCTGAAGGCGCGGGTCACCGCGGTCCCCTCCGGTGGTGTGACCGCCAGGGCATCGGCCCAGGCCGGCGCGATCCTGGCCTCGGGGCTGCGCAGGAAACCGGTGCCGATCTGCACCGCACTGGCACCCAGCATCAGCGCGGCCGCGACACCCCGCCCATCGGCGATGCCGCCGGTGGCAATGACCGGGATCGCCACGGCATCCGCCACCGCCGGGATCAGCGCCATGCCGCCCACCATGCCGGCCTCGGCCTGGCCGGCCTCGAAGCAGCCGCGATGGCCGCCGGCCTCCATGCCCTGGGCGACCACGGCATCGGCACCCGCCGCCTCGGCCGCGCGGGCCTCGGCCAGCGTGCTGACATTGGCCCACCAGGCGATGCCGGCGGCCTTCAGCCGGGCCACGAATTCCGGCGGATAGAGCCCCATGATCGAGCTGACGATGGGCGGGGCCGCTGCCAGCAGGGCCTCGCATTGCGCGGCGAAATCGACGAGCGGCGCGTCCCCAGCATCCGGCGGCACCGCCGGGCCCCAATGTCCGAGGAAGGCCGCCACCGCGCCCTCCGCCGCCGCGTCACGCGCGGGCGCGGGGTCGGGCACCCAAAGGTTCATCTGGAAGGCGCCATTGGACTGGCCACGAAATTCGCGCGCCCAGGCCAGCATGGCCTCGGGCTGCAGCAGCAGCGCGCCGCAGGCACCCAGCCCCCCGGCATTGGCCACCGCGGCGCTCAGCCCGGGTGGGCAGGCGCCGGCCATCGGTGCCGTCAGGATGGGAATCCTGAGCCCAAATCGCTGGCAGAAGGCCTCGGTGCGGGACTGGATCTGGCGGTTCATGGCCACCAGCAAGGCGCATTCGGCACCTCCCCGCAACCGCCCCCCTGCGCAACACAGTGGCGGCACCCGGACATGCGGCTCAGGCGCGGGCGACATCCGCCTCGGTCGGGTGTCGCCGCTCGACCGAGAGCCGCTCGCCATGGATGCGGGCGATCAGCAGGAAGGCGCGCTCGCAGCTGCCCAGCAGCGCCAGGATGGCGCCACGCTCGGCCGAGGGCGTATGCGCGCCCAGCGCCAGGGTATTGGCGCGCAGCTGCTCCAGGCACGAAACCTGCTCGGCCGCATCCGCCGGACCGCCGGCGGCGGGAGAGGGCCGCACGCGCATCAATTCGATCATGGCGTCGCGCAGCTCATCGAGCATGCGGTTGAGGATGGCCTGGCCCTCGGCGCTGAAGCTGTCGTTTTCGATGCGCCGGGCGATCTGGTGCAGCGTCTCGCCCAGGCTGGCGGTGAAATCGGCCTCCTCGATCAGGCTGGCCAGCAGGTCGGCCTGTTCGGGCGGCTGGCCGGGGCGAAAGAGCGAGGCGGTATAGGCGCGTATCTCGCGGCTGAGGATGTCGGTCGCGGTGAAATGGTCCCCTGCATCGGGCGGCGCGCCGGGCCATTGCTCGGCGATGTCGAGCAGGATGGCGCAGCCGCGGAGATGGCGGGATATCTCGCGCTGGATGGCCGGCAGGGCGGCCGCCAGGTCGGTGCGGTTCTCGGCATTGATGTGCCGGGCGACGCTGTAATCCTCGATATCCTCGGCCGTGCTGTGGCCAACCCGCATCAGCACCCGCTCGAAGACGCCGACGAAGGGGAAGAGGATGATCACGTTGAAGATGTTGAAGGCGGTGGAATAGGCGCCGACGGCCACCGGCACCAATGGATAGGTCTCCACCCCGTTCACCACCACGGCGCGCCCCACATCGCCCACCACCAGCGGCACCAGCTGGATCATGAAGGGAAAGAGCGGCAGCATGATCGCCACGCCAATGAAGTTGAAGGCGATATGGGCATAGGCCGCGCGCTTCGCATTCCGGCTGAGGTTCAGCGAGGCGATGAAGGAGGTGATGGTGGTGCCGAGATCCGCCCCCAGCGAGAAGGCCAGCGCCGTCTCCCAGCTCAGCACCCCCGCCGCCCCCAGCCCCATGACGATGCCGATGGTGGCCGACGACGAATGGATCAGCGCGGTGATGACGGCCGCCACCGCCACGCAGGTCAGGATGTTCACATAACCATCGGCGCTCAGGCCGCGGATCACCTCCATCACCTCGGGGATGTTGCGCAGCGGGCGAAGCCCACCCGTCATCAGTGACAGCCCGTAGAAGATCAGCGCGAAGCCCATGCAGGCGAAGGCGACGTTCTTCACCCGGTCGGATTTGGCGAAGACCCAGACCAGCGCGAAGAAGCCACCCACCAGCAGGCCGAGCGGCCCCAGCGGCAGTGCGATCAGCGCATTGGTCAACGTGGTGCCGATATTGGCGCCCATGATCACCGCGATGGCGGGCCTGAGCGCCAGCACCCCCGCATCCACCAGCCCCACCACCATCACCGTCATGGCGGTGGAGGATTGGATGATTCCGGTGATCAGCGTGCCCGCGGCCAGGCCGGTGATGGGGGTGCCGGCGGCGCGGGCCAGGACCTTGCGCATCTTGCTGACGGAGAGCGACTGGATGCCGCTGGTCATGAATTCGAGCCCCAGCATGAATATGCCCAGGCCGCCGATCACCGGCACCAGAATATCGCTGAACCAATCGACTTGCATGCGCCTGTCCTTGCCAAATACCCCGCCAGCGGCCGTGCCTGCGCCCCTGCCCCGGGGGGCGGTGCGGGCAGCGGTTCACCCCAAGGCCCGATCATGGCGGTGGAGGATGCCATGCACCATCCAATCCAGGTTACAGCGACGCATGGGTTTTGCGACCAATCCTTTCATCATCCCATCGATGGCCGCATTGAAGCGGCCTCGCCGTCCTGGCAGGTTGGCGGCCTTCCTTCGAAAGCCCCGCCGATGATCCGCGCCGCCCTGCTGCTTGCCGCCATTCTGTTGCCCGGGGCCGTGGCGGCGCAGACCTTGCGTGTCGCCATCGCCTCCGACCCCAATGTGCTCGACCCCGCGGTGAGCGGCGCCTTTGTCGAGCGCGTCGTCTTCTCGGCGCTGTGTGACAAGCTGATCGATGTCGGCCCCGATCTGGCCTTCCGGCCGGAACTCGCCACGGCCTGGGAATGGGCGGCCGATGGCCTGTCCCTGCGCCTCACCCTGCGCCGCGACGGCCGCTTCCATGACGGCACGCCGCTCGACGCCGAGGCGGTGCGGGTGAACCTGGAGCGCTACCGCACGGCCCGCGAATCCCGCCGCAGATCAGAGCTGCGCCCGGTCAGCGGCATCGAGGTGGTGGATGCTGGCACCCTGATCATCCGCCTCTCCGAACCCTTCGCGCCGCTGCTCTCCGTGCTGTCCGACCGGGCGGGCATGATCATGTCCCCCACCGCGCTCGCCCGCCTGGGCGAGCGCATCGGCACCGAGCCGGTCTGCTCCGGCCCCTTCCGCCTGACGCGCCGCGTGGCGCAGGACCGCATCGAGATGGAGCGTGTTCCCGAGCACTGGAACGCCGCCAATATCCACATCGCGCGCCTGGTCTTCCTGGCCATGCCCGACAGCACCGTCCGGCTGCTGAACCTGCGCGCCGGCCAGGTCGATGTGATCGAGCGCCTCGCCCCCTCCGACCTCGCCGATGCCAGGCGCGACCGGCGGCTGCGCGTGTCCGAGGCGACGTCGATCGCCTACCAGACGCTCTCCATCAACACCGCCACCGGTGCGTTGCGCGACCCGCGGGTGCGCGAGGCGCTCGAGCGCAGCATCGACCGCAACATCATCAACCAGGTGGCGCTGGAGGGTCTTTTCATCGCCAACAACCAGCCCGAGGCGCCGGGCACCGCCTATCATTTCGCCGACCTGCCGCCGCCGCCGCGTGACCCCGCCCGCGCCCGCGCCCTGCTGCGCGCGGCCGGACACGAACGCTTCACCTTCACCCTCAAGGTGACCAACCTGCCGGTGGAGGCGCAGGTCGCGCAGATCATCCAGGCCATGGCGGCCGAGGGTGGCTTCGACATCCGCATCGAGCAGATGGAGAGCAGCGCCATGGTGGCGGCCACCCAGCGCGGCGACTACGACGCCGCCATCGCGATTTGGTCGGGACGCCCCGATCCCGACGGTAATGTCGCGATCTGGCTGGCCAGCGACGGCTTCCTCAACTGGGGCCGCTATGCCAGCGGCGCGGTGGATGCCGCGCTGGCGGCCGCCCGGCGCAGCACGGATGTGGCCACCCGAAGGGCACAATACCGGCTGGCGGCCGAGGCCTGGATGGCCGACCGGCCGCACCTCTTCCTCTACCAGCACCGCTGGTTCTGGGGGCTCCGGCCGGGGGTGGAGGGCCTTCCACCCAGCCCCGACGGCATCATCCGCTTCGCCGGGCTGCGTGTTCCGCGCTGAAATTCACGTTTGGGGACAAATTCGCCGCCTGACCGAAGCAGGTCGGTCGGGAGCAGACTTGTCCCAGGGGCTGCAGAAAAAGGGCTTGGGATGGTGCTTTTGGCCCCGGAAAAGGCTTCGCCCCTTCCAGACCATCCCCACCAGGAGCCTGGGGCTCCTGGACCGCCGTTCAGTTACATTATTGGGATCAAGGGGCCTTTGCGGGTTCAGCGCCGAAGGCGATGAACGTGCGGGGCGGGCAGATGCCCTCCCATGGGCCGATCGCGCTGGCCATCCGCGGACATTCCCAAGCTGATACACGGATGATCCCTGGACAGGCCTCCGCCAGATGATCGCATCATCTTAGGCTTATTTTCCAGAATGTGCCAGACAATTCGCCTCAGTTCCGCGCGATGGGCCGCGGCCGCCCCGCCTCGTCGACCGCGACGAAGGTGAACTCGGCCTCCGTCACCTTGATCCGCTCACCCCGGCCCTGGCGCAGCACCCAGACCTCGACATCCAGCGTCACGGAGGTGCGGCCGAGCCGCTTCACATCGGCATAAAAGCACACCGTATCGCCCACCTTCACCGGCGCGATGAACACCATGGAGGTGACGGCAACGGTGACCGCCGGCCCGTCCACGATGCGCGTGCTGGCCATGGAGGCGGCGGCGTCCATCGACGCCATGATCCAGCCGCCAAAAACATTGCCGGCGGGATTGGAATGAGCGGGCATGGCGAGGTGCCGGGCGGCGAGTTCGCCGCGCGGCAGGGTCGCATTATCGTCACGTCTTGCGGCGGTATGGCCTTGCATGTGAGGGCTCCTTGCGATGAGGAACGCTCTCCCGGCCATGCATGTTGCAGTGCAGCATGGCCCATTCAAGCCCTGGGCGGCACGGTGACACCCAGCTTCTCCGGATAGCGCGCGCAGGCATAAAGCCCGCCCGCCACCACGGCATAGGCGAAGGCCACACCCGGCGTCACCGCAAAGCCCACCGCCGGCCCATGCATGAAGCCGAAAAAGGTCAGCACCGCCGCGGCGCCGGCGAACCAGGCGGCCTTGAGCATCTCACGCTCGATGATGAAGACCGCGATGGCAGCGAGGATCAGGCCGGACAGGATCGCCCCCTCGCCCAGCACCTCCAGCCCTGGATACAGCACGCCCATATTGGCCAGCTTGTCGATGCCCACGGTCGCGGCGTTGGTGCCCGCAGCCCCCAGCGCGCCATCGATCAGCGTCTTCGCCCAGGCCGCCATATGGGGCACGAAGGCCAGCGCCACCGCCGGCGCGTGGCGGTGCGGCACCTCCTGAAATGCCTGCGCGCCGATCAGCATGCCGATATAGAGCAGGATGGGCGAGATCGCGACAACGGGAATGAGGTCCAGCAGCACCGAGGTGATGCCGAGGAACGTCAGCACCAGCACGAAGACACCTGTCGCCGCCGAATAGCCGATGCGCCCACCCATCGCCTTCCAGCCGGGGTGGCCGATATAGACGGCGTTGATGAAGGGGTTGCCCATCATGCAGCCGATAAAACTGACCGCGCCATCGGCGGTGAGCACCTGGGTGGTGGGGTAGGCATCGCCCGCCACCTCGGCGCTCTCCACATTGTCCATCGCCTCCACCAGGTCATAAATGCCGAAGGGGATGGCGGTGACGAGGATGATGCCGAGGAACTCGAAGCCCGAAAACACATGCCCGACCGCCGGGATGGGCAGGGAAAAACCGAGATTGGCGAAGGCCGCCCCCAGCCGGGTGAAGGACATGCCGCCGATGCCCAGCCCCACCAGCGCCGTGCTCCAGCCGATCGCCATGCCGATGATGATGGCGACCAGCCCCGCCGGCACATTGCGCGGGAAGCGCACGCCGCCGAACCAGCTCACCAGGATGACGGCAAAGCAGATGATGCCGATCGCCGGCGTCATGTACATCTCCAGCGCCGGCCGCATGGCGATGAAGGTGACGGAGACCCCGGCCAGCGTGCCCAGCAGCGCCGCCCGCGGGGTGATCCGCCGCACCCAGGGAGCGAGGAACCCGCCGGCCATGAGGATGAGGGACTGGATGAACACCCAGGCCAGCCCCGCCTCCCAGGCTTTCACCGGGTCCTGCGTGCGGCCGAGGATGGGCAGCATCACCACCAGCACCACGATGAACATATGCGGCACCGAAATGCCCGAGGGCAGCGCGCAGACATCGTCGCGCCCCGTCTTCACCGCCAGCCGGTACGCCATCCATGCATAATAGCCGGTGGAGAGAAACAGCATGAGCCCCGCCGCCGGCAGAATGCGGCCGAAGACGATGTCGTCGGGCATGCGCAGCACGAAGCGCAGCAGCCCGGTCAGCACGATCAGGTTGACCAGGATATTGGTGCCGAAGCCGAAAAACGCGTTCCAGTCGCCTGGCGTCCAGAGGGCGGGCTTTTTCATGGCGTCTCCTTGAGGGCTGCGATGGCGTCGGCGGATTGCGCCACCCAGCCGAAGATCCCGCCTTGGGCGGAGATCATCGCCAGCGCGGCGGCGTGGAAGTCGGGAAAATAGGAAGCGCAGCAATCGGCCAGCGCCACGCAGCGCCAGCCCCGGTCATTGCCCTCGCGGATGGTGGTGTGGACGCAGACCTCGGTGGTGACGCCGGCGACGAGCAGCGTTGTGATGCCCCGGTTGCGCAGCATGAGTTCGAGTTCGGTCTGGTAGAAGGCGCCCTTGCCGGGCTTGTCGATCACCGGCTCGCCCGGTTCCGGGGCCAGTTCGGGGATGATGTCGTGGCCCGGTTCGCCGCGGATGAGGATGCGGCCCATCGGCCCCGGGTCGCCGATGCGAAGGCCCGGCGGCGCGCGCAGCACCTTGGTGGGCGGCGCGTCGGAGAGGTCCGGCCGATGGCCCTCCCGCGTGTGGATCACCAGCAGCCCCGCGGCGCGGGCGGCGGCGAGGACGGCCTGGCAAGGTGCCACCGCGGCGCCGAGGCGGGAGACATCATTGCCGAGTGCCGCGCCGAAGCCGCCGGGCTCGAGGAAATCGCGCTGCATGTCGATGATGATCAGCGCGGTGTGACCGGGCTCGATCGTGATGGCGTTGGGAAGGGCGGGGATGAGGGGCAGGTCCATGCACTCCGCAGGTGGCTCGGGGCGAGCCCGGGGAGATCAAGCAATAACCATGCCGGTCAACGCCGCCCAAACCGGCGCATCCCAGCCCGCTTGGCACGCAAACCGCGCGCACACGCGCCCAAGTTCTGTGCCTGCGTCGGATTTCCCAAGATGTGGCGGGATTAAACTTAAACTCGGTGTCATGGGAAAACGCCCTTTTTTGTCGGGCCACCTCTGCTAAGCTTGGCAATCACGACTTGCAGCGCCTTGTGTCAGAGTCTGCTTTAACTGGCCCGACACATGGCACGAAACATGACGAATTTTTCGGGAGCCAGCGATGACCATCTTCTTTGCGACCTTGGGTCCTGACACCGCGGCGCTGGCGGGTATCGCGGGTGACGAGGTCAGTTTCGCCAACGCCACCATCAACAGCGTCATCTCCCTCAATCCCTTTGTCGTGCAAACGGGCTGGGCGGCGGGCGACCAATACAGCACCGCCATCACGATCTTTACGCTATCCAATCACGGTGATTTCTTTTCCGGTGATGGCCGTAACCTCACAATCTACGGCGGTACCGTCGATGATGCGGTCGCGATGCACATCGCACCCGGCAATCTGGGCAAGATCTACGGTGGCACGGGTGAGGATACCTTCATCAGTTCCGCGGGCTTCGAGATCTTCGACGGCGGCTCGGAAGGACAATTCGGCGATACCGTCGCCTTCAACGATTCAACCGTCGGCGTCACCGCTTCGCTGGCCGATCAGAGCATCAACACCGGCCAGGCCAAGGGCGATATCTACATCGACATCGAGAACCTTCAGGGTTCCATCTTTGGCGACACGCTCTACGCCGTGGCGGATGGCAAGGCGCACCAGCTGATCGGTGATCCCGGCATTCTCGACGGCATCGGCGGCAATGACACACTTTATGGCGCGACCGGCGCCAATGCCGGCTTTACCAACTTCATCGGCGGCGCAGGGGCCGACACTTTCCACCTCGGTGACGGCGGCAACCTGATCGATTACGAGATCGGCGCAGTCGGGCTGATCTTCTCGCTGACCAACGGCGCCCTCAACACCGGCGATGCGGCGGGTGACATCCTGATCGGCCTTGCCGGCCGCAATGTCGACATCGCGGGAACCATCTTCTCCGACACGCTGTACGGCGATGCCGGCAACAACAACATCCTGGGCGATCCGTACAATGATCCGCTCTATGGCGTTTCGGGCGGCAACGACCAGCTCTTCGGCCTGGGTGGCGACGACATCCTGATGGGTGGCGTAGGCGCCGACACGCTCGATGGCGGGATCGGCTACAACTACGCCTCCTATTCGCTGTCGCGCTCGGGGCTGCAGGTTGATCTGGGCACGCCCGCCAACGGCACGGGCGAGGCGGCGGGCGATGTCTACATCAATGTTCTGGGCATCTTCGGCTCAGCATTCAACGACACGCTGCGTGGCGACGCCGGCAACAACATCATCCGCGGCCAGGGCGGCAATGATCAGATATTCGGCGGCGCAGGCGACGACCTTTTCAATGGCGGCCTGGGCGCCGATTCCTTCGACGGCGGCATCGGCTACGACGTCGTCACCTATAATGATTCGACCACCCCACTCACCATCGATCTGACCACCCCCGCCAACAACACCGGCGAGGCGGCGGGCGATACCTATGCCGTCGGCACCATCGAGGGCGTCACCGGCAGCGTGTTCGCCGACAGCATCACCGGTGCCACGACCGCAACCGTCATCGACGGCAATCTGGGCAACGACACCATCCATGGTGGCGCCGGCAATGACGGGATTTTTGGTGGCGCCGGCGCGGATATGCTCTTCGGCGGTGGTGGGGTGGATAATTTCACCTATCGCACGGTCAGCGAATCCTCGGGCGCGAATATCGATACCATCGCGGATTTCGTCACGGGCCAGGACAGCCTCGACCTTTCGCTGATGATCTTCACCGGCATGACCCTGACCCGCACCCTGGGCGGCGGCACCACGGTCACTGCCAATGTCGGCGGCACCACCTTCCAGGTGAATGTGCTGACCAATATCGGTGGCACGGATATCGGCGGCCTCACCGCCGGCATCACCGTGCTGGGCTCGGCCAATGGTGAGGCGCTGATCGGCTCGGTCTTCGGCGACACCATCCTGGGTGGGCTGGGTGCCGACACCATCACCGCCTCTCTGGGCGCCGATGTCATCCGCTACACCGCCGCCAGCCAGTCCACGCCCGCCGCGGCTGACCTGATCACCGATTTCCTGACCGATGTCGACAAGCTGGATTTCTCGACGCTCGCCCCCACCAATGTGTCGCTGGTGGCCAATGCCGGCGTGATCGAGGTCAGCGCCTCCACGGGCGGCAGCACCATCCTCGTCAAAAGCACGCGCTCGATTTTCGCGACCGACATCCTGGGTGTCACCGCCGGCATCACCACCGCGGGTTCGAACAGTGGCGAGACGCTGAAGGGCACGAAGTTCAACGACACGCTGCAGGGCAATGGCGGCGGCGACGCGCTGTTCGGCGGCCAGGGGGCCGATACCTTCGTCTATGCCAACAGGACCGACTCGGTGTCGGGCAATGCCGATATCCTGCTCGATTTCACGACCGGCGAGGACAAGATCGATCTCAGCCTGATCGGCCTCTCAACCGGTTCACCGCAACAACTCACCCTCCAATACGACGCCGACGGAAGCACCACGCTCTTCGCCGTCACCAATTCCGGCGCCTTCACCCTCGGTGCCACAAGCTATCTGGCGACCGCCGACATCATCGGCATGACCAAGGGCGTCTTCCTGATCGGCTCGTTGAATGGCGAGGCCCTGGTGGGCACCGCCTCCACCGACATCATCGACGGCAATGACGGCGCCGACACCATGACCGGCGGCGCCGGCGCCGACGTCTTCCGCTATTTCGATGCGAGCGATTCGACCCCCGCCGCGCGCGACCTCGTCACCGATTTCCAGACCGGCGTCGACAGCTTCGACCTCGGCGGGCTGGCGCCCACACTCGTCACTCTCACGCGCGGTCTGACCACCACCCTGCTCTCCGCAACGGCAGCCACCGGCAACATGGCCGTCGACGTGACCGGGCTGGTCAATGGCAGCGATTTGGTCGGCGTGCCCAGCGTCACCTTGGTGGGCAACAGCACAGGCGAGCTGCTGGTGGGGACCGGCGGCAACGACACCATCATCGGCGGCGACGGCCAGGACACGATGACCGGTGGCGCAGGCTCCGATGTCTTCAGATTCCTTGTCCGCAGCAACACGCCGAACAGCGCGCCCGACAGCATCACCGATTTCCAGAGCGGGTTCGACAAGATCGACCTGACCGGCTTCGGTGCGACCGGCGTGACGCTGAACAGCGTGGGCCCCATCACCCAGATCACCGGCTCGACGCTGCAGGGCCTGTTTCAGATCAACGTCACCGGCGCAATCCTGCAGACCGACATTCTGGGGCTGACGGCGGGCGGCCAGGTCAACGGCAATAACACGGCCGAGGTGCTGAACGGCACGCCGTTCAACGACACGCTGCAGGGCAATGGCGGCGGCGATGTGCTGACCGGCGGCGACGGCGCGGATCTCTTCGTCTACGCCCTCAGGACCGATTCTGCCCCCGGCAGCAGCGACCTGCTGATGGATTTCGCGACCGGCGTGGACAAGATCGACCTCAGCCAGATCGGCCTTTCGAACGCCGTGGCGCTTCAGGCGACACTGCAGCATCTCGCCGATGGCAGCACCGCGCTCTCCGCCACGACCATTACCGGCGCCTTCCAGCTCGGCGCGAAGACCTTCATCGGCGTCGATGACATCATCGGCCTGACCAAGGGTGTCTACGTGATCGGCGCCGCGGTCGGCGAGACGCTGGTCGGCTCGGCCTTCAACGACATCATCGATGGCAATGGCGGCGCCGACACCATCACCGGCGGTGCCGGTGCGGACAGCTTCCGTTACTTCACCGCCAGCGACTCCACCCCCGCCGCGCGCGACCAGATCACCGATTTCCAATCCGGGCTCGACAGCTTCGATTTCGGCGGGCTGGGCGCGACCGCGGTCACGCTGACGCGCGGCGGCACCAGCACAACCATCATCGCAACGGCGCCGAGCGGCAGCCTCGCCATCGAGGTCGCGGGCCTGGTGAATGCCAGTGACATGGTCGGCGTCATCGGCGGTCTCACGCTGATCGGCAATACGACGGGCGAGGCGCTGGCGGGCACGGGTGGCAACGACACCATCATCGGCGGCGACGGCCAGGACACGATGACCGGCGGCGCAGGCTCCGATGTCTTCAGGTTCCTTGTCCGCAGCAACACGCCCAACACCACGCCCGACAGCATCACCGACTTCCAGAGCGGCTTCGACAAGATCGACCTGACCGGCTTCGGCGCCACCGGTGTGTCACTGGTGCGGACCGGCGGCGTCACGCAGATCAGTGGCAGCACCCCGCAGGGCGCGTTCCAGATCAATTCGACCGTTGTGGTTCTGGCCACCGACATCCTGGGCCTGACCACCGGCGTCATAGCGACGGGCGACAACACGGCCGAGGTGCTGAACGGCACGGCGTTCGACGACACGATTCAGGGCAATGGCGGCGGCGATGTGCTGACCGGCGGCACCGGCGCGGATCTCTTCGTCTATGCGCTCAGGACCGACTCCGCACCCGGCAGCAGCGACCTGCTGATCGATTTTGCGACCGGCGTGGACAAGCTCGACCTCAGCCAGATCGGCCTTTCGAACGCCGTGGCGCTGCAGGCAACGCTGCAGCATCTCGCCGATGGCAGCACCTCGCTCTCCGCCACGACCATCACCGGCGCCTTCCAGCTCGGCGCGAAGACCTTCGTCGGTGCCGATGACATCATCGGTCTGACCAAGGGCGTCTTCGTGATCGGCGCCGCGGTCGCGGAGACACTGACAGGCTCCGCCTTCAACGACATCATCGATGGCAATGGTGGTGCCGACACCATCACCGGCGGCGCCGGCGCTGACAGTTTCCGTTACTTCACCGCCAGCGACTCCACCCCCGCCGCGCGTGACCAGATCACCGATTTCCAGACCGGGCTCGACAGCTTCGATTTCGGCGGGCTGGCCCCCACCGCGGTGACACTGACCCGCGGCGCGAACACAACCACCATCACGGCAACCGCGCCCAGCGGCAGCCTGGCCATCGACGTCACAGGCCTGGTCAATGGCAGCGACATGATCGGCGTCTCCGGCGGCATGACGCTGATCGGCAACAGCGGGGCAGAGGCGCTCTCAGGCGCGGGCGGCAATGACACGATCATCGGCGGCGACGGCCAGGATACGCTGACCGGTGGTGGCGGCTCCGATATCTTCCGCTTCACCCTGACCAGCCATTCAACCTCAGCAGCGCCGGACAGCATCACCGATTTCCAGAGCGGCTTTGACCAGATCGACCTCACCACCCTGGGCGTCACCAATGTCATCCTGCTGAAGACGCCAACCGGCACGCAGATCACCGGCGATACCCCGCAGGGTTCGTTGCAGATCAACGTCACCGGCGCGGTGCTGGCGACCGATATCCTCGGCCTGAGCTCGGGCGTGTCGGTGCGCGGCGACAACACCGCCGAGACGGTGAAGGGTTCGCCCTTCGCTGATACCCTGCAAGGCAGTGGCGGCGCCGATGCGCTGTTTGGCGGGCTCGGCGCGGATGTCTTCCGCTTCGCTCTGACCAGTGATTCGGTGGCTGGCAACAGCGACATCATCTTTGATTTCGTCACCGGCAGCGACAAGCTCGACCTTGGCCTCATCGGGCTCTCCGTGGCGGGCGCGCAGCAGGTCACCCTGCAGCATGTGGCCGATGGCAGCACAAACGTCTTCGGCACCACGACATCCGGCAATCTGGTGCTCGGTGTCACCACCTTCGTTTCCGCGACTGACATCATCGGCCTCACCCGCGGCGTCTTCGTCATCGGCGGCGCGGTGGCGGAGACCCTGGCGGGCTCGGATTTCGCCGACTACATCGACGGCAATGGCGGCGCCGACACCATGTCGGGCGGCGATGGCGCGGACATCTTCCGCTACCTCGCGGCCGCTGATTCGACCGTCGGCGCGCCTGACATGATCCTCGACTTCCAGGCCGGGGTGGACAAGTTCGATCTGGGCGGCCTGAACCCGAGTTCGGTGAACGTCAACCGGCTCAATGGCGGCACCACCATCACCGTCGTCGGTTCGGGTGGCACGACGGTGTTCAAGACCGCGACCACCGTCAATCTCGACGACTTCATTACCTTCTTCGGCACACCCACCGTCAACGGCGACGGCAGTTTCCTCGGCAGCGCCTATGGCGACAAGCTGGTGGGAGATGGCGGGGCCAACACCATCAATGGCGCCGCCGGCGATGACACGCTGATCGGTGGGACCGGCGCGGACAGCCTGATCGGCGGCGGCGGCTTGGACATGGCAAGCTACGCCAGTTCATTGATCGGTCTCACCGCCCGGCTGGATATCCCCGCGGTCAATACCGGTGACGCGGCAGGGGATACCTACAATGGTATCAACGGCCTGACCGGCAGCGGCTTCGCCGACGTGTTGGTGGGCGACGGAAATGGCAACAGCCTCTATGCCGGCGGCGGCGACGACTACCTGGCAGGGCTGGCCGGCAATGACCAACTCTCCGGCGAGGCCGGCAACGACATCCTTGATGCCGGCGCGGGCAACGACACGCTCGATGGCGGCACCGGCAACGACACGCTGGATGGCGGCGCCGGCGCGGACAGCCTGATCGGCGGCGGCGGCTTCGACATGGTCAGCTACGGCAGTGCCGCAACAGGCATCATCGCCAGGCTCGATATCCCCGCGGCCAATACCGGCGACGCGGCGGGTGACATCTACACCGCCATCGCAGGCTTCTTCGGCAGCGGCTTCGGCGATGTCCTCGTGGGCGACGGCAATGCCAACAGCGTCTATGGCGGCGGCGGTGCCGATTACCTGGCGGGGTTGGCCGGCAACGACCAGCTCTTCGGCGAGGCCGGCAACGACATTCTCGATGCCGGCGCGGGCAATGACACGCTCAATGGCGGCGCGGGCAACGACACGCTGGATGGCGGCGCCGGCGCGGACAGCATGATCGGCGGCGGCGGCTTCGATCTTGTCAGCTATGGCAGCGCGGCGGCCGGCCTCACCGCCCGCCTGGATATCCCCGCGGCCAATACAGGGGACGCGGCGGGTGACACCTACAGCGGCATCGCCGGCTTCTTCGGCAGCGGCTTCGGCGATGTCCTTGTGGGCGACAGCAATGCCAACAGCGTCTATGGCGGCGGTGGCGGCGATTACCTGGCGGGGTTGGCCGGCAACGACCAGCTCTTCGGCGAGGCCGGCAACGACATTCTCGATGGTGGCGCCGGGAACGATACGCTCGATGGCGGCGGCGGCGATGACATCCTCGATGGCGGCGCCGGCGCGGATAGTTTTGTCGGTGGTGGCGGCGTCGACATGGTCACCTATGGCAGCGCGGCGGCCGGCCTCACCGCCCGGCTGGACATCCCCGCAGCCAATACCGGCGATGCGGCGGGCGACAGCTACAGCGGCATCACCGGCTTCTTCGGCAGCGGCTTGAATGACGTGCTGGTGGGCGATGGCAATGCCAACACCATCTATGGCGGTGGCGGCGGCGACTATCTGGCGGGGCTGGCCGGCGCCGACCAGCTCTTCGGCGAGACCGGCAACGACATTCTCGATGGTGGCGCGGGCAACGACACCCTCAATGGCGGCGGCGGCGATGACATCCTGGACGGCGGTGCCGGCGCGGACAGCCTGATCGGTGGCGGCGGCGTCGACATGGTCACTTATGGCACCGCCGCGACAGGCATTACCGCCTGGCTGCAATTCCCCTCTGTGAACACTGGCGACGCGGCGGGCGACACCTATACCGGCATATCCGGCCTGATAGGCAGCCGCTTCGCGGACTTCCTGTTGGGCGACGGAAATGCCAACAGCCTCAATGGCGGCGGCGGCAATGATTTGCTGTATGGCGGCGTGGGCAGCGACAGCTTCGTGTTCAATGCCGCGGCTTTCGGCGTCGACACCGTGCAGGATTTCGCCACCACCGCGGCGGCGGGCGTCAACCACGACTTTTTGGACTTCCGCGGCAGCGGCATCGCCAACCTGGGCGCCGTCACCATGAACCAGGTCGGCGCCGATACCCATCTGGTGACGAGCCAGGGCACGGTGATCCTGCAGAACATCATCGCCGGTACGTTGGCGGGTGGGGATTTCCTGTTCTGAGGGCGCTGGCCAACGGAAGAAGGTCGGCCGGGCGGTCAATGGAGGCGGCGCTCCCCGCGTTGGGGGGCGCAAGCCTGGCCTGACGCGGCGCGGCGAACCGGCCGCACGCCGGCACAGCCAGTTTGCCTGGGCGATATTCACACTGCGCAGAGCTGATCAGCCCGGATCTGATCAGCGGCTCCATCCAACGTCTCGATGAAGGCGGCACCTTCGCCACCGCGACCGAGCGTTGCCGGATCACCGGGGGCACGGGGTCCGACCGCATCAGCGGGCTCGACCTGTTGCGCGATGTCATCAGCAATGGCCGCGGGCTCATACCAACTCTCGTTGATCAGAACCGATGCGCCCAATCGCGCATTCCGATGGATATGATGCGCCATGGCTGAGCGACGAGCCGGTTCCAGTGATGGCAGCAGTGGCTGGTGATGTCGTCGTGGTCGCGGAACACCCGGTTGGAGAGCCAGTTGTCGC
>JAESFS010000112.1_pt1 | contig 24781 bp, 19 predicted proteins | sample 9269441 | NCBI WGS metagenome assembly JAESFS01 (sample SAMN14502548, study PRJNA617105) | algae metagenome | isolation source: Scytolyngbya sp. HA4215-MV1 and co-occurring heterotrophs from sample from... | place: USA: Laie Falls, Oahu, Hawaii | collected 2010-08-22
AGTGAAGTCCGGGCGAAGGGCGATGGCGCGCGGCATGATGAGCCTCCGTTGCTCATCAGCGTGAATCACATCACCCCCGCGTCGGGGAATCCCTTTTAAGAGTCACCGACCATAGGATTCGGTATGATTTGTGCTGGTCCAATCTGGCGTTGTTGCGTTCGGTTGTGGTAGTTCCTGCCGCAGACGGCGCGGATTTACTTCCCGGCGCTCCAGTAAATCAGTCGCTTGGCCGGGAAGACCCAGAGGATCCCGGCAGCTGCGAAATACAGGAATTGCACGGTCCAGTGCATCTCCAGCACCCAGTCGCCCAATATCATCACGAGGATGACATAGGCGGTGATCCCGAGCAGACCAATCAGCATTGCGGCTACAGAACGTGACATGTTGCGGTAGTTGGCGATTTGAGAGCGCCAGGCAAGCCCCTTGGATTGTTTCCACCAGTTTAGCTTGCATCGCTTCCGTAATGATCGTAGGGTGCGACCACAGGCAGGGATGCCGTTGCGCCAGGGGTGCACGTCATTCACCCGTCCGGTCGGCAGGCGCATGACGCAGGCCGAAGCCGGCCCGGTTCCAGGCCTGTCCCGCCCGCCGGTGGGGTGCCGCGGCACAGACCGGCCCGAGACACTCAACGCCACAAACATGTCCGGCCCGCATTGCAGCTGACGAGGGCCGGAGACGAAATGAGAGCGAATCCAACGTCTTGAATGATCCTGCCGAAACCCGCAGCGCCCGCCCAGAGATGGACCTCAAGGCCCATATCAGGGGAATCGCGGATTTCCCCAAGCCGGGCATTCTGTTCTACGACATCTCAACGCTGCTGGCGCATGGCCCGGCCTGGCAGGAAGCGGTGAGCCGCATGGGTGACATGCTGGCGGCCCGCAAGCCCGATGTCCTGGCCGGTATCGAGTCGCGCGGCTTCCTGCTCGCGGCACCCCTCGCACTGCATCTCGGCATTGGCTTCATCATGCTGCGCAAGCCGCGCAAACTGCCCGGCGCCGTGCTCGGCCTGTCCTACGCCCTCGAATATGGCGAGGACCGGATCGAGATGCAGGCCGACGCGATCCAGAAGGGTCAACGCGTCGTCCTGCTCGACGACCTCCTGGCGACAGGCGGAACAATGGCAGCGGGCATCTCCCTGCTGCAGCAGGCCGGCGCTGATGTGGTGGGCAGCGCCGCCCTCATAGAACTCACCTTCCTTGGCGGCAGGAGCCGCATCCATGTCCCATTCGACGCCCTTCTTGCCTACGACGATTAAGCCGGCGGCCGTATCGGCCCCGACCCCTGATCTGGTCCGCGACGCGGGCGGCAACGTCTATCTGCGCGGTGCGCTCGCCTCCGTCTCGGCGGCGGGGTTCGACGGTGCGCTGGCGCTTGCCATCGCCTCGGCCCCGACCGGTATCGTCATCACCGATCCGAACCTGCCCGATTGCCCCATCGTCTTCTGCAACCCAGCCTTCATGAAGATCACCGGCTATCCGGCCGAGGAAGTGCTGGGCCGCAACTGCCGCTTCCTGCAGGGGCCGGGCACCGATGCCGCGTCCACCCACCTGCTCCGTCGCGCCATCGCCGATGGCCGGGCGATCACCGTCGAACTGGTCAATTACCGGCGCGACCGCAAGCGCTTCATCAATGAGCTCCGCACCTCGCCGGTCTTCGACAGCGCGGGCCGTCTGGTCGCCTTCGTGGGCATCCAGCATGACGTGACGGCGCGGGTGCGGGCGGAGCGTGAGGCGGTGAAGGCCCGCCGCGCCGCCGAGCGCGCGAACCAGGAGAAGAGCGATTTCCTGGCCTTCATGAGCCATGAGATCCGCACGCCGCTGCATGGTGTCATGGGCACGCTGTCGCTGCTGCTCGACACCAACCTCGATGCCGAGCAGCGCGCCTATGCCGAGACCTCGCGCCGCTGCGGCCAGACCCTGCTCGGCACCGTCAATGAACTGCTCGACCTCAGCCGGATCGAGGCCGGCAAGCTGACCATCGGCGCCGAGCCCTTCACCCTGGCCGATCCGGTGCGCGAGGTGCTCGACCTCGTCGCACCCGCCGCGGCCGAGAAGGGGCTGACCATTTCCGCCAGCCTCGACCATCACCTTCCCGCCCGCGCGGTGGGCGATCCGGTCCGGCTGCAGCAGGTGCTGCTGAACCTCGTCGACAATGCGGTGAAGTTCACCTCGCGCGGGTCGGTCGAGATTCGCATGGCGGCGCTGCCCGATGGCAGGCTGGGCGTGGCCGTGACCGATACCGGCGTGGGCATTCCGCCCAAGCTGCGCTCGCGCCTCTTCACCCGATTCGCCCAGGCCGAAGGGCCGCCGCTGCGCGCCCAGGGCGGCACGGGCCTGGGGCTTGCCATCTGCAAGCGACTTGTCTCGTTGATGGGCGGCCAGATCGCGGTGGACAGCACGCCGGGCAAGGGCAGCACCTTCTTCTTCGACCTGCCGCTGGTGCCGGTGCCGCAATCCGGCGCGCCGCCGTCGCGCCTCTCGCCCGCACCCGATGCCATCCTGCCGGCCCTGCCGCTGGCCAATGGCCGCATCCTGCTCGCCGAGGATGGCAAGGTGAACCAGCTGGTCGCCGCCGCCATCCTGCGCAAGGCCGGCTATACTGTGGAACTCGCCCGTGACGGCGCCGAGGCGGTGGCCGCCGCGGAATCCTCCGAATTCGATATTGTGCTGATGGATGTCCGCCTGCCGGTGATGGATGGCCTCGCCGCCACCGCTGCCATCCGGCAATTGCCGGGCGTCCATGGTCGGGTGCCGATCATCGCGATGACGGCATCGGCCATGCCCGGCGATGCCGAGGCCTGCATCGCCGCCGGCATGGATGGCTATCTCGCCAAGCCGCTGGACCGGTTGCAGATGCTCTCGGCCGTGGAGGATGTGCTGAACGCCCGCCCCCGCCGCCCGCGGGCCGCCATTCCGGTGCCCGAGCCGGGCGTGGTCGCGCCGCTGCTCGACCGTGAGACGCTGGAGGAGCTGCGCACCGCCGTCGGCCCCGGGCGCCTGCCCCGGCTGATCCAGGTCTTCATGGAGGAGAGCCGTTCGCGCGTCGCCCGCATCATCGCCACCAATGACATCCAGCATGTCGAGGATGAGGCGCATACCCTGAAGGCCGCCGCCGGCACCTTCGGCGCCGTGGCGCTGCGCGACGCCGCGGCCAATCTGGAAATGGCCTGTCGCAAGGGTGATGCGCAGGCCAGGCTGGCCTGCCTGGCCCTGTTGCCGGGGCTGGTGGATCGCACGATCAACAGCTTCCCCGCGCAGGCCGTCTCCCGCAAGGCCTGAGCGCGCTCAGGCCTTGCGGCTTCGCAAGGCGACTGGGAGAGCGCGCAATCACACACGCTGGAGCCGTGTCACCAACTCCGCTTTCGGTGAAACGGCTCTATGCCGGCAGCGATCAGGCGTTGCCGACAGGGCCCATTGTATCGGCATTGGTCGCGCGGATGATGGCGGCGAAGAGCCGAAGCGCGTCCGGGCCACCGCGATCGGACAGCGCGCCGGCCTCCATTTCCATGGCCAGCAGTTCCGCCTGATCGGCCAGCGTGGCTGCGGCGCGCAGCATCGCCTCGCGCGCGAGGATGAGTTGCAATTCGTCCGGCAGGGCATGCCAGACCGGTTGCCCGGCGCGTGGTGTATCGGCGCGTGGCGTATCGGCCCCCGCCAGCCCGCCCCGCTGCGGTACAAGCACCGCAACCGCGCCATCACCCGCGCCATCATCGCGCGGCCCATCATCCGTGGCCTCCAACCCAGCCATTCGATGGGCGGCCGAGCGTTTGAGGGATTGCATGGCAAGTCGTGCTCCATGCGCCCTTCTGGCGGTTGTTATTGGCGCTTTGCGGCACCCCGGCGCGACTATGGCCGACAACCACTAACGGAACGTCAATGCGACCTCGCCCAAATCGCTATAGACAACGCGCACCGCGCAGGGCCCATCCAGCCAGATCGGCGGCGTGACGGAGCCAAGCCAGACCACCTGGCCCGCCTTCAGCCCGCCAAAGACCTCGGCCGCGCCGGAGCCGGCAAGCCAGGCCAGCGCGTTCATGGGGTGGCCCAGCAGATCGCGACCGAACCCGAACCCGCGCGAGACGCCATCGACGAACAATTCGCCCCGCACGGCGCCCAGGTCGATGCCGCGGAAATCCGTCACCGCCGGCCCCAGCACGCCCGAGGCGTGGAACACCTGGTCGGCGATCAGCGTGGGCGTGCCGAGCTCGACCAGGTCGCCATAGCGCTTCTCGACGATCTCGATGGCGCACATCACCGCCTCCACCGCCTGGGCGGCCTGCTCGGGGGTGCAGGCGCCGGTCGGCAGGTCAGCGCCCAGGCGCACCGCCACTTCGCATTCCACGCCCGCGCCGATGAAATCGGCATAGGGTACGGAGAGGCCCGAGGCATTGAGCGAGCCGCGCGGCACGAAGCCCGCGGCAGGGCCGGCCAGGCCGAGATAGTCCTGCATCTGCCGCGTCGTGGCGCCGATCTTGAAGCCCGCCGGCGGCACCGCGCCCAGCATGTCGGCAACCTGGCGCTGCACGGCGTAGCCCGCCTGCGCATCCACCGGCGCCAGGGCACCCAGGGGTGCGAGCATTCGCCGCTCGCGCCTCGCCTGCAGGATCATTCCGGCCGCTTCCATCACATTCTCCCCAGTTCATAGAGGGCCACCGCCGCGGCGGCCGAGACATTGAGGCTTTCCATCCGCTCGCTGATCGGCAGGCGGGCGAGTTCGTCGCAGCCCTCGCGCGTCAGCCGTCGCATGCCCTCGCCCTCGGCGCCCAGCACCAGCGCCACGCGGCGGCCGGCCAGGCCGGCCTGGGCCAGGGTGGTCGGCGCGGCGCCATCCAGGCCCACGACCCAGCAATCATGCTTCTTCAATTCATCCAGCGCGCGGGCGAGGTTCACCACCCGCACCACCGGCACCAGTTCGAGCGCGCCGGAGGCGGCGCGGGCCAGCGCCCCGGTCTCGGGCGGCGCGTGGCGGTCCTGCATCACCACGGCCGAAGCGCCGAAGGCCGCCGCCGAGCGCAATATGGCGCCGACATTGCGCGGGTCCGTCACCTGGTCCAGCACCAGGATCGGGCCGGTGCCGGCATCGATGGCATCGTGGATGTCCAGCGGCTCCAGCGCCTCGACCAGCAGGGCGGCACCCTGATGCACCGAATCCTCCGGCAGGAAGGCGGCGAAATGCGCCCGCTCGGCCAATTCGGGCTGGATGCGCCAGGGCGGCGGCAACCGGGCGGAGATTTCCTTATGCGCGTCGGAGGTCAGCAGCAGGCGGCGCAGCCGGCGGGCGGGGTTGGCCAGGGCGGCCGCCACGCTGTGCAGGCCATGCAGCCAGAGCATCCCGCCCGGCGTGGCTTCGGCGGGCGCGGCGCGGCGACCTTCGGGGGCCGAGGCACGCTCGGAGTTGCGGGAAAAGCCGCGGCTTTGCGGCGAGGGTGGGCGAGGGGGACGGCGCATGCGGCGCATCAAGCGCGTGGCGGCCGGTGCTGGCAAGCGCCGTCGCGCTGGGGCAGTCTGATGGCCATGGAAACGCCCCTGCAAGAGACCCTCCGCGCCGCATTGGCGCTGCCAGGTTGGGCCACGCATCTCGCTGGTGCTGCGCCCGATTCGCCCCTCGCCACGCTGCCGGTGCTGCGCAAGGCCGACCTGCCGGCGATGCAGGCGCTGGCGCCGCCCTTCGCTGGCCTCGCACCCCTGCGCGGCCGTGCCCGGCTCTTCGTCTCGCCCGGGCCGATTTTTGAAGGGGTGGGCGATGGCCCGGACCCCTGGCGCTTCGCCCCCGCGCTGGCGGCGGCCGGCATCGCGGCCGGCGATGTGGTGCTCAATACGTTCGGTTATCACCTCACGCCCGGCGGCTTCATCTTCGACAGCGCGGCCCGCGCCCTGGGTTGCGCGGTGATCCCGGCCGGCCCCGGCAATACGGCGCAGATCCTGGAGGCGATCCGCGCCTATCGCCCCGTGGCCTATAACGGGACGCCGGATTTTCTGAAGATTCTGCTGGAGGCCGCCGATGCGGCGGGCGTGGATGCCGCCTGCATGACCCGCGCGGTCGTCACCGGCGCCGCCTTTCCGCCCAGCCTCAAGGACTGGGTGGCGGGGCGCGGCATCACGGCTGTCGAGGCCTATGGCACGGCCGAACTCGGCCTCATCGCCCATTCCGTGCCGGGCGAGGCCGGCATGCGGCTGGCCCCGGGCATCATCGTGGAAATCCTCCGCCCCGGCACCGGCGAACCACTTCCCGAGGGCGAGATCGGCGAGGTGGTGGTGACCATCCCCGACCCCGCCCATCCCGTCATCCGCTTCTCGCCCGGCGACATGTCGGCCTTCCTGCCCGGCGGCACCCATATCCGCGGCTGGCTCGGCCGGGCGGACCAGACGGCCAAGGTGCGGGGGATGTTCGTCCGGCCCGAGCAGGTGGCCGCAGTGGCCCGCGCCATTCCCGGTCTGGGGCGGCTGCGGCTGCGCATCACGCGCGAGGGCGAGCAGGATGCGATGGAGCTGCTGGCGGAAGGGCAGGGGGATGCCGCAGCACTCGCCGAGGCGCTGCGCGCCGCCACCGGCCTGCGTGGCGAGGCCCGCTACGTGGCCCCCGGCTCGCTGCCGGCCGATGGCCGGGTCATCGACGACCGTCGTTGATGCGGTCATGCCCAGTGCATGGCTCGTGAGATCACATAAACATGATTTAGCATTAATGTGAAATCGAACGCTCCATACAGGCAGTAGGCTGTCGCTCCTGACAATGAAAGGGAGACGGCCATGACAGTCGGAACGCCGCAGCTGCGATACTGGATCGACATGACGCTGGAATGCGTCCGTCGGGATCACACCAACACCGCGGCGGCGCCGATCAGCGAAGGCGATCAAAGGGGGCCTTTCCTCACCGCCCGGGCGGTCGGCATGGCGCTGGGCGCATTGCACGACGCCAATGCCATAGCGGGCTCGCGCACACCCCTGCTCGGCGTGGCGCCGCCACCTGGCCTCGCGGGTTCCAACCCGATCATCGCCGGCGCCGCGGCCTGCCATGAACTGTTGCGGCTTCGCTATCCCAGGCAGATCCGGCTTCTCGACCCCGCATGGGATCGCTGGCTGGAACTCTTTCCCGGCATCGGCGCCGAGACGGCCATCATCGCCGGGCGCGCCTTCGGCACGGCGATGCACCTGTGGGGCAATCGCGACATCGCCGACGCAACCGGGCCCTACGAGGAACGCGTCGAGCCCTACCGGCATATCAAGCCACCCAACCAGCCCGGCCAGGGCTATGCCGGCGTCAATTGGGGTAATGCCCGGGTGCTTCTCGTGCCCAGGCCGGATTTCCCGAAGCCGCCCGGGCGTATCTCCGCCACGCAGGTCGTTCCCACCGCGCATTTCCAGGCGGATTTCGCCAAGGTCGTGGCCAAGGGGGCGAGTGACCGCGTGCGCGGCGACGCCGCATCGCGCACCCTGGAACAGGAGATCATCGGCATCTTCTGGGGTTATGACGGCCCCGCCGAACTCGGCACCCCGCCGCGGCTCTATCTGCAGGTGGTGCTGACCATTCTCGACGCCATCGAGGCGCGCAGCCCGGGCGCGCTCGATTCGACCGAGGAGCTGAAGATCATCGCCGCCATCGGCATCGCCATGGCCGATGCCGGCATCCACGCCTGGCACTACAAATACAGCCCGGAGCACATGATGTGGCGACCGGTCATCGGCATTCCCCGCGCCGTTGCCGGCAATGGCGTGGCGCTGCCGGGCTGGCTGCCGCTTGGCCGGCCGGATACCAATGGCACCGGGCTGCAACTCACCCCGGATTTCCCGGCCTATCCATCGGGCCATGCCACCTTCGGCGCCGCCGCCTTCGAATTGCTGCGGCTCTTCCTGGTCGAGAAGGGGCGCGCGACCTTCGATGCCAATGGCGTGGACAGCGTGGGCTTTGATTTCGTCTCCGATGAATTCAATGGCCGCAACACCGATCCGCGCACCCGGCTGCCGCGCGAATTGGTGACGCGCCGGCATGAGAGCCTCTGGCAGGCGATCCGGGAGAATTCGGTCAGCCGGGTCTATCTCGGCGTGCATTGGCAATTCGACGGCATCACCATGAAGGGCGCCGATCCGGATGGCGTCTTCGGCGTGCCGAACACGCCGGCGCAGCTGGGCAAGATCGGCGGGGTCTGGCTGGGCGGGCAGATCGCCCAGGCCGTGGCGCCGCTGCTGGGCATCAAGCCCGCCACCATCGCGGCATCGAAGATGTAGGCCACGGGCGTCTGGCCGACGCTATACGGCATGGGCGGAACGGCGTTAGCCTCGAGGCAGGAGACGCCCATGCAAGATACGATCCGACGCCGCGCGGCACTTGGCGGGCTGCTGGCCCTGCCCGCCCTCACGCCATCTCCCGCCCGGGCGGCCTGGCCGGAACGCCCGGTGCGCCTCATCGTGCCCTTCGGCGGCGGCGGGCAGACCGATATCGTCAGCCGCGTCATGGCGGACGCGCTGCAATCCCGACTGGGCCAGCCCGTGCTGGCCGACAACCGGCCGGGCGGCAATGGCTCGGCCGCGGCCGAGGCGGTGATGCGCGCGGCCCCCGACGGCTACACCATCCTCATCGCCGGCATCGGCACCAATTCCGGGCTGAACGCGCTGCTGTATCGCGGCATCACCTATGATGCCGAGCGCGATTTTTTGCCCGTTGGCTATTTCTGCACCACGGCGAACATGCTGCTGGTGCACAACTCCATCCCCGGCGAGGATTTTTCGCAGCTCGTCGGCTGGATCCGCGCCAATCCCGGCCGCTTCACCTATGCCTCGGCCAGCGTGGGTGCGATCACCCATCTGGTGATGGAGGATATCGGCGCCCGCCTCGGCCTCGACATGCTGCATGTCCCCTACCGGCAATCCACCCAGGCGATGACCGACCTGCTCTCGGGCCGCATCCACGCCCGCGCACTCGGCCTGCCGGAGGGCGAGGCGGTGCGCGGCGCGCCCACGGTGCGGCCCGTCGCACTCACCACCCCCACCCGCCGCCCGGAATGGCCGGGCGTGCCGGCGGTGGCCGAGACCATTCCGGGCTTCGAGGCCAATGCCTATTTCGGCCTGGCCGCCCCCGCCCGCACCCCGCCCGAGGCTGTCCAGCGCCTCAACGCCGCGATGAACGACGCGCTGGGCGATGAGCGGGTGCGTGCCGCCTTCGCCCGGGTGGGCGCCGACCCGGCGCCGCCGAACACGCCCGACGAATTCCGCATCCGCGCCGCGGCGGATGCGCAACGCTGGGGCGGATTGATCCGCCGCCTGAACCTGGTGGCTGAATGATGTCGGAAACCCTCTCCCCCGAGCTGCAATCCTGGGTCGGCCGCCGCCGCGTCATCGAGGAGGACGTGGGCCTGGGCGCCACGCGGCGCATCGCGGCCATGCTGGACCTCGACCCCGGCGCCTACCACATGGGCGACGCGTTGCCCGGCCATTGGTTCAGCATGTATTTCGCCGAGACCGGGCGGCAATCCGATCTTGGCCCCGATGGCCACCCCAACCCCGGTGTCTTCCTGCCGCCCATCGGCCTGCCGCGTCGGATGGGGGCGGGCCGGCGCGTCACCATCCACGCGCCGCTTCGCATCGGCGACATGGTGGAGAAGACGGTGGAGGTGGCGGCGATCCTGCCCAAGCAGGCCCGCACCGGCTTCATCACCGTGCTGACCATGCGGCACACCCTCCGCCGCGGGACTGAGCTTCTGGCCGTGGAGGAGTTCGACGCGGTCTATCGCGAGGCGGTGAAGCCGGGCGAGAAAAGCGCCGTGAACGCCCCCGTGATGGCGCCCACCGACCCGGCCTGGCGGGTGGAGAAGCGGCTCGATTCCACCCTGCTGTTCCGCTACTCCGCGGTGACCTGGAACGCCCATCGCATCCACTATGATGCCGATTACGCCCGCGGCGAGGAAGGCTACCCCGCCGTGGTGCAGAATGGCGGGCTGACCATGCAATTGCTGCTGGATGCGCTGGTGGCGCATACGCCGGGCACGCTCAGGCAATTCACCGCGCGGCTGACGCGGCCGATTCATGTTGGCGAGACAATCACCCTGGCCGGGCACCTGGCGACGGACGGGCAGGCGGCGGCCTGGGTGCAGAATGCGCAGGGTGCCGTCTGCGGGCAGGTGGAGGCGGTGTTTGGCTGAGGGCGGCTTTGGTTGCCCTTGGGAGGGCTCTGCCCTCCCAAACCTCCTTTATCCGCCATCAACGTAGCCCTGGCGATCGTCTCCGCCATCCCCCCTGACAGCCCAGGCTGCCCCGCCATCAGCATGGCCTCAAAGCGGCCCTGCACCGAGATCCCGGGCGGCGTCCGCCCCGGTGCTGCATGGATCACCACCCGTTCAATAAGCGCCCGCGCGGCTTCGAGAGCCGCTCCATCTTCGGCCTGGGCCAACGCCTCAACAAGCCGCGCCAACGTCTGCCGATAGGTCTGCCCGATGTTGGGCATCAGCCTCACAACCTCCGACGGTGCCGCGGCCAATTGCCGCTCCAGGCTCTCCTTCTCCGCCTCCAGTTCCGCCAGCTTCGCCTGCAGGCTCGACGAGCGCAGGCCGGAGGCGATGGCCTCGACCAAGTGGCTGAGCCGCTTTTCGACATCCGCCAGTTCCCGCCGCAGGCGACCCTTCTCCCGGTCCGCCTCGGCGGCAAGGCGGTTCCATTCCAGCGCGAACTCCTCAGCGAACAACGCCGCCAGATCCGGGTCCATCATCTGCCCGGCGAGGACATCCAGGACCCGAGCCTCAAGCTGAGGCCGCCGCACCCTGGCCTTGTTGCCGCACAGGCCACGGCGGTGGTTGTTGCAGGAATAGGACCGCGAATCAGCGTTGCTGAACGGCCCATCGCAAACCCCACAGAACAGCTTCCCCGACAGAAGATGCCGAGGCCGTCGCTTCTCCCAGAAGCGCTGCGTGCCCGTCCCCACGTCGCGCGGTGCGCTTTCCCGCACCAGCCGCTCCTGGACCTTCCGCCAAAGCTCGTCATCGACGATGCGCAGATGGGGCGCCGCGCCGATCACATGCTCCGAGGCGGGATTACGCCGGGCATGCGACCTCCCGGTCACCGGGTCGCGCAGGCGGTGGCCACGATTCCAGACGATTTCGCCGAGATAGAGCCGCTGGCGCAGCAGGCCTCCGGGCTTGCCCGAGGTGCCGCGGATCGTAATGGGATTCCAACCCTTGCCGGCGGGCGCTGGAATCCCGGCCTCGTTCAACCGCCGGGCGATCATCAAGGGGCTGGTCCCGGCGGCATAGTCGCGAAATATATCGCGGACGACCTCTGCCTGGTCCGGGTCAATCTCCCGCAGGCCCCGCTCCGGCTCGCCATCGGGGCGGAGAACGCCGGTCACCCTGCGGTAGCCGTAGGCCACCCGGCCCGCCGCGCGCCCGGCCCGCACACGCCCCTCCATCCCGCGACGGGTCTTCCGGCCAAGCTCCTCGAGGAACAAAGCATTCATCGTCCCCTTCAGGCCGATGTGGATCCGATCGACGTCACCCTCGCTGAGGGTAACCAGGCGAACCCCAGCAAAGCGCACAAGCTTGTGAAAAGCCGCGACATGCTCCTGGTCGCGCGAGATGCGATCCAACGCCTCGGACAGGACGATGTCGACCTGCCCGCTACGGATGGCCTCCTGGAGGGAACGGAAGGCTGGCCGATCGTCGGTGGCGCCCGAGATCGCGGCATCCTGGAACTCAGCCACGACCGGCCAGCCCTCCCGCTCCGCGCGGGCGCGGCAGATACGCAGCTGGTCCTCGATCGAGTGCTCGGATTGGCGGTCACTGCTGTAGCGGGCGTAGATGGCGACCCGTGTCTGCTCAGCGTTCATCGCTACCCTCGCCCTCCGCATCGCAGTCGTCCCACTCGAACGCCTCGCGCGCGAGATGCGCCGTGGCCTTGCGGTCCGCCGCTATGGTCTGGTGCAGCGCCCTCAGGGCCATCACGTCATCGCTGCGATCATAGTGTTGGTTCAACACGCCGTGGCTGATCTGCAGGAGGCCGGCCGCGAGGCCAGGGTGTTCCGGCAGCACAATCGGCGCCGTAGATCCGCGGCGCCGCGGCTGCCGACGCCACGCTGGTGAAGGCGCTGGCCCGGGCGTTTCGGTGGCGGCGTCAGATGGAGACGAGCCGCTACGGCACGATCAATGAGTTGGCGGCGGCCGAGAAGATCAACTCGTCCTATGTCTCGCGCCTGCTGCGGTTGACTCTGCTGGCCCCCGACATCGTCGAGGCGATCCTGGACGGGCGGCAGCCGGAAGCGATGACGCTGCCGGGGCTGATGGAGCCGTTTCCGGTGGAGTTGGCGCGGCAGCACCCATGCTAGGTCCCGATCACCCTTGCAGATCGCCGGGCAACCAGATGCAGATTATCATTGACTCGCATTCATCCGTTCCGGTAGCCAATCACAGTCCCTGGATAGGGACAGGAAGAACCCTGGAAAGCGGTTCTGGTGATGGTAGCCGCCGGATGGTGGCTGGTTCAGTTGTCGTGGCCCTAGCTGCGCCTTCCGTTCGGTCCGCGTGATCCCACGCTGGAGCCGATCTCAACAGCAAGGTGGACGCACGCTGTCACCAACGCCGCGGCCATACAGGATCACGGCCGCCTCACTCCAGCACGATGGTCCCACCCCCACCGCCATCCAGCAGCCGCTTGAGATGAAAACTGACCAGCCCGTCGCCCTCCGATTGACCGAGCAGCGTGGCGAAGGCGGGCAGCGCCCCCGGCTTGCCCGCCTCCATTTGGGCAAAGGCCTCGCCATAGGCCGCGGTCCGCGCATCCGCATGGCGCGCCTCAGTCAGCGGCTCATAGGCGGGTAGTGGTTCCTGCCGTCCGCGCAGCAGCAGGCGGCCCACGGGGCGGCCCAGAAAGCCCGGAATACGGGCCGTCACGCTCTCGCTGACGCATATCCGCGTCCCAAGCGCCTTGTTCGCCCCTTCCAGCCGGGCCGCGGTGTTAATGGTGTCGCCATAGGCCGTGTAGTCGAAGAAGCGGCCGCCGCCGAAGCTGCCGACCAGTGCCGGGCCGGCATGGACCCCAACGCGCGTCACACCCACGGCCACCCCCTCGGCCAGCCAGCGGGCCCGGAATGCCTCGGCATAGGCGTCCAGCGCCAGAGCGCAGCGCACCGCGCGCGCGGCGTGGTCGGGCTGCTCCCCCGGCGCGCCGAAGAGAAGGTTCAGCGCATCACCGATGATCTTCACCAACGTGCCGCCATGCTCGAAGACGATCTCGGTCATGCGGCTGAGATACTCGTTCAGCAGCGGCGCAATCCGGCCGGGGTCGAGGCTCTCCGCCAGGGTGGTAAAGCCCTGGATGTCGGTGAACATCGAGGTGACCTCGCGCCGCTCGGCACCCAGCGAAATCCCCTCCGCCGCGGCGCAGATGCTCTCGGCAAGGCTGGGCGAGAAATACCGCGACATCTGCGTCCGGGCCCGCTCGGCCTCGTTCTGGCGGCGCTGCATGGCGCGAAAAATGTCGAGGTTGCGCAGCGTCTTGGCGATGGTGGTTTCGAGGTCGGCAAAGTCGATCGGCTTGGTCAGGAAGTCGAAGGCGCCGCGGTTCATCGCGGTGCGGATATTGGCCATGTCGCCATAGGCCGAGACGATGATGGTGGCGCTCTGCTCCTCGCGCTCCTGCAGCTTCTGCAGCAAGGTCAGCCCGTCCATCCGGGGCATGTTGATGTCGGTGACGATCATGTCGATGCCCGGGCATTCGGCGAGCTTTGCCAGTGCCTCGACCCCGTCCTCGGCGAAGGTGAAGGTGAATTGGCCGTCGCGGATCTGCCGTCGGAAGCGCTGAGTGATGAGGGCCACCAGGTCCGGCTCGTCATCGACGACGAGGATATGCGCCTTCACCCTGGGCCCCGCGCTTCGGCGATCACCGCCGAGACGTGGCCCTTGAGCATCGGAAAATCCACAGGCTTGGTCATGAAGCGGGCGGCGCCACGGGCGGCGGCCTGGGCCATGGTCTCGCCATCGCCATAGGCCGAGATCATGAAGACCGGCAGGTCCGGCCGCTGTGCCTTCACCATCGGCAGCATGTCCAGCCCGCTCATCCCCGGCATGTTGATGTCGGACACCAGCAGGATGATTTCCTCGCCGGAGGCACCCATCAGAATGTCCAACCCCGCCATGGCGGAGAGGGCGAAATCCAGCGTGCAGAGCCCCGCGCGCACCTCCCGGCGGAATTGCTGGCGGAACAGCGCCTCAACATCGGGCTCGTCATCAACGACCAGGATCCTCACCATCACACCGTGCCCTCCACGCCTGCCCGGAGCACCCGGGGCAGTATGATGACGAATTCGGTGAACTGATCCACCGCGCTGTCCACGCTCAACTGGCCGCCATGCTGCTTGACGATGATATCGTGGCTGAGTGAGAGGCCAAGCCCGGTGCCCTCGCCGGCGGGCTTGGTAGTGAAGAAGGGTTCGAAGATTTTTTCGCGCACCGCGGCCGTCATGCCCGTGCCATTGTCGCGCACGCGGATTTCCACCTCGTCGCCCAGGTCGCGCGTGGTCAGGCGCAGGATTGGCTCGAAGCCCGGTGTGGCGCCGCGCTCGGCCCGCTTGCGGGCGGCGTAGAAACCGTTGCCGATCAGGTTCAGCAGCACCCGGGTGATTTCTTGCCCGTAGAGATCCACCTCACCCGCCGCCGGGTCCAGCGCCTTTTCCAGGGTGATGTTGAAGCCGGGCATGCCGGCGCGGGCGCCGTGATAGGCGAGGTTCAACGCCTCCTCGGCCAGCGCGTTGAGGTCCATCGGGCGGTGCTCGCTGGCGCCGGTGCGCGAATGCAGCAGCATGTTCTTCACGATGCTGTCGGCGCGCTTGCCGTGATGGGCGATTTTTTCGAGGTTGCCCTGCAAGGTCTCGGTCAAGTCATCTATCTCGGCGCGCAGCGCGGTATCCAGCTCGGCACGCCCCGGCGCCACCGCCTCGCGCAGCTCGGCCACCAGATCGACCGAGAGCTCCGAAAAATTATTCACGAAGTTCAGCGGGTTCTTGATCTCATGCGCGATGCCAGCGGTGAGCTGGCCGAGCGAGGCGAGTTTTTCGGTCTGCACCAGCCGGTCCTGGGTGCGGCGCAGATCGGTCAGTGCGGCCTCGGCGGTGGCGCGGGCGCGGCTGGCCTCGGCGAAGAGCCGGGCATTTTGGATGGCCAGCACGGACTGCGCGGCGAAGGTCTGCAGCAGGGCGACGGTTTCGGGCGCGAAGTCGCCCGTGCTGCGGCGGCGGATGACCAGGCCGCCGACCACCCTCTCCTCCCGCAGCAGCGGCAAGGCGAGCACGGCGTGGACGCCGCGCAGCACCTCCTTCGCCTCATCCGACAGGCTCGGGTCGGCCTGGATATCGGACACCTGCACCGCCTCGCGCAGCACCGCGGCGCGGCCGATATGGGTCTCGCCGAGGCGGATGCGGCGCTCGCGCAGCGCGGCCACGCGATCCTCCTTCATGCCGAAGGCGGCCTTCAGGCGGAACACTTCCTCGGCGCTGTCGTATTCGTAGACCGAACCCTCATCCGCACGTGACAGGCGGACGGCGCGGCTTATGATGGTGGCGAGAACGGTGTCGAGATCGAGCGAGGCGTTGACGGCGCGCAGCACCTCTTCCAGCGCCTGGAGTTCGGCGACCGAGCGGGTGAGCTCGGCGGTGCGGGTTTGGAGAGCGCGGAAGGTTTCGGCGCTGCTTATGGCGATTACTGCCTGTTCGGCGAAGGTGTTCAATAGCGCGACCTGGCTGTCGCTGAGCCCGCCCGGCTGCATCAACGCGGAGCCGATCGCGCCGATCGCCCGACCATCACGCAGCATCGGCACTGAGATCTGGCTCCTGTAGCCAAGCGCGCGCACCAATGGCGAGAGCTCCCTATCCTCGTCGAGGTCGCGGATATGGATGGTTGCACAGTCCAGGATGGCCCGGCAGGTGATGGAGCCGCGGTTCGGACGCATCGGGAATGCGTCGCGATAGGCTTTAAGGCCCTCCGAAGACGCGACATTCTCTGAGCCGGCCGAGGCCCGGCGGTGCACGAGCTCGCCATCATATTCGAAGATCACCACGTTCGGGCCGCCAATCAGCGCATGGGCCTGGCGGGCGATGAGGTTGAACACCGGTTGCGGGTCGGCCGGCGAGGCCGACATCTCCTTCAGCACGTCGATCGTCGCGGCCTGGTGGTCGATGCGCTCGGCGAAGGCCTCATTGCGTGCGGCGAGTTCGGCTGTGCGTGCGCGCAGCTCCTCAAGCAGCCGAGCATTGTCCATCGCGATGACGGCCTGGTCGGCGAAGCTGCGGAGCAACGCGATCTCCGGCTCTGTATAGGGCTTCATCGCCAGCCGGTTCGCGGAGATGAAGCCGAGCATGCGGCCGTCCCTTCGCAGCGGCATGCGCAGCACCGTCCGCACGCCAACCGACTGCACGGCGCGGGTGGCATCGACCGCCTCGGTCACCTCGCGGTCCTGGTAGTCGTGGATGTGCTGGTAGGGCTCGCCCTCGATCAGCCGGCGATGCTCGGGCGGCGCCGAAATCGGCTGGGCCAGCACCGCGGTCACCTCGGGCGGGTAGCCATGGGTCGCGACCGCGCGGATGGTCTCGCCATCGGTCAGCCAGAAGCCGCCGACCTCCGCGCCGCAGACCCCATGCGCCTTCTGCAGGATGATTTCGAAGACCGGCGCGAGCTCGCCCGGATTGGCGTTGATGACCTGCAGCACCTCCGCCGTCGCGGTCTGCCGCTCCAGCGCCTCGCGCTGCTCGGTCATCAGCCGGGCGTTCTCCATCGCGATCACAGCCTGGTCGGCGAAATTCTGGATCAGCCCGACCTGGCGGTCGGTGAAGACGCCAACGTGGCGACGGTAGATGAGGAAGACGCCGAGCAGCTCGTCCTCGCGGCGCAACGCGACCCAGACGACCGTGCGCGCGCCGGCATCCTCGACCAGCGCCACGCGCGAGGGCTCGCGCTGGCGGTAGAGCTCGGTATCGGCCAGGTCGGCAATCTGCACCACCGCCTCGCCATCGCGCACCGCGGCGAGCACGGTGCCGGGGGGCGCGTCGAACGCCCGGCCGATATTCGACCCGGGATCGCCATGGCCGGCGACGATGCGGAACGGGCCGCCCTCGTATCGCAAGAGATAGCCGAAATCGGCGTTGCAGAGCCGGATCGCGCGCTCGAGCATCGCCTCGAACACCGGCACGAGCTCGCCCGGATTGGCGTTGATGACCTGCAGCACCTCCGCCGTCGCGGTCTGCCGCTCCAGCGCCTCGCGCTGCTCGGTCATCAGCCGGGCGTTCTCCATCGCGATCACAGCCTGGTCGGCGAAGCTCTGCACCAGCGCGACCTGCTTCTCGGTGAAGGGCCGGACCTCCTGGCGGAAGATCGCGAAGATGCCGAGCTCGGCCTCCTCGGTCGCCAGCGGCAGCAGGCACATCGAGCGGGTATGGCCGAGATCGACCGCGGCGCGGGTATAGGCGGCGCCCTCGCGATAGGCATCGGTGTCCATGGTGTCGGCGATGTTGAGCGTGCGCCGCTCGCGCATGGCGCTCGCGGTGAGCGAGCGAGCGTCCAGCCGCAGCGGCGTCTGGATCAGCCATTGTAGCAGGGCGGGCGGCATGGCGCGCTCGCCGGCGACCCGCAGCAGGTCGCCCTCCTTCCGCAGGAAGACGCCACAGGCCGCGTCGCAGAGCCGCATCGTCTTCTCGAGCACCGCCTCGAAGACCGGCCTTAGGTCGCCCGGCGAGGCGTTGATCACCCGCAGCACGTCGTTGGTCGCGGTCTGGCGCTCCAGCGATTCCCGCAGCTCGCCGAGCAGCCGGGCATTCTCGATCGCGATCGCCGCCTGCGCTGCGAAGCCTTCGAGAAGCGCGATCTCCGGCTCCGAATAGGGCCGCACCTCCAGCCGATTGGCGGTGAGAAAGCCGATCACCATGTCGTCTTTGCGCAGCGGCACGCGCAGCACTGTGCGGATGCCTGCGGCCCGGGTCGCAATGTTCACCGGCAGCCCGCCCGGCGCGGGCGGCATCGCCTGCAGGTCGGGGAAATGCTGGTAGCGCTCGCCATCGAGCAGGCGCTGCTGCACCGGCTCGGGCGGGCGCGGCATGCGCATCACCGCCGCGAGCTCCGGCGGGAAGCCTCGCAACGCCACGGCGCGGATATTCTCGCCCTCACGCAGCCAGATCGCGCCGATCGCAGCGCCGCAGACGGCGTGGCCCTGGGCAAGGATCATGTCGAAGACCGGTGCGACGTTGCCGGGATTGGCGTTGATCGTCTGCATGACCGCAGCCGTCGCGGTCTGCCGGTCGAGCGATTCACGCAGTTCGCCGAGCAGGCGCGCATTCTCCATCGCGATCACCGCCTGCGCGGCGAAGCTCTCGATCAGCGCGATCTCGGCCTCGGTATAGGGCCGGACCTCGAGGCGGTTGGCGGTGATCCAGCCGATCAGCCGGCCATCCTCGCGCAGCGGCACGAGCAGGCTGGTGCGCACGCCGAAGCCGGCGACCACTTCGTCGAGGCCGCCCTGCACCGCGTCCTCGCGGATGTCGACGGTCTGGTGGAAGCGCGCGCCGTCGCTCAGCGCCTGGGTGCGCCGGCCCGGCGGGCGCGGCAGGCGCAGCGCCGCCTCGACCTCGGCCGGGTAGCCCTTGGCCGCAACGGCGCGGAACATGCCATCCTCGGCCAGGAACAGCCCCCCCACCGCGGCGCCGCAGACCGCATGCGCCTTCTCGAGGATCACCGCGAAGACCGGCGCGAGGTTGCCCGGGTTGGCGTTGATGACCCCCAGCACCTCGGCAGTCGCAGTCTGCCGCTCGAGCGCCTCGCGCTGCTCGTCGAGCAGCCGGGCATTCTCCATCGCGATCACCGCCTGGGCGGCGAAGCTCTGCAGCAGGTCGATCTGGCGGTCGGTGAAGGGCTCGACATGCCGGCGATAGAGCAGGAAGGCGCCGATCAGCGCGCCCTCCCGCCGCAGCGCAACCCAGAGCGCCGTGCGCGCGCCGGCGACCTCGACGGTCAACACCCGCCCCGGGTCGCGTCGGCGATAGGCCTCGGTGTCCGCGCAATCGAGGATATGCACGACGTGCCGGCCAGCGCGCATGTCGTCGAAGGCGCTGCCCTTACCGATCGGGTAGACCTCACCGACATGGTCCGCGCCGGCGCCGTGGTTGGCGACGATCGTGAACTCGTCGCCGTGGACGGTCGAGAGAGAGCCCAGATCCGCTTCGCAGAGGCGGACCGCGCGCTCGAGCATGGCGTCAAAGACCGGGGCGAGGTTGCCCGGATTGGCGTTGATGACCTGCAGCACTTCGGCGGTCGCGGTCTGGCGCTCGAGCGCCTCGCGCTGCTCGTCCAGCAGCCGGGCATTCTCCATCGCGATCACCGCCTGGGCGGCGAAATCCTGCACCAACGCGATCTGCCGCTCGGTGAACGGCCGGACCTCCCGGCGGAAGATGATGAAGACGCCGAGCACCTCCTCCTGGCGCCGCAGCGCGACCCAGAGCGCGGTGCGCGCGCCCTGTTGCTCCACCAGCAAGACCCGCCCGGGCAGGCGCTGCCGGTAAGCTTCGGAGTCGGCGAGGTCGGCGATGTGGACCACGGCCTCGCCGTTCAGGATGCGCTCGAGCGCGCTGCCGGGTTCGACATGCAGGCCCTGCCGCATGGCGAGTTCGTCGAATCCGCCGAAGCCAGCGACGCCGAAGAAGCGTTCATCACGGTAGAGCCGTAGCGTGCCGAGCGCGGCGCCACACAGCGTCACGGCGCGCTCCAGCATCGCCTCGAAGACCGGCTGCAACTCGCCCGGATGCGCATTGATGACCTGCAGCACCTCGGCCGTCGCAGTCTGTCGCTCCAGCGCCTCCCGCTGCTCGGTCAGCAGCCGGGCGTTCTCGATGGCGATCACCGCCTGATCGGCAAAGTTCTGCAGCAGGGCGATCTGCTTGTCGTCGAAGGGCTTCATCTCCGACCGGGCAGCTAGGATGCGGCCGAGGACCTTACCATCCTTGAGCAGGGGCACCCGGAGCATGGTGCGCAGGCCGGTGCGTTCCCACACCAGCCGCACAGCGGCGGGGTGTCGGCCGTCCGCGAGCGCCTCGCGCACGTCGTGGATATGCGCGATCTCATCCAGACGATCGAGCGGGCCGGGTGCGTATCCCGCACGCTGAACGGCGGCGACCTCCTCCGGGTGTCCACGCACGGCGACCGCGCGCATCAACGTGCCATCCCAGAGCTGCAGGCTGCCCTGCTCCGCGCCGCACAGCACATGCGCGCGTTCGAGGATGCCATCGAAGACCGGCGCAAGTTCGCCCATCGCGGTGCTGACGATGCGCAGCAGGCCGCTGATCGCGTCTTGGTACTCCAGCGCCTCGCGCTGTTCGACGACGAGGCGGGCATTCTCCAGCGCGATCACCGCCTGCTCGGCGAAGGACTGCGCCAGCGCCACCGCGTCGGGCTCAAACACCCCGATATCGGCGCGGCCGAGGCCGAGCACGCCCACCACCTGGCCCTCGCGCCTCAGGGGAATACCAAGGTAAGAGCGCGCGCCCATGCCGCGCGCGGGCGCAAACACGCCGGGCTCCGCGGCGAGGTCGGCGACCTGCACAACGTCATTCGCCAGCACCACCCGGCCGGGGACGAAATCCAGTCCGGGCGACCGCGGGAAGCCGGCCTGAAGGGCAGCGAGGATGTCCGGCCGGTAGCCGTCATCGGCGGTCCGGTGCAGCAATCCGCCGTCATAACGGAGGATCGAGGCTGTGCTTGCGCCGGCCAGCTCTCGCACATGGCGGACGATCAGCGCGAATGCCGGCTGCGGGTCGCCGGGGGAGCCGGAGATCGCTTGCAGCACGGCCATGCTCGCCGCCTGGCGGGCCAGCAGGGCGCGATTTTCCGACTCCCGCTCGACCTCTTGGTGGATGTCGGAGGCGGCACCGGTGACCCGGATGGCGCGGCCCTCGGCATTGCGCTCGAACAGCAAATGCCAGTGGCACCAGCGATAGCCGCGGCCTGGAATCTGGGCCCGGAACTGCAGTTCACCCCGGTCTCCTGGGCCCTTGAGCAGGGCCGTCAGTTCGCTTCTGAAGCCCGGCAGGTCGTCGGGATGGGCATGGTCCCACGCCGTCCAGCGCTCCGGCTGGACGCCGAACAGCGTTTGCATTTCTTTTGAATGTCGGAGCTCCCCCGTCTCCGGATACCACTCGAAACAGGCCATGTTCTGCGCCAAGCAGACGCGCTCGAAGACATCGGCCGAGGGGGCGATGATGTGCGGCGTTGCCTGCGGTTCCGATGTGGACATGTTCCCCCGCATCCGGCCGGACTTCGCAGCTTGCCGGTCCGACGCCAGGCTAGCCGCCTGTCGAGATGGCTCCAAGCCCTGATTGAAGCCACTGCCGTCGCGCCAGTTTCGGCGAGTGTGGCGCCAGCGGCGCGAGACTCAAGACCGCCTCCTCGATGGCCTGGGCGAGACGCTGGCAGAACAGCGGTGCTATGGCGTCGCGAGTGCCTGGGAGGTCACCTAGCCCTCGACCAACACCCCAGCGCCGTACCAAAGTGTTCGCTCTCGGAGTATAGATTTCGGGCAAGTGGGGTTCGAACCAGGTCAAGTCTCGACCGCGCTGAAACCGGCCTTTTACCTAGGTTTTTGAGTTCCGTACTAAAACGGCCAAGTCAGGAGGTCCGGAGAGAATTGACCCACGGAGAGCGGTTTTCGCCTGTCTCCGCCCCGAGCCAGTCAACAGGTCTGCCCCGAAAACCCCAGGAAACCTGCCATTCAGCGCGGCGGTCGGTCAGTCGGAGAGTGCTACTCGTATGGGATCTGGCGGAGGAGATGCAATCGGATACGAACGGTCTCTAAAGACCATGCCGCAACGCCGTCCCCGGGACACCAGAAATTCCTATCATCTCGAATTCCAATCCCTGCCGTCGCCAGCGCCCGTAGAGTATGACACACTATACCGAGTTCATCCGGTGAAGGCACAGGATGTCGGGTCGCTGCTTGAAACTTGCCTTGTTATCCAGCTGCCTCGCGCTCGTCGCCTGGGCGCAGCCCCTGCTTTTCGGGCCATCTCTGCGGGTTATCAACATCGCTCACGATATCACCATGGACCAATCTTCGGCCGATGTTTTGCGTCTGCTGCGCCGCCGCGGCCTCGCGATCGAAGAACAGGTCGATCTGCCACCAGATAGCCTCACCCGGCTGGTACTGGCCGTCCCGCCTGACGACACCTGCTTCCCCCGCGGCGAGCAGTGGCAATGCAGCAATATCCGCATCCACCTCTATCGCGATGGCGCCCGCGGCCACCGGGTGATGCGGGTCGAAAGCTATGACCGCATGCCGCCCGCCATGTCCCCGACGGTGGATGGGGTCTTCTCCTGGTTCGGCAGCGGCCGCGGCCCGGCGCTGGATACCACGAACTGGGTGGAACGCATTCGCGGCGGCCGTCTCAATATGTGGCGCCAACGTTGGCAGGACGCCGGCCAGAGCGGCGTGGAGACCGAAATCATCGCGGCAATCCTGGGAGATTTCGGCCAGCCCGATGATATCGGCAGCCTGCAGGATACCGTCATCGGTATTGGTTATGTTCATGCCGATACTTCGGTGGAGAATCTCATTGCCGCGATGCGCCGCCGGATCCCGCATCTCACCCGCACTCCTTGAGCCGCTACCCCGCCGTGGGCAGTCCAAGCCCGGCCCGCTTTCGCCGCAGCAATTCCGCCTGGACGAACTCGCCGTAATCACCCGCGGTGGTGAAATCGGCGCTGGCCAGCAGCGCAGGAGTGAAGATGTGGCTGAAGCACCAAGCCTGCCAGCACATCTGGACGCGCTCGAAGGCCGCGATGATCTCCTGGCGGTAAGGCGCGCGGGCCCCGCGCAAGGCGCGCTCGGGGTGGTCGCGCTCATCCCAGCCGAACTCGGTGGCCATCACTGGCAGGCGCTGGGCGGGCTCCAGGAAGGCCGCCCCCCAGGGCACACTCCAATTGGCCGTGGGATAAGGGTGGGTCGCATAGGCGATGTTGGGCCGCCGCAGCGGGTCGTGCGCGGCGAAGGACAGGTCGTAGGCGAATTGCAGCCCGCCCACGACCACGGGCTTGCTGGGTGCCACGGCGCGAATGCCGTCCACCATGCTCTCCGCCCAGTCACGGAAGGCGAGCCACATGGCGGTGGTATGCCGCGGGGCGGGCCGGCCATCCTCGTTGATGAATTGCGGCTCGTTGAACAGTTCGAACCAGGCGACCACGTCATCCCCGGCAAAGTGGCTTGCGACAATCTGCCAGAAACGCCGCATCTCCGGCGTGGTGGTATCGAACAGCGGCCCATAGGCCACATCGCGGAGGGTCATGTAGCGGTCGGTCGGTGGAAAGCCGATGCCGTGCCAGCAGATCGACACATACATGCCCACATGCCTGGCATAGGCCACCGCTGTGTCCAGCGTGCGCATCACCGCGGCTTCCCCCAGGCGCCGCCAGACCGCGGGCATGATGGACAGCCGCAGGATGTCGCTGCCCCAGGCGGCCGCAGCGGTGAAGAGCCGCGCGTCGAAATACCCCATCTGCCGGTCGTTGCGCTGGGCAATCCAGGCCACATCGGGGATGCAGAGGCCACGCAACACCATACGGTTGCCGTTGGCGGCATGAATGCCGTTGCCGCGCGCCGTCATCCGTTGCGGAAAGCCGGGCATGAGGGGAAATGCCGGGCGCGCATCACCGATATCGCGCGGCAATCTGCCCTGGGCGAGGCTGGCGGAGCCACTCATGATGACGGGCACCGCAAGGAGGTTGCGGCGGCGCCACAATGTCGTTCCGACACCACCCCGTCCCACGTTGGGGCCCGAGATCAGCAAGGTGCCTGTCACGCCGCCCTCCAACATCCCCATTCGTAGCAGGCACGATCAGACCATAGCAAGGCGAAGGGGCTTCAGACGGCGTAAGTTTCGCGTGCCGGCAGTCCGAAGTCTCTGGCTTATGCGGCCTGGTGGGTTCACAGTGGATAACAATTGCCGCATCCGACAAGGGCGTGGCGGAAGAGGGCGCCGAATGATCCAGACAGCGCGAAGGGTCGTCCGTTCGGGCTTGGCGACGGGCCGTCATCCATATGCTGGCTAATCCGCCCGCCCCCGGGCTGGCGGCGCCCATCATCCTGGCCCAGGCAAGGGCCGGCGCCGCCCCCGACGCCCAGGATTGGGTGGCCTTCAAGCGCCGCTACCTGGCGCCGGATGGCCGCGTGGTCGACACCGCCAATGGCGGCATCTCGCACAGCGAAGGCCAGTCCTATGGCATGCTCTTCGCCGTTTACTTCAATGAGCAGGCGACCTTTGACCTGATGTGGGAATGGACCGCGCGCAATCTGCGCCGTCCCAGTGATTACCTGAGTGCGTGGAAATACGTCCCGCGCGCCTCCATCCCCGTGCCCGACAACAACAACGCCACCGACGGCGATCTCGTGCTGGCATGGGCCCTGCTGCGGGCCGCCAACAAATGGGGCGACACGCGCTATGTCGACCCGGCGCAGCGCATCGCCCGCGCCATCCTCGATGCCTGCGTCACCGATTTTGGCGGCAGGCTGGTCCTGTTGCCAGGCGCGCGCGGCTTCCAGCGCGGCAACAAGGTGGTGGTCAATCCATCCTACTTCGCCTTCGGGGCCTATCGAGCGCTGTCGCGCCTGCTGCCCGATGCCAGGTGGGCGGCGCTGGAAACCTCCTCGCTGGAGATCAGAGGTGGCCTGGGAAATTCGGACGGCCCGATAACTGGTTTTCCTGCCTGACAGCGGCGATGTTGCCGCGTATCAGGAGAGAGCATGACGAAGCGAACCCGCCGGACGCACAGCCCCGGCTTCAA
>JAESFS010000113.1_pt1 | contig 24610 bp, 17 predicted proteins | sample 9269441 | NCBI WGS metagenome assembly JAESFS01 (sample SAMN14502548, study PRJNA617105) | algae metagenome | isolation source: Scytolyngbya sp. HA4215-MV1 and co-occurring heterotrophs from sample from... | place: USA: Laie Falls, Oahu, Hawaii | collected 2010-08-22
CGGCGGAAGACCCTGAGTTTGAAACCTTCTACACCAAGAACATCTTGTTGAATGAGGGCTTGCGCGCCTGGTTGGCAACCCAAGACCAACCTCACGAAAAATTTGTATTCCCTGAAGAGGTTCTGCCCCGTGGAAACGCCCTTTAATACAGCCATGATGAGTGGCGGTCGTGATCAGGAATCCACCGGATTTGCCTGGTGGGCTGGTAACGCCCGTCTAATTGACCTTTCCGGTAAGCTTTTGGGCGCTCATGTTGCCCATGCTGGACTAATTGTTTTCTGGGCTGGTGCAATGACCCTCTTTGAGGTCGCTCACTTTCTGCCCGAAAAGCCAATGTACGAGCAGGGCTTGATCTTGCTACCCCACATTGCTGCGCTGGGTTGGGGTGTCGGTCCCGGCGGTGAAGTCGTGGATACTTTCCCCTTCTTTGTGGTGGGAGTGCTTCACCTGATTTCTTCAGCGGTTCTAGGCTTTGGCGGTATCTACCATGCCGTTCGGGGACCTGAAGTCCTGGAAAATTATTCTTCCTTCTTCGGTTATGACTGGAAGGACAAGAACCAGATGACCAATATTATTGGCTATCATCTGATTCTGCTCGGCTGTGGGGCTTTGTTGCTGGTTGCCAAAGCCATGTTCTTTGGTGGCTTGTATGACACCTGGGCACCGGGCGGTGGAGATGTGCGGGTTGTGACCAATCCCACCCTAAATCCTGCTGTGATCTTTGGCTATCTGCTCAAGTCTCCCTTTGGTGGAGACGGTTGGATCGTCAGTGTAAATAACCTGGAAGATATTGTAGGTGGTCACATTTGGTTGGGGCTGATCTGCATTTCGGGCGGTGTTTGGCACATCTTAACTAGACCTTTTGGTTGGGCACGCCGTACCTTTATTTGGTCGGGTGAGGCTTATCTCTCCTACAGTCTGGGTGCATTGTCTTTGATGGGCTTTATCGCCTGCTGTTTTGTCTGGTTTAATAACACAGCTTATCCCAGTGAGTTCTACGGTCCTACTGGTCCAGAAGCTTCTCAGGCACAGGCAATGACCTTCTTGATTCGCGACCAACGTTTGGGGGCAAACGTCGGTTCTGCTCAAGGTCCTACAGGTTTGGGTAAATACTTGATGCGCTCTCCCAGTGGAGAAATCATCTTTGGTGGTGAAACCATGCGCTTCTGGGATTTCCAAGGTCCCTGGTTGGAACCGCTGCGGGGTCCGAACGGTCTGGATTTGAACAAAATCAAGTATGACATTCAACCCTGGCAAGCTCGTCGGGCTGCTGAGTACATGACCCACGCGCCTTTGGGTTCTTTGAACTCTGTGGGCGGTGTGGCAACGGAGATTAACTCGTTTAACTTCGTTTCACCGCGTTCCTGGCTGTCTACTTCTCACTTTGTTCTGGGATTTTTCTTCCTCGTCGGTCACTTGTGGCATGCTGGACGCGCTCGTGCTGCGGCGGCTGGTTTCGAGAAAGGGATCGATCGCGAGAATGAGCCAGTGTTGTCAATGCCAAACCTCGACTAGTTTTGAGAGGGTGATTATCGGTTAGCGAGGGCTGCACCTATCTGGTTGTCTTCAATCCCGATCAAACTTTCTGAGAACTTAGTTTCAGGTTTATCCTATAAAAAAGGCTTCTACACTTGCGTAGGAGCCTTTTTTTGTTTTCTTCCATCATCTGTTTCAGTTCAACAGGATTGCGGGATAGAGGTTGGGAAGCTGTGGCAAAGTTATGACCAGGTTCACGAAAAGATTGCTGGAATGGACGGTTGTGCTGTTAATGATTTGGGGCGGATTGACAGTCTGTGGTTTGCCACTGACCCCGATCGCGTCTACCCCCACTTCTTCTTCTGAATCAGGAACACGATTGCCAACGCCGATCGCCTCAAGCAACGCGAACTCCACCAGAGGCGTAGTCCAACCTGCTGCTCATCCGCCTCCAATAGATGCATCCAGGTTGCTGGAGCATTTAAGGATCTTGAGCTTTGAGCGCTACGACGCGATCGATCGTGCTCGAGCCAAACAGTATCTCATCCAAACCTTGAAAACATTCGGTTGGACACCTGTTTTGCAACCGTTTGAGACGGGTGTCAATGTATTGGCAGAGCGAGCGGGCACTGATCCACAAGCAGGAACTTTGCTAGTCGGCGCTCACTATGACACCGTCCGTGGCTCCCCCGGTACGGACGATAATGCCAGTGCGGTTGCCACAATGCTGGAAATTGCGCGTCTGTTGCGATCGCGCAGCACACCACGCACTCTTAAACTCGTCTTCTTTGATCTGGAAGAACAAGGTTTACGCGGTAGTCTTCACTATGTGGCTAGCGATGAGCAAATTAAAACTGTGCGGGGAGCTGTGATTTTGGAAATGCTGGGTTACGCTTGCTACACTGCCGGATGTCAGCAATATCCTAGCGGATTACCCGCTAACCCACCCAGCGATCGAGGCGATTTTCTTGCGATCATTGGCAATCAAGAGTATTTGCCTCTCCTCAATGCGTTTCAAACCGCCAGCCAGTCTTCCCTCCCTCCTATCCTGACATTAGCTGTCCCGCTCCAGGGATTGCTCATGCCTGATTTGCTCCGCAGTGATCATGCGCCTTTCTGGTATCAAGGCATTGGGGCGGTAATGGTAACAGATACCGCTAATTTTCGTAACCCCCATTACCATCAGCCCAGCGATACCTTAGCGACGATCGATCAAAAATTTCTCGCAGGCTCAGCTCAGCTTGTGATGAATACCATTACGGCCTTACTGGAAGATAAAGGTGCCTTAAAAGCTGAAAAGTCCTAATTGAGCAATGAAGATTATTTTTGCTTCGTTTACGATGAACTCCAGATCAATTCTTCTCAGGTCAATTGCACTGATTCCGATCCCATTACCAATCACAAAATACTTGACAACAAGTAATGCTTGATACAAATCGATTGTTTTGCTGGGGTTGAGAATTTACTATCCAAACTCTAGATGATTCGATCCTGGAAAACTTCAGGTTGAATCACGATGATCGGGGTGAATACCTTTACAATGAGTTGGATTTTTTAAAACCTGACCTCACCAGTAAATCATGCCTCGCCGTAACGACCTGCACAAAATTCTACTCATTGGTTCTGGTCCGATCGTCATTGGACAAGCTTGCGAGTTTGACTATTCTGGCACCCAAGCCTGTAAAGCGCTGCGAGATGAAGGATATAAAGTTATCCTGGTCAACTCCAACCCAGCCACCATCATGACCGATCCGGAGACTGCCGATCGCACTTACATTGAACCCTTAACACCAGAAATCTTAGAAAAAATTATCGAGAAAGAAAGACCTGATGCGCTTCTGCCAACCATGGGAGGGCAAACCGCTCTCAACCTGGCAGTCGCTCTATCCAAAAGTGGCATCCTGGAAAAATATGGCGTAGAGCTAATTGGTGCAAAGTTGCCCGCGATCGAGATGGCAGAAGATCGCAAACTGTTCAAAGAAGCAATGGAACGGATTGGGGTCGCTGTCTGTCCTTCCGGTCTGGCAAACACGCTGGAAGAAGCACGGGTCATTGGACATCAAATTGGCAGCTACCCATTAATTATCCGTCCCGCATTCACCATGGGGGGAACAGGGGGCGGCATTGCCTACAACCAGGAAGAATTTGAAGAAATCTCTCAATCTGGAATAGATGCCAGCCCCGTTTCGCAGATTTTGATTGAAAAATCCCTGCTGGGTTGGAAGGAGTACGAACTGGAAGTGATGCGTGATCTGGCAGATAACGTGGTGATTATCTGTTCGATCGAAAACCTCGACCCCATGGGTATTCATACTGGTGACTCGATTACAGTCGCTCCCGCCCAGACCCTAACGGATAAGGAATATCAGCGGTTACGGGATGCTTCGATCAAAATCATCCGCGAGATTGGGGTAGAAACAGGCGGTTCTAACATTCAGTTTGCTGTCAACCCAGTGACGGGCGAAGTGGTTGTGATTGAAATGAACCCCCGAGTCTCTCGCAGTTCGGCGCTTGCTTCCAAAGCGACCGGCTTTCCGATTGCCAAAATGGCAGCTAAACTTGCTATTGGCTACACCCTGGACGAAATTCCAAACGACATTACCAAAAAGACGCCAGCAAGTTTTGAGCCGACGATCGACTATGTCGTCACCAAAATTCCCCGTTTTGCCTTTGAGAAGTTTCCCGGTTCCCAGCCCTATCTCACCACTCAAATGAAGTCGGTGGGTGAAGCAATGGCGATCGGGCGCACGCTCCAAGAATCTTTTCAAAAAGCCCTGCGATCGCTAGAAACAGGACGAGCAGGCTGGGGTTGCGACAAAGCAGAAAAACTACCCAGTCTAGAGCAAATCCGGGCAGGGCTTCGCACACCCAACCCTGAACGCATTTTCACCGTGCGTCATGCCTTCCAAATGGGCATGACCGTAGAGGAAGTTTTTGAACTGACTAACATTGATCCTTGGTTTTTGGATCAGTTGTACGGACTATTAGACACAGAAAAGTTCCTCAAACGCACTGCCCTGAAGTCATTGAGCCGCGATCAGATGTATGCCATCAAGCAACAGGGCTTTAGCGATCGACAAATTGCCTTTGCGACCAAAACGATCGAAGACGAAGTCCGGGCTTATCGCAAAAGTTTGGGCATTATCCCCGTCTACAAAACCGTTGATACCTGTGCAGCAGAGTTCGAGGCATTCACCCCTTACTATTACTCTGCATACGAATTACCTGTCGAAAAAGTCACCACCGACGCCAATGCCCTGCCCCTGGATGCACCCCCAGCTGAATCTGAGATTTTACCTTCAGAAAAACCTAAAGTTATGATTTTGGGCAGTGGTCCCAATCGGATTGGGCAAGGGATTGAGTTTGATTACTGTTGTTGTCATGCATCCTTCGCACTGCGGGCAGATGGCTTTGAGACGATTATGGTCAACTCCAACCCAGAAACCGTTTCAACCGACTACGACACCAGCGATCGCCTCTACTTTGAGCCCCTCACCAAAGAAGATGTTCTCAACATTCTGGAAGCCGAGCAACCCACTGGCATTATCATTCAATTTGGTGGACAAACCCCGCTTAAACTAGCTGTCCCCTTACAGGAATACCTGCAAAAAATAGAGGATGAAAGTGAAAAGGGGAATGAAGAGGTAAATCTTTATTCCCACTCACGAATCCCAAAGATTTGGGGAACTTCTCCTGACTCGATCGATATTGCCGAAGACCGGGAGCGGTTTGAAAAAATCCTGCGGCAGTTGGACATTCGTCAACCTCCCAATGGATTGGCTCGCAGCTACGGTGAAGCACTGGAAATTGCCAAGCGCATTAGCTATCCAGTCGTTGTCCGTCCCAGTTATGTGCTGGGGGGTCGGGCAATGGAAATCGTCTATTCGGACGCCGAACTCGAACGTTACATGACCTTTGCAGTGCAGGTCGAGCCCGAACATCCTATTTTGATTGATAAGTTTCTCGAAAATGCGATCGAAGTAGATGTCGATGCGATCGCCGATCCCAATGGACAGGTCGTTATCGGTGGCGTCATGGAACATATCGAACAGGCAGGCATCCACTCTGGTGACTCAGCCTGTTCTCTGCCCACCATTTCTCTAGGTGCCCCAGTGCTTGAGCAAATCCGTACCTGGACGGTTCAACTAGCCCAAGCACTCAAAGTTGTGGGGCTGATGAATATTCAATTTGCAGTTCAAGGAGAACAGGTTTACATTCTGGAAGCAAATCCCCGCGCTTCGCGAACGGTGCCTTTCGTCTCTAAGGCGATCGGGTTTCCCCTAGCAAAAATTGCCGCGCGTGTGATGTCTGGAAAAACGTTACCAGAGTTGAACTTTACCGAAGAACAAATCCCCTCTCACATTGCAGTCAAAGAAGCGGTCTTGCCCTTTGAAAAATTCCCCGGCACTGACCCTATCCTAGGTCCTGAAATGCGCTCTACCGGAGAAGTCATGGGTATTGACATGGACTTTGGTCGGGCGTTTGCCAAAGGAGAACTGGCAGCCAATCAACGTCTACCGCTGAAAGGGACGGTATTCGTGTCAATGAGCGATCGCGACAAAACAGCCGTCGTTCCTATCGTCAAAGACTTAATCGCTATGGGATTTAACATCGTAGCGACCGAAGGAACCCGCCACACGCTGCAAGACCATGGGCTAGAGGTTGAATTAGTGCTGAAACTGCACGAAGGACGTCCGAATGTGATGGATTGGATCAAAAACGAGAATATTCAACTTATTTTGAACACGCCTTCCGGGGAAGAAGCCCGAGCCGACGGTCGCCTGATTCGTCGCACGGCACTGGCGTACAAAATTCCCATTATCACGACGATTGCAGGCGCAAGAGCCACCGCTGCCGCCATTCAGTCTCTCCAATCGGAACCGCTGAATGTCAAAGCCTTGCAAGACTACATGTCTCAATCCCCGAAATCTTGACGAATGACTTTAGACATCATCTAAAGTTGAGAGTTTAGAGTCCAATCACAACCAATGGCAAGGCAAAGCTCATCATCAAAAATTAATATTCCTTTAATATGAGAGGTCGTCGGCCACGGGATAGCCTCTCATACTCGTTTGCTTGATTTTGTTCCTCAGGATGCATTCGTAAAAGAGAATCCTGGGTAACCTTGGTATAGACGGCATACCTACTATCCAATTAATCCATTTGCTAAGATATCCTTCTTAGGGACTATGCGGCTTCATTTAGAAATGTTACGATTTTTAATGTAGGGTTCTTAATAAACTGGGTGTAAAAAATTATGACAGTAGAAACTCTTATTGCTGAAGCCCTAATTACCGCTATCGGATTGGGTCTTCTCGTTAAACGTCAAAAGATTTCTGCGGTTCAGCCTCAACCCGTTGCTATCTCCATTCCGGTTAATCATTTAGAAAAGCACTAAAGCCCTCTCCATACTTAGTTGTTGTTGCCAGGTTGTTCAGACCTGGCTCAATATTTCGTTTCTGGGTAACGGTTCATCCTCCACCGCAACATCACGACTCTCAGCATCATGAAGACTTCACAGACTTCCACCGATTTGGTTCGTACTTACCTCAGGGAAATCGGTCGCGTTCCTCTATTGACTCACGAACAAGAAATTCTTTTTGGTAAGCAGGTGCAACGTCTAGCCATTCTCAATAGCGTAAGAGATGTGCTGACGTCTGAATTGGGCCATACCCCAGATTTTAGCGAATGGGCACAGCGCGCAAAATTATCTGAAGTAGAATTGCACCGAGAAATTGAGGATGGAGAAACTGCCAAGCTCAAGATGGTTGAAGCAAACCTACGCTTGGTAGTTTCAGTTGCCAAAAAATACACAAAACGGAACGTGGATTTACTTGATCTGATCCAAGAAGGCACGATCGGAATGCAACGCGGGGTGGAGAAGTTTGACCCTACTAAAGGGTATCGGTTCTCAACCTATGCCTACTGGTGGATTCGTCAAGCGATTACCCGTGCCATTGCGGAGAAAGGACGCACCATCCGTTTACCCATTCATATCACTGAGAAGCTAAACAAGATCAAGAAAGCCCAGCGCAAGTTGTCTCAGAAGTTAGGGCGAGCAGCGACAGCAGCTGAGTTAGCGATCGAACTAGAGATGGACCCTAAACAAGTCCGGGAGTGCTTGGAACGGGCACGGGTTCCCCTTTCACTTGACCTACGGGTCGGTGATAATCAGGATACTGAATTGGGCGAACTGCTGGAGGATACGGGTCCTTCCCCCGAAGCTTTTGCAACGCAGTCCTCCTTGAAAACTGATTTGGAAGTGTTGATGGCTGATTTGACGCCCCAACAGCGGCAGGTTTTGTCCCTTCGTTTTGGTCTGGATGATGGGCAGGCATTGACCCTAGCTAAAATCGGCGATCGCCTCAACATTAGTCGGGAGCGAGTTCGTCAAATTGAACGGGAAGCCCTAACCAAACTTCGCAAACGCCGAGGTGACATGGGCGAATACCTGGCAAGCTAAAGTTTTTGGGGGATAAGGGGAAGTTTTTCCGCTGGTTTTGCCTTCAGGGTGGTCTGGTTTTCTGAATCTTCTGTTCGGTTCTTTACACTTTGTGCCTCATACTTCGCTTGTTAGAGTAGCTTTAGAAAGGTTAACAGTTGTTTTAGTGAGGTTCCGATTGTGAACAACACATCAAGCCGAGTTCCCGAATTTCTGGGAGGTGAGTCTGGCAATCTGCTTTGGCAATATGTCCAATCGATGAGTCCAGAGATGGTGGCTCATTTGTCTAAGCCTTCCTCACCCGAAGTTTTTCAAGTAATTGAACATAACATTGTGGGACTGTTGGGGGGGCTGCCCAACGAGCATTTCGACATCACAGTGACTACCAGTCGTGAGAATTTAGGACGGTTACTGGCTTCAGCGATGATGAGTGGCTACTTCATCCGCAATGCTGAACAGCGGATGGCGTTTGAAAAGACGTTTCAATCTACCGAAGCTAACGCTTTTGATGCGTAAACTGACTGCTTCTGAGAGTTCCTTTGGGTATATCTCAGAAACCCGATACATATCAGCGGCTCAATGAGAAAGTTGATTAAAGTAGGGGTTTCCTTCAAAGGTTTGTCACTGTACGCTATAGCCTGTAGTATTTCCTTCCTATAACCTTTGCGATCGCATCTTCAAAACCACCCGGTAGACCTCACAGAAGGTTTATCGGGTGCTGTGATTTCTGACTTACGACAATCTTTGCTGCACTGGTATCGAGCAGTAGGGCGGGATTTGCCCTGGCGCATGAGCCGAGATCCTTATGAAATCTGGATCTCGGAGATTATGCTACAGCAAACCCAGGTGAAGACAGTCATCCCTTACTATCAGCGCTGGTTGGAGCAATTTCCGACAATCGCTGCGCTTGCCAATGCGGATCAGCAGCAAGTCCTCAAAGCTTGGCAAGGACTCGGTTACTACGCGCGTGCTCGCAATCTGCATCGGGCGGCGCAGTTTATTGTGCAGCAATATAACGGACATTTTCCCGACCAAATGGCAGCGGTTCTGGCTTTGCCAGGAATTGGTCGCACCACTGCCGGCGGGATTCTCAGCGCCGCCTTCAACCAACCCCTGCCAATTTTAGATGGTAATGTAAAGCGAGTTTTGGCAAGGCTGGTTGCATTGGCGCTGCCACCGACCAAAGAGATCGCTCAGCTCTGGCAGCTTTCGGAAACCTTGCTCGATTCCCTGCACCCCCGCGACTTTAATCAAGCATTGATGGATTTGGGGGCAACCCTGTGTACACCGCACAAGCCAAATTGCCAACTTTGCCCCTGGAGTCGCCATTGTCAGGCTTACAATTTAGGGGTGCAATCTCAGGTGCCTATGTCAGAAAGTCGTCCTCCGATTCCCCACAAATTGATTGGGGTGGCTGTGATCTGGAACGATCGCGAACAAATTTTGATTGACCGTCGCCGTCAAGAAGGTTTACTGGGTGGCTTGTGGGAATTTCCGGGTGGCAAACTGGAACCGGGAGAAACCGTAGAAGCTTGTATTGTGCGCGAAATTCAGGAGGAACTAGGGATTGAAATCTCGGTAGGCGATCGCCTGATTACGGTAGACCACACCTACACCCATTTTCGGGTCACATTATACGTGCATCACTGTCGCTATATCCGAGGGGAACCCCAACCCCTGGAATGCGATGAAATTCGCTGGGTCACATTGGCAGAGATCGATCAGTATCCTTTTCCAAAAGCCAACGTCCAGATCATTGAAGCACTCAGGACAGCCTGAGTCAGGTAGGAACTCTAGAGAGTGAACTATGCTTTAATCTGGTCACTGAGGAATGAGCACTTGATTTATTTTTGGGTATAACCGGGAGTAAGGGGCATGAGGTTGAAAGTGTGGGAGATCGCGAGTGGTGTGGCACTGGCACAGCTTTGGATAGGATGCGTGCTCGTCCCTCGTCCGACACTGGCGCAAGCAGTCTCTAAGCAACCACAGCCAGTAGCGTCCCCTCTTCATTCGACGATCGTCTTACCCCTAATTGCAGAAGATGTCCCTACTCAGGTGCCTAAACCTCAACCCCCTGCACCTGCCAAGAGTTTAGGACGAGATTTACTGCGCGAAGTGGTTCAGTGTGTGCTGGCTAAGGCGATTAACCCCCAATCGATGAATCCCGATGCCCTCAATGCGGTTTCGTTAGAGTGTATGTACAGCGTTGTATTGCTGGACGCGGATGGGAAAATTCGCCCCGATGCCAACGAACGGATGATGGCACTGGTCAAAGCCACAGGCTATCGACAGCCTAAACCGGCATCCCAAGGTCAAGCCACATTGCAACTTCAACAATTAAAGGGATTTAGCCTTTTCACTGTGCCAGTAACATTAGCGGGGCAATCGGAAACGTTCTTGCTCGATACAGGCGCAACGACTTCAATTGTTGATGCCCAAATCGCTTCACAACTGAACTTGAAAGGTAATCCATTACCTAAAGGATTTTTGAAAAATTTTGTGGTTGGAGATAATTGTAGCGAAGTCACTGCCACGATGCATTCGTTTCCCTCGATCTCAGTGGGTTCTGCCACCGTAAACGGTATTACTGGTTTAGGGTTACCTCGAACTTCTATTCCTGGGAATGTTGCAGGGGTATTGGGGATTGATTTTCTGGGCAGTTTTGATATTATTCTCGATCCCAAAACTTCGCAGTTGCAACTTTTGCCCCCCTCCTTAACCCCGCTGCTGAGTCAAGCGATTCCATTAGTGGGTAAGTTTGGGTTGATGACGACCCAAGTGTATATCAATGGCAAGGGACCCTTTACGTTTGCGATCGATACCGGTGCTGAGTCGATGGTGTTATCCGATCGTCTAGCGAAGCATTTGGCGATCGAGACCCAAAACGCTGAAAAAGTTGATGTTACCGGGTTTTGTGGCACTGAAACAGGAAAGCAGGTCAAACTTACCGAACTGCGAATGCAAAACTATCGTCTATCGGAGCTGTCCGCTGTCGTGATTGACAATGACTTACTCGATGTAGCTGGAGTAGAAGGAATTGTTGGACAAAACTTTCTCAACCGCTATAGCCAACACTGGCGCTTTGGTGCTGCCGACGCACTTGGCTTCCCAGAAAAAGGAAGCTTGACTCTCACACCTTTATAGAACTTTCTGCTGCTAATAGATTTTGTGTTGGAGCGGTCAAACCTTGTAGGGGCATGGCATTTGGACAATGATTTTCAGGCTAAGCAAGAATTTCGCACCAAATGCCGCGCCCCTACGCCGGATCAACACAAATTGAGTTAGAATCAGGAATTTTTTGGTCAGCGAGAATGTCATCCCCCACTTTGCTGTGTAGATTACTTTCTAAGTGGCTATTGATTGTTAGGATAAAAAGATTCACCTTCATTTGCTTCCAGTCTTTTGTAAGACTAATGTAGGGAAGCATGATAAAGTGAGAGTTTTCTAAGGAAACTTTAACAACGACTCCAACGCAACGATTTGCGACAGAGTCAAATCCCTTAAGGATGCGGATTAATTAACCTCGTTGTTAACCTAAGCCCTCACTCTGCCTCTGGCATCCTTCTGCTTAAAACTTAATCCACTACAAAAACTCAGTCATCCTTTTACTCAACTGAGTAATCTGCTTTCCCTTTCTGATCTCAGGCAAGGGGAAAAATGAACCTTTTTTCTTTCATCAAAATGGATGGAAGCAACATTGGGTTTCAGGGGGATTGGAATAGAATCTGCGTAATGGATAGATTTTAAGAGCAGGAATCGTAGTGAGAAAGTCAGCTAATTAGGGGATTAGATCATCCACTATCCTTCCCTATCTGCCAAAACTGCCTGTATTGAGTAATGATTCCAAGTCGAGGATGCCTTTGGAAGTGATTGTTTAGCAAAACGACCAGAAGCGCCGTTCATCGATTCAGAACAGGCTTTAATGCAGAGTGCAGTTCGGCAATAAGAGACCTATCTGTCTAAGAGCATACAGATTACAACTGTGTTGTTTTTAGTCACGTTCTGTCGTTGCTTTTTAATTACTTACAGCAGTTGTCAGGTTGCTTAGGGTTTAGAAATAGAAGGACAGGGCTTTATCCCTAATCGGGGACTTTTCCCTGCACACTGTTCTAATCGTGATGACGATCAATGACAATTGCCATCACTGGTTCCTAATACCAATTTGATTTGTGTTTGCGACAGATCTAGATCCCCCCTAGCCCCCGCACTAATGCGCCGCTGCGTTAGAGAAAAGGGGGGAAACCCAAGCCAGTCTTGAAGTCCCCCTTTTTAAGGGGGATTTAGGGGGATCTCCTAAGTGTCATATTCTCAATTTAAATTGGTATAAGTACAAATCCTAGCGACTGACGGATCAGGTTTCTGAAAATCCACAATCAACTTTATTTTTGATTTTGGGAGCATCTATGTCAGTACAAAAAACGTCAGTACAAAAAACAGTTTCTAGGCACATTGTGCTTACGTCTCATCCCAACCGCTTTAGTTCCAAAAGTTTACCGATCCAATGGGGGGAAGCAGATGCACTGAAGCGGGGTGCCATTATTGGCACGTTGACCAATGCCTCGCACCGGAATGTGATTGGCACTCATTCCGGTTCGTATGCGGTTTATCGGGCGTTGGCAGTGGCTAGTGGTAGGCTTCAAGCAGATCACCGGGCTGATTTGACCAACACGGCTCCGGCAGCATTGATTGGTCCTCATCCGGCGTGGACTGACCCAGAAAAGATCGTCTCACTCGATCCGTTTGGGGCGCTGGTGCGGGAGCTTTACACACCGCTCTACGAACAAGGCTATGACATTCGTCCAACGATCGCCATTACCAAAGCCCATATCAATATGCCAGAACTGCAAGAAGCCGCCCAGCGCGGGCGCTTACAGTTCGACGGCAAGATTATGAAAGCCAATGGAGACCTGGTGGTGACGAAGGCAGCGATCGAGCCAGTCTGGTATTTGCCAGGGATGGCAAAGCGCTTAGAGGTGGGAGAAACCGATCTCCGCTATGCCCTGTTTGAGCAGACGGGTGGCATGTTTCCTGAGTTGATCACACGCTCTGATTTGGAAGTGTTTTTGCCGCCGATTGGGGGGATGACCGTCTACATTGTGGGTGACATTGCCGCCATTACCGATCCTGATCGTCCCTTGGCAGTTCGAGTTCACGATGAGTGCAACGGTTCCGATGTTTTTGGGTCAGATATTTGTACCTGCCGTCCCTATCTGGTACATGGAATTGAAGCCTGTGTTCAAACTGCGCAAGAAGGGGGCGCTGGCGTGATTGTTTACCTCCGCAAAGAGGGACGAGCCCTTGGTGAAGTGACCAAATTCCTGGTCTACAATGCTCGCAAACGCCAAGAGGGAGGCGATCGCGCAGATGCCTACTTCGCCCGAACTGAATGCGTGGCAGGGGTACAGGATATGCGCTTTCAGGAGTTGATGCCAGATGTCTTGCATTGGCTGGGCATTACCCGCATTGATCGCCTAATTTCGATGAGCAACTTGAAATACAATGCCATTACTCAATCCGGAATTGAAGTGGTGGAACGGGTTCCTATTCCAGAAGACATGGTGCCTGCCGATGCCAAAGTTGAGATTGAAGCCAAAAAAGCGGCAGGTTATTATACGCCTGGCGAAGTTCCCGATGCGGCATTGCTAGCAGCAACTCGGGGACGAAGCCTGGTGGATTAAAGCGTCAGGGTGCAGATGAGGTGGTGCTGAAGAGCAGTATGCATTGGAACGAAGTTTCAATGCATACAACTCCAAATTCATATTCAGCAACGCCGCAGATGATGAGACGAGAGAAGGGTTGAGTTTTAAGGTTGGCGTAGGACGTTGCGAGCTTGAAATTGCAATGGATGCGTCTTCCGACTACTCATCCCTTTCTCCCAATACAAAGGGTTGGGATACTCATTTCCATCGGGCGTGAAATTGGTCAGGCGGGCACGATCGCGCCAGATGAGTCTCTGAAAACTGAGTCAGGAATATTGCGAAAATTCAAACGGTGCGATCGCACAGCACCGTGAACACAAATCCAAAATAGTCTGGACGGGATGCCCTATGGTGGAGGATAAACAGGTAGCAGCCGCGATCGCCTATCTCCGATCGCCCCAAGCGATTCGGGCGCGCTGCGAACAATTGTTGACGCTGGCTTGTGACGATCGCCTGACCTATTTCCGCTGCGATTTCAACGCACTGGAGAGCGTAGCAGATTACGTCCTGCAAGTGACCCGCAGCCACTACCCTGACCTGCAAGTGCCCTTTCACAGCCGCTGGCGACACTTTGAAGTGGGCACCTATCCCCGCCTGGCAAGTTTAGAAAAAAACTTGGTAGGGTTCACGACCCTGGAACGCGCTAGAACCCAGTTTGATCTAGCAATTACCAGTGTGTTGCTGGATGCAGGAGCTGGAGCCGATTGGCGCTATCAAGAACCCGCAACCGGAGACTGGTTTCAACGCTCCGAAGGGTTGGCGATCGCCAGCTTTGATACATTCTGTCAGGGTGTGTTCTCCAGTCAGCCAGAACATTCCTATCAAGCCGATGCCCTAGGTTTGCAACAACTCTCTGAAACCGCACTTGCTCAGGGCTTCCAGGTCAGTACACAAAATCCCCTGGTGGGTCTATCTGGACGGGTAGAGCTGTTGCAACGGCTGGGGGCAGTCGTGGCGCGATCGCCAGCGCTGTTTGGCACCCATCCAGCACGCCCCGGTCATTTGGTAGACTTTTTGCTAACTCAAGCCCAAGACGGCAAACTAGCTGCCAGCACCGTCTTGAATGCCGTGTTGACAGGTTTAGGAGAAATTTGGGCGGGACGGTTGACTCTGGCAGGAGCGAACCTAGGGGATGTCTGGGTACACCCTGCCTTACCATCAGACGAACTGGGTTCCCAACTGGTGCCCTTTCACAAGCTTTCGCAATGGCTCACCTACTCCCTGCTAGAACCGTTGCAAACCTTGGGGTTGACGATCGTCGATTTGGATGAATTAACTGGATTACCCGAATATCGCAATGGAGGCTTATGTCTGGATCTGGGATTATTGCAGGTAAAAGATCCTGGGATTCTGCAGCAGCGCCATCTGCCGGGTTCTGAGGTGATTGTAGAATGGCGTGCCCTCACTGTCGTTTTACTCGATCGCATTGCAGCCCAACTGCGTCAAACTCTCAACCTGAGTGCTGCCGAACTGCCTCTGGTCAAAGTTTTGCAAGGAGGCACCTGGTCAGCCGGACGACAAATCGCGGCATGGTTACGACCCGGCGGCATTCCGCCAATTAATCTCGAAAGTGATGGCACCGTTTTTTGAGCAGACAACCGTTTCAGGATGTTCTAAGGATCAGCGTTAAGCAGCTCCAGTCAGACGATCGTTCACAAGCAAATCAGAACGCTTGACTACAATGAACGAGATCTGAGCTTTTAAAGTATTTTTGTGTGCAATTCGTTCAACTCAGAATTCAATTGATTGTGGGCTTCGGATGTTTCTGGCCTGGCACGACCAGCGAAAGGAACTCATCGCCATCCTCTTTAAATTCTTGATAGGCTCATATGCAAGTTGCCACCGAAGCCTTTAAACGAAAAATCTATAGAGTACCGACTTCTATCGAATACCCTATAGAAATATCCCTAACCCTTTCGGTGCAACGTACCCGTTTGTCCTTGAGTTCTACACTAAGGGGTAAGTCAATAAAGTCTGGGAACATTCAGATATTTTTTAGAATTTTGTTATGAGTATTTGCATTCATTTTTTACCGGATGATGTACTGGTTGAAGCCGAACCAGGAGAACCGCTATTAGAAGTTGCTGATCGCGCTGGCGTCTACATTCCCACAGGTTGTTTGATGGGATCCTGTCATGCTTGCGAAGTGGAAGTGGAAGGGGGTCAGTCGATTTGTAGTTGCATCACGGCTGTGCCTCGCGATCGCGAAAAACTCACCATTCATTTATTCTCCGATCCAAGCTGGTGAGGGCGATCGCCCTACAACACCAGAGTCGCGAAATTATCAATAAAGGCAGGAGTGCCATCGTGACCCATCGCGCCAAAGCGTTGAAAATGGCGGCGCACTGCCGGAGGAAAGTCGGGAAAGTCGAATAGGGCATCGCCATCAGCAATCAATGACCAGAAGTTTCGCAGACTGGGAACCAGCGCTTCGGCTTCGGCGTGAGGCAGGTTGAAGGGGGGATGAGTGAGGAGCTTGAGCATGAACGGATGAGAACGATCGCCCATCCATTGGCGCGATACCTCCTGAAGACTGGGAAACTCTGGTACAGACTCCACCCGTCCTGATTCAATCTGGAGCAATCTCTGCCCCAACGCATTTGTACCAAGGCGGAGCACTCGATAAGGATGGGGATAGCTGACCAGTGATCCGGTTGTAATATCGTATAAGCCTTGATGACAAGCAATATCCTGGACGTGCAAGTGTCCCGTGAAAACCAACTGCACCTCCGCCTCTCTGAGGATTTGTTGCAACTCCAAGGCATTGCCCAGCATGTAGCGTCTCCCCAGAGAATGCCGAGATTGACCGGGGAGATGTTCAACCACATTATGATGAATCATCACCAGCACCAGTTCATCCTTGGCAGTCGCCAAAACTTGCCGCAGCCAGGAGAGTTGTGCTTCGTCCACCCAACCGATCTGATTGCCCTGAGCATCAAATTGGTTGGAGTTTAAGCCAATTAACCGCACACCGGGTAAGACCTGGGTTGTGTAGTACAGTTGTTGCAGATCATCATAACCAAATTTTTGATAGTAACGAGGAAACTCGCTCAGGTGAATCGCTTCACCCTGGGGAGCCGCATTGGGAGCGTCATGGTTGCCAGGCACGACATAAACCGGATAGGGAAGGCGTGCGAGTCGTTGAGCTAACCAGGTGTGGTTTTCGGCTTCTCCATGCTGAGTCAGATCACCGGGTAGCAGCAAGAAGTCAAGGTCAATCTGACTCAAGCGATCGAAGACGATTTCCAACGCTGGAATGCTGACCTCGACCAAATGAAATCGGCTGGGATGATCCCAAATGGTATGGGGCAAGGCAATATGAAGATCGCTAATGATTGCAAAGCAAAAATTTAAATTCATGAGTTTTTAAATTGAGTAAAAGATAAATGAGGTTAAAAGGCACATGAAAGAAGATTTCTAACAACCAAACTCCCCGAAGAGAAGAGAACAGACTAGCGGTCTGTCAAGAGCCTTTTGAGGGGTTTCCACCCCTCAAAACATCTCAAAAATGTTTCTTGTAGATTTAAGTGACCCCTCAAATCTATCCTGACGGACTACTAGGTTTAGGCGTGAAAAGTGTCCGTTTAATTTCTAAACTTTAACGAAGCCAACCTGAGACCGCTTGTTAAGTTTAATAAATCTAATCACAGGAGGGTTATTTTGTCCGTCGTGCGAGTGCGAGAGCATGTTAATCCACTGAGCCGCAAGTATCAGCAGGCGATCGCGCCGCCTGATTGGCAATCCATTTATGGCGATCTCGCTCAACCTTTGCAGCTTGATATTGGTTGTGGCAAAGGTCGGTTTTTACTCAACATGGCGCAACTCCAACCGAATTGGAATTTTCTAGGGCTAGAAATTCGGGAACCGCTCGTTCATCAAGCTAACGATTGGAAAACTGACCTGAGCTTGACCAACCTATATTACTTATTTTGCAACGTTAACACCTCGTTGCAACCGCTTCTGCAATCCTTGCCAGCGAATACACTTCAACGAGTCAGCATTCAATTTCCCGATCCCTGGTTCAAACGAAAACACCAAAAACGACGAGTCGTCCAACCAGAAGTGGTCACAATATTGGCAGACTTTTTGGTCAAGGGAGGGGAGGTATTTTTGCAGTCGGATGTACCCGAGGTGGAACAGGAAATGTGCGATCGCTTTACCGAGCATCCTGCCTTTCAACGCACGGCTCCAACCTGGTTGTCTACCAACCCAATGCCCATTCCAACCGAGCGCGAAACCTCTACTTTAGAACGCGGCGAAGCAGTGTATCGGGCAGTGTATATCAGACGATGATTCCTTCCAATTGCGAATAGCTATTTTTCCCGTTTCCCCGGTATGATAAATACCCCGTGAAAAATTCATCTACCTCTTATGACTAAGCAATATCGAATCACGTTATTGCCCGGAGATGGCATCGGTCCAGAAATTATGGCGGTTGCGGTGCAAGTGCTTCAGGTAATTGGCAAACAAATGGAGCTGGCTTTTGAGTTTCAGGAAGCCCTGATTGGTGGGTCGGCGATCGATGCGACTGGGGTTCCCCTGCCGCCAGAAACGCTGGAAACCTGTCGGCAAAGTGATGCAGTGCTGCTAGCCGCGATCGGGGGCACGCAGTGGGATTCCTTACCTGCGGAAATTCGTCCAGAACAAGGATTACTGGGGTTAAGAGCCGGGTTGTCACTGTTCGCGAATCTCCGTCCCGCCAAAATTTTGCCGCAGTTGATTGATGCGTCAACCCTCAAGCGCGAGGTAGTCGAGGGAGTAGACATTATGGTGGTACGGGAACTGACTGGGGGCGTGTACTTTGGGCAACCCAAGGGCATTTTTCATACAGAGGCAGGGGAACGGCGGGGTGTAAATACCATGGTCTATACCGAAAGCGAAATCGATCGCATCGGGCGAGTTGCCTTTGACATTGCTCGCAAGCGCAACCGTAAGCTTTGTTCGGTTGATAAGGCAAATGTGCTGGAGGTATCGCAGTTATGGCGAGATCGCATGAATCACCTGGCAAAAGATTATCCTGACGTTGCCCTTTCCCATCTCTATGTGGACAACGCTGCGATGCAACTAGTCCGTGCGCCTCGCCAATTTGACACGATCGTCACCAGCAACCTATTTGGCGACATTTTGTCGGATGCCGCAGCCATGCTGACTGGTAGTATTGGCATGTTGCCTTCAGCGAGCTTGGGATCATCGGGACCGGGCGTTTTCGAACCAGTCCATGGTTCCGCCCCCGACATCGCTGGGCAAGACAAAGCTAATCCTTTGGCTCAAGTACTCAGTGCTGCCATGATGCTACGTTATGGCTTAAACGAACCCGGTGCGGCGGTGCGAATTGAGCAAGCCGTGATGAAAGTTCTTGATCAGGGTAACCGCACGGGCGATATTCTGTCAGAAGGCATGACTTTGCTTGGCTGTCGAGCCATGGGAGCCGCCCTGCTTGATGTTATTCAGCCTTCGTCCTGATCCCCGCCATGGCACTCCGAATCATTGAACACTTTGACGGTCGCTTCACGCTAGATCCAGAAGCCCAAGCAGCGCTATTTGTCCTGCTCAAAAGCGAGGCATTTCTTCAGCAAGTTGCGCAACAACTCCACTGCCAAAACGTCGAATTTACGGAATTGTTGTTTCAACCGATTCCCTATACCACTTCGACTCCCAAGGGAATGCCGCCCGAATTTGAGCAATATCATACGTCTCCGAACCACGCCATTATTAACGTGCCGCCCAACTTTATGTTTCAGGCAAAGATCTCGAAACCCAGTCGGTTGTGCGCGGTATATATCAAAAAGTTTGAAGAGTAAAAACCAATCCAGGAGTTCTGGAGGTTTGAATTTTGAGTGGTCGGTTTTGAGTTGACTGAGGGCGGTTCACGACCCGCGATCACTGACCACCCCTACCTATCAACCAGTTAAAATCGCCCATCCCAAATCGCGTCCCCATGGATTATGCCGCTCTTTCAACGCTGGACTTTCTTCCCTATATCGATGCTGATGGACAGCTACCGGATTCCTTACAGGGGAAAGTTGGGGTCTATGCAATTTTCGATCGCGACCAAGTGTTGCAATACATTGGCTACTCGCGCGATGTTTTTTTGAGCTTGAGGCAACATCTCGTACGCCAGCCGCAACAATGCCATTGGGTTAAGGTACAAACGATCGATCGCCCCAGTCGAACTGCGCTAGAAGCGATGCGCGAAAGTTGGATTGCTGAAAATGGCTCAATGCCTACTGGCAATGGAACGGATGCAGCCATCTGGAACCAACCGATCGATGTTAGAACCCAGATGACGATAGATGAACGTACGCATTATAATGCTGCGATCGATGAATTGAGCCAAATGAAGTGCTTGAAAAACGTGGCACGACGGGTCGAGGCAGAAGTGCTGTCAGTACTCAAAAAGCGAGGCGTGCAAGCTGAAATTCGTTTCAATCCTAAGTTGAAAGAGGAAGGTCTCCTGGATCTGAAATAACATAGGGTCATGAAGAGTTGGAGTTGAGATTCATGACGCCAGATATGAGACTTGAGACGGTTTTAACCTCATCATCTGAGGTTGAAATATCTAATATTTCATCGTCTAGTGTCGATCGCTCAAACTTTCAGCAAAGAGTACCGAACGTTTTAGCCCTGTTCTTGAGTGCGGGACTGTGGATGGGAAATACTCCAGTGGTCGCTTCACCCGGCATCTCTGTCACCCAAAGAGATGGCAATGTCACAATCAAAGCTTGCATTAAAAGTGCTGAACAAGGATTCAAAAAGCTCAAATTCAGCAATATTAAAAGTGGTGAAACTTTTGTAGAAGCTGACTATCAAGAGTACTCCGTTTTTGTCACTTGTTATGAAGTGCAGTCTATCGAAGATGTGGTTGTGCAATCGGTTGTCGTTGCTGGACCTGACAGTAAGGTTGCCAGTCAACTCAGCGATAAACTGCTCAAAGCAATGCCTTAACGGTTAACTATACTGGGATTAAGCATACTGAGAGTAGAGGACTATAGAAGAACCGAATAGCCACCCTACCAACATCCCAATTCTTGAACCGCGAAACATATTCTAGACTTAAATTGCTGACCTCTGGTCTTAAGCCTGATGCCCTTGTTGAAAATGAAGACAGCAAGGGTTTTTTTGTACTGATTTCGCGATCGGAGCAATTTCAGGCAATTGATTAATCGGGTTGAAAATCTTTGCAAGAGCAGTTCTCAATGATTGACAAAGGTTATACCGATTTAAACATTAAGAAACTTTGTGAGAAAGAATGTCCGCCAACATCCTTTCTCACCTTTTTCATCGGACGCTATACGAGCCTCCTTTGCTTAGCTGTTGTATGCTTCCATGGGCAAACAGTTGCAGACTAGGTTGCGATCGCCATAGGCTTGATCAATTCGCCCAACTGTAGCCCAAAACTTGTTTTCGCGAGTCCAGGCAGTAGGATAGGCAGCTCGTTCGCGTGAGTACGGGCGATGCCATTCATCGGTCAGCAAGGAGGCAGCCGTGTGGGGTGCGTTTTTCAGCAAGTTATTGGCTCGGTCTACCTTACCCTGCTCGATCTCGCGAATCTCTTCACGAATAGCAAGCATGGCATCGCAAAAGCGATCAAGTTCCTGCTGCGATTCGCTCTCCGTTGGCTCAACCATCATCGTACCGGGCACGGGCCAAGAAACCGTCGGTGGGTGAAAGCCGTAGTCAATTAACCGTTTAGCGATGTCATCCACCTCAATTTCTGCGGTCTTTTTGAACTGACGCAAATCCAAAATGCACTCATGAGCAACCAAACCATGCTTGCCTTTATAGAGAACGGGATAAGCACCCTCTAATCGCTTCGCAATATAGTTGGCATTGAGAATGGCAACCTGAGTGGCTTTGGTCAAACCCTCTCCCCCCATGAGCGCAATGTAGACCCAGGAAATCGGCAAAATACTGGCACTGCCCCAGGGTGCAGCCGAAATTGCCCCAATTCCTTCAGTGCCGCCAACCGAGATCACAGGATGCTGGGGCAGAAAAGGCACCAGATGCGGCTTCACCCCGATCGGTCCCATGCCGGGTCCCCCCCCGCCATGGGGAATGCAGAAGGTTTTGTGGAGGTTCAGATGACACACATCGGCACCAAAATCGGCAGGACGACACAACCCCACCTGAGCATTCATATTGGCTCCGTCCATGTAAACCTGTCCGCCATGTGCATGAACGATCTCACAGATTTCCTGAATACCTTCCTCAAATACCCCATGGGTGGAGGGATAGGTCACCATTAGGGCTGCAAGGCTATCCCCATGTTGCTCAGCTTTAGCCTTTAAATCAGCAATGTCAATGTTACCCTCTTCATCGCAAGCAACAGCCACCACTTTCATTCCTGCCATAACTGCGCTGGCGGGATTGGTGCCATGAGCAGATTGGGGAATCAAACAAACGGTGCGGTGCCCTTCGTCCCGACTGAGGTGATATTGGCGAATCACCAGCAGTCCAGCATATTCCCCCTGCGATCCAGCATTGGGTTGCAGAGAAATTCCTGCAAAGCCCGTAATTTCTGCTAACCAGTGCTCCAGTTGGTCGAACAAGGTTTGGTAGCCCTGGGTCTGCTCAACCGGGGCAAAAGGATGAATCTGTCCAAATTCGGGCCAAGTCACAGGCAACATTTCTGAAGTTGCATTCAACTTCATGGTGCAGGAACCGAGGGGAATCATTGCCGTAGTCAGCGACAAGTCTTTCGCCTGCAAACGGTTCATGTAGCGTAACAATTCGGTTTCTGAGTGATAGCGGTTGAAAACGGGATGGGTTAGATAAGAACTGGTGCGAACGAGGGGAGGATGAAGTTCTGGCTTGACATGGGAGAGCAAATCTTCGGGCGTAAAACGCACCAAATGCTTCCCAGCAAAGACTTCAAATAGGGTCAAAACGTCATCTGTGGAAGTCGTTTCATCGAGAGAAATACCAAAGGTACGATCGTTCAACTGCCGCAAGTTGACCTGATGCGCGTTTGCCCGCTTCAACACCTGAGCCACTTGGTCGGCTTCCACTACAATCCTCAACGTGTCGAAAAAGGGATCAGCCCCCACCTGACAGCCCAATCGCGTCAGCCCTTCTGCCAGCACGGCGGTGAGTTTGTAAATTCGCTCAGCGATCCGCCGCAATCCTTGTGGACCATGGTAGACAGCGTACATGCTGGCAATTACTGCCAGCAGAACTTGCGCCGTACAAATATTGCTGGTGGCCTTGTCTCGCCGAATATGCTGTTCACGGGTTTGCAAGGCTAACCGCAGTGCAGGTTGTCCCTGGGTATCTTTGGAAACGCCGACCAGGCGTCCGGGGAGCTGGCGTTTGTAAGTTTCTTGGGTCGCAAAGTAGGCAGCGTGGGGTCCCCCGTAACCAAGCGGTACCCCAAAGCGTTGAGTATTACCGACGACGATATCTGCACCAAATTCACCTGGCGGTTTGAGCAGCGTCAGGCTAAGCAGGTCGGCAGCCACAGTGACCAAAGCTCCTGCTGCATGGGCGCGATCGACAAAATCTTGATAGTCGTAAATCACGCCATCGGTCGCTGGGTACTGCAACAATACCCCAAAAATGGGTTGTTCAAAGGCAAAAGTCCGGTGATCGCCGACCAAAACTTCAATGCCTAAAGGAATGGCTCTGGTCTGAATCACCGCGATCGTCTGTGGATGACAAGCCTCCGATACCCAAAAAGTTTGTCGTTTGTTTTTAGTCTGTATCCCGTAGCTCAGGGTCATTGCTTCGGCAGCGGCAGTGCCCTCATCCAACAGCGACGCATTGGCAATTTCCATGCCTGTTAAATCAGTCACCAGAGTCTGGAAATTGAGGAGTGCTTCCAGCCGTCCCTGCGAAATCTCTGGTTGGTAAGGAGTGTATTGCGTATACCAACCCGGATTTTCTAAAATATTGCGCTGAATAACGGGTGGAGTGATGCAGTTGGAGTAGCCCATGCCAATGAACGACCGAAATACCTGGTTCTCTTGCGCAATTTCTTGTAATTCTCTTAATAAATCGAACTCATTATGACTATCCCCCAAGCGCAAAGGTGATTTTAGCCGAATGGCTGGTGGAATTGCACGCTCAACCAGCTCCTCTAAATTGGCTAACTCTAATGTTTGCAACATCGAGACAATTTCGGTTTCTCTGGGTCCGATATGTCGCCAGATAAAAGCATCTCCCCGCATTAACTGTTTATCCCGCACCGTAGAATTGAGCTTGCTTAAGGGGCGCGTGGCGATCGCGTCGCTAACAGCTCCTTCACCCACCTCGACAATTTCCGAGTTTTGCGAGGAAATCGAGCCGGGATTAGCAGGATTTGCCTGAGTGGATTCAGGAACTGGCTGAAAGGTAGAAGGCTTTGACATAGAAAAATGTTTTAAGCGAAACGGCAAACAAAAAAGGATGACCAGACCAGCAAGGTTCTAGATAAGCTGAAGCTTCTATAGCAATTCTCGGTTCAGTGCATTCAATTGGCAGGGTAATAAGACTTTGCACCTTTCCAGTTTGTATATTTCATACTAATGAAAATGGCTATAGACGGGTCGTTGAGGTTGTGGGCACAGTAGATCAAATCTTCAGCCTGGTTTAGGACATCAGAATTCAGACGGGGTAGGCTACACCTTGCACTCCGCCCTAATCCAAATAGCTATGCCTATAAGATAACGAATGGGCTCAGTCAATTTTTTCTTGCCGAGCCTTATCCACAGATTTAACTAGAGACATCTGTGAGCTGGTTGCAGGATATCTTCATATTCTCTAGTAATTTAACAAGATTTTTAGGATTTTTAGGGCTGCTAAACCACCTTCAACATATAAACATCATCAACGATCGCCCCCTCCACCACTTCGATCCCTGAGCCATACCCCGCCAACAACGCAAGCTGTTCCCAATTCCCCGGCAGAAACCCAGCCGCCGGGAAAAACTCGATCGTCGCCTCTCCCCCATCCCATCGTCCGACCTGGATTGTCCAGACCCCAGCTTCAAAATCAAAAGTTTGCGCCGGGAAAGTGT